>Ga0208879_1004432_pt1 | contig 10940 bp, 6 predicted proteins | sample Knorr_S15_td_Bot_FD_185605 | JGI IMG/M metagenome (GOLD analysis project Ga0208879, IMG submission 185605) | Marine microbial communities from Southern Atlantic Ocean transect - Knorr_S15_td_Bottom_ad_5009_LV_A (SPAdes) (version 2) | ecosystem: Environmental > Aquatic > Marine > Oceanic | place...
CGTCGTCGGCATCACACTGAAGGTTTGGCCGCAGGATTGCGTGTCCCGAGCCGAGGACAAGTGCTGTGGCCCGCAGGCGGTGATGGATGCCCGCTCAGTCGCCGACAAACTCGATATTCCGTATTATCTCGTCGATGAATCGAAGGAGTTTCAGCGGGACGTGATCGATTATTTCGCGGCGGAGTACAAGGCCGGCCGCACGCCGAACCCGTGCGTGATGTGCAACGAGAAGCTGAAGTTCGGCAACTTGATCGACCGCGCCCGGAAGCTTGGCGCGGAGTACGTGGCGACCGGGCATTACGCGCGGCTTGAGCAGCGCAACGGCCGCACGGTGTTGCTTCGCGGCAAAGATGCGCGGAAAGACCAGACGTACTTTTTGTTCTCGCTTGGCCAAGAGCAGCTCGCGCACATGATGTTTCCGCTTGGCGAACTGCAGAAAAGCGAGACGCGCGAGGTGGCCCGATGCGTGAATCTCAAGACGGCGGAGAAGCAGGAAAGCCAGGAGATTTGTTTTGTGCCGGACAAGGACTACAAGAAATTCCTGACGACGGCCGGGCTGGTGGAGGAGCACCGGGGGGAGATTGTCGATACGCGCGGCCAAGTGCTGGGGCATCACGACGGGATCGAGTTTTACACGATCGGCCAGCGGAAGGGCCTGGGGATCTCGTCGCCGACGCCGATGTACGTGATCGAGCTGGATCCGGAAAATAACCGCGTCGTGGTCGGCGGGGAGGAACTGCTGCTGCGGGACGAGTTCCGGATTGACCGCTGCAACTGGATCGCATTTGAGCGCTTGGCCAAGCCGATCGAGGCTTCGGCGGCGATCCGTTACAACCATCCCGGCACCGAGGCGACGGTGATTCCGGGAGAAAATGGCCAAGCGACAGTGAAGCTGCGGGAGCCGCAGCGGGCGGTGACGCCGGGGCAGGCGTGCGTGTTTTATCAGGGTGACCTCGTGGTGGGCGGCGGGTGGATCATGCGGGATTAAGCCTGTTGAGGGCTTGGCCAAGCGGGGTGTCATGGGGCAAAACGCTCACAAAAGGATTGCCCAGCGGGGGTGTTTGTGGCTTCATTTTCCGCCCTGACGCACGGGTAATGCGCCTCGACGGTCAACGCACCGCAGCCCCGTCCGGGGTCACGCCAGTCCGGCACCTGCGAAAATGAACTTGGTTCGAGTCCATGTACACTACTCGGGACGGGTGCAGGGGGTGGGTTTCCGATACACAGTGAGGGCCTTGGTTCCTGGGTACGACGTGCTCGGCACCATCCGGAATTTGCCTGATGGCCGGGTGGAACTGGTGGCCGAGGGCGAGCGCGCCGAGCTGGAGGAATTCCTGCAGGCGGTTCGGGATTCTGGTCTTCGGAGTAACATCCGGGACGAGGACATCGTCTGGGAAGAGGCGGAGGATAGATTTAGAGGGTTTGAGATTGTCGGGTGACACCCGGTTGTTTGAATGAAGTATGCTTTAATAGCGGACATCCACGCCAACCTTGAGGGACTCGAGGTGGTGCTGGAGGATGCAAAGAAAAACAACTGCACACACTACGTGTGTCTGGGCGACGTGGTTGGCTACAACCCGAACCCCAAGGAGTGCATGAAGATTGTGCGCGACATGAGGATGCCGTGTATCATGGGCAACCATGACGAGTATTGCGCCCAAGACACCGACTTGACCGGGTTCAACCCGCACGCCGGCCACGCCATCATGTGGACGCGCGACCAGTTGAGCGACGAGGAGCGCGACTGGCTCCGGCGGTTAAAGTACCTGCGATTGATCGCCAACTTCACCATCGTACACTCCACGCTCGACGCGCCCAAGCGCTGGGGCTACGTGATGAAAAGACTCGATGCGGCCGCCAGCTTCACCTACCAGAACACGGGCGTTTGCTTTTTCGGCCACACCCATGTGCCGCTGGCTTTTGTGCGCGAGCAGAACTCCGTCACCGGAGGCAAATACGACAAGTTGACGGTCGAGAAGGGCAAGAAATATTTCATCAACGTCGGCAGCGTTGGCCAGCCGCGCGACGGTGATCCGCGTGCCGGTTACGTGATCTACGATCTCGAAGCAGGGACGATCGAGCTGCGCCGGCTGGAGTATGATTTCGAGAAAACCCAGGCCAAGATATTGGACGCTGGATTGCCCGAGCGCTTGGCCAACCGGCTGGCCTTGGGCAAATAATCCGTTGCCGCCCATCGGGGCACTAAACTCGCGACCGGAATCGCGGCATGCACAAATTAAGGCAAATCTTCGCCTTCGTGGCACCCTACGTGAAACCGTACTGGGGCCGCATTATTACCGGCGTCTTCTTCGGGGTTCTCTTCGGTGTGTCGAATGGGCTGGCGCTGTGGACGACCAAAATCATGCTCGACCGCTTGGTGCCAGCGGACGGCTCATCGATCCCGGCAAGCACTCCCGCCGAGCCGAATGGCAACTGGATTGCCGAGAGTGCCGCCTCCGTTCAATCCAGCATCCTCGAGACCCTCGACCCGTGGTTGCCGCATATGGGCGACCCGCTGACACTCCTGCAGATCATCGGCGGGCTGCTGATTTTCCCGCTGCTGGTCGGCTTTCGTGGCACCTCAAAATATCTCGCCGCGTACTGTCTGGCTTGGGCGAGTGAGCGCGTGATCAACGACCTGCGGGTCACGGTCTTCCGAAACTTGAGCCGCTTGTCGATTCCCTTCTTCAACCGCTCCACCACCGGCGACCTCATCACACGCATCAACGGCGACGCTCAGTTGCTGCAAACCTGTCTGGCCTCCGGGGTGAGCAACCTCGTGTCGGAGCCGGTGGCCATCGTCAGTATTTTCACCGGACTGTGCCTGATCGACTGGCAGTTGACCCTCGGCATGCTGGTGCTGTTTCCCGTCTGCATCATCCCCATCATTTACTTCGGCAAAAAAGCCCGCGACGCAACCGGCAAACGAGTCGCCGCCAACATCGACCAGTCGAGCCTCGCGATGGAGATGTTTTCCGGCATGCGCGTCATCAAGGCGTTCGGACTGGAGACCGCCCGGGTCGACCGTTTCCGGGAGTTGTCCCAGCAACTGATCCGGCAGACGATGAAGACCGTGCGCTCGCGCGAGATCGTCGGGCCGTTGGTGGAGACCGTGTCGATGATCGGCATCGGCGGGCTGATCCTGTACGTCGTCCACACGTCGCGCAGTATGCCGGACTTGGTCGTGTTTTTCACCGGCGTGATCATGTTTTACACACCCATCCGAAAGTTGGCCCGGCTGCACGTGAGCATCGAGGAAGCCAGCATCGGCGCCGATCGCCTGATGGATGTCCTCGGCGAAAAGCCGGACATCCTCGAGCGCCCCGAGGCCAAGCCGGTGACCGAGTTCGAGCAGGGCATCCAGTTCGACAATGTCTCATTCGCTTACGAGGAGGAGCCGGTGCTGACTGGTCTTGATCTCTCCATCCCCAAGGGAACCAAGCTGGGCATCGTCGGCGAGAGCGGTTCCGGCAAAAGCACACTCATCAATCTGCTGTTCCGGTTTCACGACCCCAACTCGGGTGCCGTCAAGCTGGACGGACACGATCTCCGAGACTTGAGCATCAAGGGGTTTCGCGAGCAGATGGCGCTCGTCAGCCAAGAGGTGGTGTTGTTCGACCTGACCGTGGCGGAGAACATCGCGCTTGGCCAAGCGGGTTGCAGCCACGAGCAAGTTGAGGAGGCGGCCCGGCACGCACACGCGCACGAGTTCATCACCGCACTGCCGGGGGGGTACGACACCCGCATCGGCGAGCGCGGTGTCACGCTGTCCGGCGGCCAGCGGCAGCGCTTGGCCATCGCGCGGGCGTTTGTCCGCAACGCACCGATCCTCGTGCTCGACGAGGCGACCGCCGCGCTCGACTCCAAGGCCGAGGCCGAGGTGCAGAGCGCCATCGACCAGTTGAGCGAACACCGCACAGTCCTTTGCGTGGCGCACCGACTGTCCACGCTGCGCTCGATGGATCGGGTCATCGTGCTGTCACGGGGCGCGATCATCGAGGAGGGGACTTTTGATGAATTGATGGCAGCGGCGGGAGTGTTTTCCGGCTTGGCCAAGGCGCAGGGCATCACCGCCTAAGCCGCCGCGTCAATTCCGGGAGGGGCGAGTTCCACCTCGCCCCAAGTTAATAGTGAAATGGGGCAAGGTGGAACTCACCCCTCCCGCTTGGCGACGGAGGCGGATCATTCACTTGCCAGCATGGGCCGGGTGCTGTAACGCCAATCCTTTCCGATGAACTCATCAACCCTAATCACCCCCATTCTGGCGTCCGGCGGAGATCACGGCTACCTGTACGGACTGTTTTTCTTGATCCTCGCGCTGATCATCGGTGCGGCGGCGCGGCACTTTTGAGCAAGGTTCCACTGCCGTTCACGGTGGTGCTGATGCTGATCGGCTTGGGGCTGGGTTTCGCCTTTCGCGGCGGTCACGAGGGAGCCGCCCACGCCGCCGGACACGGCGCGGGGCATGACGGTTTACTTGCCAAACTGATGGACGCCTTGCGCGGCTCAATCGAGTGGGGGGCCAACCTCGACCCTCACCTGATCCTTTATGTTTTCCTGCCGATCCTGATTTTCGAGGCGGCGTACGCGCTGGATGTGCACGTCTTCAAGAAATCATTCTGGAATGCGTTCTACATGGCTGGGCCGGGCATCGTGACCGCAACGCTCATGACCGGCGGGTGCGTCATGGGCATCTACTCGCTTGGCTGGGGCCTTACCGAGTGGAACGTCAGCACCGGGGATTTGGGCCTGTACCTCGCGATGTTGTTCGGGGCTGTGGTGAGCGCCACCGACCCCGTGGCTGTGGTCGCGCTGCTCAAGGAACTTGGCGCGAGCAAAAAACTGGGCACGCTCATTGAGGGCGAGTCGCTGCTCAACGACGGCACCGCCATCGTGGCGTTTGTCGTGCTCATCGGCGCGGTGACCGGGGCCAGCGTGTTCACGGTGGGAAGCGCGGTCTCGGGATTTTTTGTCATCGGCCTGAGCGGCGCGGTGGTGGGCATCGTGGTGGGCCTCGTTGGCGTAGCATGGGTCAAGCGGGTATTCAACGATCCACTGGTGGAAACTTCGGTGATGTTGATCACGGCGTACTTGGTTTTTTATACTTGTGAGCATTTTTTGCACATCGAGAAGTTCGATGCCGGAGTCTCCGGCGTACTGGGCTTGGTGGCGCTTGGTTTGGTCTGGGCCGGAATGGGCCGCACACGGATCAGCCCGGAAGTGCAGCATTTCATGCATGAGTTTTGGGAGTTCACCGCCTTCGTAGCCAACGTGATTATTTTCATCGTCGTCGGCGTGGTCATCGCGCTCAAAGTTCAACCGCAGCCGATCGATTTTCTTGTTTTGGCGCTGATTTATCTGGTGATCCACCTGGTGCGCATGGTGAACATTGTGGCCCTGTACCCGATCATGCGACGAACCGGTTACGGGCTTCCGAAGAAAGACGCGGTGGTGGTTTGGTGGGGCGCGTTGCGCGGGGCCATCGGACTGGCCTTGGCTCTGGTGGTTTACGGCCAAGCGCCCGAGATGAAGTTCACTGTCGAGGAAGGAGGCCACGGTTACACGGCGGACTCGAAGGTCTTTTTCGTCGATGCCGACGGCAAGCGCGAGCTGCTGGAGGACGTCACCCTCACCTTGGCCGAAGCGCACAGCGAGAGTCACGACAACGCTCACGGCGAAAGTCATGACAACGCTCACGGCGAAAAACATGAAGACGCTCACGACAAAAAAAACGCCGGCTTGGCCATCGGCGGTGATTATTTGAACCCGTTCGACGAAGACGCGGCCAAGTTCGCCGCCGAGCGCGAGCGCTTGGCCAACGGCAAGATCGTGATCGAGGGCGGCGGCACCGGGGCCGTGGTCGAGGCCAGGCTGCTCGGGATCTCCAAGCGGATTCGCGACCAGTTTCTCTTCCTGATTTCCGGCATCGTGCTGCTGACGCTGCTGGTCAACGCCACCACGATCAAGTTTCTCGTCAACGGCCTTGGCCTGACACGCATCCCGGCGGTCAAGGCCAAGATGATGACCGCCACCTCGGCCAGCATCGTGAAGAATTGCGAGAACGAAATGGACGTACTCAAGTCGGACTCGTTCCTCGGCGGCGCGAACTGGAGCCGGGTGCGCGAATTCCTGCCGGAGCCGATCGTCATCACCGATGTCGAGGGTGACCCGGATGCGATCGACACGGTCGCCGAGACGCGCCGACGCATTCTTGAGAAGGAATCGAGCAGCTACTGGAAACAAAACCGCGAGGGTCTCCTCGGTGCGGGCGGCGTCAACCAACTGTACAACAACATCAAGGAAGTGCTCGATCAAGGCGGCAAGGTGCCGCTGAGCGACCGCGACTATCTCGACAGTATTTGGCAGGTGCCGAAGTGGATGGAGTCACTCAAGGGGCTGCCGGTTTTCAGACAGGTTTTCATGGATCGGCTGGCCACAACTTACGAGGCGGCCAAGTCATTTGTCATCGCCCAAGAGGAGGTGGCCAAGCTGGTGGACAGCCTCGTGGCCAACACCGACGACGACATCGGGCAGGAGGCGGCGGACAAAAAGGCCAAGCTGCTGAAGGGGGAAATCATGCAGAACCGCCTGCGCGGCCTGAATTTTCTGCGCGACATGCGCGAGAACTACCCGGAACTGATCGTCGGCATCGAGACCAAGGACGCCGCCCGGTCGGTGCTCAACCACGAGCGCAACACGATCAAGAAACTCAAGGCCGCCGGCACGATCGAGTTGGACGAGGCCGACCAAATGATCGTCGATGTCGAGGGCCGCATGAAGGATATCATGGATCGACCACTGGTCCTGCGCCTGCCGGAACCGGAGGAGATACTGCGTGAGATGACGTGGCTCAAGGGCTTGTCGGAGGACAATATCACCAAGATTATCGAGCTGTCCGACAAGCGCACTTACCAACCCGGCGACGTGATCATGGAACAGGGCGACCGCGGCGACGGGATGATTCTTGTCACTCGAGGCAGCGTGAAAATCTCCATCATGGGCACGGTCGTGGATATTCTCGGCCGGGGCAGCGTGATCGGCGAGATGGCTGTGTTGGCCGGCGTGCCGCGCACCGCCGACATTATCGCCGACACGACGGTGACGGCTTTGTGGATGGGTTCCACGGAGATGAACGAGGCGATGGCGAAATCCCCTGCCTTGGCCAAGGGCTTGTGGGAGACTGCCGGTCGGCGCTTCACCGAGAACCTGCTCAAGAGCCAGGAGCCATACCTGCACATGTCCCCGTGGGAGTTCCGCCGCTGGCTCAGCAAGGGCGAGGTCGCCTCCCCCGCGCCGGGAGACTCGCTCGACCTCTTTGGCAAAGTGGCCATCCTCGTATCGGGAACCGCCACCGTGCCGGGCGCCGACGAGCCGGTGAGCGCCATCACGCGGCTGAGCGCCCGAAAGGCCAGCTTCCCGGAGGGCGCTCGGATCTGGATTCGTTCGGAAAGTTAAATGAGCGAGACGCAAACCGGTTCGCTGGCCAACCGGGGCCGAACAGCGTTCAAGCTGGGGGCACTCGTGCTGCTGGGTTGCACCGCCCTGTTTTACGTGACCGGCTGCCTGTGCGGCATGAACGCCGGTTACGGCAAAAAACTCGGGAGCCTCTCCGACGACAAATGGGAGTTCACCGAGTGCCTCTACTTTTCCGCGATCACCCTGACCACCATCGGCTATACTGACCTGCTCGGCACCGAGCAATGCGCCGTATACCAAGATGCCGAGGGGCGGTTCCGGTGGGAGAGCAACACCGACCCTCACACCAGCGAGGAGGGCTATGACAAAGACAGCGAGACGTTGTACGCCAACTTCACGCCGTGGACACGCACGCTGACCACCTTGGTTGCGATCGTCGGGATCACTTTTTTCCTCTATGTCATCGCCCAAGTAACTTCGTTCTTCGTCGAGGGCCAGTATCAGGAAATCGCCGCAGCCAAGCGGGCGCGAAAACAAATAAAGCGTTTTCACCGACCACATGATCCTGTGCGGCGGCGGCGGCAACGGGCGGACGGTTCTGGAGCAGGCGCAAAAGGAAGGGGTGGACTGCGTCGTCATCGACCAAGACAACGAGGTGATTCGCGAACTGCGGCAAAAACACCCCACGATCGCATGCCTTAACCGGGACGCGACCGATGTCGAGTCACTCGAGGCCGCAGCGGTTGAGCGAGCCCGGGGCGTGGTGTCTGTGATGTCGGATGACCGGGCGAACCTCGTGACAACCGTCACCGCGCGCCAGCTCTCGCCGAGCGTCCGGATCGTCAGTCGTTGCGTCAGGGAACAGTCGGATCGCCAGCTTCAATATGCCGGAGCGGACTCCGTCGTGAACACGGCCAAGCTCATCGGGCTGCGGATTGCCAGCGAGTTGATCCGGCCAACCGTGGTCGAATTCCTCGGGATTATCCTTGGCCATGATGACACGCAGGACCTGGTGATCTCCGGGATTCGCCTCCGGGAAAAAGATGCCGGGCGCACCTTGGGCAGCTTGCCGCTTGGCCAAGCCGCCGGGGTGGAGATCGTCGCGTTTCGGCGGGGTGAAATCTATACCTTCAACCCGGCAAACGACGCGCTTCTCCTTGAGAATGACGAACTGATCATGCTCGGCACCCAGAGAACCATCAGCCAACTCTCCCAAGCCATCGCCAAATCTCCCGCAAGCTCGGCCAATGAGACGCCGCCGAAACAACAACCGGCGCAACCGGCCGACACGGCCCCAGCCGCCGAGGGAGAGCCAGCGGAAGCCGGCTTGGAACTGCACGGCCATTTCATCATCTGCGGCGCCGGGACCGTTGGCCGTACCATCGCGGCGGAGTTGTTCGCCACAAGGCGAACCTGCGTCTGCATCGACAACGACCGCCAAGCTCTCGACGAATTCCGCAGAACCGTGCCGGACGTGCAGGTGATCGAGGGCGAGCCGTACTCCCCGGACGCCCTCGCAAGGGCAAACGTCAGGGGCGCTCGCAGTCTGGCCACAATCCTCGCGTCCGACCGGGACAACCTTGTTGTCGTGGTCACCGCCATGCAGGCGAATCCATCCATCAGGGTGCTGAGTGTCGTGACAGATGAAGCCGATCACCTGCGGCTTCAGCGGGCCGGGGCCGAAACCATCTGCCCCTCAAAAATAGGCGGACGCAGAATGGCCTCGGAGCTGTTACGACCGACGGCGACCACCGTGATGGGTCGAATGCTGGCCTCAAGTGGTGCAGTGCGTTTCGAGGCCGTGGTGATCAACGAAGGCACCGAGCTGGCCGGAGTGAGCTTGGCCAAGGCCGACCTGTTCACCCGTACCCATCTGCGCATCCTAGCCGCCCGCAAACCGGGCCAACAACAATATATCATCAAGCCAGCTCCGGAGACCGTCCTCGACCCCGGCACCGTTCTCATCGTCAGCGGCCCCGCCACCAACATCACAAAACTAGTCACCCTCGTCGGCGACTGGGCCTGACCCCCCTCGCGCTTGCCTCACGGCACGTCGAGGCACACGAGTTCGTTTCGGCTGCGGACATAGAGCCGGCCGTTGGCCAGGGCCGGCTGGCTGCGCGCGCCGGAGCCAACGACTTGGGCGCGGCTGATCTCCCGCCAACCGGCCGGGGTCGCTTGGCCAAGCACCAGCTCGCCGCTCTCCATCAACGCCAACAGCCGGTCGCCACAAAGCAGCATCAGGCAGTCGCCGAAATCGTCCACGCTCCAGCGCACCTTGCCGGTGGCCAACTCCACGCAGCGCAGCGCCGGAACCGGCGGCACATCAGCCCGCCCGTGTGTGCCGTAAAGGAACCCGCCCCGGTGCATCACGCTCGCGTACTGGCTCGAGAGGCTTGTGTCGTTCGACCAAACTTTTTTGTAACTGCCGCCCGCCGCTCGCAGCACGAGCGCGCCGGTGTTGTAACTGGACGTGACGAAAATTCGGTCGCCGACAACCAGCGGCGCGGCGGCGTTCACCGAGGCATGAATCCGCGCGCGCCAACGGTTTTGAAAATCGATTTCCCCCTTGGCCGGATCAACAATCACCAAGCCGGTGCGGGCGAGGAACACCGCGCGGCGCTTGCCGTGCAGCGTGGCCATCACCGGCGACGAGTAACTCGCCTCGTCGTCGAGCGTTTTCCAGAGCAGCTTGCCGGAGTTTTTGTCGAGCGCAACGATCCCCGCGCCCGCCTCGCCGCCGATGTTGAGCAGCACCGCGTTCCCCTCGACGAGCGGCGAGCAGGCCATCCCAAAAAACCCGTCGGAAGCGCGGTACGATTTCTGCGTGTCCACTTTCCAAACCGTTTTGCCGGTCGCAAAGTCGGTGCAGACCACGATGCCCTGCCCGCCCATCGTGTAAACTTTGCCCCCGACAATCGACGGCGTCGCGCGCGGCCCGGCGGCGCTCCCATAACCGGCGACAAAGCTCGAGGCGTAATTGTTTTCCCAAATCGTATTGCCGGTCTTGGCGTCGAGACACTCGATCGTGTCGTACCGGTTCACCTCGTGAAACAGGATCGCTTTGCCCTTGGCCACGACGACCCCGCTCATCCCGGTGCCGATGTTTTTTTTGCGCCACAACACCTTCGGCCCATCGCTTGGCCAAGCGCGGGTCAGCGCCTCGCCCGGATAAACCGCATCCCGCTCCGGCCCAAGATATTGCGGCCAGTCCGACGCCTGCAGGCCAAGCGCAACAAAACCCAGCACGGACAAGTGACAAAAAAAACGTTTCAGCAACAACATGGCGAGAAGGCAAACTAGAGAATGACACAACCCAACGCGAGCCAAAGCCGATTTTCAGTTTCTAGCGGGGACGCAGATTTTTGGGATCGGCAGGATTTTCAGGATCAACTTTTAATCCCACCAATCTGCGTTCATCCGCGTCCCGTTTTTACCGCTCACGGCTCACTGCTCACTTTTATACGGATTGTCGTTTTTCAGCGACTCGGCGACGGCGCTTGGCACCAAGCCGTCGATCGCTT
>Ga0208879_1004433_pt1 | contig 10940 bp, 10 predicted proteins | sample Knorr_S15_td_Bot_FD_185605 | JGI IMG/M metagenome (GOLD analysis project Ga0208879, IMG submission 185605) | Marine microbial communities from Southern Atlantic Ocean transect - Knorr_S15_td_Bottom_ad_5009_LV_A (SPAdes) (version 2) | ecosystem: Environmental > Aquatic > Marine > Oceanic | place...
AGGGAACCGGCACAACAGGCTCGCGCATCGCAAACGGCAGCTACGCCCTCCACCAGGACCTTGAGGCCGCGATAGCCAAATTCTTCCAGCGCTCATCGGCGATTGTGTTCAGCACCGGCTATCAGGCCAACCTCGGGGTGCTGGCCGGGCTTCTTGGGCCCGGTGATACGGTGCTGATCGATGCCGACAACCACGCCAGCATCTATGACGGCTGCCGGCTCAGCGGCGCCGACATCGTCCGCTTCAAGCATAACGATGCGGCCGATCTCGATCGCAGACTGGGCCGGGTGCCTGGCGGCGCGGCCAGATGTTTGATCGTTGTCGAGGGGGTCTACAGCATGATGGGCGATGTTGCGCCGCTCGCAGATTTCGCCGAGGTCAAGACCAAGCACGGCGCCTATATGATGGTCGATGAAGCCCATTCGCTGGGTATCTACGGGGAGCACGGCCGTGGCAATGCCGAGAGCGACGGCATCGAGGAGGCGGTCGATTTCGTGGTCGGCACCTTCAGCAAGAGCCTCGGCGCCATCGGCGGCTACGGCGTCTCCGATCATCCCCGCTTCGAGCTTCTCCGCCTCGCCAGCCGGCCCTATATGTTCACCGCGTCGCCGTCACCATCGAACGTCGCCTCGGTGATCGAAGCCCTGCGCACGATTTCGTCGACCGATGAGCACCGGGTAAGAATTTGGCAAAACGCCCACGTCCTGCATGGTGACTTGAGCGCCCTGGGCCTCGATATTTGTGCCCCCCCGGGACCGATCATCGCCATCAGGCTCGACGATGCCGCCCAGGCATTCGCCTTCTGGAAACGGCTGCTCGACCAGGGGATCTATACCAATCTGGCGGTCCCGCCGGGAACCCCCAACGGTATCTCCATGTTGAGATGCAGCGTATCGGCGGCCCATAGCGATCAGCAGATCGAAAAGATCATCGCCGCCTTCGCCCTGGTCGCCCAGGAATTCGGCCTCGCCGCATAATTTCGGGACAATCGCCCTCTACCGCGGACCGCTCTAGCGGATCGCCGACAGGGTCGTTGCCAGCCGGCTCAGGGCGCGCGCCCGGGCCCAGGGCTTAACCAGATCCTGCGCCACGGCGAGGGCTTCATCGAACAGGCTGATCGCCGCTTTACGGTCGCCGGCTTGGGCGCGTGTAACGGCGATATCCGTGAGCAGTGTAATGCGCGCCAATTCGTTCTTGATCTTGCGGGTGGCGGCGAACGCCAGGGTCTCGTCTTCACAGGAGACGGCTTGCTCGCAGAGGCTTGCCGGCGATGCTGCGATGGCCCAAAGAGCCAAGGCGTACAGCTTTTCGCGGTCGACTTCCTGGGCGGTTTCCCGTGCATCCTCGATGGTGCCGATTTCCGCCTGGCTCCGCGCGACGCGGCTCAGGGCATAGGCCCGGGAATACTCCCGATCGATTTCCCGGCTGGCTACGCGCGCATCCGAGAGGGTTTGCCGGGCGCCGCCGACATCGCCGCCGCTCGCTTGGGCCAGGGCAACGCTGATCAACGCGGTCACCCGATATCGCGCATCACCGATAGTATTCGCGATTATCCGCGCATTCGTGATCTTGCCGGCGTCGGCAAAGATTTTCGTAATCAGAATGAGTACGGGGACGCGATGTCGCGCCTGGCCAATCGAAGCGGCGGTATAGAGGGCTTCATCGAGCCTGCCGACTTCAGCCAGAGCGGACGCCACCCGCGCAAGAGCGTTGTCCCTGGCCAGGCGGCCCTTGATCTTGCGAGCGCCCTCAAGCGCCTGGTCGAGCATTGTATTCGCAATCTCAGCCTCGCCCAGCCGGGCCCGCAGGGTGGCCACCCTGCATATCAGGGTGGTTCGCCATAGCGGCGTTGTGATGCGCGCCGTGGCGTCCAGTACTTCGGACAGGGTGTAGCGTGCATCGCCTTCGAGATTGACGTCGAGCTGCACGGTGGCAAGAGCGGCAAGCGCCTGAGCCCTGACCCGGGGGTCCGGCACGGCGAGCGCGGTGGTATGGGCGCCTTCAAAATCGCCGTCGTCGGCCTGAACGCGAGCGATCTTTCCCAGGGCGACAATCAACATGCGGGGATCGGACATGCGCTTGGCCGTGGCAATGCCGGCCGTAACATCGCCGACCATTGTCCAGGCGAGAGCGACATCGCGAAACGCACCGTTCCGCAAGTGCGTTTTGCCTGTCGCCAAGGCGGCCTTGAGGGCTTCATTGAGCAGGCAATCCGGCTCCGGCGTTGCCAGGCAGGCCGCCTCGCCGCCCACCGGTGTCGTCGCGGACGGTGACTGGGCCGGTATGGCGGCCAGCAGGTCGCGCGCCGCCGCATGGTCTTCAAGCGCCTTGCGCGCCGCGTCGGTTTGTTCAAGACGCGCTGATTCCACCCGCGACAGCAGGCGCCCGGACTTCACCACCGCCGTATCGAGACGGGTGAGCAGGGCGCGCGAGACCTTTCCGTCCACATTCAAACGCGCTAGCTTTTGATAGGTGCGGATTGCCGCCGCGGTCTCGTCGGCCATGCGGCCATCGGCCGGGCCCACATAGATACCCAGCTCCCGCAATCGCTTCTGGATATTCTTAACCAGGAGGGGGTCAAAGCCACGCAACACCGTCCCCGCCGTCTCGGGGGGCACATCGCCGATCGCCGCAACAGCCGGCAAGGATGCCCCAAGCGGCATCGCCACAATGACGGCAAAGATGATGAGCCGATGAATAACGCCGTATCGCACGATTAGATATTCCCGGTGCTGTCGGTCCAAGGGAACGGCTTCTTTTATAGCATATGACGGATTGCAGGGGGCGCTGATCAGTCCTCTCTCTTGCCGAACAGCAGGGTGACGTTTATCCATCGGTTTCTGTCTTGTGCGGCAACGCCGCGCTGACCAGTTTGACGTCGACGGCTGGGTCGTTCAAAACAACCTATAGAACCGCTATCACAAAAGGAGACATTCCATGTGGCAGACCATCGAGTATGAGAAGAAGGAAAAAATTGCCGTAATCAGGCTGAACCGGCCCAAGGCGATGAACGCAATGAACTTTCAGATGATGGACGAGTTGAGCGAAGCGCTGCGCGCGGCAGACGCCGACGACGAGATAAGCGTTGTTGTGCTCGGCCACAACGGCCCGCATTTCGGCGCCGGTTACGACCTTAAGGAAAACTGGCGCGAAAAACACAAAGGCGCCGAGGGTGTGCTTGGTACGCGCAACATGCTGCAGGCCTGCGTCGACTTCGAATATGGCCCTTGGGACTGCAGCAAACCGGTCATTGCCATGGTGCGCGGCTACTGCCTGGCCGGGAGCTGCGAGCTGGCGATGATGTGCTGCGTCACCTTCGCCACAGAGTCGGCAAAGTTTGGCGAGCCGGAAATCCGCTTCTCGACGTCGCCGCCGATGCTCGTGATGCCGTGGATGGTCGGGCTCAAGAAGGCTCGCGAACTGCTCTACACCGGCGACATGATCGACGCCCAGGAAGCCTGCGCCATCGGCATGATCAACCGCGTGTTCGCCGACGATGAGCTTGAGGCCGAGACGTTTCGTTACGCCCGCCGTTGCGCCGCTATCTCTCTCGAAGGATTGAGGATAACCAAGGCGTCGATCAACCGTGGCGCTGAAATCGCCGGCTTCCGCCAAGCCATGAGCTATGGCCTCGAGCTCGGCGCCATGCTCGACGCGACGCCGACGGAGAGCTACCGCATGTTCAAGGAGGTCACTGAGCGCGACGGCCTCAAGGCCGCCATCCGCTGGCGAGAGAGCCAGTTCGAATAACCCGCAATGGCAGCTCGATGACGATGATCAGCGAGGCCGCCCGGCAGACGATACGATAGGCGAAATCCTTGACTCACGCGATCAGATGAACTGTGTACTGTACGGTTAGTTCGCGGGAGGCGACCATGTCAAACAGTCAGTCGGGCCAAAAGAAAGTTATCGGCGAGCCGATCGTTATCGGGGGCCGTCAGTTATCCCTGTCTCGCGCGATCCGGGCGGGTGATTTTCTGTTCCTTACCGGGCAGATACCGTTTAAGGACGGCGAACCTATGACGGAGGGAGACATCGAGGAGCAGACCCGCGCAGTGCTTGATGCGATCAAGGATACCCTGCAACAGGCCGATTGTGAGATGCAGGATGTGGTGAAAGCCATGGTCTGGCTCGCCGACCGGGCTGATTTTCCGGGCTTCAACACGGTCTACGGCGAGTATTTTCCGCATGATCCCCCGGCCCGCTCGGCGGTGGTCAATGCGCTGTTGGTGGACGTGCGCATTGAAATTGAAGTGGTCGCTTATAAACCGATTTCCGGCATGGCGTAACCAGAGTGGCTCAGACCGCAGCGGACGGCACAGCGTACGAATGGCATGGCGATAGCGGACCGGTTATCGCGCTGATCCATGGCGCCGGCCTCAACCGGGCCATGTGGCAATGGCAACGGGCGGCGCTGATGGAAAAGCACCGGGTGCTGAGCTATGACCTGTATGGCCATGGCGAGAGTCCGGCGCCCGATAGCACACCGGATTTATCAATGTTTTCTGGCCAGTTGCTCAGATTGCTGGATGAAACCGGCATACGCTCCTGCGTTGTCGTTGGGTTTTCCCTGGGCGGCATGATCGGCCGGCGTTTTGCCATGGATTACCCAGAGAGGCTGTCGGCTCTGGCTATTCTGAATTCGCCGCACAGGCGCGATGAGGCGGCCCAGGAAGCGATCCTCAAGCGGCTTGATCAGGTGAGACGTGACGGCCCGGCGGCAACGGTTGAGGCCGCCCTGGAGCGCTGGTTTACCGATCGCTTCAGGGCCGCCAATCCGCGGACCATAGAGCTTGTCCGCACGTGGGTTCTGGCGAATGACGAGCAGGTCTATCCGGCAATCTATCAGGTGCTGGCCAATGGTGTTGCGGAGCTTATAGCACCGACCCCGGCCCTATCCTGCCCAACCTTGGTGATGACGGGCGATGAAGATTTCGGCAATCCCCCCGCGATGTCGCACGCTATTGCTGGCGAAATTTCAGGGTCGCGGACGGTCATTCTGTCCGGCCTCAGGCATATGGCCCTGGCCGAAGACCCGGAGCAGGTCAATGAGGTGCTTTTATCTTTCTTGGATCATGTGAGGAGAACAGCTGATGGCTGACAATATGTTTGAAAAGGGTTTGGAGATCCGCAAGGCCGTGCTTGGCGCGGAGTATGTGGAACGGTCTCTCGAAAATGCCGATGATTTCATGATGGCGTTCCAGGAGCAGGTGACGACCTATTGCTGGGGCGACGGGTGGGGCGGCGAAGCCCTGTCGCGTCGTGATCGCTCACTGTTGAATATCGGTATGTTGGGAGCGCTTGGTAAAACCGATGAGTTGAAGCTGCATATTCGCGGTGCCATCAACAACGGCCTCTCCAATGACGAGATCAAAGAGGCGCTAAAACAGGTGTCGATTTATGCCGGTATCCCGGCTGGTCTGGGGGCGTTCAAGGCGGCCCACGCCGTGCTGAAAGAGGCCGGGCGGCTATAACAGGGCCTGCAGGCGGTCCGCGTACCACAGCGCGAAATTGGCGACGCTGGGTTCCAGATCGGCGCAGAACCGGCCCTGTTTGGCAAACGGGGATGCCAGCCCCTGATAGTGCCGGGCGAGGGCGGGAATGTCTTCGGCGAGTGCCGCGTCCATGCGCTCGTAGTACACCCGCGAGCGGCTGTCGAAGTCTTCATGGGCTATGGTTTCCGGCGGGAAACAGACCGACATGACGACGCGGCAGCGCCCGGTTTCCAGGGGCGTCGCTTCATAGACCCAGATCGCTTCGCTGCTGGCGGCGAATGTCATGTTGGGAAACAGCCATGTATAGCGTGTACCCTCACGATTGCGCCCATCGATGGTGGAAATTGACGGCAAGGCATGCTGCTGGCTATCGGCCAGCAGCCCGCCGGTTCCCTCCGTCTCGCCAAACTGGCTGGCATACTGGCCCGTAACCCGGTCCGCCGCATCCGGCCGGACGTAAACATCGCTGAGGGAATCCGGGTGAACATAGGGCAGGTGATAATATTCGTTGAAGACCTCGAGAAATCCCTTCCAGTTACAATCAACCTCGAGTTCCAGACGCCGGGTCGTGACCAGTGTTTCGAGTGCCCAGGGCGCGTGAAGCTCGGAAAAATCCCCCAGCCAGCTATCGATATCATTCGTACAATTATCAAAACAGATAAAGGCAAAGCCATCCCGTTCAGCGGCTCCGAATTCGATGAGGCCATGCTGGGATTTGTCGAACGCCTTACCTTTCGGCATGGAGGGTGCTGCCCGCAAATCGCCTTCCAGACTGTAGGTCCAGAGATGGAAGGGGCAGCTTATGGCGTTTATTCTGCCCGAGCCTTCCAGCATCAGGGAGCCGCGATGACGGCAGCTATTGGAAAAAGCCCGCAGAGTCTTTGATTTATCCCGAACAATGATGAGTGGGATTCCGGCAATGTTGAGGGCGCTGTAATCGCCGTGGGCTTTCCACTGATCCGCCCGGCCGACCCCGATCCATGAGGTGCGGAACACCGCATCACGTTCGAGCACGGCCACCGATGCATCCGCGTAAACTGCAGGAGGCAAGGTTGCGGCCGTTTCGATCGGCGCTGTGACAGCCGACAACGCGTCGCGTAAATCATCACCCATGGCAGAGGGCTTTCAAAAGCTGATGGCGTACGGTATCCAGACCAGATGCGCCATCGGCAGTCAATATATGGTTCTGGAGACCGGTGAAGAAGTGTGAGACCATTTCAGTCGTAACATTGCGATCAGGAAAAAAATCATGAAATTTCAGTTGGCGATCAATCTTGAGCGATTGGATGACAGCCTCGATATGCGTGACGTGGTCTCGCACACAATTGAAATGGTGCAGATGGCGGAAGAGGGAGGCTTCACAATTGCCTGGGCGGCGGAACATCACGCGCTGGAGATGACGATCGCGCCCAACCCGTTCCAGATTCTGACCTGGTGGGCGGGCCATACAAATACTATCCGATTAGGCTCCGCTGTTGCGGTCGCGGCCTATTGGAACCCTATTAATCTGGCGGGCGAGGCTGCCTTTGCCGACCTTATCAGCGGCGGGCGGCTGGAATTCGGCATTGGCTCGGGCGCCTATCAGCGTGAATTCGACCGCTTGGCTCCCGGGCTGAAGCAATCGGATGCCTGGCGCTATATGAACGAGATGATACCGGCGGTGAAGGCCCTGTGGGCGGGCGATTACGAACATGACGGTGAATTCTGGTCCTTCCCAAAATCCACCTCGGTTCCAAAACCCCTGCAGCAGCCCCATCCCCCCATCTGGGTGGCCGCCCGGGCGCCGATCACGTTTGATTACTCCGTGGCGAACAACTGCAACATCATGTCATGGCCCTTGACCCGCCCCATGAGCGAAGCGGCGCTGTACAAGGAACGCTTCGACGCGGCGCTTGCCGCCAATCCGGATTGTCCGCGGCCGATCTTCGCCATGATGCGCCATACGGCGGTCTACGACAGCGCGAGCGACCGCGATATTCCCATCAAGGCCGCCCAGCGGCAACTGAGCCAGTTTGAGAATTTGTTCAAAAACCTGGGCGATGTGGACAACGGGTTTCCGAAGGCGATTGAGTTTGGCGAATTGGAGAACCGCGCTGAGTACGATCCGAACATGCTGCATGACAATCTGGCGTTCGGAACACCCGATGAGGTCATCGAGAAGCTCAAGCTCTACGAAGCCCTGGGCGTGGATGAGTTTATCTATTACGCCAGTATGGGGCTCGGGCATAAGCAGCAGAAACGCTCAATGGAGCTGTTCTGCAATGAGGTGATCCCGGCGTTTACCTGACTCACCGCATGACGAACGGATTCGTCATGGGCTCGCTCGAGGTGTTGATCCAGATGGTTTTGGGCCGGGTATAGTCATACATGGCCTGAAATCCCGATTCCCGGCCATAGCCCGACCCCTTGAAGCCACCGAACTCGGCGATGGGTGAGACAACCCGATAGGTGTTGACCCAGACGATGCCCGCGCGCACCGCCTTGGCAACGCGCAGAGAACGGGCGCTGTCGGTGGTGAATATTCCGGCGGCAAGGCCATGTTTGGTGTCGTTGGCGAGGCGGATGACTTCGTCCTCATCCTTAAACCGCAGCACGGTTAGGACAGGGCCGAAAAGCTCCGTATCGACGATTCGCTGGTTCTGGGCCTTGCATTCAACGATGGTGGGTTCATAAAACAAACCCTCGCTGTGGCCCGCGGGCTGCTTGCCGCCGCATAGAAGCGTACCGCCTTCTTCGAGGGCGAAAGCAACCTCTCTCTCAATGTTGTCCAGCTGTGCCTGGGTGCACAGGGGGCCCATTTGGGTCTCTTCGGCAAGCGGGTCGCCGATGTTTATCTGCAAGGCCTGAGCGACAATTTTCTCAAGAAATTCATCGGCGATGTTTTCCTGCAAATAGAGGCGGGATCCGGCGACACAGCTCTGACCGGTGGCCCCGAAAATACCGGCGATGGAGCCGTTGACCGCGCTCTCGATGTTGGCGTCATCGAAGACGATAAACGGCGACTTGCCGCCAAGCTCCAAAGAGACTTCGGCAAAATTTTCGGCGGAATTATACAGCACATGTTTCGCCGTGCTCGGGCCGCCGGTAAAGCTGATCCGCTGTACCAGGGGATGAGACGTCAGAACCTTACCGCAGGGCTCGCCATGGCCGGTCACAATATTGACCACGCCCGGTGGAAAGCCGGCATCGTCGATGATGCGGCCAAATTCCAGCATGGCGGCCGAGGCATGTTCGGATGCCTTCAACACCACGGTGTTGCCGGCGGCAAGCGCCGGTCCGATCTTAACCGCCACCAGGAATAGCTGGGAATTCCAGGGAACCACGGCGGCGACAACGCCGAGCGGTTCACGGGATGTAAAGGCCAGCATATCGGGCTTGTCTATGGGCAGCGTCTCGCCGTGAATCTTGTCGGCGCAGCCCGCGTAGTAATGGAAGAATTCGGCAATATACTTGGCCTGCCAGCGGGTCTCTTTCAGCATCTTGCCGGTATCGATTGATTCTATCCGGCCGAGCTCTTCCGATTTTTCGGCCAACAGGTCAGCCAGTTTGCGCAAGTGCCGCCCGCGCTCCGTCGGCGTGAAACTTGCCCAGGGCCCTTCGCTGAAGGCGCTATGGGCGGCCTCCACTGCTCGGCCTACATCGTTGGCCGTTGCCTCGGGAATTTCCGCCCAGGCCTTTTGGTCGGTCGGGTTCACGCTGACAAAGGTTTTACCGTCTTCCGAGTCCACCCATTCGCCGTTGATGAGCATTTGATAGCGGATAAGTTCGGTCATGAATTGAACCTCCTGTGAGCTGGTGAAGGCCGGTTTTTGCGCCCTGAGTTTGTCTAAGGTGATTCTGTTCGGCAATTGCCCAAAGAACCAACGTTTTTCGTCATCAGCCAGCGAAAAAGCAAGCCCTTATGGTTTTGTCCCTTCGCCAAACAAAATGCAGATCGCCTTCAACATCGTCACCCAGATAGAGATCAAATATACCGTTTGGCCGCTCCAGTATGTAGCCGGAAATCATCGGGGTGCCCGAAATAGATCGCCGACCAGAAGAACCACCGCCAGACCCAAAAGAAAGAAGCAAAAGCCGACGACAGCCCTGCCCTGCAACTTCGGTGAGGGAAACGGCGCGATGGCGAGAGCCGCAAAACCCACCAGGCTCGTCATGAGGGTGGGGATAAAGGCCGAACCAATTTGTGGCGCCGCCAGCTGCAACAGGCATAGGAACGCAATCATATAGTCGGGCGAAAGGCCGATATGAGCGCGGCCCGGCACGAACTCGTAGCTATATCGGACGGCAATCGCCATCAGGTAGATCAGGGCCACCGGCACGGACAGGACCTGAATATCGGTTGCGATCAAAAGATACAGAACGGGAAATATGCCTTTGGCGACGTAGTCCGCGTAACAATCCAAGTGCCGCCCAAAATACTCATGCGCCGGGTCGCGCCCCACTGCCCGCCGGGCTACCCACCCGTCCACATTATCGATGACGACGGCCAACGCGGCCAGGGCCAGGGCCAGGGAGGGCCATCCCGACAAAACCGCCCAGCAGGCAAGGAAAGCAAGCGAGAGACCGCCTAGCGTGATTAGATTGGCCAGGTCAACGAGATGGCCCAGCATGCCCGGTCGTGCCACGAGAGCCTCCCCCGAAATGTTTTGGTTGTGGGTTGCAGTTTAGGGAGTGCGGTAACGAAAGTCTAACGGCAGGACCTCAACGTCCGCTGTTGGCTATTAGCGGACATTGCGGCACTGAGTGATTTACGCCCGCTATTACCCCGAAAGCAGACATTCGGAGACAGGTCGCAAAACGTCCGCTTATGACCCAAAGCGGAAGTTAGAGTTGTCGCTGCGCTGATGGTATTAACCCTAAACCGAGACAATGGCCGGGTAGCGTGGATTTGAATAGGGGGATGAGATGATGGCTGTTGGCAAAAAGGAGATGGTAAAGTAATGGTGTCGAGGTAGGCAACCGACTATCCTTCGAGCCTGGATGCAATACCGAATTTCTTGAATGTTCGATGCAGGTTTGCACGGAATATGCGGTGGCGGTTTTTATTATGGGAATTATTAAGACTGGCTATGAAAAATTACACCGCTCAGCGGCGTTTGTGGCTGGCTTCCCTGGTGAGGTCGAAATTGCGCGCTAGACGATTCGGCCTTTTCGGCCTTTTTATCGTTTTCGTTCTGTCGGGGCCATTCCCGGCACAGGCCCAGCAGGCCGAACCAGCCCCGGCCGTTACTGTCCAGGAACTGGAAGACCTGGCCGCGGTCATGGAGGACGAAGCGGCTCGGGAACAACTGCTTTCCCGAATCCGCGCCCTGATCGCGACCCGAAAAAACACCCCGGTGGAGCCGCCCGTGGCAGGCGCTGGCGCCCGGATGATCGCCGCCATGTCGGAAAACGTCAGGGAAGCCAGCCGCCATTTGGCCGCCGCCGCCGATGTGTTTCGGGACG
>Ga0208879_1004437_pt1 | contig 10937 bp, 10 predicted proteins | sample Knorr_S15_td_Bot_FD_185605 | JGI IMG/M metagenome (GOLD analysis project Ga0208879, IMG submission 185605) | Marine microbial communities from Southern Atlantic Ocean transect - Knorr_S15_td_Bottom_ad_5009_LV_A (SPAdes) (version 2) | ecosystem: Environmental > Aquatic > Marine > Oceanic | place...
AGGAATTGCCTTCCCTGTTTGTATGTCATACCATAGTAATACTTTGGTATTCCACATGGGGTAAAAATGGCAAAAATAGCTATCAGTCTTCCAGACCAAATTCTTGATGCGGTGGAGAAAGAACGCCTCGCGTCCGGAATCAGCCGCAGCGAATACTTCCGCCGCACGGTGGAAGAACACCTTCGCCGGGAACGCGAAAAGGAAGATGTCGAACGGTATATCAAGGGCTACTTGGAAAACCCGGAGACGCCAGAAGAATTGGAATGGGCACAGGCCACGATTCACCACGCCTTTGACGGCGAGTCGTGGGAGGAAGAATTTAACAAATGAGAAGGGGCGAGGTCTGGTGGACCGACCTGGCTCCACCTACCGGCCATCGGCCGGTAGTGTTGATATCCCGGGATGAGGCTTATTCGTATCGAGAATTAGTGACCATTGCGCCTGTTTCCCGGCGGATTCGGCACATTCCGGCAGAAGTTACTTTGGGCCCAGAGGATGGATTGCCTCAGGCCTGCGCTGTGAATCTGGACAGCTTGACCACCACCCCAATGTCTGAGTTAACCCGCCAGATCGCCAACTTAAGCGACGACAAGATTCGCGCCGTGGATGCCGCGATCCATTTCGCGTTGGGATTGGAAACGTAACCGCCCGCATAACGTAGAGTTGATGGGCCGGTCCGACAGACCTATGGCCCTCTCGAACAGGACGAATGGGAGATTTATAGCTATGGCTCAACGATCCAGGGACTACGGACAAGAGGCGATCGACCGCCACCGGGAAACTCGGGGAAAGGTCAGCATCGCTCCCAAAATGGTAGTTGAGACGTTGGACGACCTGTCCATCGCCTACACCCCGGGCGTCGCCTCGGTCTGCATGACCATCCACGCGGACCTTTCAGAGTCCTACCACCTGACCAACCGCGCCAACACCGTGGCGATAATAACTGACGGTTCCGCGGTGCTGGGGCTGGGCAACATCGGCCCGGAGGCCGCGATGCCGGTCATGGAGGGCAAGTCCATCCTGTTCAAGGGTCTGGCGGACATCGACGCGTTCCCCATCTGCCTGGCGACCCAAGACAACGACATCATCATTCAGACCGTGCGCGCGCTGGCCCCGAGCTTCGGTGGCATCAACCTGGAAGACATCGCCGCGCCCCGCTGCTTCGACATCGAAGACGCCCTGCAAGACCTGGGCATCCCGGTGTTCCACGACGACCAACACGGCACCGCGATCGCCGTGCTGGCGGGGGTGATGAACGCCCTGTTGGTCACCGGCCGCAAGATCGAAGACACTAAATTCGTGTTCGCCGGAGCCGGCGCTGGCGGCATCGCCTCCACCAAACTGCTCATGGAACAAGGCGCCACCCATATAACCCTGGTGGACAGCACCGGGATCATTCACCGCGACCGGTCGGACCTGACCGCGGTGAAGTCCGCCATGCTGGAAACGACCAACCCTGATAACACCAAGGGCGGCATTGAAGACGCCATGCGCGGCGCAGATGTGTTCATCGGCCTATCGGCTGCCGACGCCGTTACCGCCAAGATGGTCTCCTCCATGGCCAAGGACTCGATCGTGTTCGCCATGGCCAACCCCATCCCAGAGATCTGGCCCGACGAAGCCCGCGCCGCTGGGGCCGCGGTGGTGGGCACCGGCCGCAGCGACTTCCCCAACCAGGTCAACAACAGTCTGGTCTTCCCTGGCGTGTTCCGCGGTGCGCTAGACTCCCATGCCACCAGGGTGACCACGCGCATGAAGCTGGCCGCCGCCAACGCACTGGCAGCATTGGTAGCCGAGCCCACGCCAGAAAAAGTCCTACCCTGGTCCCTAGACCGGGAAGTAGCCCAGACCGTCGCCAAAGCAGTGTCCGGGGCGGTCTAACGGCTTCTGGACCGCCGCCATCATTTGAGCTTCATAGCGTTGGGGCATAGTTGATATATCTCCCAAATGCGCTTAAAGGAGGCGCGTAGAATGCGGCGGACAATAGTAATCGAAGATAACTTGCTAATCGACGCACAACGTCTGTTGGGTACCAACGGGGTTCGGGATACGGTGGATAAAGCACTTAGAGAAGTCATCCGGAAAAATCGTTTAGAACAATTGCGTAAGTCTTTAGGGAAAATGGACCTGGGGCAGACCTCCGAGGAATTAACCATGCTTCGGGATACAGAGTAAGCTGACCGGACGATGAGATCCTTTTTAAGTTCAAGGCCGGTTAAGCAAAACCCATCTAAAGCCGGAAACCTTACTTGTGCCTAAAACCGTAACCGTGGAATCCCTGGACCGGTTCCGGGCCAACCTTCAATCGCTGGTTGCCGAGAAGGCCAAGACGTTGCCGAACCTTCGTTACTGCGACCTCCGCATCGAGGTCCGGGAAGAGAAGGGGGCGATCGCGGAGAACGGCACGGAAAAAGGAAGCTCCGAAGACTACGCATTCGACTTCGGAGTCCGGGTCATCGCCGGGGGGCGCACAAGTTCCTCCGGGTACTACGGACGGGTCCTGGGCACGTCCGACCTGGACCGGCTGGAAGATGTGGTCTGGGACGGCATCAGGCAGGCCCATAACCGGGCCCGCGCCAGCGCCAGGCAGAAAACTCAGGCTAAGGGCCGTTACCCCCACCTGGGCGGCAGCCTAACCCCCAGCGAGCTTGCCCCCGTGGCGGTCCACCAAGCCACGGTCCCCGCCACCTACCGGACCGACCCGAGGCAGGTGCCCCTGGCTGAGACCATCGCCATGGCCGTCGACGGCTGCAAGGCGTTACAGGGCCAGGGCGGCAACATCGTCTACTCCGCCTGCTCGGCGTCCACTTTCCTGCTCCGGGAGCTGTTCCTAAGCTCCGACGGCGCGGACATCGACCAGAGTTTCGCCCAGACCGAAGGTTTCGCCATCGCCATCTGCTCCGGCGAGCACGGCAACTTCGAGCTGTACGACTTCACCGGCCACCAACGGGGCTGGGAAATCATGACGGACGGCTATTCCAGCGGGCCAATCGTCCTGCCAAACTTCTTGGACTTCTGTAAAACGCTCGGCGCTGACGCCGTGGAGGTCGCCGCCGCGCCGCCTCTGAAGCCGCCGGACAAAGAGGTTACGGTGGTTACCAATCCCCACTTCAACACCCTGTTGGTGCATGAGGTAGTCGGCCATCCCTCGGAGTTGGACCGGGCCTTGAAATATGAGACCGGGTACGCAGGCCGGTCCTGGTTCTTGAAGGACATGCAGGACAACCAACTGGGCAAACAGATCGCATCGCCGCTGGTCACCGCCTACTCGGACCCAACCATGGAGGGCTACGGCTCCTTCGAGTTCGACCACGAGGGCACCCCGGCCCGCCGCGCCTATATCCTGAGAGACGGCGTGCTGGAAGAGTTCTTGAACAACCGGCAGACGGCGGCCATCATGGGGGTCGAACCCAACGGGTCGGCCCGCTCCACCGAGGCCCAGTTGGTGCCCCTGATCCGCATGACCAACACCATCTTCGGGTCGGGGCAACAAGACCCCCAGAGCATCATCTCTGAAGTTGAAGATGGATATTACATAGCAGGACACCGCACCCCGTCCATCGCCGAGTCCCGGGAGAACTTCCGCATCACGGCGGTGAAGGTCTACGAGATCAAGAACGGGCAGTTGGGCCAGCTATACCGGGACGGCGGCATCACCTCGGACAGCCGTGACTATTTCATGTCCATCGATGCCGTGGGCAACGACCTGCGGGTGAACCCCATTCCCAACTGCGGCAAGGGGCAGCCCATGCAGGCCAAGCGGATGAGCAACGGCGGGCCCACCATGAGGGGCATCGCCCGCCTGACCGGTCCCGGTTAGGCACAAGGGGGGACCATGGCCGCAGCAATAGTCGTGATAGGCATCGTCGCCCTGTTGGCTATGGCGTCGACATTGTTCTTGCTCATTCGACTGCTGAACGTCCAGGGCAGGTCCCAAAGTCAGGACACGACCCTGGGCCACCAGGTTGGGGAGATTCGCCTCGGGATCGACCGGGTGAATCAGACCATTCAAAACCTTAATGTAGACCGGGGCCGGCAATCGGCTCGGCTCGAGGAGATGCTGACGAGCCTCAACAGCAGTTCTTCAGCCCTGCGGAATATCCTGGCCAACACCCAAGCCCGCGGGCAGTGGGGCGAGCGGATGGCCGAAGACGTGTTCCGGATCATCGGCTTCGTTGAACACGTGAATTATGTGAAGCAGACCACCATCACCGAGGGCAGCACGCGCCCGGACTTCACGATATTCATGCCAGAAAATAAGAAACTGAATATGGACGCCAAGTTCCCGTTGACCAACTACATCAGGTTTATTGAGGCGGATTCCGAAGAGGAGGCGCAACAACATAGCCTCGCCTTCTTGCGTGACGTCCGCGACCGGGCCAAAGAGGTTGTGGGCCGGGACTACATCAACCCCGAAGACAACACCCTGGACTATGTGCTAGTTTTCATCCCCAACGAGCAGATGTTCCACTATATCCATCAGCATGGGGCCACGGTGGTGGAGGAAGCGCTCCACAACCGGGTGGTTTTCTGTTCACCCATCAGTCTGTTCGCGATCCTAAGTGTGATACGCCACGCGCTGGACAACTTCGCCATCGAGCAGGCATCCAACGAGATACTATCGGAGCTGGCCATCTTCGACCGGCAATGGGAAAATTTCACGAAGCAGATGGACACGGTCGGCAGGCGCATAGAGTCGGCCCAAACGAGCTTCGAGTCGCTGAAAGGCACCCGAAGCCGGGCATTGGACCGCCCTTTGCAGCGCATCCAGGACATCCGCAAACAGCGGAACATCCCAGACGCTCCTGAGATTGGCCCAGACGAATCCGAAGACCCCATGTCCCTGCCCGAATCCGGGCTGGTTGAAACCCAGATCGAAGAGAATTGATAGGTTCGAATTAAGGGGAACTCCCAAAATTGCTATCCGTAGCTGACCTGCGCCGCGCCGTTAAGAACGCCCTGGCATTCGCCTCCTCGCAGCCCGATGTGGCCGAGGTGGAGGTCTTTGCGTCGGCCGGGGCCAACTTGACGGTCCGGCTCAATTACACCTCCCACATACCCAGCAACGGCGTGGAGGAACCAAAGTCGACCGAGGGCTACGGCCTAGGCATCCGAGCCACCTTCCGCACTCTGGACGGAATCAAGACCGGCTTCGGCAGCGAACCCACCGACCTTTCTGTGGAAGGGGCCGCACGGGCATTGGACAAGGCCCGCACCGGAGCGGTCTCCGACGCCGAGTTCGTCTCCCTGCCCAAACTCGACTCACCCCAGCGCCCAGCCAAGAAAGATGAGACCCCTCCGGCCAACTACGACCCCGCGTTGATGCGCATCGGAGGCAAGGGGTTGGTAGACGCCGGCTGGCGCATGATGGACCGGGCCTTGGGAACGTTCCAGTCATCGGAAGACCTGCTGGGCCTGGCCGGCTCGCCGGAGAAGATGGCCGAGCTGGGGCTGATCCTGGGCGGAGACGTAGTCATGCTCCAGGACCGGATGGCCATCGCATCGACCCATATCCCTCGAGTGCAGACCGAGCAGAACACGCTGATCATGTCATTCGCCACGGCCATGATCGAGAGCCAGTCCAGCAAGGGCAGCGGTTGGTCGGTTGGAAGCAAGCTGGCCGATTTTACTGGAGAGGCTGCCGCTGAAGCCGCCCGGAACGCAATTGAGTCCATGGGCGGTGAACGCATCCCCACGGGCAGCTACAACGTGATCCTAGGCCCCCAAGCGGTGGCTGAGATACTGGAATGGGTGCTGATGCCTGGCCTGTCCCTCGACATGTTCTACGCTGGGGCCTCGTCGTTCATGGGCAAGCTGAACCAGATAGTGGCATCCGAGGACTTCAATCTCTACGACGACGGCGCAGCCCCCGGACTGCCCAGTTCCAAGTCGATCACCGACGAGGGCCTGCCTACCGGCCGCACGGAATTGATCAGCGGGGGCAAGCTTTCGGGCCTGCTGGCCGACTACTACAACTACCAACGCATACTGAACGACCCCACCGGACGGGAGAAGCTGGGGGTGAACCCCGGAGACGCCCTTGCCAGCATCGCACCCCGAAACGGCTTCCGGCCCGGCAACGGCGGCGGACGCAATTTCGGCGCCATGCCCAACGCCGTATCCAGCAACCTGGTTATCGAAGGCACCCGGGGCCACAGCCAGGAAGAACTGCTGCGGCTGGTGGGCAACGGCGTGTACATCGGCCGCATCTGGTACACCTATCCGGTGAACGGAACCACCAGCGGCGACTTCAGCGGCACCATCATCGGCGACTCCTACCTGATCAAGGACGGCAAATTCGCCGCGCCCCTGAAGCCCAACACGGTGCGCATGAACGACAACGTCCTGCGCCTCATCAACAACACCTTGGGCATAGCGGCCCAACGGCGGGCCACCGTGCGTTGGTCGTCGGACCAGGTGACTTGGGCGCCGGAGATCGCGGTGGCCGGGTTCGGCCTGGAAGAGATCTCCGAGTACATGGAGAGTGTGTAATTTCCGCTAGCCCGAATCAGGTTGATAGAGAGTCCCGCAAATACCGGCTGCGTTGGTGGACGCTGGCTGTGCTGTCCATGGGCCTTCTGGTTACGATCGCCGATACGATAATCGTGAACGTGGCCATCTCCACGCTACAGCGGGAGTTGGAGGCATCGTCTTCGGCCCTGCAATGGATCGTCGATGCCTACATCTTGGTGCTTGCCGGACTAGTGCTAACCATGGGGTCCATGGCCGACCGCTTTGGGCGCAAACGATGGATGCAGATCGGCCTGATTATCTTGGGTTTATCGAATATATTTGGAGCCTACTCTCAGAACACGGAACAGCTCATCGCAGCGCGGCATTGATGGGTTTCGGCGCCGCGATGATCATGCCGTCGACGCTATCTATCATCGTGGATGTCTTTCCCCGGGAAGAGCGGGCCAGGGCCATCGGCATCTGGGCGGGAATCGCCGTCATCAGCGTTCCTTTGGGCCTGATAATAGGCGGGGCTTTGCTGGAGAATTTCTGGTGGGGTTCTATATTCCTGTTCAACGTGCCAATAATCGCCGTGTCGGTCCTCGCGGGCGCTTTCTTGATCTCCGAAAGCCGCCTGGATGTTCCGCCGAAGATCGACCTGATCGGAGTGGCGCTTTCAGTCTCAGCGCTCTCTATCTTGATCTTCGCGCTGATCGACGCTCCGAGCCGGGGCTGGCTAGACCCACTGACTATCGGCTTGTTCGTTGGAGCTTTCATACTTGGCAGCCTGTTTATCGTGTACGAGCTACGGAGTAGCCACCCCATGTTGGACATCAGGCTGTTTAAAAATGCGCGGCTGGCTTCGGGCGCCGGGGCCAATGCCCTGGGCAGTGTTGCGTTCATTGGGTTCTTGTTCATATTTACCCAATACCTACAGTTTGCGCGGGGCTTCTCCCCCCTTGAAGCTGGATTAGGGCTGGTTCCTCGGGTGCTCAGATTCTTCACCGGGACCGTCCTCGCTCCCCGGCTGATGGCGCGGCTAGGGACCAAAGTCGTGGCCGCGGGCGCGTTGACCCTCGTGGCTGCTATGTTGGTTGGCATCTCTTTCGTTCAGACAGGCACCGATTACTGGTTGATCGGAGCGGTATTGAGTTTCTTGGGCCTCGGACTTTCACATATGTTCGTTGCTTCCACCGACGCGATGATGGGAGCCGTCCCAGAAGGCAACTCCGGGTTGGGGTCCGCCATAAATAACCTCACCAGGCAAGTTGGCGGAGCGATGGGAGTAGCGGTCCTAGGCTCTCTGCTCACTTCGATCTATTCGAAGAAAATCACCTCGGCAGTTACAGAACTGCCCAGGGAGTTAGCTGCAACTGCGCGGGACAATGTGTCGGCTGCTGTACAAGCCGCGGCTTCGCTGGAAGGTGAGGCAGGTGATGCCCTGAGAGACGCTGCTGGAATCGCATTCATGGATGGATTTGGTATTGCTATGCTCACGGCAGCGGGGGCAGCTCTGGCGGGCGCGCTCCTCTTGCTCCGGTTCATGCCAGCCAGGGACTTGCCTTCGTCGAGATAGCACCGTATCGTCCCGTTACACCGGCTTTAAGGAGCTGATAGATGGCTTATGAAACCATAACTTTCGAGAAGATAGACGGCGTGGGCATCATCACCATGAACCGTCCCGAGTCCCGCAACGCCCTGACACTTCAGATGGTTGCCGAGATGGGAGAGGCCATCCAGGCATGCAAAAAGCAGGATGTCCGCGCGGTGCTGCTCACGGGCGCCGGCGGAGGTTTCTGCTCCGGCGCCGACCTGAAATTTCTCGTAGAGACCCTCGACGGCGACGACCCCAAAAAAGTGCAAGCGTACATCAAGGCGCTGGCCGACGACCTGCATCACAAAGTGGTCCTGGGATTGCGGGGTCTGGAGAAACCGGTGGTCGCCGGCATCAATGGTGTTGCGGCCGGCGCGGGCTTCAGCCTGACCCTGGGCTGCGACATCCGGGTGGCCGCCAGTAGCGCCCGGTTCCTGATGGCCTACGCCAACATCGGCGCCTCTGCTGACGGCGGCTCTACCTACCTGCTGCCCCGGTTGGTGGGCGCGGGCCGAGCGATTGAACTCTACCTGGCCAGCCAGCCCCTGAGCGCCCAGGGGGCCTTGGAGATCGGGTTGGTCACCCAGGTGGTCGAAGACGAAGCACTGCAACGCCACGCGATGGAATTCGCGGTCCGGCTGGCCCAGGGCCCAACAACCGCCTACGGGCGGGTGAAAGCGCTGTTCGACGCTTCCTGGGACAACGACATCGCCACCCAACTGGACGCCGAGACCGCGACCTTCGTCGACATCTGCCTGACCGAAGACTTCCAAGAAGGAATCAAAGCTTTCACAGAACGCCGCCAGGCACGGTTCCAGGGGAAGTAAGGGCAGTACGTCGCATATTTTGCCCGTATTCATTCCCTCTGGTACCACTTGAGGCAGACAAGTGTTTCGCCAACCGCGAATCGTATCTCGGGAAGGATATTTGTCTTCTGGACAACGCAAATAAAATACTCCCAACAAGGATTTGGATTGTATCGCAGCTTCCTAACCAATATAATCAGGCACACCGAATATCCCCGACCTTACCCCCGAAAACAGTATCACTGGCAAGTAGAGTCCTCCGCTAGAATGGGATATCGAAGGAGGGCTCATGGCTCGGAAGAGGTACACAGAGGAACAGATCATCGGGGTGTTGAATGAGGCTGAGGCGGGGGCCAAGACAGGGGAGCTATGCCGCAGGCATGGCGTGAGCGAAGCCACCTTTTACAAGTGGAAGGCCAAGTACGCTGGCCTGACAGTGAGCGAGCTGAAGAGGTTAAGGTCCCTTGAGGATGAGAATCGGCGCCTGAAGCAGATCGTGGCCCAGCAAGCGCTGGACAACTGGGCGCTCAAGGAGTTATTGGCAAAAAACTTCTGAAGCCCAAGGTGAAGAAGATGGCGGCGTCATACGCCATAGAAGGTCTTGGGCTGAGTGAGAGGCGGGCCTGTCTGCTAACCGGAATCTCACCATCGGTCTACCGGTACAGATCGGAGCGGAGTGATGATGACGCGCTACGCCGGAGGATGCGTGAGCTTGCAGGGGAGAGAAAGCGTTTCGGCAGCCCTAGGCTACACATCATGTTGAAGAGGGAAGGTCTGGTGGTCAATCACAAACGGACCGAGCGCATCTACAACGAAGAGGGGCTTGCGTTGCGGAGGAAGAGGAGGCGCAAAGGTGCCGCTGGGGCCCGGGTGATTACTCCGTCTCCGGTGCGTCCTAACGAGAAGTGGTCCATGGACTTCGTTACAGACACCACGGTGGCCGGCCGGCGCTTCCGTGCGTTGACCATCATCGTTGACCATCATCGATGACTACTCGCGGGAGTGCCCAGCAATTGAGGTGGATACCTCTCTGGGCGGCGCCAGGGTGGTCGGCGTCCTGGAGAGGCTGTTTGAGACAAGGGGACTCCCTGAGTCGATCACGGTGGACAACGGACCGGAGTTCGCGGGCAAGGTCATGGACGAGTGGGCCTACCGCCGGGGCGTCAAGTTAAACTTCATACGTCCCGGCAAGCCGGTGGAGAACGCCTTTGCCGAGAGTTTCAACGGCCGGCTGAGAGATGAATGCTTGAACACCAATTGGTTCATGGGTGTGAGGCATGCCAGGGAGATAATAGAGAACTGGCGGTTGGACTACAACGAGGTCCGGCCTCACAGCTCGCTGAAAGGCAAAACGCCCAAGGAGTTCATTGAATCAGTAGCCGGACTCTACTAGCCAACGTTACTAACTTCGGGGTAAGGTCAATCAGACTTGGAATTAATGGCGACTTTGCACTTTGCTAATAAAATCTCTAACCAACCACCAAAAGAACAATTGGTTAAGATTGTCCAGGGCCTGAAACCGAAGTTCTCCGAAACCGAAATTGAAAAATGCAGAATCGAACTAGAGGACACGAAGTTATTGGCGCATAGTTAATTCGGTAGGTTAAAACCATCACCCACGAAAACTTGACAGCAAAAATTCGCCAACCCTATACTCAAAATTACACAAACGAATATGTTTAAAGGCTGTGAAGGGGAGTAGTAGTCTTCCAGCAGGGCAAAGCGAGCCGGGTTTGGTGTGAGCCGGCACCCTGAGCAGAAGAACGAATGGACCCCGGAGCCGCAGGCCGAATGGTGTCCTCGATGTAATCGGGACAGAACTAGGCTGTGACGGTTGGGCGCCGTTAAAGGTCCACGGCACAGGGGCAACAGTAGACCAGAGTCCCTCCCGCCGATCGAGAAGCTGCAAAAACCCCGTCTACAACCTGGGGAACCGGCAGCAAATAGGGTGGCAACACGATCTGACTCGTCCCTTGTGAGGACGGGTCTTTTTTTATTTGGAAATAACTCAAAGCGAAAGCCATGACACAGCTCGAAAATACCGACTACATAACCCTGAAGCGCTCCGTGTACCGGGACCGGTT
>Ga0208879_1004438_pt1 | contig 10936 bp, 3 predicted proteins | sample Knorr_S15_td_Bot_FD_185605 | JGI IMG/M metagenome (GOLD analysis project Ga0208879, IMG submission 185605) | Marine microbial communities from Southern Atlantic Ocean transect - Knorr_S15_td_Bottom_ad_5009_LV_A (SPAdes) (version 2) | ecosystem: Environmental > Aquatic > Marine > Oceanic | place...
TTTACTGAAGATGATACGGTAGAACACTTAATTCACGAAGACGGAACTCGCGCTCTTACTGAAGAGGGCATTGTAAAGACCGGAATTGGTGAAATAGAATATAATCTTGTCGAGTCAACTGGTTGGCATATTTTGGCGGAAGATGGATACACTCATTTAATATATGAAGATGAAACACGGTTGGTTATAGAAGATATTGAAATTCAAACATCACTTCATATACCTATTGTTTCAGACGATATATTAACATGGAATTCTAACAATCATGGCGGCGATATTATTTCAGGAAGACAAGATTTAGGAGTTCCGGGTACTTGGGGATTGCAATCTTTTAGACCACATAATGTCTCACAATGGTCTTCACTTACCACAGGAATGTTTGCTGACGATAAATTTTATATGGAAGACAATACAGGAGTAATACTTCTAGAACATCCTTTGCTGAATAGGAATTATTTAATGCATGAAGATTATCCTGCTGCGAGTGAGGACATAATGAATCCTCTTAGAGAGGAGCTGCATTTTACTTTATTGGAGTCGGGATCAGCAGATTTTATTGAGTATGAAGAAGCTACAATCGCTGGTCTTTGGTTTCTCTTAGAAGATGACACAGGTCAGATTCTTACGGAAACAGGAGATCAATTATTAAATGAAGAACCCGAAATCAGTCAGGGAAGACAACGTGCATTATTAGAAATGTCCAAAGTTCCAGAAGACGGTTATGGTTCAGACTTTACTCCTAAACAATATTGGACAGTTCTTCCCGCATATCAATATACTAAAATACTTGAACGGTTCACTGGTAAAATTACATTTGCGGATGGGGGAACCGCTGGAACCGGATCTGATACTCTATTTACTACAGAACTTAGGGTGGGAGATGAATTTCAAACTGCAGATGAAAATATTATAGATGAAGATTCAGGCGGAAGTATAATATTTGAAACGGATGAAAGAATACAACATGAAGATATTACCATCTCTGATGTTCAAAATGTGGCTCTGAATACAGAATTATTAGAAATGGTCCCTTCTGAGGATTTTCGTTGGTTGATATCTAACGAAGATTCTGATCTTGAAACGCACGCTACACATCCTGGAGTGATAGGAACGTATTCATCTTGGGATACTGGTTATCATTTTGTAACTGCAGAATCTAATCTTGATAAGAAGATCGGCCAAGAAGATGACGGTGGTATCATTGAACGACAAACACCAGAATGGGAAAATAATAATATGCTTTGGGAAGATTTATCGAAACAATTAATTACTGAGCCTCAAGCCTTTATTGTGGGCTCTATTGCTAATGACACTACTTTAAGCGTAACTAGAAAACATTTGGGCGGAGTAAGTGATTCGGTATACCAAATGTAAACTTGAAAAAAGATATAAATATAACAATGAGGAATCATTGATTTTTAACTAAACTATACAATTTTTTGGAGGAAAAACAAAATGCCTGCTATAGTAACTAATAAATTCAGAATTCATAATGCAAAGCAGTTTGTGGAAGCGTTCGATGAAGTCGCGACTACATCTGGGAATGCGGTATCTGATTCTGGAGATGAGGTGGCACTTCAAACCAATATGTATCTTTTTATTGGTAAAGTAACTCCCTGGACGGATGATACAGCTCCGCCAACCCCAACAGATTCCGTATCTAATACGGTCTACAATCATTGGAGAGATATGATTGCAGCTAAGAAAATTGGGTCAACAGATGTTAGTCATGTAGTTCCACGCTACAACTGGACATCTGGTTCAAATTATTTTGCATATACACATGCAAATAACTCATTATTCGATCAACAATTTTATGTGATGACGAGTGATTATAATGTATATAAATGTCTTGCAAATAACAATGCTGGAGGAACATCTACTACGATGCCTTCAGGGACAGGAACAGCTATTATTGAAACAGGTGATACTTATGGATGGAAATTCATGTATCAAGTTTCAGCTGCGAGAGCACTCAAATTTGTGACACCAAGTTATATGCCAACTCAACGTGTGCGGAAAGCAAACAATGCATTAGCTAATACTACCGATTCATCATTTCAGTTTGATGTTGAGATTTCAGCAAATACTTCTGGAAACGGTGCAATTGAAGTAGTTCACGTTACCACTGGTGGAAGTGCTTATACATTCAATTCTGGAGTAGTTGCGGCCGGATATACAGAAACCACAACCACAGTTAAAATTGCTGCCGGTGCTCTTTCGGCCGACAATGAGATTGTAAATAATGATATCTACTTTACTGATGGTGCACTAGCTGGTACTGGTGGAACAATTACAGCTTATGACCATTCAGAAACGCGTGTAACATATGCACCCGCAACAGCTTCTGCCGCGGTAGACGGTGTTGCATATTCTATCGGCCCGAAAATTGCAATTACGGGTGATGGACATGGTGCTAATGTCCGAGCTACAAATACAGCCTCCGGTGTTATCGGTGCTGTTGTAGTTGTAGCTGGTGGAAATAACTATGGTAATGCCGTAGCAACTGTTTCTACAAACGCTGGAAGTTCTGGTGCACTTTCACCTATTGTCGGACCAAGGGGTGGACATGGTGATGATGCTGTCGAAGAACTTGGTGGATTTTTTGTTATGGTTAACAGTCGATTGGAATATGGTGAATCTGGAAACTTCACAACAAACAACGATTTCCGTAAAATTGGTCTAGTGGCACAACCATTGTATTCTAATGGTGATATAGCAGTAGCAACAACGGCTGATCAATGTGTGACCGCAACAATTCAATCTTGGAATTCTACAGCATTTGCTGAAGACGAATTAGTAACAGGATCACAATCCGGTGCAACAGGTAAAGTCGTTGACTTCAAAAGTAATACGACACTTAGAATGGTCGATGTTACTCTGGGAACTAATACCACAGTAGGTTTTGATGCTATTGCTGGTTCATTTCAAGCTAACGAAACTATTACAGCACCAAGCGGAGCATCATCAAATACTAGCGCAGTCGTTGGTGGTGATTTCCTGAAGTTTTCGGGAGATGTTCTTTATGTAGAAAATCGTTCACCTGTTACAAGAGCTGACGATCAAATTGAAGATGTTAAATTAATTATTGAATTCTAATCATTTTATACCAGAGGATAGATTGAATGCCGCTTTCTACAAATTTTAATGTTACTCCGTATTATGATGACTATGACGATACTAAAGGGTTTTATCGCATACTTTTTAGACCTGGCTATGCAGTTCAAGCAAGAGAAGTAACACAACTCCAGACCGTACTCCAAAAGCAAATTGAGAGGTATGGTCAACACATGTTTAAGGATGGTAGTAAGGTTCTTGGTGGAGAATTAACATTAGATACAGATGTTAAATCTCTCAAATTAGAAACCCAACAATCAGGCACTAATATTAACGCTGCTGCTTTTTCTGGGGTAACTGTTCTTGGAGGAACTTCTAATGCTAGAGGACGTGTTGTGGCTTCGCAGGCAGCCACGACAACAACTCAGCCAACCCTTCTGTTTCACTCATTGTCAGCAGATGCGTTTTCCGATGGAGAAACAATTACAATAGAAGGCGGTGCAGCACAAGCAACTGTTGTTAGTATTGGTGGTCCATCTGGAATAGCTAATGCGGTTGGTAATGGTTCAGTAGTTAGTATTGATACTGGAGTATTTTTTGTTGGTGGATTTTTTGTATTTAATTTAGCAAATACCATTGTTTTTAATGCATATTCCGAACAACCTTCAGGGCGTGTTGGGATGCAGATTACGGAATCAATTAAAACTAGTGATGATGATACTACCCTACTTGATCCCGCATCTGGTTCTTATAACTATGCTGCACCCGGCGCTTCCAGATATAAAATTGAATTGGCATTAACAGCAAAAGAAACTACCGCAACAGATCCAGTAGAACAACTTGCAGATGAAAATTTCATACAATTATTGAGAGTTGCAGGAGGAATTAAACAGGAAGAAATCAAGTATCCAATGTATGGAGAACTTGGTAAAACTCTTGCTAGACGAACATACGATGAATCCGGTGATTATACCATCAGACCTTTTAATCTAGATCTAAAAGCACATAGAGGAGTATCTGGACTAACCGCAAATGCGGGAGCAGCTGGTACTACCGTGTTTGGAAATAATACCCTATTTACAACAGAATTAGATGTGGGAGATTATATTTATCTTGGTTCTAATACAACTTCATCACAAATTACAGCAATTTCCAATAATACAGTATTAACAGTACAAACAACTCTACCCGCTCAAGATGAAGGTGCTGTAATTTATAATGAATCAGAAATTTCTGCTGGTCTTGATCCAGGTAAAGCATACGTAAAGGGATATGAATATGAAAGTATTGCTACAAAGTATATTGATGTTGACAAGGGAAGAGATATAGAAACTGTTAGTAACTATAGCATCAGTACAGAATTAGGAAATTATCTTGTAGTCGATACTGTTAGTAGTTTGTTTGATATTGGTTCACATGAACTCGTTCAATTACATTCAGTTGAAAAAGCATCGATTAATTTAACAAGTAATACTACATTAGCATCAACTCAAGTCGGGACCGCAAGAATTCGTAGTATGGATTGGGACGAGAAGTCGGGGAATACTGCTTATCCAGAGACAAACCATTCTAATTTCAGAGTATATTTTTGGGACGTTAATACTTCAAATAATATTACTGGTAATGTTACTTCAGCACAATCCAATACAAGAATTATTCAATTAGCAGCTGCCTCAACTTCATATGTAAATGATGCCTATACTGGTGCAAGTATCACAATTAATACAACAAGTGGAATTGATGTTACAAGTGATGTGAGAATTATTGATGATTATACTGCAACTCAATTTACACTTTCTAGTACTACTGTTAATGCTGATGCTACGGTCACGGTGGCGAGTACAGCTACCCTTTTCGCTGGAATGGAAGTAGCAGGAGCAGGAGTCCCCGCCGGTGCAACTATTGCATCGATTACTAATGCAACAACATTTGAATTATCAGCAGTCGCAACAGCAGGTGCAACTGTTACATTAACATATACCAGACATATTGTTGTAGCCAATACCGGATTAACTCAAGCATCTATCGCCAATACTTCATACGAAATCGATTTCAAAATCAAAGATGTAGAGAGTATGGTGACATCAACACTTAATTCTGGAGCAGCCCCTACAATTAATTCTTATGCTGACATTTCTGATTCAGGAAAATTTAATAGTAGTGGATCGGGAAATACTCTCATAAGAAATACAGACCTGAATTCTTTGGTATATCCATTACCACAAAGTCCGATTAAAACAACAACAGCAACAGGTAATACGGTTAGTTATATATTTAAGGCCGTTGAAAAAGCACTTACTTCTGATTCTTCTGGTAAATTAACCATCACACTGTCCAATCCTAATTATCGGTTCATGCCTTCTGGTGGAACATTATCAGAAACAAATGCAAAAGAAAATTTTATTGTAGTTGTTAAAACCAATGCTACTACAGCTCAAACATATGTAAATGCGGTTGCGTCTGGATCTACATTTGCTGACAATGCTGCAATATCGAGACAACTGGTGGTGGGGGAATATCTAGATCTTGGAGCCATTAATAATGCAGGAGCCAAGATCAGACCTATAGTAGTCAGTACTTCAGATCCTACTAGAACTTCTGTAGACATAAATTGTAATACCAATGCGGTTTTCGTTGCTGATGTAATTTATACAGTTGAAAGTTCTACAGTTAAAAAGGAACCAGGTCCCAGAACAAAATCATTAGTATCAGGAAATGGTTCACATTTTACATCTAATGGTACCAATTCACCTTATGTACCAATTACTGATGCTGCAACAGGTCAATTTTATTTTACAGATCCCAATCAAGAACAAAATCAAACTGATACGATTCCGGTTTCTGATGCATTTAACTTGGTAAAAGTTGTTGATTCCGGGCGTCCTTTTATTGAAGTTTCAAATGCTATGATGACATCTACAGCGAACGATATTACTCACATGTATACGTTTGATTCAGGACAAAAGGATAATTTCTATGACCACGCAAGTATAAAATTAAAGCCGGGATATGCTGGACCGTCTGGTAAAATTATGATCGTTCTCGATTATTTTAATTGGGACGGCGGAGTCGGATATCATGCAGTAGATTCGTATCCAACTGCTGGAGTTTATAATAGAAAAGATGCTGCAAGTACCTTAACCTTTGGATATGGTAAAATTCCAGATTTTACTAGTCCGTCTACTGGTGAAACATTTGCATTAAGAGATTGTGTTGATTTTAGACCACGGAGAGAAAATGCATCAAATGATTTGCTCGCTAATACCGCAGCAATAGAACCAAACGCTATTCCAGATCCAGATGGTTCTCTTGATGCAACTTTTAGTTACTATATGTCAAGGATAGATAAAATTGCTTTAACCAAGGACAGAAAATACAAAGTTCTTAAAGGTGAATCAAGTCTTAATCCGGTTGCACCTCCAGACGATGCAGATTCGATGACACTTTATGTCTTAAATCTTCCAGCTTACACATTTAATCTTACCGATATTACTACACGGTATATTGATAACAAACGATTTACCATGAGAGATATTGGGAAGATTGAAAAAAGGGTTGAAAGATTAGAATATTATACCTCATTAACAATTCTGGAAAAAGAAACAGCTGCAAGAGATTTCACTACTGGAACCGCTCGGGATTCATTATTCAATCCAAGAGGAGCGGCATTCAAGAATGGAATGTTGGTTGATTCTTTCAGTGGACACTCAGTTGGTGATGTAATGAATGATGATTATAACATTTCTGTTGAATATTCCACTAAAGAAGCAAGACCAGCTTTTCGTTATGATAATCATAGATTTACATACGATTCAACGTATAGTAACAACGTAACAAAAACAGGTGACTTAGTTACCTTACCGTATACAGATGTAGAATATATTCAACAACCATTTTCAAGTGCAACAACAAAAATTAATCCATTTAATATTGTAAATTTTATAGGTAACATAAAAACGTTCCCGGCTTCGGATACTTGGTTCTCACAGAATAAACGGCCAGATGTTACTACAAATTTGGAAGGTCATAATGATAATTGGACATTAAGTCCATCTACTGGTAGGTTGGGGTTTGGATCTCAATATGATGATTGGAGCACTAATTGGACAGGAAGACAAGTTACTGAATCTCCCGAATTAAGTGTAGACAAAACAGGAAAAACTACAAAAGCGAATAGAAGTACTCAAGAATTAAATAATTCCAAGTCACGCGTTGGAATCAGCGCTAATACTCCTCCAGAAGCAATCCTTAAAACTGTAGGGAATAAAGTTATTGATACTACGGTTGTTCCGTATGTAAGAGGACAAACCATTCAATTTACCTCAAGAGGACTACAACCTCTTACTAATGTATATGTGTGGTACAGTGAAACAGATGTATCTCCTGTTGTAAGACCAGCAACAAGATTAATACTTCTGGCTGCAAATGGAGCATTTCAAATTGGTGAAACGGTGAAAGATGGTGCAAATAATTGGGGAACAGTAGTATTAGCAACCAATACTGTTAGTAATGCTGCAACTATATTCATTTCAAATATTACAGGAAATACCTCTTCAACAGATACTGCACCGTATGGATCAGCAAATACTCTTCCAGTAGGTCAACGAGAAAGTTTTTCCGGTATTATAGGAGATGCAACGCACGTATTTTCGGTAGCAAATACAATTACAGGGGTAACCAGTGGAGCAACAGCAAATACCTCTAACTCAATACACTATGAAATCAGTACATCAAATGGTATCATGCAGTCAGATGCTTCAGGTCAGGTTGCAGGAGAATTATATCTTGATGATGCTACTTACCGGGCCGGAGATAAATTAATTAGAATTACTGATAGTGCTCTTAATAATGTTGTTGCTTCTATTACAACTGCAGAAACAAATTTTGCAGTAAAGGGAATTTTACAGAATCGTGAACAATTAATAATTTCTACAAGAGAAACAGAAAATCGTAGAGAAATTACTAGTGAAGAATCAATTGTTACTGATACAACATCAAGACAAACAGAAAAAACTGGTTGGATAAATCCGTTGTGTCAAACATTTCACGTTGATCCAAGCGTATTTCCGAAGGGTCTGTTTTTAAGAGATGTTTCCCTATATTTCTCTGCAAAAGATTTATATATTCCAGTTACGATTCAAATTAGACCAGTTATTAATGGATTTCCAAGCGCATCTAAAATACTTCCATTTAGTGAAGTTGTAAAAAATCCTGATACCGTTAATATTAATGCAACAGCCAATTCACAAGATTCAAATACCTCTACAACGTTTATATTTGATTCCCCGGTATATTTGACGCCGGATGAATATGCATTAGTAATATCGACAAATAGTTTTGATTATGCCTTGCATTTGGCAGAAGAAGGTCAATCTGTTGCTGGAACAACACGTAAAATTTCTAAACCGTCTTTTGTTGGATCATTCTTTAAACCACAAAATTCGGGAATATGGGAAGCTCATCCAGAAAAATATGTAATGTTCAAGATGAATCGAGCAGAATTTACTATAGGAACTGGAGGAAATACCAATTTTGCAAAGTTTGTTACTTATGCGAATTCTGCTGCAGGTAATACCTCAAATTCGTTAGTAGATAAAATTAGAGTTGGGGGATCTACGATAGAATTTAGTGATACGGAACTTCAGTGGAAAATCGCGGCGTCAAACAGTTCATATACTTTATCGGATGCTACAGAAGGGTCTGCAGCATATATTGTAGTAAGTCCGGATCAAAACTATGAATATATAGACCAAAAAAGAATAATAAATACTTCCAACGGGACCTTTAGGGTTAGAACTGAGATGACTTCTACAAATTCTCATGTGTCCCCTGTTATAGATATTGATCGTTTAAATTTAATTTCTATAGAAAATGTTATAGATAATGGTGGCCTTTCGAATTCAGACATTTCCATATCAACAAGGGGTTCTGGATATGTGAATATAGTTTCACAAGCTGTTACCGCAACTGTAGTAGGTGGAGGAACAGATAATACTGCAACAGTAAATTGTCATGTTGAAGTAACTTTTAATTGTATATCTAATTCTGCTTCATTGTTCAGTGCTAATGGTGATTATACGGTTTCTGGTGTATTTCCTGCATCTTTTAAAATTGGTGAAGCTGTAATGGCAAACACGAATGTTGATAATTTAGTTGGTGCGGGTAATGGACAAAGTGGTCTTTGGGGAATTGTTAGTGCTGTTACTCACTTGGAAGGTAACACATCAAAGAACGTTTCTTCTGTTACTATTAAAACCAATGCAAATAATTCAACGGCATTGGCCAATAATGGTGTTGGTGCACTCTCCAATACTTCTTTAATTTGGGCTAATCCAAATGCACAATTAAATGCAGTAAGTAGTTTTCAACCTAATGGAGCGAATGCGGATCTATCAAGTAATACTAAGATGCTTGTAAATGTCGCTAATGGATATGTTTCTAATGTTATAGTTTATACGGCCGGTTCTGGATACAAGCAAACTCCAACAGTTACTATCTCTACTATTTCTGTAGGGGCGGATAATCCAACAGGATCTATTAATGCTGCGGTGGTCTGCACTGGAGAAGAAAAGTCGGGGGGTGGTCCGATATCAGCAAAATATATTTCCCGAAGGGTCACTCTAAAAGATGGATTTGATGCAGCAGATTTGAAAGTTATATTGAATGCATACAAACCAAAGGGAACAGATGTTCATGTATACTATAAAGTTAAAAATGTAGATGACCCAGAAGACTTTGATCTGAAGAACTATGTATTAATGTCACAGGAAACAACTGCCGGAACAATTTCTAAGGGTAAAAACGATATTCAAGAATTTATCTATAAATCTTCTGGAGAAACCACAGCGTATACATCAAGTAGTGTGCGTTACGAAACTTTTAAAACTTTTGCTGTTAAGATCGCTTTGGTAGCTAATACCACGTATGATATGCCAAGAGTAAGGGACATGCGAGCAATCGCCTTAGACTAAATATATGAGTATACTACAAGTACAAACAGAAGATCCAATGTATGTAAGGGATATCCATTCGAAAGCCTTGTTGAATACAGATTATAACGCATTACAACAATATAGAAAAGAAAAAGCCTACTTTCAAAAACAAGAAAGTGATATAAATATATTAAGAAGCCAAGTAAATGAACTTACAGGAATTAGAGAAGAAATGCTTGAAATAAAGGGTCTTCTTAAAGAAATAATTAAAAAATAGGAGCTTATGACCAATGACTGCTAATGTCGCCTTAACAGATACGTTTGATCAATGGAGAATTAAATCCAATGAACTTGTTGTAATGACACAATCCGATGGTATGAACAATATCATCAAAACTCTTGATACTACGAATTCAACTAGTAATGTTACTGGTTCAATTATTACTGCCGGTGGAATTGGAATAAAAAAATCTGTCACCATTGGGGAAAATTTAACCGTTCAAGGTAATGTTGTAGTTTCAGGCGATACGACTATTAGTGGGAATCTTGTTTTTGGTGATGCTGACACAGATCAAGTAACATTCACCGCAGATATCAATTCTCATATCATTCCAAATGCAAACCTCTCCTTCAATCTTGGTAACACAACGATGTACTGGGCGAATACTTGGACAGGGCATCTCACCACAGAACAAAAAACCACTTCAGGTAAACCCGCACTTACAGTTTCCTCATTGGATGCAGATGTAATAGCAGTAGATATTAATGCGGGTCAAACTACTGCAAATATTATCGATGTTCTGGCTGCTAATACCACAACAGGACATGGAATAAGTCTGGTTATGTCTGGTTTAACAACTGGATCAGCACTTTCTATTGATTCGGATTCAGATTCTACTGGTTCTCGAAATATTGCAAGTATAATTCAGAATCATGTAGATGCATCT
>Ga0208879_1004439_pt1 | contig 10931 bp, 7 predicted proteins | sample Knorr_S15_td_Bot_FD_185605 | JGI IMG/M metagenome (GOLD analysis project Ga0208879, IMG submission 185605) | Marine microbial communities from Southern Atlantic Ocean transect - Knorr_S15_td_Bottom_ad_5009_LV_A (SPAdes) (version 2) | ecosystem: Environmental > Aquatic > Marine > Oceanic | place...
TTGATCTGGCCCGTTTTCATCCTTCCAGCTATTAATTGCTATATCGGTTCTCTTTTTCGCATCTTCTGCATTTACCGATGGCATCAAAAATGCCTCTTTTTCTTTTCCTATTAAAAGCATGCATGGCCTTTCATCTGGATAGGGGTTAAATCCCAATAACCAGTTCATATGCGTGCCTGGTCCAAGAACAACTAAGTCGACGTTATTGTCTTTCATTCGAAGTTTAAGTGAGTTTATTTTATTTTGCATAAACTTGTCCCTATCTATGAAGCCTTAAGCTGCCCAATACGTTGTTGTGCGACCGCTAAACAAGACACCTTATAAATTAATTAAATTATAGATTCAATTTTAGGCATTAGCCTAATAAGTTCCTGAGTATATGAGTGTTCTGGATTGTTAAATAATTCCTCAGTTTCTTTTGTTTCACAAACACTACCATTTTTAAGTACTACAATTCTATTACACATTTGTCTAATTACAGGAAGATCATGACTAATAAACAAAATAGCAAGGTGAAGTTCATCTTGAATATCTTTTAAAAGATTTAATATTTGTGCTTGTATACTCACATCCAAAGCAGAAGTAGGCTCATCACAAATTAATAAGCGTGGTCTTGTGGCTAAAGCTCTAGCAATTGATATTCTTTGTCTTTGTCCCCCAGAAAATTCATGAGGATATCGATCCAATGATTGTCTTGTCATTCCAACAATATCTATCAAATCGTAAACATTTTGTGTGAGTTCATTATGACTAATATTTTTTTGAAAAAACTTTATTGGTTCAGATATTATGTCTTTTACTTTAAATCTTGGGTTCAAAGATGAATACGGATCTTGAAATATCATCTGAATTTGCCCCCTACTCTTATCAATTTGGTATTTTCTGTTTGAATTATAAAGTGAGACATTATTATAAAAAATTTCCCCATTAGTTGGCTTTACTAGTCCTGTAATAATTTTTGCTATTGTTGATTTTCCTGAACCAGATTCACCAACTAAACCTAGAGTTTCACCTTCAAATAGTTCAAAAGATACATTATCAACTGCCTTCACTACTTTATCAGTGGACTCATTTTTTGATCCAAATGAAATATTAATTGCGAAAGATTTATCATCAAAAATTTTAGTAACGTCTGTCAGTTTTAATAATTTTTGATTTTTATTTTCTCTTATTCCCCAGGTTTTAATAATATTTTTTGTTAAATTTTTAGAATCAGATGTAATTTCTTTTCCATCAGGACTAATAAGTTTGAATCTATCAATTTTTTTATTTGTGGGTGGCACAGAAATAACTAAACTTCTAGCCTCATTAGATTTAGGGTTCGTTAATAATTCTTTTGTATCACCTTGCTCAACAATAAGTCCATGTCTCATAACAATAACTTTATTTGTTGTCTCAGCAATAACACCCATGTCATGTGTAATAATAATTACTCCTAAATTTCTTTTTTTAGTAAGATCTTTAAGTAATTCCAGTATTTGATATTGAGTACTTACATCTAAAGCAGTTGTAGGTTCATCAGCTATAATTAAATCTGGTTCACAACTTATTGCTAAAGCAATAACAACCCTTTGGCGCATACCTCCGCTAAATTGATGAGGATAATCTTCAATTCTTTTTTCAGCATTATCTATTCCTACTTCTTTTAAGAGTTGAATAGATTTTTTTAATGCATCTTGATAGCTTAAATTTAGATGTGTTTGAATAGTTTCAATTAATTGATCTTTTATTTTAAATAATGGATTTAAGGATGTTTGAGGATCTTGAAAAACAAATCCAATTTTCTTTCCTCTCATTTTTTGAATGAGCTCTTCGTTATCTCTTAATTCAATATTATCAATTTTAATTGATCCATTTGTTATTTCGCCTGGAGGATCAATTAAATTTATGATGGCATTTGCAATAGTAGATTTTCCAGAGCCAGATTCACCAACTATTCCTAATATTTCACCCCTTTCCAATGTAAATTCAACATTTTTACTAGCAACAATTGTTTCTTTTCTAGTTGGATAACTAATATTTAAATTTTTAACTTCTAAAAAACTCATCTCTTTTTTAATTTTGGATTTAAGGCATCTCTCATCCAATCTCCTAATAGGTTAATAGATAAGGCTAAAACGATTAAAAAAATAGCTGGAAAAAATGTAATCCACCACTCGCCTGAAAATAAAAAATTATTTCCAAATCTAATTAATGTTCCTAGTGAAGGTGTTGTAGGCGGAACCCCAACGCCTAAAAAACTTAATGTAGATTCAGTAATTATTGCAAGAGCCAACCCTATTGTTGCAATCACCAAGAGAGGCCTAAGTATGTTTGGCAAAATATGTTTAAACATAATTAGAATGTTTGATAACCCTATAATTCTCGAAGCTGATACATAGTCTTTATTTTTTTCAACCAGAGTAGATGCTCTAGAAACTCTAGCGAACTGTGGCCATTCAGAGATACCAATCGCAAAAATTAATACGTAAATTGCCATTTCACTATGCATTGATTGTGAAATGACTGATTTCGCGATACCATTTACGAGTAAAGCCATTAGAATGCTTGGTATTGTTAATTGGACATCTGTAACCCGCATGACAACTATCTCATATCTGCCGCCTATATAACCAGCAGTAACACCAAGGAATATGCCAAGTACCATAGCAAAAAGTATTGATGCAAATCCTACGATTAATGAAATCCTTGAGCCATAGATAATTGTTGAGAACATATCTCTTCCCTGTTGATCAGTCCCAAGAATAAAGCTAGAGCTCCCACCCTCAGACCATGAAGGCGGGGTAAATGCATCCATTAATGAAACTGTAGCTGGGTCAAAAGGATTGTAGGGGGCAACTATTCCAGCAAAAACAGAACAAAGAAAAATAATAGATAAAATAGTAGATGAGATAATTGCAATTTTTGAATTAAAAAAGCTATACCCTATATCGGTATCATAAATTTTATTAAAGGTTTTGTATAACACCTCTAACCCTTCTCTTCCTTAAGTCTTATTCTTGGGTCGATAAAATAATATGTGATATCAACAATGAAATTTATCATAACAAAAATAAAAGCAACCATAATCATGTAGGCTGACATTATGGGTATATCAACAAAGTAGACTGCGTTAATAAATAGTAAGCCCATACCAGGCCACTGGAAAACTGTTTCAGTAATAATTGAAAAGGCTATTAAAGTTCCAATATTAATACCAGTAATAGTAATTACAGGTATTAAGCCATTTTTAAGCGCATGCTTATAATTGATAGTATTTTTTTTAATGCCTCTAGCTCTAGCAAATTTAATATAATCCGTTTGAAGTATTTCCATCATTTCCGCACGAACTAATCTGATGATATATGTCATTTGAAATAAACTTAATGTGACCGAGGGTAATATTAATGCCTTAAGTCCAGAAGTAGTTAAAAAACCTGTTGTCCAAAAACCTAACTCTATAACTTCACCTCTTCCAAAAGAAGGAAGAACTCCCAGTGTTACAGAAAACAAGTAAATTAACAGTATCCCTATAATGAATGTTGGAAGAGAAACACCAGCAAGTGAAACGACAAGGATGATATTTGAAATAAAACTATCTCTATGGATGCCTGTATAGACACCTAAAATGACGCCCGTTATTATAGCAAGCAAAGCAGATACAAATACTAATTCTAGAGTAGCTGGCATTCTTTCTGCAATTAAATCCGAAACCTCTCTTTTTAATTGATAAGATATGCCAAAATCGCCTTGAATAACATTGCCTAAAAATCTTGAAAATTGAATATAGATAGGATCATTTAATCCCAGAACCTCTCTAACCTCAGCTTGTCTTTCATTCGAGGCATCTATTCCTGTCATACTATTTACTGGGTCTCCAACAAAATTGAATAAAGAAAAGGAAACAAAGGCAACAACAATCATTACAAGGATAGATTGTAAAAGTCTTTTAAAGAAATAGCTAAACATGGACAACTTGGTGATGTAAAGGGGGATATGTTACATCAGCTTGAAATGTTTTTCTGGCCAGATAACTGGCCAGAAAATATAGATTTTTTTAGTTTACGTTTGCAAATCTAAATAATGGTTCGTTGTTCATTCTAATTGGAACATCGACATTACTTTTTGATGCTTGATTAACAACTTGGTGATGTAAAGGAAGATATGTTACATCATCTTGAGTAATATCCCAAGCTTCAGCAATCATAGCATTTCTTTTATCTAAGTCTGTTTCAACACCCATTGCCGCAACTAATTCGTCGACTCTAGCGTTACTGAAATTTACTTTATTCCAGCTACCAGAGCTTTCAAACAAGTATGAATATACATAGTGACTGTCAAAAGTTGGAACACCCCAACCTAACATGTACATGTCACTAGTCATACCATTAGCATCACCCCCTTTTACTTCAGAGAAATGCTGACTCTTAGTTTTTGCATCAAGATTTACTGTAACTCCAATTTTTGCAAACATACCAATAGCTGCTACACAAATTGCTTCATCATTGATGTAACGATCATTAGGGCAATCTAATGTAAGCTCAAATCCGTCAGGATAACCAGCTTCAGCTAAAAGTTTTTTTGATAATTCAGGATCGTAAGGCAATCTTTGATCACGCGCTGCTGTATAACCATTAACACCAGGAGCAGTAATAATACCTGCAGGCACACTTTGCCCTCTCATTATCTTATCCTTAATAGCTTCCATATCTAAAGCATGGTACATTGCCAGACGAACTCTTTTATCTGCAAAAGGATTTTTTCCTTTAATGTTAGATGAATTTAATTCAGCTGAACCTTGATCCATACCAAAGAAAATGGTTCTATTTTGAGGAGTCATTTTCACAACATGGCCTGAAGAAGAGTTGATTCTTTGAATATCTTGAACTGGCACAACATTAGTGTAATCGATTTCTCCAGAAAGAAGTGCTGCAACTCTTGTTGCATTATTCTTAATTGGGAGTAATTCAATTTGATCTATGTTGTGTGTATAGTGATTTCCCCACCAGTTATTATTTTTTTCAAAAACAGTTCTTACGCCCTGTTCTCTGAAAGTAATTTCAAATGGTCCAGTTCCATTTGTATTGGATGCGCAATAAGATGTCTCACCTGCATCCCAATTATATGAAACTTCACAACCATTTGCTTTTGCCCAAGCTTCAGACATTACAAATATCTGAGTTAATTGGTTTAAAAGAATTGGATTTGGTCCATCAGTTTTTATTTCAACAGTATTATCATCAATCGCTGTTGCTGATTTAACACTTTTAATTAAATCAACCATATCAGATGGAGCAGTCTTTGCTCTATTGATACTAAAAGCAACATCACTTGCTGTCAAAGATGACCCATCGTGAAACTTCACACCCCTACGAAGGTTAAATATCCATGTATCATCAGCTGTTGTCACCCATGACTCTGCAAGCTGAGGAAGTATTTCCATGTTAATACCTGGAGTTACCAAACCTTCATATACTTGACGAGAAACCATGTGAGTTGGTCCTTCATTTTGTGCATGCGGATCAAGTGTTAAAGAATCACCAGGCATTGACCATTTGATAGAATTAGCGAAAGCCGGTGCAAAAATACCCATGAGTAGCAATGACAAAACAATGTTTAAAGTTTTTTTCATTTTTTTCTCCTTAATTAAACACCATGTTGGTGTCGTCTTGTTGTGTAGACAAAAAAAACCAACCAGCATCAAGCCTGTTGGCTTAAGGTCAACTATATAGTAGCGATAAAGCTGGGTCAAGACATTTAAGACATTTTTCTGCTTTACCCCATGGAAATAACAAAATACTCAATCTAAAACATGCAAATTTTAGAAGAAAATAAAACCATCAGTAAACTTAAGACTTGCATAATGAAAAGTGGTTTCTTTGAAGGGTAGTTTTGTATTTATCATTCGTCAAGCTCTATAGGCCCTGGTGCCAAAACTTCTCTATTGCCTGCACTATTCATCGAGCTTACAATTCCACTTGCCTCCATATCTTCGATGATTCTTGCTGCACGGTTATATCCAATCCGCATTCGTCTTTGGAGGCTAGAGATTGAAGCCCTTCTGGTTGAGGTAACGATTTGTACAGCTTCATCAAAAAGTGGGTCAAGCTCGTCAGTGACGTAACCTGAATCTTGTGAACCGGTGCTTTCATTTTGAGGACTAAGTATGTCAGCTAAATAACTAGGGTCCGAGTTCTTTTTAAGGTGGTCAACAACGCGGAAAATTTCACTATCTTCAACGTATGCGCCATGAATACGAGTCAGGTGAGAAATGCCAGGTGTCATGTAAAGCATATCGCCCATGCCAAGCAATTGTTCTGCGCCAGATTGATCCAAAATTGTCCTAGAGTCGATCTTGGATGAGACCTTGAATGAAATTCTGTTAGGGATGTTGGATTTTATGAGACCAGTTATCACATCTACACTTGGCCTTTGTGTTGCCACGATAAGGTGCACGCCTGAAGCGCGGGCTTTTTGAGCAATACGAACAATTAAGCCCTCGACTCGTTTTGATTTAGCTCTATCTTGTTGGGCAAGCGCCGCTAACATGTCTGCATATTCATCGATGACAATGACTATTAGTGGTAGTACCTCTAGCTCAGGATGTTGCTCCCCTTCTTTTGCCGTGTTGGAATCAAATGATGGATCTAATAATGGTTTACCACTTTTTTTGGCACGTAAGAGTTTTTCGTTAAAAGCCTCAACATTTCGAACACTAAATTTAGCCAAAAGTGTGTAGCGCCGCTCCATTTCATTGACGCACCACCACAACGCACTTGCAGCCTCATTCATATTCGTCATAACGGGAGTTAATAGGTGAGGGATGTCGGCATAGTAAGTCAATTCAATAATTTTAGGGTCAATCATTATGAACCGAACTTGATCTGGTTTTGCCTTATATAAAATACTTAAAATGATGGCATTGAGGCCGACAGATTTTCCCATCCCTGTGGCGCCAGAAATCAACAGATGAGGCATCTTAGCAAGATCTACTACTATGGGGTGTCCATTAATGTTCTTACCCAAGCCCATCGAAAGTGTTGATTTAGATTTTGTAAATGTTTCGCTCGAGAGGATCTCTTTTAGTCCAATCAACTCTCTATTGTTGTTCGGTATCTCTAGGCCAATTACCGGTTTTCCCGGGATGACATCGACAATTCGAACACTTTCAACCAGCAATGCCCTGGCTAAATCTTTGTTAAGGTTCATGATTTGACTGACTTTCACTCCAGGCGCAAGAGATATTTCAAATTGAGTCACCACAGGACCCGGGGTGACATCAGTAATGGTGACATCAAAACCAAAGTCTTTAAGTTTCAGCTCTACTTGTTGTGACATCTCATCTAAAAATTCTTCGCTATAGCCGAGTCCAGAGTTGTTTACATCGTCAAGAAGGGAAAGACCGGGCAGTCCGCTTGATTTAGTAGCTTTATATAGATTGCTGCTTTCAATTTTCTGAGGCTTTTCAGCTTTATCAGCTTTTTTTGTTTTTTTAGTTTCTTTAGTTTTAATTGCCTTCTCTTTTGACTTAAGTTTTTGGGCGTTGTTGATAGCAGGTGTAGGTTTTATTTGCTGAGTTTGGTCACTTGAACCGGCGTTGCGTTGCTTGTTATTGACAAAAATTGCGTTGCCGATACTTTTCCAAGATGAGCTACTGGCGATGCTAAAGCTTACCAAAATGATGCCAACGTAGATTACCGTGGATGCCGCACCAAAAAGCTCAAAAAACACCATTTCATGTATCGTTTTACCAATCGAACCTCCAAGCAAAAATGTATCTTTTACTCCTTCTATTATTTGTATCTCTGGTGCGTATTGATGTGCCAGAGCGGCAGTAAAAAACACCATAACAAAATATGCAATTAGGCGAAATATATAGATGAGTGGGTCTTTCTTTTCTTTGCGTGCGTCTCGATGAAAATTGTAGCCAAGCCATAAAAGTGAAATTGGTATGATGTAAGCAACATAACCTAGAACCCAATTTATTAGAAAGTCAGACAGCTTGGCACCTAAAACACCAGCCATGTTTTTTACTTCACCCTGAAGTGATTTACCTGAAGTTATAGGATCTTCATTAATCAGATCACTCGTATATAAAGCAACAAGAATATAAATACCCAACGCGGTAAGTAAAATAAAAACGGCCTCGCTGGCAATTTTTGAGCGTGGATTTTTTATTCTCTGTTGCTTTGTTCGTTTGTTATTTTTTTTCAAGGTAGTCTATAATGCACCATTGATAAAATAGTATAAAGTATTTCAAATGAGCGATATCAAACATTGTCGAGTTTTGATTGTTGGCGCTGGCCCTGCTGGCTATGCAGCAGCGGTGTATGCTGCTAGGGCAAACTTGAATCCAGTCATGATAAGTGGACTCGAACAAGGTGGCCAATTAATGACAACAACTGATGTCGATAACTGGCCAGGAGATAGTGACGGCTTACAAGGTCCAGATTTGATGGAGCGCATGAAAGTACATGCTTTACGCTTTAATACCGAAATAATGAATGACCATATAACCAGCGTTGATTTTTCTGAGCGCCCTTTTACTCTTAAAGGTGGAGAAACAACCTATACAGCAGATGCCGTTATTATTTCAACTGGGGCCACTGCAAAATACTTGGGCTTAGAATCTGAAGAAGCTTATAAAGGCAAGGGCGTATCAGCTTGTGCAACCTGTGATGGTTTTTTCTATCGTGGTCAAAAAGTGGCGGTTATTGGTGGCGGAAATACGGCCGTTGAGGAGGCCCTTTATTTGTCAAATATTGCAGAACATGTAACCATCGTTCATCGTCGAGATAAGTTTAGATCCGAGAAAATTCTTTCAGATAAGTTAATGGTAAAGGCCAGCAATGGAAATATTTCTATTGAATGGAATCACAACTTGGATGAGGTTTTGGGTGATGAGATGGGCGTTACAGGTCTACGTTTAAAAGGCAACGATGGCAGTACCAAAGAAATTGATGTTCACGGTGTCTTTATTGCAATCGGTCACACACCTAATACAGGTATTTTTGAAGGTCAGCTGGAAATCAATCAAGGCTACATTAAAGTTAAGGCTGGTCTAGAAGGTAACGCAACCCAAACAAGTGTTGAGGGTGTTTTTGCTGCAGGAGATGTGGCAGACCATGTTTATCGACAAGCTGTCACCTCTTCAGGTTCTGGTTGTATGGCGGCATTAGATGCTGAGCGCTTTTTGGATAATTTGTAGCATTGACGCGCTTTTTAGGGATAAATTCAAACTCAGTTTCTTTTGCCTTGTGTATAATTTCACGTTTTTGGCCAAATAGCTCAGTTGGTAGAGCAAGGGACTGAAAATCCCTGTGTCCCTGGTTCAATTCCAGGTTTGGCCACCACTAATTCTTTTATAGATTCCCACAAATTATTGGAAATGCCGTCATAGACAGCATTTCCTGGTTTCAATCTTAATGTAGCAAATCGGGACTAATGAAATCCTGCTTTGAGGGTTGTAAGGTTTCTTGGATGAAGAGAACACCCATGCGAACAAACTCCACTATTTCATAAAAGTCCTGAGTATTCTCTTCATTATCTAGCAGGTCTACCTCGAGCTGAGAAATCTCACTAATGTCCTTAATCATTTCAAGCACCTGTTCGTCAGAGGTTTGAACGGAGCTGAGCCCGAGACCCACTAAAAATCCTTGACACCAGTCAACAAGCGTATTTGCTTGTTCTCTCACAGAGCGCATATCGTCAGCAATGATTGGCCAAAAGTGTAATGCTGGATCGGCAAGCTGTTCACTGGTGTTGTTAAAGATTTCCGCCAGTGCCTGGTGTGACTCTTTTTCGAGTATATTGTTCAGATCAATACTAACAAGCACCTCATTAAGCCAGTCATCTAGAGAGATGTCTTGTTTGACACAATAAAAACCACACAATAGTCCATGTGCAGAAGAGATGGTGTCATCCGTGTTTAGTTTTTGAAGCGCATCCTTTGCAAGGTCGTAGTTAATTGGTTGACCCATTATTTACAATGCACCTGCCAACACTTCCATTGCCGCCATTCGAACAGCGATACCATTAGTTACCTGTTTAAGGATGACTGATTGAGGGCCATCTGCAACGGTTGAATCGACTTCAATGCCGCGATTAACTGGTCCAGGATGCATCACGATTGCATCTGGTTTAGCTAGTTTTAATGTTTCATTGGTAATACCGTAATTTTCAAAGTAATTCTTCTCATTGGGTATCTCTGCTGCAGCCATGCGCTCTTTTTGTAATCTTAATGTCATGATAATGTCGACACCTTCCAACCCTTTCTTGAGATTGTCAAAACGCTCCAAGTCTGGTGAGGTTGTTTCTTTGTAAAGTAGATACGCTGGAGCGATTAGACGAATATCTTTTGTTCCTAATGTCTTCAGCGCATGAATTCCAGAGCGTGCGACCCGAGAGTGGCGAACGTCGCCAACAATTGCAACCGACAAGTTTTCGAAGGACTTTTTATACTGACGAATTGTTAGCATATCCAGTAGGGCCTGAGTGGGATGAGCATTGATACCGTCGCCGGCATTTATAATGGCTACGCCTTCAATATTTGCGGCGACGTGATGTGGGAGTCCATTTTTCTTGTGACGGATAATGAACATGTCAATCTGCATCGCCTTTAAGGTCTGCATCGTGTCCATCAAGGTTTCATTTTTTCTGGTTGCAGAGTTCTCGAGGTCAACATTAATGGTATTGGCGCTAGATCGTTTGGCGGCAATTTCAAAAGTATTCCGAGTACGAGTTGAGGGCTCAAAGAATAGATTCGCAACCGACATGTTTTTCAAAGCTTTTGATTTTTTGAGGTTGCCTTCGTCACCTAAAAGGCCATCTGCTATATCTAATATATTTTCAAGGTGTTTCTTTGGGAGGTCTTTTAAACCCAAAAGATGAATCAGTTTTCCGGAAGAGTTGAGTTGGCAGTCGTTACTAATCGTGTCTGGTTTCATTGAGCC
>Ga0208879_1004441_pt1 | contig 10930 bp, 4 predicted proteins | sample Knorr_S15_td_Bot_FD_185605 | JGI IMG/M metagenome (GOLD analysis project Ga0208879, IMG submission 185605) | Marine microbial communities from Southern Atlantic Ocean transect - Knorr_S15_td_Bottom_ad_5009_LV_A (SPAdes) (version 2) | ecosystem: Environmental > Aquatic > Marine > Oceanic | place...
CCTGATTGGAGGCGCACCGGTGACCGATGCTGCAGTAAAGGAATCCACCGATTACAAGAATATCAAGGAATTCGCGGCCGCTATCGCTTCTGGTGATGCTTCGCCCAAAGATATGGAGACGCTGAAGCGCGTATTCCGTATGCACCCCCCTCGCGGTAGCAAGGGTTGGGGTGGTGTTAAGCGACACTTTACCATAGGCGGCGCACTCGGCTTCAGGGGCGATGCGATTGAAGAACTCGCTACCCGAATGATGTGAGGTGTGAAAAATGGTATCTAGAACAAATAAATTCCGAGGAAGAAGCCGCTACCACGGTCGTGGCAAGAAGGCTGGTCGCGGCGCAGGTAAGCGCGGTGGGCGAGGTAATGCTGGCATCAACAAGCATCGCTTGATGACCCGACTGAAGTATATGCCCGGTCATTGGGGTATGCACGGATTCAACCGTGACCCAAGTCTGTGCAAAGTCCACGTTACCTGCAATGTCTGTGACTTGGTTGCTATCGCTGGCGATTCCGACAGCGTTGACCTCGCAGATACCACCATTGACAAGTTACTCGGCAACGGCCGAATTGACCGTGCCATCAACGTCACAGTAGAACACGCAAGTGCGCGTGCAATCGAGAAGGTTGAGGCCGCTGGCGGCTCAGTCACCATTACAAAACACGGAGAGGAACGGGCCGAGGTGGATGAGGAGTGAGTCCCTCTAAATTTCAGATAAATTAGTTAAGAAACACGCGATAGTGGAGTGGTATTGATGGGGCGAAATCCGAATATTATCGGAGTAATCATCATCGCTGCGATCTATTGGGGCTCACTGGTCTATTGGCAGCGCGATGCCCTATTCTTAAACGGGGATATGGCTGCGGCCTGGAAGGCTGCTTGGGCGTTAGTGACCTCGATTCCATACGTTGGTTTCATCATGTGGGGAATGATGACCGATCTTCCAGAAGGGGTACGCGAAATCAAGTATATTGGCCGCTCATTGAAGGGTGGAATCTGGTTCTTAATGACCCTGGGATTGGGTATTTGGGCCTGGTATGACCCCAGCCTGGTTGGATTCCTGCTCATCGGTATTGCCCTGATGGGAATCATGGCCGCTCTGAGTATCGCCTGTCTGCTTTACTCAGGAGAGGAAAGCAGCCGCTTGTACGGACTACGACGGCTTGTTGACGTCTATCCTTCAATCACCAAACCTGACGGCCACGTCCGATTCAACTCCAAGTTGTGGACTACTACCTTGGTGCTAATCATCTACTTCGCGATGACCAACGTGATGATTTGGGGAATGAGTACTCAGACCATAGATATCTTCTCCTCATTCCGAGCGATTATGGCCGGTGCTTCCGGTTCAATCATGCATTTGGGAATCGGCCCAATCGTTACTGCATCAATTATCATGCAGTTATTCGCGGGAGCAAAAATCATCAAACTTGACCTCGGCGATTCTGGCGATAAGCAACTCTACCAAGGCGTTCAGAAGATTTTGGTTCTGCTAATGATTCCAGTTGAATCCATCCCACAGGTATACGGCTTCTTGGATGCAAGCCCAGAACTTGTCGCCCAATTTGACCAAGGCTGGGCAAACACCCTGATTGTAGCACAATTATTCATCGGATCGTACCTCGTATTCCTGCTGGACGAATTAGTCAGCAAGTGGGGAATCGGCTCAGGTATCTCATTATTCATCGCTGCAGGTGTCGCGCAATCCACCTTTGTCGGAACCCTCTCTCCACTACCGGTAGCTGCCGGCGCCTTCACCCTAACCAATCCGCCGGCAGGTGCGCTGCCAATGCTGTTCTTCACCCTGCGCACAGCAACATACTCCGACTTAGTTAGTGAAAACGGATTCGAATTGATATTACTGAATCATCAGAATCCGGTTATTGCCTTATTATCCAGCGTGTTGGTATTCTTAGTGGTTGCATATGCAGAATCGAGTAAACTCGAGTTACCACTGACCCACGGAAAGGTGAGAGGTCATAGAGGACAGTATCCGATTCGTTTGATTTATGCGAGCAATATTCCGGTGATTTTGATGGCGGCATTATTGGCCAACGTCAACATGTTCACGCTGCTATTCTGGAGCCATCCAACGTTATCCACAGTCCCGATTTTAGGTGCCGAAGGTAAATGGTCAATCTCTGAATATCTCGGCTCATATCAGGCCGGACAAACAACCCCTACCGACGGTTTCGCTTGGTACGCGTCAATGGTGAATGGCGTTAATGACTGGTTACTGCCGTTACTGAATCAAACTGGCGACCCGTATGGACATGCTTTATGGCAAGTGCTGTTACACGTGCTGGTCTATGTCACAGTGATGACTTTAGGTTCGATGATGTTCGCTAAATTTTGGATTGAAACGACAAATATGGGCGCTAAGGACGTGGCGAAACAAATTGAGAATACTGGGATGCAAATACCCGGTTTCCGGAAAAATCCGCAGGTTCTTGAGAGAATCCTGATGCGCTATATCCCACCAGTTACCCTATTCTCTGGGGCTTTCGTCGGCCTGCTCGCTTCGGGTGCGGATTTGTTGGGAACGGTTGGAAATGCTACGGGAACGGGGTTGTTACTGGCTGTTGGAATTATCTTACGTACCTATGAGCAGATTCAGAAGGAGCAGGCGATGGAAATGCATCCAATGCTGCGTGAATTCTTCGGCGCAGAATGATTTCGCAAAGCGAAATCATTCGCGCAGAACTCTCGCGAAGCGAGATGTTCCAGCGCAGAATGAGTTCGATTAATATCGATTAGAACGAGGAGCTTGCTTGGTGGCTCAACTTGAATTGACTTCGCGGTCGGGCTTCAAGATATTTTCATAGTTATCTGATTTGTCCGTGATAATCTTTATCCCTTTCCTCAATGCTCAGTTAACATGAAGAATCTTGGTAGAGTAAGAACCTCGCTACTTTTGGTAGCACTGATGATTAGTTCAACCGCGCTTGCGGGATGCACGAGTACCTTCGATGACGACGATTCACAGAACCCGAACGCCGCCCCGAAACAGGCGATGGGCATGTGGTGGCCGACAATTGACGGTATCATTGACAATACCAACTCTGCATTTCCATATCTCGAGTGGTCCGACGGAGTGAACGAGAATATAGAATTCGTTGATGAGAGTAATGGAAAGCATCCTGCCGAACTGAGATACAAGTCCGTGGGCTATGGCATGGCCTTGGCGGTTGAGATTGATGGCGTAGAAGTAACGCCTCAAAGTGTGATAGTAGAATTCCCCAATTCGAATATTGTGCTGACTTCACAGATTACTACGTTGTCGGCTGAGGGAGAAGATACTGACCCCTACTACGAGGAAGTCTTCCCTAGCAATTTGGATCAGACTGACCTTTTTGACAATGTTCTTCTTGACTTCCTCACGTCAAATGAGATTGCAACTATTCACGATCTTGGCTCTGATAAACTGACCATGGAGGCATCCGCCAAGTATCTTTTTGACGACACGACTGAGACCATATATACGATTACCATCGTGTTCTCAGATGACAAATGGACCTACTCGAGAATCATTGATTTTGACTGGATTCTACCGTTCCTATTTCCACGCTCGGACATCGGTGTAACTGGAATCGAAGTGACTCAAGCGATTCAAACCGCTGATATGCAAATGCGACTGGTCAAGGGCAAGACCTCGATGGCGCGCGTGTACGTGGAAAGTGGAGACCTTGACACCGCCAACGTGGAGGTCGGACTGCGTGCCTGCGTTATGATATTCTGCACACCTCAGACGGTTATTTCGCACGTAGCGGTTCAGAATCCTGATCGGACAGTCATCACAGATAGTGCTAACTTCATCCTGCCCGAATCATGGGTTTCCAGCGACATTATTGCCCTGATTGCTACCGTCAATCCAATCTATCCCACCGGAGCGATAGACTACGTTGATCCTGATACGAGTAACAATGTATTTTGGGATATTTTTTGGTTTAATCATACCCGCGAACTAGTTGTATGGGGGCTTCCAGTGCCTCAGGACGTAGTCGGTGATAATGCATTAGAGGTGAGACCATTCGCAATCAGGTCGGCATGGTATAATGACGCCGAAGTGATGTTCCCAGTCCCCAACATCCGGCATGTTGATTTCCTCTCATCATCCGTTATCGACGGAACAGGATTGAGTTCTTCTGCAATCACCAGCAATATCGATGCTCAGGCGGCTGTAACGATAGCCCAGATGAATGCGCAACTTGCTGATGGTGTCGACCCCGGCTTTCCGCTGCCTGATCAAGTGCATGGCATCACACCCGCCGGTGGAACCGGAGGTGGGATATCTACCCCTGCTTGGTCTGCTTCAGGTTCGTCGTTGTCACTTTCAAGCATGTGTGGTAATTCAGTCCAGAATTTTCCCGTTACGGGATTAAATGATCCCCCCGCGAGTACGTGTCCGGCTCACGAGATGACTCACAACATGGGTCCGAGATGCAATGACCTCTCTAATCCTCTAGACGGTGATTGTACCGACAGTCAATCAGAGACATGGGGTGCCCATCTGAATATCTGTGGTGCCGGTGGTAATGGTGTGGTTTCCGGTTCTCCGGGTGCCAATATCCAAGATTTGGGTTGGGATCCTATTGTCGCCAACCCAGATACAACCCAGATTGCACTGTACACCGCAACCTACCCCGGCTACATGGGTTATTGTCGGGCCTCGACTGGCCCATCGACAGGATTTCTGGGAGGGAATTGGAACGTTCCTTATGTCAGCCGGCTCCCCCAGTGGATTCCTACTTATCTATGGGAAGAGTTGTACGACAAGTTCCTCAACTGGCAGGATGGGAGCCCAGCCGCGCCTTTCAACGGTAAGCAGTCGCAGAACTTCTCTATGCGTTCAATCAGTGGAGTTATTCCAAGGGACGGTTCAACGGGTAGTCTCGATTATTCTTGGTCGGGTTTTGGAATGGTATCATCGCAGTATCGGAACTATGGTGATAGTATGACTCAATCAGATTACTCAATTGTAACTCGAACTCAAAATGGACAAGAAATAGATAAGATAAGATTCGATTCGGTTTTTGTGGACCCTCACGATGACCCTACTGACCACTATTTCTCATATCTCGTTCAGGACAATAATCAAGCAATTCACTCGATTGAATTGCTCGACAGTAATGGTTCGATGATTGACTCGCTCTACTCCAGTGGCACTCCGACTACAAGCATCTCTCCACTCGGGGCGACTTCGTATACAAGGGATCAATCTGTGTCGGTCGACTGGAGCGCCGCGAGCCCTACCTCTAGCCGCGAGACCATGTACTCAGTTGAATATACTTGGAAAGTGAGGGGAGAAAAGTCTCTGTGGCTTCCAATCGGCGGAATGACCAATTCTACCAGTGCCGTGTTTGAACTTGGCGCCTTGCCGGGAAGCGACGCCGCCAAGTTCCGCGTTCGTGCAACCAACGGCTTCGATACATACTATTCAGAATCGACTTCGTTCAGCGTCCCCAATCAAGCGCCCGAACTGACACTCGAGACCTCAGGTGCCCTAGGAATCCAGACAGTCGGCTTCGACGTCGGCCCAGTCAATTCAGGCAATCACGTGAGCATCACTCAAGGGGCCACCTTCAGCATCAAGCCAATCATAACCGATGCAGACTGGACCCCTGTTAACGAGGATGGATTCAGTACTGTGTTGAAGCGCGATGGAGAAACCGTTTGGGCACACGGAGGCGATAGTAATTGGAGAGCTCCAAACCGTGTTGTGTCCATGATGCACTCCATCGGCGCGGACTGCCCAACCGGCCCCGGGTCGTATTGCACGATAGAAGCCTTCACATTCCCCAACGCTGACCTGTTGCCCGGAGAGATGAAACCCGGCGCGTATGAGTTTGTGATGACCTACGAGGACGAGGCAGGCTCCTCAGTAACCGAGACAGTCTCATTCTCGATTATAGTACCTAATTACCTCGTTGGCGCCGATTCCAGCGCAACAACTAGCGAAGTGCTCGATGAGTATAGGAGTGCTTTGGAAACTACCGAATTGGATGTTGACCTCAGCAGGAATGAGATGCACTACTATGTGGAACTGGAACGTGCCGCTCGCGCCGATGAAGGCGCTTTGTCCGATGTTGAAATCGATGATTTGCAGGCACTATACGGCATCTCAGATTCACGTGCAGCAGAATTGGCAGTGATGATTTGCGTGCCTCCAGATTGTCAACTCTTGTAGGCTGACTCGATGCATTAGGCAAAACAAATGCATCAGAATCTTTATTCAATTTCACAATAGCCGGCATGCATGCTGAAAATAGGCAAAGTACGCACCTCGCTACTTTTGGTAGCACTGATGATTTGTTCGTCTGCCCTTGCGGGATGCACGAATACCGTCGATGACAACGATTCATTGGATAACCCGAATGCCGCACCAAAGGAAGCCATGGGCATGTGGTGGCCGACAATTGACGGATATATCGAAATACCAATTCTGTCCCCAATAACCGAGTGGTCAGACAGTCACATGACCGACATCAATTTTGATGATGGCAGTGGTTCCAAGCATCCGGCTAAACTAAGGTACAAATCTGTTGAAGAAGGGATGGCACTTGCTATAGAAATTTATAATCTTGACGAGACTCCAGAAAAGATTGTAGTGAAATTCCCTGATAGGGAACTGACCACAGAGATTACTACAGAATCAGATGCTTTCCTACCAAAGTTCGTGGTGGATTGTACAAAGGTTGCTTTCAATTGTGATGCCAGCGAAGGTCAAAAATCAATTGATATAGACGACCTCCTAGATATCGGACTCGTTAGGCATCTAAGACTAAACAAAATAGCATCTGTTCATAATCTCGATAATGATGACTTAATCATGGAAGCATCGGCCAAGAGATTATTTGATGATACAACCGAAGTATCCTACACAATTACCGTGGTTTTTGCTGAATCAACTTGGACATTCGAAAAGACCACTAACTTTGATTGGGTTTTGCCATTCCTCTTCCCACGTTCAGATATCAGCGTTACTGGAATCGAGGTTACCCAAGCCATCCAGACTGCTGATATGCAGATTCCTTTGGTTGAAGGAAAGACCTCTATGGCACGCGTTTACGTTGACAGCGGTGAATTAGCCACTGCTAATGTTGAAGTCACGTTGACTTTTTGCATCCTCATTTTCTGTGTTGAAGAATTAACCACGACTCATGTGGCCGTACAAAATCCAGATCGAAATGACATAGACGAAAGTGCAAACTTCATTCTTCCAGATAATTGGGTAACATTCGAGGGAATAGACGGGCCCATCCCCATTGGTCTAATTGCTAGTGTCACACCAATCTATCCAACCGGAGCAATCGATTATGTGGACCCAGATACTTCTAACAATTATTTTGTTGAAGTGTTTGAACTTCATCAGACGTATGACCTTAGGATTCTCATGTTGCCTGTGATGAATTCGGTATCAAACTCGGTGCAAAATAGAATGGATTATTGGATTGACATGACCGAAGCAGTCCTGCCCGTCGCCGATGTTGAAGTCACCTATTGGGGGGCAACGAGTTCCTCCGTTACGGGAACGGGCGGTGCTCTAATTGACTGGATGAGAACTGCTGATACATTTGCCTCTGCATTGTTTTTGGCCTTTACAGGTGAAACTGCTTGGGATCAAATGCACGCAGTCCGTAATAGCGGCGGCGGCGTTTCTGATCCTATGTGGCTCGGTGATTCGGATGGTGATGGTGATGAAGAATATTTGACAAATGGCGTTGCAAATCCGGGAAGAACAAGTAGAGTCAGTTATTGTGGTACATCTGCAACTAGCCGTGAGTTATGTACTGCGCATGAAATTACTCACAATATAGGACCAGCCAATTGGGATGGTGATGGTGATGGTTTTGATGCGGATGGTTCGGATGAAGATTGGGGCAAACATCTCTTCGCAGGGTGTCCCGGTGGTTCTACCGGTGATCAAGTTTGGGTCAATCAAAACGGTGGTGCTGAAACCCAATCCAATATATTGGACTTAGGTTGGAATCCAATCACACCCAACCCTGAGACGAATCAGAACTCGTTGCTACCTAGTGGTTACCCAGATTACATGTCATATTGCATGGCAGGTAGTGATGCTACCACTGGCACGCCATGGAACCTTCCTTACACCACAAATCTGACTAAATGGGTATCCACATACAGGTATCTGGAGTTATTTGAAGACTTCACAGAGTGGTATGAAGAAGGCACTAATCCAGATTACTACACCAGCACCCTTGGGTCTTCAGATTCTGGTGCTAGGCAACAACAGACTGTCCGCTATGTTAGAGGCGTCGCTCCTCACGATGGCAGCACTCCTAGTTTACGACATTCTTGGACAGTCGACGGCCAAGTCCCAGCCTTTGCAATGGAACGAGGTGATAGATTAGCCAATTGGGACCTGAGCGTGGTTGTTAAGGATAATAATGGAAATATTCTTGATTCTGCGAAATATGTGACATGGTTCACTGTTCATGAATCAGAGACAGATTTGCAAGATGATTATTTCTCATTTTACTTCCAAGATGATGGTCTGATTGATTCAATTGAACTTCAAGATTGGTCGGGTACAGTAATAGATTCTCTGTATTCAACAGGAACACCAGTCACACGAGTCATGACACTCGGGACGACTGCGTACACCAGAGAAAACCCAGTAAATTTGAGTTGGACTCAAGCAACATCTTCTTCAAATCGTGAGGTCCTCTATCAGGTGGAGTATTCATGGGGTAATGGAATGTGGTTACCCATCAGTGGATTAACTAATTCGACGAATATGGCGGTTGATTTTGGAACATATCCGGGAGGGACAAACGATTCGATGTTCCGTGTGCGCGCAACCAACGGATTCGATACGTATTACTCTGATTCTACATCATTTAGCATTCCAAATCAGGCACCAGTACTCACACTCGAAACCTCAGGTGCACTTGGGTTATTTGTTACAGACACAGCCGGGCCATTCGTGACCCAAGGGGATTCTTTCAGCATCATGCCAGAAATTACTGATGCTGATTGGACCGCAATCAACGAAAATGGATGTACTGCAGTGTTGAAGCGTGCTGGAGAAACCGTTTGGTCTGATGGAAACACGATAAATGCCCAAGAATCTCAAATGAACCCGAAGAACCGTCATCTAACTTGGCCAAATTCTCTTGAACATGGACCTGGAGTCCACGATTCTGTGCATTGCATGTACGATGATGTGGCTGATTCATTGTTACCATATCATTTCCCTAACAAGGATCTGTTGCCTAGTGAGATGACCCCTGGACCGTATGAATTCAGGATGGTCTACGTGGATGCTGGTGGAGCCGCGGTTACCAAGACTGTCTCATTCTCAATCATCGTTCCCAACTACCTAGTTGGCCCGGATTCAAATGCTAGGACTGAGGATGTTCTTGATGAATATCGTTCGAACCTGCAGTCCGGTCTCATCGCGAACCACGGTCGTGATGGCCTTCAGCTCGATGATGATCTCAGCAGGGATGAATTGCAATACTATGTCGAGTTGGAGCGCGCCGCTCGAGGAGATGATGATGCTTTGTCCGATGTTGAAATCGATGATTTGCAGGAGCTCTATGGCATCTCAGATTCACGTGCAGCAGAATTGGCAGTGATGATTTGCGTGCCTCCAGATTGTCAACTCTTGTAGGCTGACTCGATGCATTAGGCAAAACAAATAAAGCACGAAACCAGATATCATGAACGTCTGTTAATTGAGGCGCAGTGCGCCATTCAGCAGGTCGTCACGCCTCGTCACGTTCATATACCGGGGGTCGGTCGGCGGACTGCTGCGTCTAGCAACGGCGTTGGGACCAGAGCACTCCGGTGTGATGACGACTCCCATCATGCTGATGCAGCCGAGGAACGTGCGGTCCCCAGCATAGCTGTGGGCTGAGAGGTGATTAAGATTGTACAACGACACACATTAGATGTGTGCAAAGTGAGTAGAAAGTAAAGTGCAATCCTGTCAATAACACAGACAAGGGACAGTAAACCAAGTGACCAATATTCAAAGTTAGACTCCTAAGGATCAGAGATTTCTCATGAAATCCGGTTGATCCTGCCGGAGGCGACCGCTATTGGAATTCGATTAAGCCATGCGAGTCGAGAGTCTTCAAGGACTCGGCGTACCGCTCAGTAACACGTGGGTAACCTGCCCTGTGCTGGGGGATAACCTCGGGAAACTGAGAATAATACCCCATAGTCCACCATGCCTGGAACGGTTGGTGGATCAAAGCTCCGGCGGCATAGGATGGGCCTGCGGCGTATCAGGTTGTAGGGGGTGTAACGTACCCTCTAGCCTTCAACGCGTACGGGTTGTGGGAGCAATCGCCCGGAGATGGATTCTGAGACACGAATCCAGACCCTACGGGGTGCAGCAGGCGCGAAAACTTCACACTGCAGGAAACTGTGATGAGGGAATTCCAAGTGACTAGACAAAGTTTAGTCTTTTACCAACTTTTAATCGGTTGGTGAATAAGGGGTGGGAAAGACCGGTGCCAGCCGCCGCGGTAATACCGGCACCTCAAGTGGTCGTCGCTTTTATTGGGCCTAAAACGTCCGTAGCCGGTTTGGTACATTCGTGGGTAAATCAAGCAGCTTAACTGCTTGAATTCTGCGAGCACGGCCAGACTAGGGACTGGGAGAGGTGTGGGGTACTCTCGGGGTAGGGGTAAAATCCTGTCATCCCAAGAGGACCACCTGTTGCGAAGGCGCCACACTAGAACGGATCCGACGGTCAGGGACGAAGCCTAGGGGCACGAACCGGATTAGATACCCGGGTAGTCCTAGGTGTAAACGCTGTGGACTTGGTGTCGGGGACTCCACGAGTGTCCCCGGTGCCGGAGTGAAGATGTTAAGTCCACTGCCTGGGGAGTACGGTCGCAAGGCTGAAACTTAAAGGAATTGGCGGGGGAGCACCGCAACGAGAGGAGCGTGCGG
>Ga0208879_1004443_pt1 | contig 10927 bp, 9 predicted proteins | sample Knorr_S15_td_Bot_FD_185605 | JGI IMG/M metagenome (GOLD analysis project Ga0208879, IMG submission 185605) | Marine microbial communities from Southern Atlantic Ocean transect - Knorr_S15_td_Bottom_ad_5009_LV_A (SPAdes) (version 2) | ecosystem: Environmental > Aquatic > Marine > Oceanic | place...
CGGCAACACGCGGGATGGAGAGCAGACTCAGACGATCCACGGGTGCAGCAGGAGCAACAGGGTGAGCGGGACGAGCACCATCATCCCGTTGTCGTCGATCCAGCGCAGGCGGGGCCACTCTGCGGCGACGGTCACCGGAGCCATCAGCAGAGCAAGCCAGATGGGGGTGCCGAGCCAGAATCCGCATCCCACCCAGACCAGCGCGCATGCCACGACCCCAGCGACGGCGACCGTGCGCGGGGCGGCATCAGCGCGGCGCAACTCGCCCATCAACGGATCGACGAAGGTGAGCGACCAGATGAGCGGGACTCCGTATGCCGCCCCTTTCAGGCCGCCTTCAGGTGCGATCAGCAGAACCAATCCCACACTGATCGCACCCCAGGCGAGCGCGCTGATCTGATGCGCCTCGTATTCCCTCTGCCCCACGATGGTGATCCCGGTCTTGAGACGGACCGCCTCGGCTGTGATGAGGATGAGAACGACCGCGCTGGCGAACTGGGGGGGTGTGATCCCGAAAATATCAGAGATGTGTTCGCCATGCCAGTAGTAGATCAATGGCAGGATCGCCATAGCGAGGTGAACCGCCCTGCGGAACAGGTGACCCCCCATTCCACCAACGCTGTGCTTCACATGGTCGGGCTCGTAATCATCGGGTTTCAATACAAGGTCATTTATCATTCAACCCCCCCCTCTATAGAATGTTTCAACTATATCTGACACGCTCGTGTCACCAGACTCCAGCCGGTCGAGCAGTTCGTCGAGATCTTCTCTCGTGAGCAGGGCCGCTTCCCATTCAGACAACAGGCGCTCGCGCCAGCGAGCGCGCTGGGCGACGCGTGCTGGACCAAGTTGCCCGAGTGCGCTCACCAGTTCGGGAATGCCCGTGCCCTCGAGCGCTGATACGAGCAGCACCGGAGGAGCCTCGCCGGTCAGTTCGAGAGAACCACGGATCTCTTCGGCGAACCTGTCAGCGCCGTCCAGATCCGCCTTGTTCACCGCCACGATGTCCGCCAGCTCGAGCAGGCCGGCCTTCTCCGCCTGGATCGAATCACCCCGCGCCGGACCCTCGACCAGCAGCACCCGGTCGGCCACGGCCACGATCCTGACCTCAGCCTGACCAGTGCCCACCGTCTCGACGACCACCCGGTCATATCCGCAGTCGAGCAGCGCCTCCGCCATCGCAGCGAGCCTGACCGGTAGACCTCCCGGCTGATTGCGCGTGGCGACCGAACGCACGTAGACCTCGTCGAGGTCGTCGGCGGCCTGCATGCGGATCCTGTCGCCGAGCAGGGCGCCACCGGTCACCGGTGACGAAGGATCGATCGCCAGCACCGCAACCCGCTCGCCTGCAGCCGCCCATTCGTGCAGCAGTCTGTCTACGAGGCAGCTCTTGCCGACTCCGGGTGATCCGGTCACACCGAGGATGCGGCCATCTTCCGCACGTGAACTGAACCCGAGTTGAACCCCGTTCGCCTCGCCGGTCTCGATCAAGGTGAGCAGGCGAGCCAATGACCTGCGGTCACCAGCCTTGGCGGCGGCGTGAGCAGTTTCAGCGTCCATCAGACAGCCCCGGTCCCTTGCCAAGTCCAGTCTCCGCCTTCTCCAACCCCACTCGGCTCACCGGAGGCGCGTCGAGCGCTGACCTCAGAGACGAACGCGAGCATCTCCTCGATGGTGGTCCCAGGGCCGAAGATGGCGCGGATGCCCGCCTCGAGCAGTGGGGCGCGGTCCGCTTCGGGGATGATGCCCCCACCGAACACCACCACATCGACGAGTTCAGCCTCGACGAGCAGAGCGCAGACCCGCGGGAAGAGGAAGTCGTGTGCTCCCGAAAGGCTGGACAGCCCGAGCAGGTCAGCATCCTCGTCCATCACGGTGCGCACTATCTGCTCAGGTGTGCGCCGCAATCCGGTGTAGATGACCTCGTGTCCGCCATCGCGCAGCGCGCGGGCGACTATCTTGGCGCCGCGGTCGTGGCCATCGAGACCCGGCTTGGCGATCACGATGCGCAACGGGGTGCTCACGGCCGCATCGAGTCGCCTGACCCCCTTCAATTGAACGACGGCTTCCCCGTTCTCCATGTCGTTCAGCGTCACCGTAGGTGACGCCAAGACAATAAACGGCACGCAGTTATTCGAATCAACGATTACATGGAAGAGAGCGAGGACAGACTCAGTGACCTGCGCCGCCGCAAGTCCCAAGCTGCGGCGGGGGGCGGCTCGGCTCGGGTCGATGCGCAGCATGCAAAGGGCAAACTGACCGCTCGTGAACGTCTCGAAGTTATGCTCGATGAGGGCTCCTTCCAGGAGATCGACCCGCTCGTCGAGCACCGCTGCCGCGATTTCGGCATGGACCAGAACGTCATCCCGGGGGATGGCGTGGTCACGGGCCACGGGACGATCGACGGTCGGCCGGTCTACTGCTATTCACAGGACTTCACGGTCTACGGCGGTTCACTCGGTGAGATGCACGGCCTCAAGATCTGCAAGGTGCTCGACATGGCGCTCAAGACAGGAGCACCGGTGATCGGCCTGAACGACAGTGGTGGGGCGCGCATCCAGGAGGGGGTGGCGAGCCTGGGCAGTTACGCTGAGATATTCTTCCGCAACGTGCAGGCGAGTGGAATCATACCACAGATCAGCGTCATCATGGGGCCGTGCGCAGGCGGTGCGGTCTACTCACCCGCCATCACGGATTTCGTCATCATGGTCGACAAGACAGCGCACATGTTCATCACCGGCCCCGAGGTCATTCGCACCGTCACCAACGAGGAGGTGACGTTCGAGGAACTGGGAGGTGCGAGCACACACGCCAGCAAGTCCGGGGTGACCCACTTCACTGCGTCCGATGACGAAGATGCCCTCCTTCTGGTTCGCAGGTTGGTGGGGCACATGCCGCTGAACAACCTCGAGACGTCGCCGATCCGCCAATGTTCCGATCCTGTTGACCGCAGTTGCGACGCACTCAGCGACATCATCCCGGAAGATGCTGACAAACCCTACGATGTGCTCGACGTCATCACGGAGATCGTCGACTCCGGCGAGTTCCTGGAGTCGCAGCGCGAGTTCGCCGCCAACATCGTGACCGGCTTCGCTCGTATCGGGGGCCACTCGATCGGCGTCGTGGCCAACCAGCCACAGGTGCTCGCCGGCTGTCTGGACATCGACGCGAGCGTCAAGGCGGCGAGGTTCGTCCGCTTCTGCGACGCGTTCAACATACCGCTGCTCACCTTCGTGGACGTTCCCGGATTCCTGCCCGGTGCCAGCCAGGAATGGGGTGGCATCATCCGTCATGGTGCCAAACTCCTGTTCTCGTACTCGGAGGCCACCGTCCCGAAACTGACCGTCATCATGCGTAAGGCGTACGGCGGCGCATACGACGTGATGTGCTCCAAGCACATCCGCGGCGACTACAACATCGCCTGGCCGACCGCCGAACTGGCGGTGATGGGGGCGGATGGGGCGGTGCAGATCATCCATCGTCGGCGCATCGAGGAGGCGGCCAATCCCAGCCAGGAACGGGAACGGCTCGTCGAGGAGTACGGAGAGATGTTCGCCAACCCGTACAAGGCGGCGGCGCTCGGCTACATCGACGATGTCATCGAACCGCGTGAGACCCGCACCCGACTCGTGAAGGCGCTGGGCATGCTGCTCGACAAGCAGGAGGAGCGCCCGGCGCGTAAGCATGGCAACATCCCGTTGTGAGGTGGAAAACGATGGACGATGAGGAAGAGTCCTACGCAACAGGGCTCTCGCACATCCTCAAGGATGCACGCGGACCACTCACGGACATCGAGAATTTCGAAGGCACCCGACCTGAACCCGGTTCGGAGGTCGCCGAGCACGTCGAGGCGGTCGGAACGGCGACCCGAGCAGGTGTCTCGAGTGACGAAGAGGAGGAATCACGCATGATGCGCATGCGCACCGCTGCCCTGATGGCGGTACTCTCGGTGACGGGGGCGCGGCCGGCTAGCCGTGCCGAGGCCGGTCGCCGGCTCGGCAGCGCCTGGGCCCAGGACCACCGCCGCCGCCGAATGGGGCTGTTGGGCCTTGCCAGCCACCGCAACAAACGGGCGAGGTGGAGGTGAACACATGACAGAAAAGCGTCGGGTGACCGTGGACGGCGAGACGTTCGTGGTCGAACTCTCCCAGGACGGTGACAGGTGGACCGCGACCATCGATGGACGGGCCTTCGAAGTACAGGTCGAAGAAGAGCAGGCGGCGGCCCCGCACGAACGGAGGACGGGGGGGCGCAAGAGCAAGTCGGGCAACGTTTCGACCCCCATACCGGGCAAGGTGGTGGAGGTCGAGGTGGTGGTGGGCCAGAGTGTGCGAGAGGGCGATGTGGTGCTCGTGCTCGAGGCGATGAAGATGCAGAACGAGGTCGCAGCGCCGATCTCGGGAACCGTGACCGAGATCAACTGCGTCGCCGGAGAGAACGTCGAGGCCAACGTCCCACTGGTCATCATTGAAGCCGAGGGAGGCGAATGATGGCCACAAGGCCAAATACCCACGGAGTATACTGGTGTGCGAGGAGGTCGAGGCGATGAGCGATGACGCACCAGAAAACCCTGAAGGGGAGGAGGAAGGGTTTCGCTGTGACTATCCCGGCCCAGGGCGAGACGAGGCCGGCCCGCGCTGCGACTTCCCCGGCTGTGAGGTCGAAGGTGGGGTCGTCAGCCGCCTGTCACCGGACGGCTACCTCGTCGCCACCGGCAAGAAAGCCTACTCGTTCCGCGAAGCCTACCGCCGCTTCCACTACTGCAAGCAGCATCACGACGAACTGATGACCAACGTCTGGAGCAGGGTCACCGACCGCTCTGACAAGGACGACTCGCATGTCGCCCCGACGGCGATCTGAGCTTCAGCCCCAGGAGCCCTGGGCGTGCATTGACTCGGCCACTTTCATGAAGCCGGCGATGTTCGCTCCGAACACGTAGTTGCCCGGCTGTCCGTACTTGCGGGCGGTGTTGAACGCCTTCTCGTGGATGCCGACCATGATCGCATCGAGTCGAGCGTCGACCTCGGCGCGCGACCAAGGCATCCTCTGGCTGTTCTGGCTCATCTCGAGGCCGCTGGTGGACACCCCTCCTGCATTGGCAGCCTTGCCCGGTGCGAACTTGACATCGTTGGCGTGGAAGACGTCGACCGCATCGGGAGTGCAGGGCATATTGGCACCTTCGCCAGCGTATCTCACACCGTTGTCGACCAGGTTCTGTGCGTCGATTCCGTTCAACTCGTTCTGCGTGGCGCACGGCAGCGCGATGTCGACATGTGTCTGCCACAGCGGGTTGTGGTCGAGCTCCTTGTCGCGCGGGGTGTACTCGTAGCCGCGGTGCTCGGCGTACTCCTTGATGCGCCCCCGCCTGACGTTCTTCATCTCCTGGATCCACATCAACTCGTCCGAGTCGATGCCGTCATCGTCGTGGATGAATCCGCTGCTGTCCGACAGGGTGACCACCTTGCCACCCAGTTGGGTCACCTTCTCAGCGGCGAACTGAGCGACGTTACCCGAACCGCTGATCGCCACCTTCTTGCCTTCGAAGGTCTCGCCATCGACGGCGAGGATCTCGCGCATGAGGTAGACCAGACCGTAGCCGGTCGCCTCCGGTCGGATCAGGCTGCCTCCATACTGCAGGCCCTTCCCGGTGAGCACACCTGTGAACTCGTTCGCCAGTTTGCGGTACTGTCCGTAGAGGAAGCCGATCTCGCGCCCGCCCACTCCGATGTCACCGGCGGGTACGTCCGTGTCAGCCCCTATGTGCCGCCACAACTCGGTCATGAACGCCTGACAGAAGCGCATCACCTCGTTGTTCGACTTTCCTTTGGGATTGAAGTCCGAACCACCTTTGCCCCCACCCATCGGCAGGCCGGTCAGGCTGTTCTTGAACACCTGCTCGAAGGCGAGGAACTTGAGGATGGAGAGGTTGACCGAGGGGTGGAAGCGCAGGCCGCCCTTGTAAGGGCCGATGGCGCTGTTGAACTGGATGCGGAATCCCCTGTTCACCTGGATAGCGCCCTCATCGTCGATCCACGGCACACGGAACTGGATCAGCCGCTCTGGCTCCACCACTCTCTGATAGATGTTCGAGGCGATGAACTCAGGGTGTGCCTCGACCACCGGGTCGAGACTCTCGAGGATCTCGAGCACCGCCTGATGGAACTCGGGCTGGTCCGGATCACGGGCTAATACGGTCTCATAGACCTCTTGCAGATGCGAGTGCATTTTTCTCACCATGCAGGACGGGAAGAAGTCGCGGATGCGCCTTCAAGTGGCATCGCCGACCCACACCCCCCTTTTCACACTTATCGCACAGCCACAATGGGCCCATGCCATTAGCATTCAAGCGAAAATGACGCGCTCAGCGATTCCAGCGACCTTGTCAACGGCATGCGGGAGGGTGGCGACGTACATCGCCGACTGCGACACCTGACGCTCGCGCAGGGCCTTGGCGATCGGTGTGTGCTCGGCGAACCAGCGCGTCACGCCATCGTCCCCGATGATGCGGATGTCGACCTGCGCGATGCGCGGCTCGGAGAGCAGCAGTTTCACGCTCGGCACGTCGAGCGCCACATACCCATCAGGAATGCCGGCACGGCCGGCGATCTCCGCTTCGATTTCCTGGCGCAGTGTACTGTTCTGCGCCAGTTCGACGAGACGAGCGATCTCGGAGTCCTCCAACTCCTTCTGGCGCCGGTTGACGGCGATCTTGAGCAGCTGTCGGTACTTGATGCGTGTGAGCATGTCGCGCGAGAAGTCACCGGCCTGGTCGAGCACCTGCCAGATCTCTGCATCGACCATGCGCTGCATGTCGATCGGCTCGACCTCTATGCCCTCCATGCGCTCGACGGCCCGCGACAGCATCAGTTCGGTGATGCGGGTCACGCGATGGAAGTAGACCGCACTGTACATCAGGCCGCGCGCCACCATCATCCCCTCCAGGGCCGAGAGCCCTCCTTCGGTCACCGCCACATCATCCGCGTGTCGCTCCAAGCAGGCGATCAGCCGCTCATGGTCGATGATGCCGTGCTTGACCCCCGTGAAGTGGGAGTCACGCATCAGGTAGTCCATCTGGTCGCAGTCCACCGGTCCGTGCACAAGATGGCCCATGGTCCGGTCGACGGACTGGAACGACGCTGAGCCCTCGGTCCAGTAGAGCAGGTCGCGCTCACTGCCACCCGCATCAGGTCCGCGGATGAGGCCGGCGACCTCTTTGGGGTCCATGCCGTGCTTCTCGAGGATCTCGGGAACGCTCCTGCGCTGCGGGAACACCCGATGCTCGTCGCCGCGCAGGACGTCGTAGTCACCGGTGATGATACCCTCGGTGACCGACATGTGGTCCATCCCCCCGCGCGCATGCAGGATGTGCTCGAGCGTGTGCGAGTACGGTCCGTGACCTACATCGTGCAGCATGGCGGCGGTCTCCACGAGTTTCTTCTCTTCTGCGTCGAGCCCGACCGAATCAGCCATCTTCCCACCCAGATGTGAGACACCGAGCGAATGTTCGAACCTCGTGTGGTGGGCGCCCGGAAAGACAAGGTGGGCGAGACCGAGTTGCTTGATATGGCTCAGTTTGTTGAATTCAGGTGTTGACAGCAGGTCCCTGCAGGCGCCGTCGACATGGATGACGCCGTGGATGGTGTCGTTGATCGCCTTGGATGACATGTCTTCACCTAGCCCGGCCACCTCAGGACCTTCCTCATAGAAGCGCCGATGCACCGGGGGGACACGACAGCGTCATTGCTGGCCGCCGTACTGGTCATACTGGCCCGCGTCCTGCTGTCCGGCATACCACTGCGCCTGTTCGGATGTCGGGTACCATCCACCCCACTGCTGGTTCTGTTGTCCCATCGCTGCCCACCACTGTGCCTGCTGGCTGACGCGTAGCTCCTCATCGAGCGCGTAACGCTTCTCATCCACCTGCTGGCGCATGAGCATCCCCTGCGAGCCCGAGATGCTACCTCGGCGGAGTAACTCCTCGAGTTCCTCCTCGATCTCTGCGAGTCCATCGAATCCTTCTGCTTCGAACAGTTGCTTCTCGAGTCGCCCGAACGTGTTCCGGCGACCTGCATTGGTGTTAACCAGCATGAACGAGAGCACCACGGCGAACACCACCAGCAGCAACACCGCCCCGGTCACCACCTTGCCGAACGTGTCCTGCATCAGTGAACTGCTGGAGATCTCAGATCCCTCGAGGTTATCGGCGCGGCCGTCCCCATCGAGATCCGCCGGGGTGTCCGCTGAGTCGTAAGGGTCTGAGGGCGGGTCCGAACGCATCTCGTCGGTGTTCGGGTATCCGTCACCGTCGATGTCCCAGTCGAGGTTGTCGGGAACCCCGTCGCCGTCCATGTCGGGGCATCCCCGTCGGAACAGGGTCGAGTTGCCCCATTCAAGCGGACAGTTGTCCGAGATGTTCGTCCCCTGCTGGTCAGCGAAGCCATCGCCATCCCCATCGGACCACATGCTGGCATTCTGTGGGTAGGGGTCGATGTGGTCGGCCCAGCCGTCGAGGTCCCAATCCTCACAACCGAGCACGCCGCCCTGGCTCGACTGGCCGGCGCGGCTCGGGCAATCGTCAGCCATCTCCCCATCGGGGTTGTCCCCGTAACCGTCACCGTCGGAATCCCCCCATTGGGTGCCGTCATCGGGGAACGGGTCATTCGCGTCCGACCAGCCATCACCGTCGCCATCGGGACATCCGTAGCGGTCGATGTACGAGGTGCCGAAGTCGTCCGGGCAATCGTCGACAGGGTCGTCTGACTCATCTGCCTGATCCACGTAACCGTCGCCATCCCGGTCAGGACAGCCGTTGGAAGGCAAGCCCGCCACCGTGGGACAATCATCATTGTCGTTGGAGAGTCCGTCGCCGTCGTTGTCCGGGCAGCCGAAGCGATCGATCGTGCTGTTGCCCCAGCGCGTCGGGCAATCGTCGAACATCGAGCCGTTGGCAGAATCACCGAATCCGTCTCCATCATGGTCCTCGTGCTGGCTAGGATTGTCATCGACCTCGTCGTTGATGTCCGACCAGCCATCGCCATCGGAATCAGGGCATCCGATCAGGTTGCGCCAGGAGTCTCCTGCTTCGTAGACACAGTCATCCCACGGATGCGAGGCGCCTTCCAGTACACCATCCTCGTAGCCGTCGTCATCCCAGTCGAGCGGAGACGGGTCGGGCTGCCAGGCACCGGCGATCCATTCACCCGGCCAGTGCGCCGGCCTGGTGACGTTCCATGTCTTGTCAGCCCAATTGTCCCCCGAACCGTCACCATCGGTGTCGTTCCACTGGGTGTTCTTGCTCGGGAAGTTGTCGTTCATGAACGACTGGCCGTCGCCATCGAGGTCGAGGCAGCCGTACTGGTCACGCCACGAGTTACCCCACATCATCGGACAGGCGTCGCCCTGGTAGCCGCTCATGTTGTTGCCGAAGCCGTCGTTGTCGGTGTCCTCCCACTGGGTCGGTTCATCCGGGAGCATGTCCACAGAGTCCGCCCAGCCGTCGCCATCTCGGTCCGGACAGCCATACAGCCCCGCCCCTCCGGTCGAGTTCCCGATGGTGTCGGGACAGTCGTCACCGTTCAATCCGGTCAGGTTGTCCCCGAATCCATCGCCATCCCGGTCCGCCCATTGACTCGGCTCGTTGGGGAACACATCTGTGCCATCGCCGACGCCGTCACCGTCGCTGTCGACACCATAGATGAGTAGGAATCCATCATATCCACCAATGCTGCTCATAGTGAGTGTGTTTGAGTCATCGTAGGCATTACTTTGGAAGTATCCACCAAATGCAACTGTTCCATTCCTGACAGCGACAGCGTAGCCGTAGTCGCTGCCGGTTCCCCCGAAGTGGTGTATCGTGTCCCAAAGATACGCAGAAGGATTCTGAGGGTCGGGAATCAGTGTTGCGTAGAAGGCGTCTGTGCCGCCTCTGCTGGCGATGTAGGTGTTTCCGAACCATGCAGTATTCTGGTACATGCCTGCCATGGTAATGTTGCCTGTCACCTCGTCCATGTCTATGGCGTAGCAGTAGTCAGTGCTGCTGCCACCAACCGCCTGCGCCCAGAGATTCGAACCGCTGCTGGAGTACTTCGCCACAAAGCAATCCCAGTTCGATGATTGCTGATAGGCGTAGATCCAGAGGTTGTCGAACTGCGCCCGGTATTGGAACCAGCCGGTGGCGGCGACTTCACCGTTGTTGTCAATCGCGACATCGTATCCATATGCATTGTACGAGGATGACAGGTATCCTGCCATCTTTGCCCACAGGCAGTTCCCACTAGCGGTGTATCTGGCAATGAAGATTCGAGAGTAACTGCTGGACGAATAACTGGGTATCAACGTACCGCAGCTACCACCCATGTTGATTCGATAATAGAACTCCCCGGTGACCGCGATTTCTCCGTTGTCGTTGACGTCGATCCCTCGGCCCCTCTGGTGGTAACTGTCATACATCCTCTGCGCCCAGATGAACTGACCGTTTTGGTCCAATGCGGCAATGAAGGCTTCATCGTAATGGGTATTGGCTAGGGTAAATGAGCCAAAGTAGGCCGTCCCAGAACTGTAGTAGGAGCCGGTGATGTAGACTCGACCATTGTTGTCCATGGCAACCCCGTAACCGTAGTCATTGCTGTTGCCGCCGGCTTTGGTCGCCCACAGCCAGGTTCCGTTGGTGTCCAGTTTGGCGACGAAGATGTCGTAAGCTCCCTGGCTGGAGAGGTATGTGCTGCCGAACGTCGCGGTGCTGTAGAAATATCCGGTGATGGAGATGTTGCCACCGTCGTCGACATCGATATCCTTGCACTGATCCGAACTGCTGCCGCCCATCTTCTGGACCCATACCCAGTTTCCAGACGGGTCGATCTTCCCGACGAGCCCGTCTTGGCCCTGTCCTGACAACGTGATCGAACCGAAGGTGGCGGTGCCGTAGAAG
>Ga0208879_1004445_pt1 | contig 10925 bp, 8 predicted proteins | sample Knorr_S15_td_Bot_FD_185605 | JGI IMG/M metagenome (GOLD analysis project Ga0208879, IMG submission 185605) | Marine microbial communities from Southern Atlantic Ocean transect - Knorr_S15_td_Bottom_ad_5009_LV_A (SPAdes) (version 2) | ecosystem: Environmental > Aquatic > Marine > Oceanic | place...
AGGGTGCCGGCGCAGTCAAGATGGAGATGCATTTCCTCGCTGATGTATGGGTCACCTGCGACATCTGCTCAGGGTCCCGTTACACCCGAGAGACCCTCGAGGTCACCTGGAAGGGCAGGACCATCCATGACATCTTGGAGATGAGTGCCGCCGAAGGTGCGGTGTTCTTCGCTAGCCATAGGAAGATTCACAGAATTCTTCAGACGATGGTAGATGTCGGTCTGGGCTACATCAGACTTGGTCAGCCAGCAACGACGCTGTCTGGTGGAGAGGCCCAGCGGGTGAAACTCGCGACCCAACTGCACCGACCTGCGAATCGCCCCACTGTTTACCTGCTCGACGAGCCGACCACCGGCCTCGCTCTCTCAGACGTCCAACAGTTGATCGAGGTACTGCACCGCATACGTTCGAACGGCCACACAGTCATCATCATCGAACACCACATGGACGTCATCAAGTCGGCGGACTGGATTGTTGACCTTGGCCCGGAAGGTGGTGAGGGTGGCGGAGAGATAGTGGCAGAGGGAACTCCCGAAGAGGTCTCCAAACACCCCACATCCCACACCGGACACCACCTCAAGAACGTGATTTGAGGTTTCATCACGTCAGCGGCTTTAGCCGCTGCATTGATGGACGGTCGGCGGGCGCCGTCGGTGTGAGGGATTGGATGGAGGGTCCAGCACTCCACCGAGTTGAGGTCACCCCAAAGGCTCTGTCCGGGCTACAGGACACCCGTGGTGAGAGTGTCAAGAGACAACTGGCGAGCGACCATGGCATCCACCTCGAAAAGGTTCGCAGTATCACGGGTTACCATGTCAAGGCCCACCTCTCCGACATACAGTTGGAACGGATGGTATCCAACCTCTTCTGCGACCCGGTGATTGAGCACGGCTCAGTCAATCAGGCCATGTTGAACGACCCCTCGCTCTTCCCCAAACCGCCAGACATGGTGATTCAAATCGGCTTCAAGCCGGGCGTCACCGACAACGCAGCACAGGCAGGCTTGGATGGGCTGCGAACCCTCTTCCCAGAACATACGGAAAACGCTGAAGTAGCGACCACGATGACCTACCTCTTCTACGGCGTTCCTGAGGGGGTGGACTGTGATTTCATCGCCGCCCAGCTTCACAACCAGATGATTGAGAGGGCTGCTCTTGCCGGCCGCCGAGACTGCGCATCAGCCCAGTGGCCCGAACTCATCTTCCCGGACCGACCACCCACGAAGTTCGAAGAGCCGACGACTATCGATATGGAGATTAGCGACAAGGAGTTGTTGGAGATTAGCGACAGTGGGGTGCTGGCCCTCAACTTGGTGGAGATGAAGGCCATTCAGGCGTACTACCGCAACCCCGAAGTCCAGCGAGTTCGGGAGGCGGAGGGGTTGCCGCCAAACGCCCCGACAGATGTTGAGTTGGAGTGTCTGGCACAGACTTGGAGCGAGCACTGCAAGCACAAGATTTTCGCCGCTAAAATTCACCATGTAGACACCGAGACAGGCGAGGATAGCGAAATCGACTCGCTCTTTAAAACCCACATCGTGAAGCCCACGCTCGACATCGCCAACGAGGTCGACTGGCTGCTCAGCGTCTTCCACGACAACTCCGGAGTCATCGAATGGAATGAGGATTGGAGTCTGTGCATCAAGGCGGAGACGCACAACTCACCAAGCGCCCTCGACCCCTTCGGCGGGGCGATTACCGGCATCGTCGGCGTCAACCGCGACATTCTCGGAACAGGGCTCGGGGCCCGCCCGATTGCCAACACCGATGTCTTCTGTTTCGGCCCCCCCGACTACGACGGCCACCTCCCAGAAGGTCTGTTCCACCCTTCCCGGGTATTTCGAGGAGTACACGCCGGGGTTCGCTCTGGTGGTAACGAATCTGGCATCCCGACAGTCAACGGGGCGATGGTATTCGATGAGCGATACATCGGTAAACCGCTGGTCTACTGCGGCACGGTCGGCATAATGCCGCGCCGGCTTCCCGACGGGCGTGAGAGCCACGACAAGACTCCGAGCCCCGGAGACATTGTCTACATGGTCGGCGGCAGGGTGGGGAGCGACGGGATTCACGGTGCCACCTTCTCCAGTCAGGAGTTGACCGAGGAATCACCCTCTTCAGCGGTCCAAATCGGCGACCCGATAACCCAGAAGAAGATGATTGACATGATTCTGCAGGCGCGCGATGACGGCATCATCCAAGTCATCACGGACAATGGTGCGGGGGGCCTCTCAAGCAGTATCGGCGAGATGGCGGAACTAACCGGTGGGGCGCTTATCGATCTCTCAGTCGTCCCCCTCAAGCAGGTTGGTTTGTCAGCCTGGGAGATTCTCGTGTCAGAGTCACAGGAACGGATGACTGTGGGGGTGAATCCAGCGGATTGTGCCGCATTCGAGGCTTTGGCCGAACTACACGAAGTCGAAGCGACAGCGGTTGGGTCCTTCACCGACGATGGAATCTTCCATGTCAAGTACGGTGAGCATACAGTTGCGTACCTCCCCATAGGATTCCTTCACGAGGGGGTTCCCCAACTACAACTCGAGAGCGAGTGGACTCCTCCAGTACACGACCCCCCTAACTTCCCAGAACTCAACTCCGAGGAGATGGGTGAGTTGCTAAGTCGGTTGATGGCTCGGCCGAACATAGCGAGCAAGGAGTGGTGGGTCCGCTCCTACGACCACGAGGTCATCGCCCAGTCGGTCATCAAACCGTTCTGCGGCGTCAACCACGACGCCCCCGGAGACGCCGCGGTCATCGCACCCATTCATGGTGGCACCCAAGGGGCGGTCATCTCCTGCGGCATCACTCCTCGATACTCCGACATCGACACCTACGCAATGGCTGCGGCGAGCATCGACGAGGCGGTTCGAAACGCGGTCTGCGTCGGGGTCGACCTTGAGCGAATGGCCGGCTTGGACAACTTCTGTTGGCCCGATTCCGTTGAGTCCGAGAAGACGCCGGACGGCCGCTACAAGTTGGCTCAACTAGTCAGAGCTAATCGGGCGATCGACGATGTCTGCAGAGCCTACCAACTGCCCTGCATCAGTGGTAAGGACTCGATGAAGAACGATGTCACACTTGACGGCAAGAAAATCAGTGTCCCTCCCACACTGCTCTACAGTCTACTCGGAAATCATCACGATGTTCGCAAGGCTGTTTCAAGTGACTTCAAGCAGATTGGAGATGTCATCTATCTGTTGGGTGAGACCCACCAAGAGTTGGGCGCGAGCGAACTCGCATTCATGTTGAGAGATGAGACCGGCGGCGGCATCGGTGGCCGAATACCACAGATTGACACCTCGAGAAACCTAGGACTCTACAAAGCGCTGACTACGGCAATGGGAGCCGAACTGGTCGCCTCAGCCCACGACTGCAGCGACGGCGGCCTCGCCACAACCCTCGCCGAATCCTGCTTCGGTGCCGACGCCGGTTGTTCGGCCGACCTCACCCTAATCTCCGTAGGCGGAGAACACCCCGACAAGTGGGGGCTCCTGTTTGGTGAGAGCCTGGGTAGGATTCTCGTCAGCGTCACCCCGGCAAACGCAGTTACGTTTGAGGAGGCCATGGCCGGCCATGCATGCCATCGAATTGGCGAAGTGGAACTTGGAGATTCAATCACCTTTAGCAGGGGCGGGGAGGATATTCTCTCCGCTAGCATGTCGGCACTCAGAGCTGCGTGGAAGGCCACCTTGGATGGAGGGAGTCCCTGAATGGTCGAAGTACCTCAGGTTGCCGTACTAACCGGCTTTGGAATCAACTGCGATCTGGAGACCATGGCGGTCTTCGACATGGCTGGTGCGAAGGCGCACAGGGTCCACATCAACTCTCTCGTCAATGGCGTCGACAACCTCGAAAACTACCATATCATGGCGGTTCCGGGAGGCTTCTCATTTGGCGACCATTTGGGTAGTGGCAGGCTTTTAGGCAATCGTTTACGCTTCGGAATCAGAGAGCAGATGCGTAAGTTCGTAGAGGATGGAAAGCCGGTGATTGGGATTTGCAACGGATTCCAGGTTCTCGTCAAGATGGGGTTGCTGCCAGGTGACGAAGGGGTCAGTCTCGAGCAGACGGCATCACTCACCCTCAACGATTCAGGTCACTACGAAGACCGCTGGGTCACCCTTGAGTTCAACGGCGACAGTCCGTGCATTTGGACCAAGGGCGTCGAGAGGATGCGGACACCGGTGCGTCACGGAGAAGGCAAGTTCGTCGTCCCCGATAAAGAGCTGATGGACACCTACGCCGAGGCCGGCCAACTTGTCTGCCGATATGTCGACCCAACCGACCAATTCCCGAGTGCTTCCGACGAGTCTCTGGCCTACCCCATCTGCCCAAACGCATCTATGAGAAATGTGGCAGGCGTCTGTGACCCATCCGGATTGGTGTTCGGGTTGATGCCTCACCCCGAGGCTAACCACTCGAAATGGTTGGGTGCGACTTGGACTCGTGAAGAAGTCCCGAAGGATTGGATAGGTGAAGGGATGGCAATCTTCCTCAATGGCGTCGAGTATGTAAGAAACTATCTTTAAAAGGCAATTGGAAAATCGATTATCCAATTGAAAATCAATCATCTTCCAAGAGGTCACCAAGACCCTCGACGAGGTCAACCCACTGTTTCCTCTCGGCTCGCTTCTCACCGACCTCCAAGTCGATGAGAACATCTCGCATATCATCAGGAGCATCTTGCTGCGCGGCGTGTGCCGCGACCCGTGCTGACAGTTCGTGGTCTTCTCCGGACCGCTCAGAAATGTCGACCTTTTCGATTGGTTTGCTTGGGACCGTTCTGACACCCGAGGTATCGACGACATCTGTGGGCAATTCGGCCGAGAGGCGCTTCAAGTCCTCTTCACTTGGCTCTTGGTCGCGCCATGGGCTCTGGTTGGCGATATCCCTAAGCGGATTCACCTTTGGTTTTGCACGCGCAGCTTCGAATGCGGCCTTCACATCTTCCAGAGTAATCGTCCGTTGTTTCGTTGCTGGACCTTGGAGAAGAGCCGAGTAGACCTCCATGTGTGGGCCGTGGCTCTCATGGTGCTCGTAGGAACCCGGCTTCGCCAGCATGTGCAGGAGTTCTCTCGCCCATTGTGAGGCGAGCGATTCTTGGGGCAATTCCCCCACCCGTTCACGCATTTCCTTGTGCAGGCCGATACACTGCTTACAACGCTGAGAACCAACATCATCCGGCGCATCACAGAGTAGGCAACAGGTCGCTAAACCCATGTCGAGCATGGCTCGACGCACCCCGGACATCGAACCTCCCTAAACTCCCTCACTCATCAATCCTGCCGGCTGCTGAACATCGGCCCCGACCCCTGCGAACCCTCAAGGGGGTCGCACCACTGCACGGTGGTATGACGCAGGGGCGCCGACCCATTCGGCTCGAGGAGGACCCCTTCGACAGGGTTGCTCAATCCCCTCCACCCCGCAAGCAGTCGGTGCGCGTCATCATCCAGCCCGGTCAGGGTAGTCCATTCGAGCCGTTTCTACGCGGCTTCTTTGATGTGAGTGGCCAACAGGTTGCCCAACACAAAGGCTCATTCTTCCACTTTTCAGAGCGTGAAGTGAAGGATCTGGCGATGGCGACATTCGCCTTCAGCTTTGCAATATCCATCGTGTTGCATGGTGGTATCTTCGGGATGCTGAAATTGCCGATGGGGGTGTTGCTTGGCAGTCTGGTTCGGAGTACGGCGTTCGCTCTTGCCGCTCTCGCCCCAGCCTTCGTTCTCCACGAGTTGTCGCACAAGTATGTCGCCCGTCACTTCGGCTGTTGGGCAGAGTTCCGTGCCGACCCCCGAGGGCTCAAGATAGGGATTCTAATAGCTCTCGCTATCGGTTTCGTCTTCATGGCACCTGGAGCCGTAATGGTGGCTGGAAGGGTGTCTAAAAAGGAGAACGGAATCATCGCCTTGGCAGGACCTATTTCGAACATCATTCTGTTCGGATTCGGTCTGCTCGCAGGTGGCTTCCTCATCTCACTCACCAGCACCTCTTGGGTCACCGACCTCGTCGTCTTCTGGCTGTGGGGCAACGCCATCCTCGGCGCCTTCAACATGCTCCCATTCGGGCCACTTGACGGCCGTAAGGTGAAGGACTGGTCAGAACCAATCTTTTGGTCGTTCCTAACCCTGACAATCGGGCTAGTCTATCTCGCATTCAGCGGCAAGGCGGTATTGCTGCTCCAGCAGGTATCAAACTTCTTCTGAGGCTCACAGCAGAGCGTTCTCTATCGGTTGTTCATCGAGATGGAAGAATGAGTAGACGGCCCACCAGGTGATCAGGTCGAGGCTGTTCGCTAGATTGGTCACACCACTATTTTCCTCTCCGTACTCCTTTCCTTCCGTGGACATCCAATCCTCCATCTCCTCCAATGTATCACAGATTTGGTGGTAACACCAGTAGCCATCGACGAGGCCACCGAAGCCGATGGTGACGGTCCCGAGGTTGTCTTGGAAGGCGGCGTGGTCCGAGCGAGCAGTCGTATCTTCGTAGATGATGATCTCCGAGCGGTTGCCCTCCAGCCAAGAGTCGTACTTCCAGGTGTCACTGTCGTGCCCCGCTCCTGTGAGAGTCCCCATCTGCTCCTCCAACCCGAGTGCGTCCGACCCAATCCATTCCGAGAGGTGTACAATGCCGGGCTGGCTCAGATTCTCGTACGAGTCGGTCGGTCCGATGTAGACTCGCATTGGCCACACCTCGTCGTCCTTGGGGTAACCGTCCTCATCCGGCGCAGGATCCGGATCGCTGTGTGGAGCGCCACCCCCTCCCGGCCAGTTGACGCCCGCCATGTCGAGGTTGATGTAGTTCGTAACGGTGACTTCGGGGTTGTCTTCCTTGACATAGAAATCCGTCCAGTAGTCACTGCCTCGTTTGCCACCCTCTTCACCTGACCAGAGGCAGAAGACCATCGTTCTACGTGACTTGAAGTTGGCCATCATCTCGGCGGTCTCTAGAACCATGCTGGTGCCGGCCGTGTTGTCGTATGCTCCCACTCGCGTGCCGTAGGTACGCTCTCCAGTTATGTGCGGGTCGAGTAGAGGGATTGCGGCGTTGGCGGGTGGCGCTATGTCGAAGTGAGCTCCGAACACAAGCCACTCATCGGGAGTCTCCTCACCCCAGCGATAGCCGCAGATGTTTAGCGCCTCGGGATTCTGCTTGTCGAAGAAGTCGGTGAACTCAAAGCGATGTTTGATGACTTCAAGACCGAACGACTCCAACTCCCCGAAGATGTAGTCGCCAGCGTCCTCGTACGCCTCATTGCCCTGACCCGCCCAACGATCCCAGTAACCTTGTCGTCGGTCGATGTCGGTCAGGTCGTAGGCAGGGTTGGTGATTTCGTGGAGCCGGTCGTAGACTGCCCTGCCATTGATGATTCCAGTAGCGTAGTCGCCTCCACCATCAGGTCCGAAGCCAGGTGCCGAAGGGCGCATGATGGGAATGGTGAGGTAAGCCACCTTGCCACCATCATCTACAGAGTGGTTCACCCGGTCAAGGGTGCTGTTCTCAACGGGAACTCGTTCAATCGCACCACCGTCCGGTGAATTCGGCCCACCCCGTTGCGCCCAACTGCGCCACGACTCAGTCGAATCCCTAGTCGGCCAATTCTTACGACCACTTTCTCCGATGAGGAGGAATGCCTCCGAGATTCGGGGCGGCGCCAATATCGAAATCTGGATCGATTCCCCACTCGACAGGTCGATCACAGTCGAGTTCTGCACAAAACCATCGTACGGATTCATGAGAAGATAAGGAATGTAGACGGCCATGCTCGAGTCGGCGGTCAGTTTGACGTTCTGGAAGACCCCACCAGTGAGCGTCATCACCCCAACATCGAGGTCGTCCGCAGAGGGGGGGCCATCATCACCGGAGCCGAAGCAGCCGGAGAGCATCGAGGCGCAGAAGAGCATCGTGAGAAGGAGTGCCTTGAGGCGCATCAACTAGGGGAGCCGAGAGGTGCTGTTGAACCCAACGGCTGACGGTTCACATCCACTCAGGCGTAGAACAGACGTAGACAGGTGAGTGAGCCATCAGCGGAGCGAATGTGCTCCATATCAATTTCAGTGAGTGAAAAACCGTGCTCGATGAGAGCAGCAGAAGTCTGAGGATAGTCTGATGAGACGATGACACGGTCACCCTCAAATCCGATGGTGTTTGCACCATACGACTCCTCATGAGGCACCCAGATGATGTCTCCCCCGAGAGGCTCAAGTTGCTCCGGTGTGATGAATCCCTCCGCCGCCACCAGCACACCGGGCGCCGGCGACGAACAAACCGTCGATAGATGAAGGGTCGTCGAAGGCACATCCACCACCGCAGAGGCAAACCCTCGCTCATCCATGACACTCTGAATGAATTCAACACCAGCATCGTTGGTACGGGTGGACCTGCCTATCATGAAGAGGTCATCATAGAACATCACGTCTCCTCCATCCAGATGCGCGTCTTCGGGCATGTGAATGACCTCCAAGGCGCCGTTCAGGGCGTTGCGGATTCCCTCCACCTCACCTCTCCGGGACGGGTGACCAAGATTGCACATCACCACTGCGCCATCCACCACAACCGCCGCATCCTCGACAAAGCAACAATCTGGGTATTCGGAAAGACCCGGCAGCGTCCGGACCTCCAACCCGTGGTTTTTGAGGGCAGCGATGTACTCTTCATGAGTTGTTCGAGAGGCGTCCAGATTTGTTGGGCCATTCCCGTAGTAATTAGCAAGAGCGTGAGTGAACCGAGGTGAAATTTCTCGAGTTAGCGCCTTTGTCCGGCGCCTCCGGTTCCAATCTCCCATTGTTTTGCCGCTCGGTGATGGGGTCATAAGCATTCGGAATCCGGAAAGGATGAACCCTTTCCCGGAAAGCGGCGAATAGTTCAACCAAAGTATCCGGCTTACGGAAAAATCCGAAGTCATTGATGCAGAGGGCAGGATTTGAACCTGCGAACCGCTAAGGACTGGGACCTCATCCCAGCGCCGTTGACCAAGCTTGGCAACCCCTGCTCAAGTTTCGGGGAGTGCGAATCAGCCTTGAATGCAACGGAATTATCCGGTGGCTTCTCGGGCCCAGTAGGCTCGCTCCCGTCGTCCCCTGCTATCAAGTAGGGATGACCCACCCGCCGCCACACCGGTGAGTGTATGGGAGACGAAAAAGTACCCCTCGGCCGGATGTTCATCGACGACGAGATGCGTGCGGTCGCAGCAGAGGTGTTGGACTCCGGTCGATGGGTCAAGGGTCCACACGGCAAAGCCTTCGGCGCAGAGTGGGCGGCCTACTGCGGTGCGCTTTCCGGCACCCCCTGCTCGAATGGTTCCGTTGCGCTAATCGCCGCCCTCAGACTACTTGAAGTCGGTCCGGGCGACGAGGTCATAGTCCCCTCACACACCTTCATTGCCAGTGCCACCTGCATAGACCAAGTTGGCGCGACGGCGGTATTCGTCGACGTGGAGGAGGAGTTCCACACCCTCTGCCCAGAGCAGGTCGAGGCGGTAATCACCCCGGCCACCAAGGCGATCATCGCAGTCCACCTGTACGGCCAGCCGGTCAGCCCTAGGATATTCGAAATCGGCAAGACCCACGGCATCCCGGTCATCGAGGACAGTGCACAGGCGCATGGGGCAGAGTTGAACGGCAAGAGAATCGGCAGCATCGGCGAGTTGGCGACCTTCTCATTCTTCCCGAGCAAGAACATGGCGGTCGGTGGCGACGGAGGAGCAATCCTCGCCAACACAGAGGAACTCGCACCGCGCATATCGATGGCCATCGACCACGGCCGTCAAGACAAGTATCGGCACGACTTCCTAGGCTCCAACTTTCGGCTCTCGGAAATTCAGTGCGCTCTCGGAAGGGTCCAACTCAAACACCTCGACTCATGGGTTGCCCGCCGAAACGAGATAGCCGCCCGCTACAATACCGCTTTCGAAAACCTTGGATGGACCCCCACCCCCATCACCAGAGAAGGAGCACTGCACGGCTGGCATCAGTATGTTCTGCGCGTTGCAGACCGCGATGGATTTCAGGCGCACATGGACACCAACGGTGTATCCACCGGTGTCCACTATCCAATTCCTTGCCACCTTCAGCCGCTGTATGAGGGCCATCCACAGTCAGCAGCAGGCTCCCTGCCTGTAACTGAGGCAATCTGTGACAGCGTGGTGTCGGTTCCAGTTCATCCCCACCTCAGTGAAGACGAGGTCGAACGGGTAATCGCAGCCGTCTGTTCGTATGCGCCGGCTTGAAGTGCGAATGTCTCCAGCCCTCTCACATGGGTGAGCCCCGCAAGTTGCAGTCCGGTATTGTCGATGTCGAGTTCGGTGATGATGTCACGGTGGTTGAACCGGTGAACCTCTACGGCTGCACATTTGGTGACGGAGTGTTCGTGGGTCCGTTCGTCGAGATTCAGAAGGGGGTGAGCGTCGGGGCGCGCACGAGAGTGCAGAGCCACGCCTTCATCTGCGAACTCGTTAGCATCGGCGAGGACTGCTTCATCAGTCACGGTGCCAAGTTCATCAACGACCCCTTCAGCATCGGGGGCCCCGCCCGAGGCGACAAGACACAATGGAAGGAGACAGTCGTCGGTGACCGAGTCAGCATCGGCACCAACGCCACCATCATGCCAGTCACAATCTGCGACGATGTGGTCGTCGGGGCGGGAGCAGTGGTCACCAAGGACATCACAGATCCCGGAACTTACGCAGGAAACCCGGCTCGTAGGTTCTAACGAGTCAGAACGGGAGCGGTTTGTCTAATCGGGCAGACATCTCGAGATAGCGGTCAGCGTGTTCACTCCCCGGGATGTTCATCACGAACTGCCAGTAGCGCCAGGCGGCAACCGACAATGTAGCGAAGCGATGCAGAATAGGCAGTGCAGCGCGCTCGGTTTCGGTTATTTCCCGTACAGATTCATAACCTGACAATATCGCTTGCCAGCGTTCTG
>Ga0208879_1004450_pt1 | contig 10919 bp, 8 predicted proteins | sample Knorr_S15_td_Bot_FD_185605 | JGI IMG/M metagenome (GOLD analysis project Ga0208879, IMG submission 185605) | Marine microbial communities from Southern Atlantic Ocean transect - Knorr_S15_td_Bottom_ad_5009_LV_A (SPAdes) (version 2) | ecosystem: Environmental > Aquatic > Marine > Oceanic | place...
CGTTGGCTGCGTGCCTGGGCGGCTTCCCGGTTACCAGCCGGTTGGCGACGAAAATGCCCGTCAAATGTTCGAGGAAGCCTGGGGAATCACATTGCCGTCCAATCCGGGGCTTGGTCTGGCCGCAGCCATCCGTGGAGCTGCCGAAGGACGGATCAAGGCAATGATGGTGATTGGCGACAGCGCGAATTTCACCAATGGAAAGTTGGGCGATGGGCTGTCGGCTCTGGGGGAGTTGAATTTTTTGGTGGTTCACGACACCTTTTTGAGTCCGGTGGCCGAGATCGCCGACGTCGTTTTACCCAGAGTTACTTTCGCCGAGAAAGAGGGGACATTCACCAACTTGGAACGCCGGGTTCAACGGCTAACGGCTTCCATCCAAGTGAAGAACAACGACTCCCGTCCGGAAAGCTGGGTGATCTGCGAATTGGCCCGTCGAATGGGAGCATCGGGGTTCGACCACCATTCGCCCAGTCAAGTCATGGACGAGATCGCCCGCCTTAGCCCCATCTACGCGGGGGTTTCCTACCAGCGCCTGGAAGAGGAAAGCCGTTTGGTTCTAAGGACCAATCTGGAAAGCCCACAGCCAACCCAAGTACTCCATGCCAGCAGGGAGTACCGAGGTATTCAATGGCCCTGCCAAGAACCCGGCGCCCCGGGCACCGAAACATTGTACGTTGAAGGTTTCCAAGAAAGGAAAGCCGACCCGGCCACCCCCGAATTCCGGGCTGCCGAGCCGGCCGGCGATTCCGAATATCCATTCTTATTGGTTCCAGGGCGGGTTCTGCTTCAGAACCATCGGGACATGGAAATCATCAAAGGAAAGCGAAACCACATACAGCGGCAGGAGTGGGTGGAGTTGAACGCCTCCGACGCCGCCGCGTGGTCGATCGGCGAAGGGGATGAAGTTGAGGTACTCACCCAGAGAGGTGACCTAACGGGGCAGGCCCGGTTGGTTGATTCGGTCCCATCGGGAGTCGTTGCCGTCACTTCGTTATTCGGCCAGTTGGCGGTGGACTTGCAAGAGAGTAAAGACCCTGACCCGGCATCCAATGTTCCGGGTTTGGATATTCGGCCGGCCAAGGTGGTGAAAACCGGAAGCAACGGCTCGAGCTAACAGGACGGCAAAGAGGTTTGGTTTCGGCGATCGGGGTTGAACCAGTTTATTTATCCGCCCGTTCGGGCGCATGAATCGGCTCGACCGCCCTTGAAGTAAAATGGATAACTGGTGGGTACGACAGATGTCGTTAGCCGATCTAAGGAGTTCTTGATGGTAAGCCAGACAACCGGAGGTAGCGCCCAATCACCCAGAGTGAGGGCGCTTTCTAACCTGCCCAAAGCGACTCTGGTGGAGCGCACCGATATCACCGAAGACTTGTTTGTGATAAAGCTTGAGCCGGAGCAGGGGCCCCTTAAGTTCAAGGCCGGACAATACTGTACGCTCGGTCTGGAAGGGATCGAACGGGCTTACTCCATCGTATCCGCTCCCCACGAGCCCTTGCTGGAGATTTTCGTGGAAGTGGTGGCGGAAGGAGAGCTTACGCCCCGGATGCACCGGATGAAGATCGGCGACCAGATGTCGATCCGTCCTCGGGCAAAGGGTCTGTTCATCATGGATCCTAATGTCCACCATCACTTCATGGTGTCCACGGTCACCGGAGTAGCACCCTCGATCGGCATGATTCGCAGCTACGTGAACGAGGGTATCCGCGACCACAAGTTCTACGTGCTCATGGGGGCCAGCTATCAGGACGAGTTTGTTTACGACCAAGAATTGGCGGAGTTCGCGGCAAAATATCCGGACCACATTCAGTTTGTCCCCACGGTCAGCCGTCCCAATGAAGACCGGAATGCCGGGTGGGAAGGGGCCAAAGGCCGGGCAAACGCAATAGCCGAAGATGTCCTGGAGCGGTTGAATCTGCCACAGGACGATACCGTGATATACGCCTGTGGCCACCCGGGTATGATCTCCGACGTGAAGGACATCGTTGTTCCCAAGGGATGGATGTTCAAAGAAGAACGGTTTTGGAAAGAATAGCCGGTTTCATCAGGCAACCTTCCCAGACTTAGATAGCCGCGGGCCGAAACGCCCTCGGTTTTTTGATCTCCGGTGATCGGAGCAGCATCGGCGCAATCTTGCGGTATCTAAGCGGGCTCCGGGTGGGGTAAAATGACTGGTGTAAACCGCTGGGCACGGGTGGACAGTGACGCCGATACGCCGCCAGTACCTCAAGATTAAACACTCCTTCCCTGACGCGATTGTCCTGTTTCGCATGGGTGACTTCTACGAAACCTTTGACGAGGACGCTCGAGTCGCCGCCAGAGACCTGGAGATAACCCTCACTTCCCGGAGCATGGGCAAAGACGTGAGAGTTCCCATGGCCGGAGTACCCGCCATCGCCATGGAGAACTACCTGGCCCGGTTGGTAAAGAAGGGCCACAAGGTCGCGATCTGCGAGCAACTTACCGATCCGGCCACCTCCAAGGGATTGGTCGACCGTGGAGTCGTGCGGGTGGTAACGCCAGGCACGGTGTTGGAGTCGTCTCTTCTCGACCAAAATACCAACAACTACCTGGCTTCGGTGGTTATCGAGGGCGAGTCGGCCGGATTAGCCTACGTGGACGTTACCACCGGCGAGTTTGCCGCTGCTCAACTCGACCGGTCCCAATTACCTCCGGAACTGGAACGCATCGCCGCCTCCGAGGTGCTGGCGTCCCGACCTGATGACCCGTCCCAATCGGCTCCCCTGCCACCATTGGCTGGTATTCGCGCTGAGCCAACTCTCTTGGACCCGTCCTGCTTTGAATACGAAGCGGCTAAATCGGCTCTGTTGGACCATTTCGGCGTTGTTTCTCTTGAGTCCTTCGGCTGCCAAGATCTGCCTTTGGCGGTGCGGGCCGCCGGGGCCATCGTCGATTACCTCGGAGAAACCCAAAAGTCCGGCAATCTGCGACTAGCCAACCTGGCCGTTTACTACGCCTCGGATTATATGATTCTGGACAGCCAAACCCGGCGCAATCTGGAGCTGTTCGCGGCAGGCCGGGCGGAAAACAAGGAGTTGTCCTTGTTGGCAACGTTGGACTTGACCAAGACACCCATGGGCGGCAGGTTAATGCGCCGCTGGTTGGGCCAGCCGTTGCTGGAACTGGATGAGTTGAACCGCCGTATGGACTCGGTGGGATACTTTTTCGAGGATGGCTTTCGCCGGACCAATACCTCTTCCCTTCTATCCCAAGTTCCCGATATGGAGCGGATCTTGGGCCGGATAAACGCCGGGATGGTGGTACCCCGGGAGCTGCTGGCCTTGAAGCATGGTCTCGACGCTGTGCCCGGACTGGTGGAACAACTCGGCGTTGATTTGGAGACGGGAGATTCCCAGACTGACGGTGGCGAAGACGTTTCCATGGCCTGGTTGAGCCGGGAATTGTCTCCGATACCGGAAGTGGGCTCCCTGATCGAAAGCGCCATAGCGCCGGAACCGAGCGGCGCGGTGGGCGAGGGGAACGTGATTCGGGACGGCTTTTCTCCCGAACTGGATGAACTTAAAAAGGCCTCCCGGGACGCCAGGGGCTACATCGCCGGACTGGAACAGAAGGAAAGGGAACGCACCGGGTTGAGGGGCCTGAAAGTCGGCTATAACCAGGTGTTCGGTTACTACATCGAGGTCAGCAAAGCCAATGTCGCCCAGGTCCCCGAGGAATACATCCGCCGTCAGACCTTGGTCAACTCCGAACGATATATCGTACCGGAGCTAAAAGAGTATGAGTCTTTGGTGCTGAACGCCCGGGAGCGCCTGGATGAGTTGGAGAAGACCCTATACCGGCAGGTATGCCGGCAGATCAGCGAATCAGGGGCCGCCATTTCCCGGTTGGCTGCCGCCATCGCCCAGCTGGATGTCTTTGCCGGCCTGGGGGAAGTAGCGGTGCGCAACGGCTACGTCCGGCCAAGTCTGGACATGGGCGATGTCATAGATATCAAGGACGGCCGCCATCCGGTGGTTGAAGGCGTTCTGCCTCCGGGCGGCTACGTGCCCAACGACGTTTATCTGTCCAACGGAGACGCCAAGATTATCGTCCTCACCGGACCTAACATGGCCGGCAAGTCGACATTCATCCGCCAGGCGGCAATCATCACCCTGATGGCCCAGATCGGCAGCTTCGTACCCGCTACCCAGGCAGTTATAGGATTGGTGGACCGGATTTTCACTCGGGTTGGACTACAAGACGACCTGACCACCGGTCAGTCCACTTTCATGGTGGAGATGGTGGAGACGGCGGCGATCTTGAACCAGGCCACGCCCCGGTCGTTGGTGGTGTTGGATGAGATAGGCCGGGGCACCAGCACCTATGACGGAATGTCCATCGCCCAATCGGTGATCGAACACCTGCACAACGACCCCCGGTTGGGCTGCAAAACCCTCTTCGCTACCCATTACCATGAGTTGACTCAGTTGGCGAACACTTTGCCGGGCGTGCGCAACTTCACGGTTGCGGTGGCTGAGGAGGATGGCGACGTGATCTTCCTGCACCGCATCGCTCCAGGGGGCGCCGATAAGAGTTACGGAGTGCACGTGGCCCGCCTGGCCGGGCTGCCAAACGGCGTGGTGAACCGGGCTTGGGAAGTGCTGGCTGAGCTTGAGGAAAGCAACCACAGGGACGGAAATTCCGTCAGCCGAAAGACCCGCCGCCGGGAGCCGGACCTGCAGATGCAGTTGTTCAATCCGGCACAAGCCCTGGCCGACGAGGTCAAGGCGTTGGACATTCCCAATCTGACGCCGCTGGAGGCCATAAACCGGCTTTATGAATTGCAGCAGAAAGCTCGCAACCCGGAGGGCCCAGTTTAGCGATCACCAACATCATCCCAGAGCCGGTCGCACGGAGTAGAATAATCGGCGGACCTTGATGTATTAAGCCTTAGATGGAGGAACCATGAGCAAAACTGCCTCTTTTTATTGGTGGCCTCGTTGATCGTCGTGCCGAAAGGTAAGAGAGTTGCTCTTACAGAACGGTGTCCAGTTGGAAGAAAGGGACTACTTTAAAGAACCATTCTCGGAATCGGAACTGCTGGATTTGGCTCAAGGCACTGGGATATCCGCGATGTTCGCCAGCCGGAGCCCCAGCCTGAAAAAACTGGGGTTGGCGGGTAAGGATCTCTCCGATGCGGAAATGGTGTCCTTGATGCTGCAAGAACCCCGTTTGGTGCGGCGCCCCTTGGTCCGCATGGACGGAAAGTTGCTGGTGGGCGCGAATATCAAGGCGGTGGAAGCTGCCCTGGCGGAATAGTGGTTGCCGAATGCGGCGATGCATCTCAGACAACAAGCAACTTCTGGCGTTGATTTGCACTGTATTCGCAGCTTAGGTTACGATATAATCACATCATCTGGTTTCCGATTCTGCCATTGAAAGAAGGGCCCACATTCGCCCATGAAGATATTTTTCGACGTTGACTACACTATCCTGGGGCTTGACGATAGTCTCCGCCCAGGGACCATGGAGACCCTACAAAAGATAAAGGACGACGATCATGAGATCTACATCTGGTCCGGGATGGGAGAGCGCTGGGAAGTGGTGAAAAAGCATAATCTGGAACCTCTTATCAGCGGCGTGTACGAAAAGCCCACCCACCATTTCCACGAGCGCCTGGAAGAACTTGGTGTTCCCTTCGAGCCCGATTTTGTCATCGACGACTATCCCGAGATCGTCGCTGCTTTTAGCGGCGTGTGGGTCCCGCCGTACTTCTTCAAACGAAGCGTAGACCAGGAAATGGACCGCATCTATCAGATCATTACCGACGTCGTCGCAACCGGGTCGTCGGAAGACCGTCAGTACAAAGCCAAGGGTTCCACCATACCTCTCTTTTAGGGCGCTGCCATGCCCATCAAGGTGCTCCCACCGGACCTGGCCAGCAAGATCGCCGCCGGCGAAGTTATAGAACGACCCGCGTCGGTGGTAAAAGAGCTGGTTGAAAACTCTCTGGATGCCGGCGCTTCCCGGATAGTCGTTGAGGTCGCCGGCGGCGGTACTGAAAGAATCCGAGTCACCGACGACGGAGAGGGAATCACTCCTTCCGAGCTGGAAACCGCCTTCGCCCGCCACGCCACCAGCAAACTTCAGTCCCAAGAGCAGCTCGACGCCATCGCAACCCTGGGGTTTCGGGGTGAGGCATTGCCCAGCATCGCCGCTGTTTCCCGGCTGACCATGACCACCCGTCCACCCCAGTCCGGTTCCGGACAGCGCATCGCCATCGATTGGGGCATCAGGTCGGCGAATGGGGCCCAGGGATGTCCGGTGGGTACCACGGTGGAGGTCTCAGATCTGTTCGGCAACATGCCGGCCCGCCGTAAATTCCTGAAGTCCAATTCCACCGAGACGGGCCGAGTCCAAGAGTTAGTGGCCCGATACGCCCTAGCATACCCGTCCGTCGCTTTTCAATTGGTCAGTGACGGGCGCCGATCGCTAACCAGTTCGGGCAACGGCCAAGCCCGGGAAACGCTGTTGGCGGTCTACGGTTCCGAAGCGGCCGCGGATATGCTGGAGGTTCACGGCGAAGACCCGGAGAACGGCTACGGCGTCGACGGATTCATCAGCGCCCCCAATCTCCACCGCTCCAATCGGACTTACATGGCGTTCTTCGTCAACCGCAGGTGGATACAGAGCCGCATGCTTTCCTTCGCCTTGGAGGAGGCCTACCATGGGCTGTTGCCGGAGCGCCGTTTTCCTTTAGCCGCTATCAACTTGACCGTGCCCTACAGCGAGGTGGATGTTAATGCCCACCCGGCAAAGCGCGAAGTACGGTTTCATCAGGAAGGAAAGGTTTTTTCCACATTGCAGAGAACGGTTCGGGCCGCGCTGATTTCCGACTCGCCGGTACCGCCGTTACAGTCGCCCAGCGGCTCTTCTTCCGCGATGAATCCGTACCCGGTGGGTAGCCAGTCATATTTCCCCCGCACCGTTTTCTCCGGCCAGCAGCAGGGGACATTCTCTGGACCGGTTGACGCGGCGGCGCCCATCGCCGCTGCGCCTCCGCTGAAGGTCGTGGGCCAAGTCAAGCTGACATATATCGTAGCTGAAGGGCCGGACGGGATGTTCCTAGTGGACCAGCACGCGGCCCACGAGCGAATCTTATTCGACAGGCTTCAAGCCAAGGACGACGCCGAGCGGCCCGCGGAGAGTCTGCTAGAACCCGCCATGGTGGATCTGTCTCCGGCCCAGCTTGAGGTTTTGCAAAAGAACCAAGAGATGCTGACCCAGTACGGGTACCGCTTAGAGCCCTTCGGCGTTGACTCCTACCTGGTTAGGGCGGTGCCTAGCATCTTAAGCGAACAGGACCCCGGACAAGGGCTGCTTAATGTTCTGGATATGGTGGCGTTCGAGGGATTGCTACGGCAACAAGAGGACATTTTGGCCGCGTCCATCGCCTGCCACAGCGCCATCAGGGCGGGAAAATCCCTCAGCGAAGCCGAGATGCGGTCGTTGCTGGAGCAGTTGGAGGCCACCACCAATCCCCACACCTGTCCCCATGGCCGTCCCACCATGCTCCATTTCAGCTCTTTCCACATGGAGCGGGAGTTTGGGCGGCGTTAGCCGGTTGTGGGTTGAGTTGATGGTGCTGGATCGCCTGGGTGCGCCAACCTGGCGCTGCTCCCAACATAGAATTGCCAGCCTTAAGCCGCACAATTCGTCATTCCGGCACCAGCCCTTCCGCCGCGCGCTTCGTCATTCCGACACCAGCCCTTCCGCTGAAGGGCGGCGAGGAATCTCAGGTTAACATCAGCAAGACAGTCCACGGCTTGCACCAACGGCCTGTCGACCCAAGAGGCGCTCTAAAGGAAAACCAGAAACCCCTCTCTTTCCTCCGAAGGATCGGGGTGGCAGTGTTGAGAGCGAGTTAGCTAGATTCCCTGCCAGAAGCGACGGCCCCCGGCTCGCACCACTTTGCCGAACCTGCTCTGGGAATCCTGGCGTAGACCCTAAGAGGACTTGTTGCGGCGGGGGTCCAACCGGGGATCTTGGGCCGGGTGGAAAATGGAGTCTTCGCCGGGGAATTCTTGGGACGCTGCGGTGGTCGTGGATTTTGGGTTACCTCGGCCCAGGCCGAGCGGGAGAGATACCGCGGCTATAGCCGCTACACCAAGACCGAGCTTGGCTAGGAAACCCCGGCGCGACTGGCTGCCGGATTTGGGTTCGGAAGATTCAACACTCACAACAAACACCTACTATGATGGGCTGGACGCCCTTGGGTATGATTGGGCGTCTTTGCGGCTTCAGAATAACTGTGCCGTAACTGTGCCGCTCCAACTATTTTACTTGGTGGGCCGGATTTTGCAACTGCCGCCACCTAATCGACTGCCTCACCGGCGTCTTCCAGAACCATGCGGGCAACTTGCCGGCCCATGCGCACCGAGTAGTTGGTGCCCCGGTCTTCGGGGTATATCTGCGTTGTGTTCGCCAGATACAGGTTCTTGATGGGGGTCCGGTGGTCGGGGATGCGCTCGCTATAGTTGGTGCCGATGATTGGCTGGGCCCCATCCACCTTATGGTGGTGGTACTCCAGTACCCAGGACCGTTCGAAATCGGGGTTTAATCGGCGCAGATGGGGAGTGAGTTCATCCATCAACTCCTCAGCGCTCTTCTGGTATAGTTCGCTTTCACGGCTGGGGTAGTTGGTGAGATAGACGATGTGGTGTCCCCCATAAAGGGACCGGTCAATCATATTGGTGTGCTCAATGATCCCCACGAAAGGCAGGTCGTGGTCGGCGATACTTATCCAATATTTGTCGGTCAGCGGCCGGTCCATCACCAAGATCAATAGCACCGCCGACAGGTATTGAACGTTCACCAGTTTTTCCCGGTAATCCTCGGGTAAGTCAGGAACCAGGCGGGTAAAGATATATGATGGTGTCGTGGCGATTACTGCGTCGTAGTTTCTGGATTCGGGTTCACTGTCAGAGAGTTGCACCTCCAATCCCGTCGCGTTGTTGTCTTCGACTAGGATCCGGTTGACGCCGGCGGAGATGTGGACGTTGCCGCCTTGCTGGGAAACTCGCTCCCCAAGCACGTCGAACACCTCGCCGAAGCTTCCCATGGGGTAGCCTAGACGCTCCTTTTGCAGACCCTTACCCCGGGAGGCGACCCGGAGGTAAATCTTGCCCCAGATCCACGTCATGCTGACCTGGTCGTAGTAGTCGCCGAACTTGCCCCTGAGGAGCGGCTCCCAGATAACCCGATAGGCTTGAGCGCCCATGTGCTTGACCAGCCAATCCCGAGCCGTAACGTCCTCAAACTTGCGCCAGTTCTTGGTCTTTTGCAGGACGAAGGTCCACCATCCGACCCGGAGCCGTTGCAGCATAGACAGCGGCTTGAACCGAAGCAGGTCCATGGGCGTGCTGAAACTCCAGATCTTGCCACCGTGATACAAGCCCACTTTGGACTCTAGCCAGGCCAGCTTGTCTCCCAGGCCCAACTCATGGATCAATTCGGTAATGGCCACGTCGCTGACAAACAAGTGGTGGTATCCGCGTTCCAGTTGGCCTCCGCCCACCGTAAAGGTCGAAGCCTGTCCGCCCAAAAAGGGCGCCCGCTCGAAAACTTCAGCGTAGTGGCCCCGTTTCGTCAGTTCGTAGGCCGCCGCCAGACCCGCTGCGCCGCCGCCGATGATGCCTACTCTCATGACACGTCTTCCATCGACTGACCGGTTCGTCCCGAGGGCTGATCGATCTGTTCCAGCGGCGGTTCGGGTATCTCTCCGCCTCCGGTCAGTTCCTTGATAGATAGGTTTTGCTTCCATACCAGGGCCAAGCCGGCCAAGTTCACCGGGAGCCACAGGGCTATCAGGTGCACGAACCCGGCGTAAGCGGCCCCAACCGACGCGCCGACCCCCAATGCCAGTAGGGTTTGCTGCGCCACTACCTCGAAGGGGCCGATGCCGCCGATGGCCGTGGGTAAGGACGTGGCCAGGTTTGACGTGGCAGTCAGTAGCAACACTACAAGCAGGAACACCCAGACTGAACTGAATAGCTGGTCGATGCCGAAGGCATAGCCGACCAGATAGTAGGTGGAGCTTTCCAGAAGCCATACCGGAAGGGAGAAGACGAAGAGCGCCAGATGTTGTCTTGGCGAACTCAGCACTTTCAGTCCCTCAACAAAAGTCAGCACCAGACTTTGCACCTGGTTCCTACCCCATCGCGCCGGAATAACGTTGGTGCACCATTGGACAAAATCCAAGAACCGAGGTATAACCGCCAGACAGGTTAAAAACACCAGGGCGCCCAAGAACAGGACCACCATCAATCCGCCCACCAGTATCCAGGCAGTTCTTGAGATCCCGCCGCCGCCGTCGAACTGGCCCAACATAAATAAAATCGGCGCCGACACGGCGGCAAAGGCCAGGAGGGTCACTCCGTCGTAAACCCGCTCAACGGCGATGGTGGCGAGGGCCGCGCTAGCGTTGAAATTCTCCCGGCGCGCCAGATAGTAGGAGCGGACCAGTTCGCCCAGACGGGCAGGCAGCAAGTTGTTTGCCATGTAGCCGATCACTATGACCGGGTAGAGCCGGCTGACCGGGAATGTCCGCAAAGGGGAAAGCAGGTACCGCCAGCGCACACTGCGGAAGTAGACCGCTACGAAATACAGAGCGATGGCTGGGGCGACGTAGAGGTAATTGGCCTCCAAGAGGGCGCTGCGTATCTCGCCCAGGTCGACCTGATAGAGCAGCAGCAACATGAAGAGAGCGCTGACAACCAGAGCGAGCCAGAACCGCCAGTTAGTAAGCAGCAATCTCTAGATACCTCGACAAGATAATCGTGAACGGAGTTGGAAAGGTCACTGGGCGTCCCGGCAGAACTTGCGGCGTTTCCTCATCTTCTTCTTCACAGGATATGGTGCCCAGTATACCGGAGCTTCACGGGCCTGCTCAAGGACAT
>Ga0208879_1004454_pt1 | contig 10915 bp, 10 predicted proteins | sample Knorr_S15_td_Bot_FD_185605 | JGI IMG/M metagenome (GOLD analysis project Ga0208879, IMG submission 185605) | Marine microbial communities from Southern Atlantic Ocean transect - Knorr_S15_td_Bottom_ad_5009_LV_A (SPAdes) (version 2) | ecosystem: Environmental > Aquatic > Marine > Oceanic | place...
ATTCATCAAAGTGATGATTGCCTTGCTGGCATGGACGAATGGAATACCAATCAACACACCAAATCAGGCTTGGTTGAAAGGGTTAAGAATTCAGAAATATCTGCCGCAGATGCAGAACAGAAAACGCTGGATTTTTTGCGTGAATTTATCGATGAAGGTGCCTCACCAATGTGTGGCAACTCCATTTGCCAAGATCGTCGTTTTTTGTACAACTATATGCCGGAACTGGAAAAATTCTTCCACTATCGCCATATCGATGTCTCGACTTTAAAAGAGTTGGTGTCTCGTTGGAAGCCTAAAGCTGCTGCTACAAATAAACTCTCAGCGCATCTCGCTTTATCTGATGTGTACGATTCAATCAATGAACTAAAACATTATCGAGAGCACTTTATTGATGGCTGAAGCTAGAGACTGTCGTCATAGGTTTACTTACCACTGCCGAGTCTATTTTTTCGATCAGCAAGGCATAAGGTGTGTAGTGTGGTAATGCCACATAAAAGACGAATAACGCAGCTGAAGGGAAAATGGACTCGGCGTAGCGGGTTGCTGTTAAAAAAGCACCACGCTGTGTTGCTCGTTGCTTATTTGGAACAACCTAACCATGCGCCTCGCGCCTAGATTGGTGTTTTTTTAACTGTAACAGTGATAAGTAAACCTATGACGACAGTCTCTACATATCTCTCACCGGCAAAAATCAATCTGTTTTTGCATATCACTTCAAAAAGAGCTGACGGTTATCACAATCTTCAAACCATATTTCAGCTGCTAGATTTTTGTGATGTAATCAAATTTTCAGTTAGGCAAGATGGACAGATCAACCGCGTCAGCGGCAATGAAGATGTTGCAGTAGAAGATGACCTTCTTCTTAAGAGCGCTCGTGCTATAAAAAACCACTCAGGCAGCTCTCTCGGTGTAGACATTTCAATAGATAAAAAAATTCCAATAGGTGGTGGCCTCGGTGGTGGTAGTTCAAATGCAGCAACGGTTTTATTGGCACTTAACGAACTGTGGCGATTAAACTTGGATGAACGAACATTGCTTGAAATTGGTCGGACATTGGGTGCTGATGTGCCTGTTTTTGTCTCCGGTAAAAGTGCTTGGGCAGAGGGTATTGGTGAGATTCTAGAACCGATGGATTTGCCACCGTATTATTATTTAGTGGTTTCAATTGATGAGCACATCTCCACAGAAGAAATATTCTCGCACAAAGCATTGACAATGACGCCGGTACAAAGGAAAATAGCGGACTTTTCGAGACTGTCTGATCTGCATAACGACTGTTTAGGTGCTGCAATTTCGCTTAAAAGTGAGATAAAAAAAGCACTCAAGCATCTAGACTCAACTGCAAATCATCTAGATAACGCTAGAATGACGGGAACGGGTTGCTGTGTTTTTGTAGCCTTTGAAAACGAGAAAGATGCTTTGGTGGCCCAGAAACAGCTACCAGAACATTGGTTTGGTTTTGTTGCACCAGCGACTAACACCTCACCTAGCTATAATTGGGCTGTCGCCAAGCGGTAAGGCAACGGGTTTTGATCCCGTCATGCGCAGGTTCAAATCCTGCCAGCCCAGCCAATTTTACTTCGTCTTTTTCCTTTGTATTTCGTTGAGCTGGTCATGGGTTTAGTCATATAGCAGTATCTATACTCCATCACTTTCTCCTACGCCCACCTCACACAAAGAAAAAATACTTGTAAAATTACATATGATGATCTAGGTTCGATCGCTTTTTATTTCTTATTCTTAGCACTACTACAAACTAATATCGTAAACATGAAAAAAATGTTTTTCACATTGTCGTCTCTACTTGATAAGCCAATTATCCTGTGGTGGGCTTTAACACTGGGGACGCTTTTGTTTGTCCTTGGCATTTCTCTGCCCATGCTGACCATATCAAAGTTCATTATTATTAGAGACTCTTTCTCAATCTTAACGGGACTGTTCGATCTCCTCGAGGGTGGTCAAATTTTTATTTTCCTTCTAGTTGCTGGCTTTAGTGTCGTTCTGCCAATACTGAAAATCTCTACCCTTTATTTGTTATTATCGAAAAAAACAAGCAGCGGTCAATACAAAAAAAAATTACACACCATGCACGAATACGGGCGCTGGGCGATGTTGGACGTCATGATTGTCGCCCTTCTAGTTGTTACAGTAAAACTGGGTGCTATTGCCAGCATCCAAGTGCATAGCGGTCTTTATATATTTGGACTTGGAGCAATACTGTTAATGGTTGTAACAGGCAAAGTGTCAAAACTTGTACAGCAGTCAACCGAATAAAGATTTAAAAAGTAAAAAACACCTTTAAAGATCTGTTTGTGAAATTATTTTTCACAGTTTATTGGCGTATAATTTACACACTTCAAAAATACACTAATATCTATGACATTAGACACTATCAAAATCTTTAGCGGTAACGCTAACCCGAGCCTCTCTTCTGAGATTATTGATAACCTAAAAACTGACCAAAGCAGAGCCTTTGTCGGTAAATTTAGTGATGGTGAAGCGCAAGTTGAAATTCTGGATAATGTTCGCGGCTGTGATGTTTTTGTTATTCAGCCAACTTGTGGTCCTTCGCCCGCAGAAACTTTGATGGAATTATTGGTAATAGTTGATGCTCTTCATCGCTCCTCTGCAGGACGTATTACTGCTGTTGTTCCTTACTTTGGTTACTCAAGACAAGATCGTCGTTCACGCTTGACGCGTGTGCCGATTACCGCCAAATTAGTGGCTAAAATGATTGAATCAGCAGGTGTTGATCGCATCTTAACCATGGATTTGCACGCTGATCAAATTCAGGGATTTTTTGATATTCCAATTGATAATATCTACGCACAACCTGTCCTAGTTAACGACATTCTTGCGCAAAATTTTGACGATGTTGTTGTCGTATCACCGGATGTTGGTGGCGTGGTTAGGGCAAGGGCTGCTGCAAAAAAAATCAATGATGCGGATCTTGCAATTATCGACAAAAGACGTCCAGCACCAAACATGGTCAAAGTGATGAATGTGATTGGTGATGTAGAAGGACGCACCTGTGTGATGATTGACGACATGGTTGATACTGCTGGCACACTTTGTCAAGCTGCCGACATTCTTAAAGAGAAAGGCGCAACTAAAGTTGTTGCCTACGCAACACACGCTGTCTTGTCTGGCAATGCCATAAACAATATTAATAACTCGACATTGGATGAATTGGTTATTACCAACACAATACCATTGACAGCCGAAGCAATAGGCTGTTCAAAAATTAGACAATTATCAATTGCGCCCACCCTTGCCAATGTCATCAGACGCATTAGTAAAGAGCAGTCAATAAGCTCAATATTTACCGATACCAAATAACCCAAATTCCCGCCAAGGCGCTTAATTCAAAGCAAAAATTTTAAGAGGCCTTTGCAACAATCATTTTAGATTTGCTGAATGATAAAAATGATTGTTGCAAAGGTCTCTAGGTATAATCCCCCCCTTGTTCGCTCAAAATATTTATTATGAAAACCACCACCAAAGAACACAAGCAAGCGCTACAAAATTTAATTATGAAAGGGAAAGAGCAAGGCTACTTAACCTATTCTGAAATTAACGACATGCTGCCTGAGGATTTACTCACGCCAGAGCAAGTTGAGCCTATTGTTACTATTCTTGAAGAGTTGGACATTACTGTTTCTGATGAAACACCTGATCCAGATACACTGGTTATTGAATCGGGAGCTAAAGCTCAATCCACCTCAGCTGAAGCCGCTGTTGCAGCATTAGCTGCACTTGACTCTGAATTCGGTAGAACGACAGACCCAGTACGTATGTACATGCGTGAAATGGGCGTTGTGGAACTTTTAGAGCAAAAAGACGAAGTCCGCATTGCCATAGAAATCGAAGCCGGCGTTTTTGAAATCTTGCAAGCAATTACCCTTTACCCTGCAATTTCTGAATACTTCTTTAAGGCTTATACTCGTTTAGAAGAAGGCAAATGTAAGATGACCGACGTTGTCATTGGCTATCAAGGTGACGCTGAAGAATTTGAAGAAAAACAAGCACTTATTGCAGAGCGCATAGCCGAACAAGCTGAAGCTATAGCTGCAGCGCAAGAAGAAGATGAGGATTTTGACGAAGACGAGTTCGATGAAGAACTTGATGAACTAGAGTACACAGGTCCGGACGAAGAAAAAGTCTACATACGTTTTGATAAAATTCAAAAAACTTTCAAGAGCTATACGGTTGCCAATGAAAAGCACGGCTACCAAGATACTAAAACTGTTAAAGCAAGACAGAAGTTCTCAACGGCTATTTCTGATTTAAGACTTGCACCCAAATTGGTTGGAACAATGATGGAGCTGGTAACTGATCGCGTTAACGAAGTGCAAAAACAAGAAAAAATTATTCGTGAAGCACTTAATTACGCCGGTGTAGACAAGGCAGTTTTCTACGACTCATTCACTAGCAATGAAACCAACTTTGATTGGACAAAATCAATCAAAGCTGAAGGCAAAGCCAAAGACGGTCTGGCCGCATGCGAAGAAGAAATCTACTACGCCCAGAAAAACCTTCTGGAAAGCCAAGAAGCTATGCAAATCACCATTGCAGAACTAAAAGAAATTAACAAGCAATTACGTGGTGGTGACCGCAGAGCGAAAAAAGCAAAATCACAAATGATTGAAGCTAACTTACGCTTGGTCATTTCTATTGCAAAAAAGTACGCTAACCGTGGCTTGCAATTCTTAGACCTTATTCAAGAGGGCAATGTGGGGCTAATGAAAGCTGTTGATAAGTTTGAATACCGTCGTGGCTACAAGTTCTCAACTTATGCTACTTGGTGGATTCGCCAAGCGATTACTCGCTCAATTGCTGACCAGGCACGCACAATTCGTATTCCAGTCCATATGATTGAGACCATCAACAAGCTCAATCGAGTAAGACGTCAACTTCTGCAAAAGTTTGGCCGTGAAGCGACGCCTGAAGAGCTGGCGATAGAAATGGAATTACCAGAGTATAAAATTAACAAAATTCTTAAAATTGCTAAAGAGCCATTATCAATGGAAAATCCAGTAGGTGATGACGAAGATTCTACTATTGGCGATTTTATTGAAGATGAAAAACTCTCTTCTCCAGTTGAGATAACAACCAAAGAAAGCCTCAAAGAAACAACTAGCGATTTATTGGCAAACTTATCCCCAAGAGAAGCAAAGGTTCTGAAGATGCGTTTTGGTATTGATATGAGCACTGACCATACTTTGGAAGAAGTGGGGCGTCAGTTTGATGTTACTCGTGAGAGAATCCGTCAAATCGAAGCGAAAGCTCTACGCAAACTGAGACACCCTTCACGAGCGCATAAGTTACAAAGCTTCTTGGAATAATACAGTAACTATTCGGGCCTATAGCTCAGTTGGTTAGAGCAGTCGACTCATAATCGATTGGTCCTTGGTTCAAGTCCAAGTAGGCCCACCATTATTCTTTGGTCGCAACGTGACAAGGGGTATGATTAAACCCATGTTTGCCGCATTATTACCCGAACTTATCGAACTTACCTCTGAGGTTGGCGAGCGCATCATGGTGCTTCATAGTGAAAAGCTAGACATCACTGTTAAATCGGATAACACGCCGATGACAATCGCCGATGAAACGGCTCACAAATTGATTAGCGCAAAACTAGAACAACTCACTCCAGATATACCGATTCTTTCAGAAGAGTCACACGAAATTCCCTTTGCAATTCGCAAAGATTGGAATGAGTATTGGCTTATTGACCCCCTAGACGGCACCCGAGATTTTCTAGATGGTAACTATGACTTTTGCATCAATATTGCTTACGTCAAAAACAACTACCCAATTTTTGGTCTCATTTATGCGCCTTTCAGCAAGGTTCATTATTATAGGATTCCTGGTGAGACCAGTATAAAACTGCTTGGAAATGTTTGTTATCCGCTTCAAACTTCACAACCAGGGCGATGGCAGCATGTTGTCATAGGGCACTACTCCTCAACAAACAAACATCTGCAAAAACACCTCAGCAATAAAACTAATTTTGAACTTTTCCTCCTAGGCAGTGCGCTTAAATTCTGCACGATTGCCGAAGGAAAATATCATTATTACCCTAAATTCGGTCTGTGTTCGGAATGGGATACGGCTGCAGGTGTTTGCATCCTTGAAGGAGCGGGCGGCAGTGTGAAGGGCCTTGACGGAAAACCCCTTAGCTATAATACAAAAGAGGACAGTGTAAGCCCAGCTTTTTTGGCTAGCGCCTAACTTCTAATTAATACCCTTCCCCAACTTATAAAGCTGTCTGAGTTGTTGAAAAACAGTGCAATGCACTATTTTGCAACAATCTCAAATTGCAAAGATAGGTCGATTGATTGGATGTGTTTAGTAATAGCACCAATGGAAATATAGTCGACCCCTGTTTCTGCATATTCTTGAATATTGCTCTCGTCAATATTACCTGAAGCCTCTAACGGGCATTTTCCACTCGCTTTGCCAACGGCATCAGCTAGCACTCTTGGGTCAAAATTGTCGCACAATATTCGCGTCACACCGCCAATAGCGAGTGCCTGATCTAATTGATCCAAGGTCTCGACTTCAACAATCACTGGCTTATCTGGAAATGACTTTAACGCTCTATCGATTGCCCCTTCAAGAGAACCAATCGCTGAAATATGATTTTCTTTAAGCATTACACAGTCAAACAGCCCCATGCGATGATTAACACCACCACCACTTTTGACTGCTTGTTTTTGTGCATGGCGGAGATTTGGCAGTGTTTTTCGCGTATCAAGCAATTTGGTTTTGGTGTGGACAATTAAATCCACTAGATGTCTTGTTTGAGTGGCTGTAGCACTTAATGTCTGGAGGAAATTAAGTGCTGTTCGCTCGGCGCTAATCATTGCTCTAGACAGGCCTTTCAGCAAACAAAGCGTTTGCCCAGGTTCGCTTATGACGCCCTCTTCTATTTGCCACTCAATTGCAACATTAGGGTCAAGTTCATAGAAGCAAAGCGCTGCATAATCAAGGCCAGATATCACAGCTTTCTCGCGACAAATAATTTTAGCTGATACAAGCTTGTCGTCAAGCAAACTCGATGAAATATCCCCCGTTCCGATATCCTCGGACAAAGCGCTCAGTACAATTTGGTGCATCAACTTAGTCATTAATAAACGCCAAAATAGCCTTGGCTGATTTTTCAGCCGATCCTTGGTTAAGCTGTGTATGAATAGAACTTAATTCAGCCACTAACTGCGTATTGTCAGCACTCAGTATTCGCAAGGCAGAACTTGCGATATTATCGGCATTTGCTTGGTCCTGAAGCAGCTCTGGCACTAACTCTTTACCTAACATCATATTCGGCAGAGAGACAAAATCAGTTTTTAATAAACGCTTGGCAATTTGATAACTAATCGCTGAGAGCTTGTAAACAACAACCATCGGCACGCTTAACATCGCAATCTCAAGTGTTGCTGTGCCCGAGGCAACAATAACCAAATCCGCTTCTGAAATCTTCTGATGTGCATCACCGATGCTAATCTCAATATCTAGGCCTGAGATTTGACTTTCTACCCAAGATTGTAAATTCTTATTAGCCAAAGCCAAGGAAAAACTAACCTCTTCATCTTGCTCTTTCATAAGCATTAGGGCGCCCAACATCTCAGGCAATAAAGATTTAATTTCCGCCTCACGAGAACCAGGCATCAACAGTACTTTTTTACCCTGCTGATGATCTGTTCTTGGCTGCAGAGTTTCTGCCAATGGGTGTCCGACAAATAGTGCCTCTTGTCCATGCTTTTTATAAAAATCCACTTCGAAAGGGAACATACACAGCATTAAGTCCGTTGATTCTTTGATTTTGTTAATTCGACCTGAGCGCCACGCCCACACCGAAGGGCTGACAAAATGAACAGTTTTGGTGCCGCGAGCCTTTAACTGTCGCTCAATCTTAAAATTAAAATCAGGCGCATCAACGCCAATAAACACAGCCGGCGATTTCTTAGAAAAATGAGACACCATCGACTTTCGAAGGCGCAGTAGAGAAGGCAATTTTTTGATAACCTCGCTAAAGCCCATTACATTGACTTGGTTGAGGTGCCACAATTGTTTGCAGCCGGCAGCGGTCATTTTGTCACCCGCCATGCCTTCAATATTGCATCGGGGGTTTAATTCAAGTAAAGATTTGACCAGTGCAGAGGCGACTAGATCACCCGAAGCTTCTGCTGCACTGATCGCAATTTTCATCTTCTAGGTAATATGATGACCGAATCTTCGTCAAAAGGGCGGTAAATCACCAATACACCGCCAATCACTTGGACGATAGCAGCTTCTGAAAAGGCAGCAATTTTTTCAATAATTTGCTGTTTTTCTTCACGATTCTCAGCACGCACTTTAATCTTTAAAAGCTCGTGAATTGCCATACTCGATTTCAGTTCTGCAAGGACAGCATCACTAAGGCCGTGTTGACCGACCATTACCACGGGCTTTAGATCGTGTGCAAGGCTGCGCAAATATTTCTTTTGATTGTTAGTTAGTTTCATAGTTTTATTATTAATCATTCAATGTGTATTCGTTTTCAAATAAAGACTCAATGCTTTCACGCTTGCGCACCAAGGTGTGCGTCTCACCCGATACCATCACTTCTGCAACTCTTGGTCGGGTATTGTAATTTGAACTCATGCTAAAACCATACGCACCGGCAGACATCAAGGCAACATAATCACCCTGCGCCAAAGTTAGTGTTCGGTTCTTAGCTAAGAAATCACCCGTTTCACAAACGGGTCCAACCAAATCCCAGGCGTCCGTAACGCCGTTCGGATTTTGTTCAACAACAACAGCTTTATGGTAAGCACTATAAAGTGCAGGGCGCAGTAAATCATTCATTGCGCCATCAATAATAGCAAAAGATTTTTTATCACTTTGTTTCAAGTACTCAACTTGAGTCACAAAAATGCCGGCATTACCAACAATTGCTCTGCCTGGCTCTAGCAATATTTTCAGATCACCAGCTTTTGCAAGTGCCTCCTGAATATAAGACGCAATATCAATTGTTTGCTCATCATCGTAAGCAATACCAATACCACCACCCAAATCCAGGTGCTTGATGTCGACACCCTCTGCACTCAATTCAGATATCAATGCAAGCACCTTATCAAGAGCGTCAATAAATGGTGACACTTCAGTGATTTGAGAACCAATATGGCAATCCATACCGCAGACAATAAGCGAATCTGATTGTTGAGCCTTGTGGTACAAAGCCTTTGAGACTTCAACATCAACACCAAATTTATTTTCTTTTAAGCCGGTAGAGATATACGGGTGTGTTTTCGCATCCACATCCGGATTCACTCGAATTGAAATTGGCGCTTGAACGCTCATAGCGCTGGCTACCGACTCGATCCTATTCAACTCACCCGCAGATTCTACGTTGAAGCAATAAATGCCAATTTCCAAAGCTTGCTGTATTTCTGAACTTGTTTTTGCCACACCTGAAAATACGCATTTTGTAGGATTACCACCAGCAGCAATAACGCGCTGGAGTTCACCGATAGAAACGATATCAAAGCCGGAGCCCATTTTGGCCAGAACATTAAGAACCGCTATATTAGAGTTGGCTTTTACTGCGTAGCAGATTAAATGAGGATGGTCGCCAAAAGCTTGGTCGAATTCAAGCCAGTTGGCCTCTATTTCAGCTCTAGAATAAATGTAGAGTGGTGAGTCGTACGCTGCCATAAGGTCTGTTACAGGAACAGACTCAGCATGCAAGATGTCGTTTTGAAAAGAAAATGTGTTCAACGGATTTTAGCTTAGGCAGCACTAGATGTTGACACTGAACTATCTTGAGTCTCTGTTGCAGGCGTTAAGTCACCCATTCTGCCACAAGCGCTCAGAGCGATTACAAATGAAACAATCATTGTCACTTTCAGTATTTTTGTCATGCCGCTTACCGGTTTTGCTTTAATAGCGCTATTTTACACAAAGGCTTTCAGCTGTTGCACAAACAAATCCCTTGAGATATTGGTTGCACCTAGGCTTCTTAAATGTTCGTTTTGAACTTGACAATCAATCAATTTGTAAGAACCGCTTTGCAGCAAACTAGCAAAGGCAATTTTTGAAGCATTACTTGCCAAGGAGAACATCGACTCGCCAAAAAACACCTCGCCAAGTGCAACACCGTAAAGACCGCCCACCAGTTCACCTTCTTCGTACGTCTCAATTGAATGCGCAAAACCTTTCTGATGTAGCACGCAATAGGCATTAACCATATCGTCATCAATCCAAGTGGCATTCTGATCTGGTCTTACTACGTTTCGACAAAGGTTGATAACTTTGTCGAAATTTGAGTTTTTCCTCACCTCAAATCTTTCTAATCGCATGATTTTCGCCATACTTTTAGACAAGCGAAAACGATCGGGCGTTATCACCATTCTAGGATCTGGTGAATACCAAAGTATCGGCTCGCCCTCACTGTACCATGGGAAGATGCCCTTGCTATAAGCATCTAACAAGCGCTCGGTTGATAACTCACCGCCAATGGCAATCAGGCCGTTAGGCTCTTTTAAAGCCAAATTAACATCTGGAAAAGGTGTGTCGGGCTTGTCCAGCCAAAACTCGCTTGGTATTTGAAGCACTGCTATCGATTGCTAATAATGTCTCTCGCCATATAAAGTGCCAATATGCTGCGGGCTTCTGTCAAATCCTCATGGTAAGTGAGCTCTTCAAGGTCTGAGAGTTTGTGCAACACCACTTCAAGGGGTTCTGGCTCATCACCTTCTTCCCAATGCTCATACAAATCTTCCGCCAACACAATATGAGTCGTATTGGATTGATAACCTGGTGCCAAGGTAATGGTTTTGAGAAATGTTAGTTTGTTCGCACCATAGCCAATCTCTTCCTTGAGTTCACGTTGGGCAGCCTCAACTGGCGTTTCACCTGCATCAATTTT
>Ga0208879_1004455_pt1 | contig 10912 bp, 8 predicted proteins | sample Knorr_S15_td_Bot_FD_185605 | JGI IMG/M metagenome (GOLD analysis project Ga0208879, IMG submission 185605) | Marine microbial communities from Southern Atlantic Ocean transect - Knorr_S15_td_Bottom_ad_5009_LV_A (SPAdes) (version 2) | ecosystem: Environmental > Aquatic > Marine > Oceanic | place...
TCCAGGCCCTTGGTTACCTCGTCCTCCCGGAAGTCGCTGATGAAGACGTTCTGGAAATTGAGGTCGTAATCGGTGGTGTTGTATAGGTAATCGGTCTGGAACGACAGGCCAAATCGCTCGGCCAGGCTATTTATCTGGTGACGGCGCGTCGGGTCGGCTAGGAGCAGGACCTTGCCACCCTTGCGCAGAATGAACCGCTCAACCAGATCAACTTCTTCTGGAGTATAGTCGTCGATGGGAAGTATCACCGCCAAACTGTCGGCGCGCCGCAGCTTTTCCTCCATCATAGTCAGCCTGGTGCTCGCTGAAAGACTAGAGAAATTCCCGAATCGACCCACGGTTCCCATGAATTCAACTTCATATCCCCGGTCATTGACCCTGGAGATAAGCGCCGCCAGCTCGCTTTTGGTGAAATCATTGCCGTGGATGCCGTCGATCAACAGAGTACCCTTTTGTATAAGGGGAGACTCGTCAAACAAACGCAACTCAGAAGACGGCGCTGTAATGGCCGCCATGGGTAGTACGGTAGGTGGAGGAGCGTCGTAGCCGCCTATTCCGTAGAAATAGAAATAAGCAACCAGAAAGGTTCCGGCGCTGAACACTAGCAGAAGGCCTAGCCTTCCGAATCTATTGATTAGGGCCGACATATAAGTAATACACGTTTGGACCGTTTATCTTCATCGGAAATTCCGGCAGGACTTTTTCTTGCGATTCACCCAATCCGGAGGGAACGATGTACCGGCGCAGGCTGCCTACGTCTACCGGGGTAAACACTTCGTCCGTGGCTTGGGTGGAAGACTGACTGCTCCTCAAGGCGGCGATCAAGCCCGCGGCGCCGGCCAAACTGGGCGAGGAATCGGTTTCTTCCAAAGGCTCGATGATCCGCTTGAACTGTTTGTTGAAATTGCGAAAGACCTCGGTGTTGACGTCTACCAATTCGTAGTTGGAGATGCCGGCTAGGCTCGCCACCTTTTTTATGGCATCGGTATCTCCGCCGATCTCGTCGGCGATACCAAGTTTGACGCCCTCAACTCCCGCCCAGATGCGGCCGCTGAGCACTTCCGACCGGGGAATCTTCAGGACATCTCCACGCTCGGTCATCACGATCGAGGCGAAAGCCTGCTTCAACTGGTCGGTCAGCCCAATAAAGTAACGCCGCCCGCCGCCGTTCAACTTAAATGGGCCGGTCGGAACGACCTGCTCACCAGGCGTACGAGAGATAAGGGGACCGGGGAAGGAGAGAATAACCCCTATGTTGCCGATGAAGGAACTGGGCTTGGTGTAAAGATAGTTGGCACCCATGGACATCATGTAGCCGCCGCTAGCGACGATATCATTCATGATAATGACCACGGGCTTTTTCTCTCGGAGAGCCCGTGTTTCGAAATACAATTGTTCACTGGCGGCAGCTCCGCCGCCGGGGCTGTTCAGCCGGATGAATACCCCCTTGATGGAGTCATCGCGGCGGGCGTATTCCAGGAATGTGCTGATGACAAAGGCCGAATCGTCATTGATAACGGTGAAGGGAATGTCTATCACGCCAATCTTGGGCTTGCCGGGAAAGACGTTAAAGAACACCCAAGCCCCGATGACGATGCCTATGACAGCGAGCAAGGGGCCCGATACGTACCAACTGCTGAAAAAGTGGCAAATCGCGGAAAGTTTACCCATTCTTCTGCTTTCCTGCTCCCAACCTAGTGCTCATTTTTATTGAATCGCGTAGCTTGCCAACTTCATCAACTGCAAGGCCATTTGGCATCATACGGACGGTCCAACCGTGTGTCAACCGCTATCCGATCGACGGGTGTAGTGGCCCGCTGTGATGTTGATGGAACGGCCGGCCTTGCCGTTCGCCCTATTAATTATCGCTAAAGTACACGTGCCTCAGTTTGGGGATGGTCATCGGTACCAAGAAATAGTCTTTCACCTGAGGTTTGATCAGTACCTTCCGTTCAGTACTGTGCCACAGGGGCACCCAAGGGGCGTCATCGACGATCAATTGCTCGATAACGTTGTATTGCTGGAACCGCGCGACCTGGTCGGGCTCGACGCGAGCTTTTTCGAGGAGGGAATCCACCTCACGATTACTGTAACCGCCCCAGTTGTTGGAGCTTTCACTATGGAACAGGATGTCCAGGAAGTCCTGGGGGTCCGGATAGTCGGCGCTCCAACCGATGGCAAACATCTGGAATCTGCGCTTGTGCAAGTCCTGCAGGAATGTGGCCCATTCGGTCTGCTGAATCTCCACCTCAACTCCCAGCGTCTCCTCCCACGACCGGAGCATTACCTCCATGTCCAGACCCACGGAAGCTCCGAAGTTCCCGGCGATGGACAAGGTTATGCGGGGAATGGAGTCGGTATCTGCCCCGTAGCGGGACTCGCTGAGCAGCCGTTTGGCCCTCTCCGGGTCGTAACCATACCCCTTTAGGTCCGTGTTGTAGGAGGGAAAGCCCGGCGGGATAACGCCTACGGCGGGGACCACCAGATCGGAAAGGGCCGACGTAGCGATCTCTTTTTTGTTGACAGCATAATTCAGGGCCAGCCGGAATTTGGGATCGTCAAAGGGCGGTTCGTTCACGTTCAATCCGATGAAGGACACGCTGAAACTCGGTGGCGCGGTGGCCAACTCAGCGCGCAGGGGATTGTCCGGGTCTTGTACCCTCTCCAAGTCGGCCAAACCCAGGCCGGTAAGGTGAATCTCATCATTCTCGTACATCAGCATGGGGTCGCCGCCGCTGAGGATGAATTCCACTGTATCCAAGAAGGGCGGACCCAGGTGATAAAGCTCGTTACGGCCCAGGATGATCGTCTCGCCGATTTCGTATCGCTCCAGCCGGAACGGTCCGGTGCCGTTGGGCTCAAAGACCCAATCATTCTTATTGCCTTCCACGTTTTGCCGGTCCACGACGAACCCGGTTGGGTAGGTCATCTTGGCCAGGAAATAAGACTTGGGAGCGTCGATGGTTAACTGCAACGTATGGTCGTCGATAACTCGCAGACCTTTAATCGACTGGGCTTTCCCGCTTAGCTTGTCGGCGACGCCAAGAATATCAGCCAGGTACAAGTCGGCCACCGGAGACTCGGTTAGCGGGTCGGCGGCGCGCTCCAAAGACCATCGGAAATCCTCGGCCACAACCAGTCTGCCGTCGTGAAATTTTGCGTCTTGACGCAGGCGGAAGGTAAACACCTTGCCGTCCGGACTGATGTCCCAATCCTCGGCCAGGTCCGGAACAATCTCAATCTCGGGATTTATGGTAACTAATCCACCGAACACTTCGTTGATTATCACGGCGGACGTGGAGTCGGTGGTGATATGAGGGTCCAGGGTCGGCGGGTCGGAGAAAAGCCGGACCAGCCGGCCGCCCACGGGCCGCTCCACCCGGTCCGGCCGGCCTACGCTACCAGGCGTGGCCTTGGGAGAAAGGTCTGTTGCTCCAGTCGAGCTATCTTGGCCACTCTTCTCGGACGCGGTGTTTGGAGCCGCCGCGACATTTTTTTCAGACGACTTGGCCGCCCCGTCGGCAGTTTGGGGGGCAACTTCGGAGGAAGGAGAACAGGCGGCCAACAAGAGAGCGCCGATACTGACGGCCAGGAGCAGACCTCGCGGCATTTTCAACCTCCGTTCCAACCAATCACTTCAACCAGGAAGCCCATGCGGCTTGGGAACTCCAACCACAACTAAGCGTACGCCCATTGTAGTAAATCGGATGCGCAAATGCCAATCGGGGGTGCGGAGGGGAGGGTTAACGGGAGCGGGAATACCTGCCACAGAGTCAGGGTATGGGGCAAATTGGCTGGGGATAGAGGACTCGAACCTCTGCCACCTGAGCCAGAGTCAGGCGTACTACCACTATACTAATCCCCAGTGAGACATGCCGGAGGACGGTCCCCGTAGCTTTGGAGGGAACCGGGGACGAGCGCGTTCCCACGTAAATTATGGTAGTGACCCATACCTATCACTGTCAAGGCCGCCAGGCTCACCAGGCTTGACAATCCAACCCTTCTGTTCCAGAATCCCTTTGCCCCCGAAGTCCGTCATGAAGCTGTGTTTTTTCCTTTGGAGATTAAAGTTTCGGCTGACCAGGATCGGGTGTAGGCTTGAAAGAAGGATCGGGTTATGACCACGACTATGAGTAAGAACGAGTCCAAACTCAACGTTGGCGGAACGGAAATCCAGATGTTTTCCGGAGGCTCCGGCCCGCCTTTGGTGTATCTGCACGGGGCCGGCGGTACATCGGGCTGGCAGACGCACCACGAGGACCTCTCCCAGCGATACACGGTGTACGCGCCCGCTCAGCCAGGGTTCAACGGCACTCCCCGGCCCGGCTGGATCTCCACTATCACCGACATGGCCCACTTCAACCTGGAGATGATTCAAGTGTTGGGACTGGACCAATACATCCTGATGGGGTCTTCAATGGGCGGCTGGCTTTCCGCGGAGATGGCGGCCATGGACCATCGGAACCTGAAGGCGCTGGTACTGATTGACGCCGCGGGAGTCCGGCCGGTTCAAGGTGAGATCACTGAGATATTCATGGTGTCGGCCAAAACCAGGGCGGGGCAACGGTTCTTCGACACCTCCCAGGTGCCTAATTACGAGAACCTCTCCCGGGAGATGACTCCCGAGGAAGCCCTGGTGGAGCATTCCAATCGAGAGATGGCGTCCCGCTTATGCTGGAAGCCCTACCTGCACAACCCCAGTTTGCCCCACTATCTGACCAAAGTGACCACGCCAACCCTGATCGTATGGGGCAAGCAGGACGCCATCATTCCCTTAGAATGCGGGGAGATATACCAGCAAGCGCTGCCGAACGCCAAACTGGAAGTGATTGACCGGTGCGGACATTCGCCCCAGGTAGAGAAGCCACAGGAGTTTAACAAAGTAGTTACCGAGTTTCTGTCAGGGTTGGGGTAGGGCTCTGGGCTCTACGGCAACGAAGGGGCGATGCCCCACGAGTCCGTGATGCAGTCCATAGAATTGCTAGGCACCAACGTCATCCCGGCGATGAAGGAAGAATAGCCGGTATCCGAGTTCTCCAGCGGTGGGACTCGCGGAAAAATGCGTAGGGGCGCATGGCCATGCGCCCCTACTGGCGCCGATCAGACCGTCGCCCCGGCATCCTTGTAGCGGCGTATCTCGTCGCCGGAATACCCCAGTTCCTCCAATATCTCCCCAGTGTGTTCTCCTAAGGCGGGCGACGAAATTTCAGGGGCCATAGGCGTGCCGCTGAACACGGCCAGGGGACCCATCATCTTCACCTTGCCCGCGTCCCGGTGTTCCGCTTCATTCACCAGACCGTTGGCTTGGATCTGCGGGTCGTCGAACAACTCCTCCACGAACCGGACGGGACCGGCGGGGATCCCCTTGCTTTCGAAAAGCTCTAGCCAGTAGGCGGAGGTGTTCTTGATCAAGATTTTCTCCGCCTGGCCTTCCAAGTCCTTGGCGTATGCCAGTGCCTCCGGTGTGTTGGGGTTGTAGCCGGGCTCCAACCCAATGTCGGTTAGATCCAAAGTGTCCAGGAGGCGCCGCCTTAACGGTTCACTGAGGCAGCCGACGCTGATAGGACTGTCTTTAGTCAAGTAAACCCGGTAATACACGTTAGCGTGGTGGCGCTGGCGGCGGCTGCCCGGCGAAGCGTCTAGCAACTCCTGGTAACTCGCTGAAGATGCCCTCTTTTCCTCCAGGTCTTGCAACGCCTTGTGCCTCGTTTCCCGGTCCAGATTCTCCACGTTCAAGAAGCGAGCTCCCAACAGGGCCAAGGCTGAACCCAAGAGACTGGTTTCCACCTTTTGCCCCTTGCCTGTCTGCTCCCGGGCAAACAACGCTCCGCACACGCACCATGCCAAGCAAAAGCCGGCGGTAGTGTCGATCAGGGGAGTAGACCAGATCTGCTGGGGCACGCCGTTGTCCATCTTAGTTTCGCAGGCCATCAGCCCCGACATCGCCTGCAAAATCATGTCATAACCGGGACGGTCAGCTTCAGGACCGGCCCGTCCGTGGGCGGTGACTTCGCAGTAGATCAGGCGCGGGTTAATCTTGTCCAAGGTGGGATAGTCCACACCCAGCTTGGCGGCCACGTCGGGCCTGAAATTGGCCAGGACGACATCGACCTGTGGTATCAAACGGCCCAGGATCTCTCGAGACTCGGGCTTGGTCAGATCCAGGGGCAGACTCCGTTTTCCCCGGTTATAGACCATGAACCCCCGGCTTTCCGTGGGCGTAAACCGCTGATTGAGGCGCCATGGCTCGCCCCAGGGCGGCTCGATCTTGATAACGTCGGCCCCCATTTCCGCCAGCAGCCTTCCTGCCAACGGGCCGGCGATGATCTCAGTAAAGTCGGCGATCTTTACGCCGTCCAGCGGTCCGGCCATGAAAATCCTCCCAACGGGGTTCGCGGGTCGGGACTAGTCGCCCTACCTACCAGCATTATGCCGACGGTTCGCGCCGCTATCAAGTACCGGGGCCGGCCTGCCGAAGTTGAAGCAGCATACCGGGTATGATATTCTTGGAGCAGTCGGGGCGTAGCGCAGCCAGGTAGCGCACCTGCATGGGGTGCAGGGGGCCGCCCGTTCGAATCGGGCCGCCCCGACCAAAAAACCTGAAATCAGCCGAATTCGTGCCTGAAGACCACCCGGTGGGGTGGTCTTTTTCTTTTGGTCATCGACAGAACCAGCGGGAAAAGACCCTATCCGACCACCTGCATTAAAATCTTTTCCGGTCCGTCCGCCGAATGCTTGCCTACTGGACAATTCCCAATCTGGAGGCAAGTAAGCATCATGGTAGTAGCAAATGGAAGGCGGCAATCCGGTCTTATGCATAAAAAAATCATCGACCTACCCGTGCTCATGGAACACTTCGAGATCCACAACCGGACCGAGGGTAAATCCCCCCGAACCGTTGAGTGGTACAACCTGGTACTGGGCCAACTCTGCCACTGGCTGGAATGCAGGGGTACGCCCACGACACTGGAGCACGTCGACGAGATGATGATCCGACGGTTCATCCTCTTCCTTCAGGAAAAACCGGGCACCAAAGCCAAGACCATGTCCACCCACACCATGTACAACCGGGTGAACGCCCTCCGGTCCTTCTTCGGATGGCTGCACCGGCAGGGCTACACCGATGAGCACGTCCTTCAGAATCTCAAACAGCCCAAGACGACCGACCTGGTCATCGAACCCCTCAACCGGGAGGAGATCGACCGGATCTTGGACACCATCAACCCCAGGACGGCCCTGGGAGCCCGAAATACGGCACTGGTGACCATCATGCTGGATACGGGACTCCGGATATCTGAAGTGGCCGGTCTCAAGGACCGGGACGTCCACATCGAGGCACAGTACCTCAAGGCCATGGGAAAGGGGTCCAAGGAGCGGGTCGTCTCCTTCGGAGTCGCCTGCCGGAAGGCGCTTTTCCAGTACCGGCAACGTTTCCGTGGTGAGCCCGCCCATCCGGGCGTGGATACCTTCTTCCTGAGCATCGACGGGTACTCGTTAACGGCGGACTCTCTCAAGTCTCTGGTCAAACGGCTGTCCAGGTCCTCGGGGGTGACCAGGCTGCATCCCCATCTGCTGCGGCACACCTACGCCACCATGTTCCTCCTGAACGGCGGGGACGTCTTCTTGCTGAAACAGAACCTGGGACATTCGACGTTGGCCATGGTGGAGCGCTACCTGCACATCGCGGCTCAAACCGCAGCCATCAGGAGCCAGGGCTTCTCTCCTTTGGACCACCTGGAGGTGTCGGGAGACCGCCAGTTCTCTCACGCATTCAGCGGCGATCCCCAGGGCGAGAGGAAGATTCGCATCTACCCCAGAACTAGAAGAAGGCGCCGATAGGGTTGGGGCCAACTTATCAAGCCTATGGAGAAGAAGCCTCTGGACCTTCGGCGCCGGGAGCGGCACCTCCTCCCTCTCCCCTTCGGCGTAGGGGCGCGTAATCGGCGGAGAGTAGGAGGGCGTCGACATCCCATATCTCGATGGACGAGTCGCCCTGGGCCAAGGCCATGCCCAGCATCACCACCACGTCCCGGCTGGGGTTGGCGCGCTCCCCGGTCTCTAAGCGATGGATGTAAGGCTCACTCAGCCCGCTGTACTGGGCGAGCTTATAACCGGACTTACCGGACTTGATTCTAAGCCGCTTAAAAGTCTCTGCAAACAACCGGTCACCTTCCTACCTTGGGAGACGGATACCGGATGGTCCACTCCAACGGTCGCAACGTGGATCTCCGGTACCGGGGTGTATATCCCGCAATGGTTGGGAATCACCCTAACTCCATACTAAAAGGTCTGGGTGGAGGATCGGTTGCCGATAAGAAACGTTTATTTTAGGAGAGCTTTCTTGACCAGTCTCCGCCTGATCTTGCTCCGACGTGATTTGGCCAGGCCGATTGATTTCTTGGCTTTCGGGGTTAGGTGGCCGTTGACCGCAGCGGGCAGGCCCAGCTGGTCTTCAGCGAGATCCCCGAGACCCCGCCTGGGGAGCTTGCCACCATCGACTTGGAGTACCCGGGTAAGCTCAACCAGGGATGAAGGTCGGAGACGCTGTCCCAGGTCTAGGCCCACAGCCTTCAGCACCATCCTGGCATTCCTGATGGAGCGTTTGACGAACCGGACAAGGGTTTCGGCACCAACGTCCGGAGCGAATCGTACTTCCATCCGAACATTGGCCAGGGGCGCCCAACCGTGGTCGCTGGTATGGTCCAGCATCTCCCTACCGGTATCGATGCGAAGCTGCAACCCGTTGGCAGCGCACGCGGCTTCGAGTTCGGTTAGAACTGACTCATCACCAGCATATACAACCAGGGTGGCATTGATCCTGTTTCCGGAGTCCCCGGTGCGGACCCGCACGGGTAATTGGAAACCTTCGCCTCGGATTATGTCTTTTCCGGATGCCAAGGTATGCCTAACGATAAGGACTGCCAGATCCTGGGGGAGTTCCAGCGGCAGGTTGACCTCTAGTAATAGCCCTTCAAGGCCGCCACCGCCGCTCCGGTGCTCCAGATTGTCAGCCGCAGGTTGCAATCCAATGAGGATCCCTGTTCCTTGGGCAAGCCTTTGGAGATTCTCGACCAACCCTGGTTCGGGCGCGGTAACCAGGATGTGGGACCGGGGATGCCAGACGTCCAGGGGGAACCTTGAGACAACGTCGTCTAGGGGATCGTACTCGCGTACGAAGAGGGCCCAGAGGACGTGCCAGTGGGCGACACCGAAGGATCCGGAAAGGGCGGTCACGTCGAGGGTAAAATCATCCCGAGACTTCGAATCATTCTCCCGCCAAAAACTCTCCCTACGTGCCCATGTGTCGATGGAAGCGAAGGGCTGCCGACGGCGTAGGTGGCGCAGCCACTTCTTCTGGATCCTCGAGAACTCGGCACTCGCCCGCATGGCGTAGAACCGCTCCAGCACCAGCCGCACGTACCGGTCTCCTAGCAACGTCGCCCGATCGAGAGTTCCTTCCGCCACACGTTCACCTCAACACGTCTCGAAGTATTTATTTTTAGCGACTTTACCCGGGTCGTCGATCCAAAGTTCAAGAAAGAGATCTTCGTCCATCCATTATAGGCGTCGCCAGGTTTGCAGCGAAACACAACGCAACTATCAGTCTCAAGAGGACCAAAATGGCTAAGCCCTTTCGTGCGACCGTATTCTCACCTAACTCTGACGTCGGATGCAAAACCGATGAAGAATTGGTTCGTGGTTTCTTGCTGGCCTTAGGAGCAGGGGGGCGCAAGCAAAGAACTCTTGATATCTATGAAGAAAGCATCCGTATGTTGTCGGACTTTGCGGAGTCACTTGGGCTGCTTGGTCTGGCAACCATGGACCGCACCCACATCCGTCACTGGCTAACTACGATGCACCAGAAGGGCAACAAGCCTTCCACCGTGTCAGTTCGGTATCGGTCGGTTAGCCGGTTCTTCAATTGGTGTGTCGAGGATGGTGAACGTGAGGACAATCCTATGGACCGTATAGATGCTCCCAGGATTCCCGACTCTATCCAGCCGTATTATCTGCCCCACGACGTCGAAGCCGTGGTGAGGGCTATAGATCTGGTAACACCCCACGACAACAGGGATGCTGCCATCATCATGACTCTTTTCGACACCGGTGTTCGCGCAGCCGAGCTTTGTGGAATGAAGCTTGAGAATCTCAATTGGGAAGAAGGAACCATCTTGGTGACCGGCAAGGCCGATAAACAAAGACGGGTTTCATTTGGACGCCAGACCATCCAAACCATAGAACGCTACCTCGAAATGCGTAGAGATCAGCCGGATTGGCTGTGGCTCGGCTCGGCCAGCAAGCCATTCGTAGTCAACGGTCTGAGGATGATGTTAAGGCGCCGTTTCGACGCCGCAGGCGTGAAGTTCCAGGGCGCCCACGCATTCAGGCGGGGATTCGCCATGGAGTACTTATCTGCCGGCGGACAAGAGGGAGATTTGAAAGAACTTGGTGGCTGGAACGACTATGCCATGGTCACTCGTTACGCCAAAGCCAACGCCGGTGAGCGGGCCGTCATAGCCCACAAGGAGCTCAGTCCTGGGGACCGGTTGAACCTAAAGTGAATCAGCAAACATGGATCAGACTCCATGTCTGGCTGAGACAGGACCAATCAGCATGGGAGAAAATTGCAGCGTTGAAGGCATGCCTGCGGGACTTGAATCGGTGCATACTCCGGACAATCCGGTTTAAAGAACGGGTATTATCTGCTGCAAGGAAGAAGGAGAGCATCGTTTCTGGTGGAGTTCAACCCTGCTCCAACTCCTGATACCCTACTTTTATTACCTTCTGGCATTAGGGTCTCCGGAGTCGAGTTGTGGGTACGGCAATTGGCCGAAGTCACACTGATATAATACCCAAAACCAAGATGATGTGGGAACAGTTCAGCAGTTTTTATCTTGAGTTTCTAGGCACC
>Ga0208879_1004458_pt1 | contig 10908 bp, 7 predicted proteins | sample Knorr_S15_td_Bot_FD_185605 | JGI IMG/M metagenome (GOLD analysis project Ga0208879, IMG submission 185605) | Marine microbial communities from Southern Atlantic Ocean transect - Knorr_S15_td_Bottom_ad_5009_LV_A (SPAdes) (version 2) | ecosystem: Environmental > Aquatic > Marine > Oceanic | place...
AGTGCTTGAATCGGTCGTCATGGTATCAAAAGACCGGAGCATTCTTTTTCTGGCGACTCATTTTGATCACCGGCGGTCGGACGAAGAGCGGCGTGCCTCGGCAAAATTCATCAACCAGATGATCGGCAGTCGTGATAAGATGCCGGCCATTCTAGCCGGGGATTTAAATGATATCCCTGATAGCCCCACCTTAAAGGAGATCAGTAAATTATGGGTGCGCACCAATCCTGAAATAATGCCGACCGTTCCTGTGGCCAAACCTTTGCGCCAGATTGATTATATTTTGGTGCGGCCAAAAGAACGGTGGAAGGTGATTGAAACTCAGGTATTAGATGAGGCCGTGGCTTCGGATCACCGGGCGATTTTTGCGGTGATTGAGTTGGTCGAATAGTATACCGCTATTTGCAATTAGCGGGCCTTTGCCCACACTGATAAAAGTCCAAGTATCACGTGGCGGTGATTAGGGTGACATCACCTAAATCGGCGAGTAGACTTCGGGCGTTATGCAAGAAACCCAAGTCCTAACACTAACTGAAAGGAACACCGTGAATGATCCCAACGAACGCAACCTGCAGTATTTTGAGAACGCTTCAATGAAGGGCGTGGGGCAACTTGAGCGTTAGGCATGCATAATGAGTAGCTTCGGCGATGATAATCCGAGGGAAATGCCCCGCCATCTGTTTTCGGGAGCGAAGTACCTAGACTATGACAGTGCTATCAAAGCGGACATTGCGCAGCAGAATTTCTCGGTGTGTCCACGGTGCTGGTACGTTGATGCGAGTATTCCGTGCGAAGACTGTGGTGAACATTTTGTGTTCAGCAAGGAAGAACAGCAGCACTGGTACGAGACGCTGGAGTTTTGGATCGATTCATTTCCGGATCGCTGTAAATCCTGCCAGAAAGCCAATAAGGAAATGCACCAGCAACTGGATTACATTCGCAACCATTACCGTAATCCTGAAAAGGCCGCTAAAGTAATGGTCATGAAGGATGAGGTAGCAGCTCGATATGGATTCCTGCCGAAATCACTGAAGAAAATGGAGATCCCCTAACCAGACGCCGCACATTACTCCGGGTAATCTCCGCGATGCTACAATCACCCTACGTGTAAATGCTGTTCTGGTGCGGTCGTTGATGAATTGTCAGGCGATCGCCGGTGCCGATGCGTGTCTCTCGATGATCCGAGAGACCGTTTTTTTGCCCCAAGCTTTTCCGGATTTGCTTTTGCTCTTTTTTCGTTTTTCAGGAAATCCTTTCCGTCTTCAGAACGATCATATCCATAAGGGATAATCCGACAGTACTTCCTACCCTTTTCCTTTAAATGGGAAAGTCAATGTGACACACCTCATATTGAGAAGAGATGTATAGGATAAATGCGAAAGACATCTAATGGCCTACTGCGACTTTCAAGCCGGAGAGTTTACCGTTGATACGGCTCTTTGGAGCCTCGGTGTCCACCGGGTTTTTGTCGTCATGGCCAATGCAGATATCTTCCTGCGGGTGTTTATTTAAAAGACCGTGTGACTTGGCTTCAACCGATTTTTCGCCCACCAGTATTGAGAATTTTTCCTTGGTGAGACTGGCGGTGATTTCCATTTTTTCTCCCGGTGAGCCAAAAGCGATTTTTTGCACGGCGTTGGTGCCGAGGCGGACGGTAAAAAAGAGGTTACCATCCTTGGCATAAAGTACGTATCCAACGGCGGAGCCACCATGGGCAAGGATAATGCCGCTGGGCTTTTTGCCGGGCTCGATCTCAAGCGTAGCCTGTATCGTGAAAGGTTTGCCGGCAATATCGGGTAGAGACGTGCTGGCAAAGGTGTCGCCCAGTTTGGCCTTGTTCCAGTTGATCGGTTTGGCCGGTTTCTTGGGTTTTTTGGAAGGTCGCTTACGGTTGGTGGTGGGGTAAAGCGTCACCGGATTCTGGACCATGCCGGCTGGTCGTTTATTGGCGGCGATATCTTCGGCGATTTCTGCCGCTATTTTTTCCAACTTTTCGACAATGTCGGGGTTCTCTGCTGCCAGATTGGTTTTCTCGCCGATTTCTTTTTCCAGATTGTAGAGCCGCCCTCCCTTGGCCAGATCCGCATCCCGCTGCCGAATGCCCATACCAAGGGATTGGCCAGTGATAGCCAGTTTCCACGGGCCCTGCCGTACAGCCTGCAGTCGGGTGCCCTGAAAATAATGCCATGTATTGCGTGGAGACGTTTCGGTTTTGCCGAGCATCCACTTCGATACATCCATGCCATCAATCTTGATGTCTTTTTTAACTTTGCCGCCTGCCAGTGAAACGAAGGTGGGGAGCACATCGGTGGTGCCGGCGATGCCGGCTGATTCAGTACCCGGGTCAATGGTGCCGGGCCACCAGGCAATGGTGGGCTCACGCACACCACCTTCCAGCGTGCAGCCCTTGCTGCCGCGCAAGGGGCCGGACACTCCACCGGCCTTGCCCTTGGAAGCCCACGGACCATTGTCACTGGTAAAGAGCACAAGCGTGTTCTTCCCGATCTTCAGTCGTTCCAGGGTTTTGAGTACCTGACCCACACTCCAGTCAACTTCCTCCACCCAATCGCCGTAGGTGCCATTTTTGGATTTGCCAACAAAATCCGGGTGAGGATACAGGGGTATGTGCATGGCGGTATGGGGTAGGTAGAGGAAAAAGTTTTTGTCCGCCTTGGCGTTGGTCTCGATGAATTTCACTGCTTCCTCGGTGTACTCGCGGGTGACGCGACGCTGACCTTCATCCTCGAGGAGTTCGGCTACTTTTTCATCACGCATCAAAGGATGAACCCGCTTGCCATTGGCGGTAGCGGTGCGGCCCATGTCATTGGAGTAGGGGATGCCAAAGTAGCCATCAAAACCATGCCTCGTGGGAAGGAACTCACGTTGATCTCCCAAATGCCATTTACCGATACACATGGTGGAGTAGCCAAGTTCCTTGAGGTAATCGGCGACCGTATGTTCCTTGGGGTTGAGCCCATTGCGACCGGCCGGAAAGAAAACGCCGGGCACTCCCACGCGCGGCGCGTAGCAACCGGTCATCAACTGTGCGCGCGAGGCCGAGCAAACCGGTGCGGCATAGAAACTGGTGAGCTTGCGACCTTCCTTGGCCATGCGGTCAAGGTGTGGGGTCCGGTTGAGCTTGGAACCGTAGGGGCCAATATCGCCATAGCCCATGTCATCGATGAAGATGAGGATCAGATTCGGCTTGGCCTCCACCGAAAACGCCAACGCGCCCAGCGCCACAAGAGTCAGAAAAAGTCGTTTCATGCGAGGGGCAAGGCTAGTGCCGTACGTGTGCGGAGGCAAGAGAAAGGCTCAACTGCCGGTGAGTTGGGCCGCGTTTTTGAGTTCATTTTCCGCCCCTTGGCGGATGCATAGCGTTCATCCAGCGGTGTACGGATTCGAAGAGGGGCTTGTCCTTCCTGGCTACCTTTTTCACCGTGGCAAGAGTCGCCTCCGCTTTTGATTCAAAACCAAATCGGTGCATTGCCCAGGCTGCCATCATCTGCACCTCGGTGCATTCGTCAGCGAGTGCCTTTTCCAGGGTCTTGAGCGCAGGCCTGGCCTTGTCTTCGAGAAGAAAAAGCCCGCAGGTAGCCCAGTAGCGAATGCCTTCGTCCGGATCCTTCATTGCCTTGACCAATCGGTCGAGATTGGCTGGGTTCCGAGACAGGGCCACGTCTGAGAAGTCCAGGTACTTCTCTAAGGGATACAATTTGGGATCCCGAACCATTTCGTAGATAGTCATGCCGTTGTCCTGGGCACGGCGCAGGCGCATGTTTTCAGGGAGGAGCCCGGAATCGAACAGCTCCAATTGCTTCTTGCGCATGGCCTGCTTCAACTCCGCAATCCTGGCCTTGTGCCCGGGGTCGTCTATCAGGTTGTTTACGTTGTCGAAGTCCGTCACCGTGTCGTAGAACTCCTCTGACGGTCTCGGCTTGAAAAAACGACCGGTGACTTCGTCGCACTTGCCTTCCTGGTAGTGTTTCTCCCACGCCCTTGTTCCGGCCATTTTCCACATGTAATCAAGATGCTGTCCGTTCGGGGCCCAGGGCATGTAGTTCCTGATGTAGGCGTAGCGGTGGTCCCTCATTCCGCGGACCATGTCGGCGCAATTGTCGGCCCGTTCCCGGAAGCTCAGATGGTACCTGGGGGCTTCCTCGATTCCGTCTCCCAGGAAAATTCTGCCCTGGTAGCTCCTGGGGACCTTGGCGCCGGCGAGACTGAGGAAGGTCTTGGGCATGTCGACAAAGCTCACGATGCGATCCACCGTCATTCCCGGCTTTTGTGCAGGCCAGAAGTGTTTCCATTTTTCAGGAATCCGAACAATGAGTGGGCAGTGGATTCCGCTCGAATAGAGGAAGCGCTTGCTGCGGGGCAGGACACCGCCGTGGTCGGAGCAGTAGACGACAATGGTGTCCTCCTCGTGCCCATCTTCCTTAAGTTGCGCGAGGATTTCTCCCACCTTGGCATCCATTCTTTGCACGGCATCGGTGTAGGTGGCATAGGTCATCCGCATCTCCGGAAGATCGGGATGGTAGGAGTGCAGGATCATCGTGGCCGGATCGGTCTTCACCTGTCCTTTCTTCTTTGGAAAGGCTCGGCTCTCGTGGCTGTCGCCAATGTTGCGAATCTGAAAGAACTTTTGCCCGGGTTGGCGCCTGGGCAACTTGCCATTGATTTTCCAGACCCCCCGGTCATCACGACCCCCGATGTTGTAGTCCGTCTTGCCTCCGTTGGCCACATGGTAGCCTGCTGTCCGCAGCAAGTCGGGGTAGTAGGGGATCTTGTCATGCGGAATCAGGTAGCGACTGCGCATCGGCTGGGTTCCAAGCGAGATCGCATAGTGCCCCGTGATCCAGGTGGCGCGGGTGGGAGCGCAGACGGCCGCATTGTCGAAACAATGGGTGTAGCGGAAGCCTTCCTTTGCGAGCCGGTCGATGTTGGGTGTCTTTGCATTCTTACTGCCGTAACAGCTCACCCAGGAGATGCTGTTATCCTCACTGGTGATCCAGAGGATGTTTGGGCGGTCGATGGCCAGGCAGAACAGCGGCACTACGGTGAGAAGGATAGTGGATAATAGGAGAGGGCGTTTCATGCGTGGAATGAGCCTAACGATCGAATTCTGGTTAAACAAGCGAGTAAGATTGACCCTGTTAACTTTCTGGGAAATGCTGCTGCCCGTGAACCGTATTATTACTCTTCTTTTACTGCTATGTGTTAACGGCCTACAGGCTAAATCCCCGAATGTGGTGATTCTCTTCACTGATGATCAGGGAACAATCGATGCCAATTGTTACGGCTCAAAGGATCTGATTACGCCCAATATCGACAAATTGGCGGCGACGGGTGTGCGGTTTACTCAAGCTTATGCGCACACGGTGTGTTGTCCGGCGCGCGCGGCCTTGTTAACCGGTCGACATCCCCAGCGTGGGGGAGTGCATCACTGGACCCAAGGCGATATGAATTCGGCCAAGGGCATTAATATGGCGTTACAAGAAGTGACGTTGGCCGAAGCGTTGAAGCCGGCGGGGTACCGCACGGCCTTGTACGGCAAATGGCATCTGGGCGCGCATCGCGATTACGGGCCCAAGAAGCAGGGCTTCGATGAATTCTTTGGCATCCGTGACGGGTTCATTGACAACTACAATCATTACTTTCTGCACGGCACCGGTTTTCATGATCTCTATGAAGGCACCACGCCGGTGAAGGCACCCGGTAAATATTTTCCTGAACTGATGGTGCAGCGGTCCCTGAAGTTTATTGAAGAAAACAAGGATCGGCCCTTCTTCCTCTATGTGCCATTCAATATTCCGCATTACCCGGAGCAAGCGCTCAAGAAGCATGAGGCGTTGTATAAGGATGTAAAAGATCCGGCACGGCGCTCTTACGGCGCGATCGTGACCACCACCGATTACTACATCGGCCAAGTGATCGACAAACTGGAAGAACACGGGTTGAGGGAAAACACAATCGTCATTTACATGAGCGACAACGGACACTCTGAGGAGATCGGCAACCGCATCCGCGTGGACAATCACAAGAGCGGCTATCCCAAGGGTCATTTTTACGGCGCCAGTGGCGGCGGTTCCACTGGCAAATGGATCGGGCAAAAAGGCAGCTTCCTTGAGGGAGGAGTGCGCGTGCCGGCCATCATCAGCTACCCGGCCAAGCTGCCCAAGGGAGCGGTGCGCGGGCAAATCATTACCGCGATGGATTGGTTTCCCACCGTGCTTGCCTTGTGCGGCGTTGAGCAGCCTGCCAAAGCGCCCAAGCTCGATGGATTCAATCTCCATCCCATTATTCATGATGCCAAGGCACAGTTACCTCGGCGAACGCTGCATTTCGCGTGGGGCAATAAATGGGCGGTGCGTGAGGGCGATTGGAAATTGATCGGCACCACGGGTCGACCGCAAGTGACACTGCACAATCTTGCCGATGCGAAGCCGGAGGTGAAAAACTACGCGAAAGACAAACCCAAGCTTGTTGACCGCCTACGCATGCTGCACATGGCTTGGGCGAAGGACGTCACCCCGAAACGGCAGTGATCAAATTCCCCGGAAGTTTCCTTGTGGCTGAGAACCGCAACCTCCACCCAAGCGAAGACTTGTCTTAGACCAGCGCAGCGAGCGCGTCGTTAAAGAGTTCACTCGGTCGCATGGCGGCGATTGTTTTTCCCTCGTCGGGTTGGTAGTAGCCGCCGATGTCTATGGGGGGGCCTTGGACGGCGATTAATTCCTCCACGATGGCGTGTTCGTTCTGTGCGAGGGTTTCAGCGAATGGGGAGAACTGTGACTGCAGTTCGGCGTCATCGGTTTGCGCAGCGAGGGCTTGGGCCCAGTAAAGGGCGAGGTAGAAATGGCTGCCGCGGTTGTCGAGTTCGTTGACTTTGCGCGAGGGGGATTTATTTTCGTCGAGGAATTTGCCAATGGCTTCGTTTAAGGTTTTGGCGAGCACGAGCGCTTTGGCGTTGTTGGTTTTGGTGCCGAGCTCTTCGAGCGAAACGGCGATGGCGAGGAACTCGCCGAGCGAATCCCAGCGCAAATGGTTTTCGGCGTTGAATTGTTGCACGTGCTTGGGCGCGGAACCGCCCGCGCCGGTTTCGAACAAACCGCCACCGGCGAGCAGCGGCACGATGGAAAGCATCTTGGCGCTGGTGCCCAGCTCGAGGATGGGAAAAAGGTCGGTGAGATAATCGCGCAACACGTTGCCAGTGACGGAGATAGAATCGAGGCCGTCCTTGCAGCGTTGGCAAGTGAGGCGCGTGGCGGCGATGGGCGAGAGGATTTCGATATCCAATCCATCAGTGTCATGCGCGGGGAGATATTCGTTCACCTTCGCGATGAGGTTGCGGTCGTGCGCGCGATTTTCGTCCAGCCAGAAAATCGTCTTGCTGCCCGTGGCGCGCGCGCGGGTGACAGCAAGTTTCACCCAATCGCGAATGGCGACATCTTTGGTTTGGCACATCCGCCAAATATCGCCGGCTTCCACTTCGTGACTGAACAGCGCGTTGCCCTCGGCATCGAGCACGCGCACGATTCCCGCGCGCGGGATTTCAAACGTCTTGTCGTGCGAGCCGTATTCCTCCGCCTTCTTGGCCATCAGCCCGACGTTGGAAACATTGCCCATCGTGGGCACATCGAACGCGCCGTTGGCTTTGCAAAACTCAATCGCCTCGCGATACACGCCGGCGTAGCTGCGATCGGGGATGACGGCCTTGGTGTCGGCGAGCTCGCCATCCGGCCCCCACATTTGGCCGGAAGAGCGAATCATTGCGGGCATTGAGGCATCAATAATCACATCGCTCGGCACATGCAGGTTGGTGATGCCGAGGTTCGAGTTGACCATCGCTAACGCGGGCCGCTCGGCGTACAGCGTGTCGATGTCCGACTTGATGGCGGCTTGCTGGTCGGCGGGCAGTTCCTCAAGCTTAGCGTATAAATCGCCCATGCCGTTGTTTGGTTTCACGCCAATCGATTCCAACGCCTCGGCGTGTTTCTCAAAAATGTCCGCGTAAAAAACACTCACGCAATGGCCAAAAATGATGGGGTCGGAAACCTTCATCATCGTCGCCTTCAAGTGCAGCGAAAACAGCACACTCCGCTCGCGGGCATCAGCAATCTCGCGCGCCATAAACTCACGCAACGCCGCCGCGCTCATCACTGCCGCATCAATCACTTCGCCCGCCAGCAAACCGAGGCCGTCCTTAAGCACCGTCGTCTCGCCGTTGCCTTCCAGCTCAATGCGCACCTCGCCGGCCGCGGCCATCACGTGCGATTGTTCGCTGCCATAAAAGTCGCCGCCGTCCATGTGTGCCACGTGCGTTTTGGAATCGGCCGACCACGCGCCCATCGGGTGCGGATGCTGTTGCGCGTACACCTTCACCGGCGCGGCCACGCGGCGATCGGAATTACCCTCGCGCAAAACCGGATTCACCGCCGAGCCCAGCACCTTCGAGTAGCGCGCGCGAATGGTTTTCTCTTCGTCCGACTGCGGTTCCGCCGGAAAGTCCGGCACAGCAAATCCATTCCCCTGCAATTCCTCAATCGCCGCCACCAACTGCGGAATCGATGCACTGATATTCGGCAGCTTAATAATATTCGCTCCCGGCTGAGTCGCCAACTCGCCCAACTCCGCCAACGCATCCGGCACCCGCTGCGCCTCCGTGAGCCCCTCCGGAAAGTTGGCGAGGATGCGCCCCGCCAGCGAAATATCCTTCAACTCAAATTCAATCCCCGAGCTCCGCGTGAACGCCCTTAGAATCGGCAACAGCGACCGAGTCGCCAGCGCCGGCGCTTCGTCGGTCTTGGTGTAAACAATTTTGGATGAGTCGGGCATGCGAATAGTGGCTTTTCAGTCTCGGAAAAGCGGGGATACGTACCAGCTTATGGCTGCTTCTGCAATCCTGTTCGGCGCGGTGCAACTTGACTCGAGGAGCGTGTTGCGCGAAAAATCCCGTGTGAAACACATCTTTCTTTTTATGGCAGTGCTGGGTGCGCTGGATGTTTCGGCGGCGCAGCGGCCGAATATTGTTTTGATTATGGCCGATGATTTGGGGTTCGCGGATATCGGTTGTTACGGCTCTGAGATTCGCACGCCGAATTTGGATGCGTTGGCGGCGAAGGGGTTGCGGTTTTCGCAGTTTTATAATACGGCCAAATGCCACTCGTCGCGGGTGAGTTTGCTGACGGGGCTGTACTGCGATCAAGCCGGTGGCGCTAGTTTGAGTCGTGGGACGACGATTGCCGAGGTGCTGGGCAAGGCGGGCTACTCCACTTCGATGGTCGGCAAATGGCACTTGAGCAAACAGCCCACGGAGTTTGGATTTCAGCGCTACTGGGGGCATCTCTCCGGCGCGTGTAATTTTTTCACGGGGGACGACTCGTTTCGATACAACGGCGAAAAATACAACGTGCCGAAGGTGCTCAATGGTCGACCGTTTTATACCACGCACGCGATGGGCGATTTTGCGCTGAAGTTTTTGGATGAAGCGACGGCGATGGAGAATCCGTTTCTTTTGTACGTCGCCTTCAACGCGCCGCATTACCCGCTGCACGCGCCGGAGGCGGATGTGGAAAAATGCGCCGGGCGGTACGATGGCGGTTGGGATCAACTGCGCGCCACGCGTTATGCGAAGCAACTCAAGAGCGGGCTCATCCCGAAAAAATTTGCGCTCAGCAAACGCCCCGCGCACATCCCCGCGTGGGACAGCCTCAGCGAAAAGGATCGCGCGTGGGAGGCAAGCCGGATGGAGGTGTTCGCCGCGATGGTGGAGGTGATGGATCAAAACATCGGCCGCATCATCGCCAAGCTCAAGGCCAAGGGCGTTTGGGAAAACACGCTGTTTCTTTTCTGTGCGGACAACGGCGCGTGCCCCTTCGAACGCACGCGCGGCCGCAACCTCAAGCCGTGGGATCCGAAATCCTACTGGACCTATGACGCCAGCTGGGCCCACGCAGGCAACACGCCGTTCCGCCTGTACAAGCAGAACCAGCACGAAGGCGGCATCAGCTCGCCAATGATCGCCCATTGGCCGGCGGGATTGAAAGCCAAGCCCGGCAGCATCACGCGCCAACCCGCCCACCTCATCGATTTTATGGCGACGTTCATCGATGTCGCCGCCGCGAAATATCCCGAGCAAATCGCCGACCGCAAAATCGATCCGCTAATGGGCAAATCCCTGCTACCGATTTTGCAGGGCAAACAACGCGCGCCGCACGAGATATTATATTTCCATTTCGGCACCGACCGCGCCCTGCGCCAAGGCCCGTGGAAACTCGTCTCCGCCAAACGCGGCCGCTGGGAACTTTACAACCTCGATCGCGATCGCACCGAAACAAATGACCTCGCCGCCCAACACCCCGCCCGCGTCAAGGCAATGGCCGCCCAATGGTTCGACCTCGCCAAAAATACCGAACGCCTAAAAGGCCGCAACCTCACCCCCGTGCGCGATTCCCTTTCCAAACTCAACTTCCGCAAAGACACATCCAATCAGTTGAACAAAAAATAGAATGATCGATGCGCATCAACATTTTTGGCAACTGAGCCAGCCGTTTGATTATGGGTGGCTGGATGAGGCCCAGCATTCGGCAATTCGGCGCGATTATTTGCCGGCCGATCTTAAGCCGCATTTGGATGCTGCCGGAGTTCGGCAAAGTATTTTTGTGCAGACGCAGCATAACGTTGCGGAAAACCGTTGGGCGCTCGGTTTGGCGGAGGAAAACGATTGGCTTGCGGGGGTGGTCGGTTGGGTGGATTTGGCCAGCGCGGATTGCGAGGAGCAATTGCTGGAATTCAAAGATCACCCGAAGTTTGTCGGCATCCGCCACATCACGCAGGACGAATCGGATGAGGATTTTATCATTCGGCCAGAAATCCTGCGCGGGCTGAAGATTTTGGAGAAACATA
>Ga0208879_1004459_pt1 | contig 10904 bp, 11 predicted proteins | sample Knorr_S15_td_Bot_FD_185605 | JGI IMG/M metagenome (GOLD analysis project Ga0208879, IMG submission 185605) | Marine microbial communities from Southern Atlantic Ocean transect - Knorr_S15_td_Bottom_ad_5009_LV_A (SPAdes) (version 2) | ecosystem: Environmental > Aquatic > Marine > Oceanic | place...
GCATTTATTGATGCACATACACCCGGTTCAGACCAAAAAGATAACTTCACTATTATCGGTCCGGGTGTGTCAGAAAGTCCTGATCAATATGTACATATTTCTGAAACACCAGGTTTTAATATTGGTGCAGCTGGACAACCACCTAAATGTATTAACTCATTGCATTCACATACAACAGCTGAGGTATTTTTTGTTTTCAAAGGTCGCTGGCGATTTTTTTGGGGCAGGTGGGGTACCGCGGGAGAGGTAATTGTTGAAGAAGGAGATATATTTAATGTGCCTACTGGAATGTTTCGGGCTTTCGAAAATATCGGAAATGATTACGGTATGCTTATGGCGATACTCGGTGGCGATGATGCTGGTGGTGGTGTGACGTGGGCTCCACAGGTCATTGAAGAGGCAAAAAAATATGGACTCATTTTGGGCGAAAATGGCTTATTGTATGATATGAAAAAAGGTGAATCTCTCCCTAAAAATATTAATCCGGTGCCATTACTAACAGAAGAGGAGTTAAAGAGTTTTCCTGAAATTCCTTCTGAAGAGGTTGTTCGAGATTATGTTGCTCGATATTCTGTTTTAACAGGATTAGCTGAATCTTCACCAGTAAAAGTGATTGGAGAAGACGCTTTATTAAAGGATCGTCCTGGTTTTGAGGTTGAATTTCTGACTGGTGATTCAAGTACAAAAAATATGTACTCAACCAGTCGCCATGAAGTGCTCATGATTATGCGTGGACACTGGAACCTGGGTTGGGATGGAGGTAGTGCTATCCTTGGGCCCGGTGATACTTGTTCTGTGCCACCTAGTTTAGAGCATCAACTCTTCCCAGCTAATTCTCAAAAGTCAAGCCTTTTCCGTGTCACTAACACCGATGATCCTGCAGGTTTAACTTGGAGAGGATAGGCATTCTAAGAACTCAAATATTTTTTCACAATAATCTAGGGTTATATTATGAAAGCATTAGTTAAAAGCCACTCAGAGAAAGGTATTTGGCTTGAAGACGTACCCATGCCAGAGGTGGGTAGTAACGATGTGCTTATCAAAGTTCAGAAAACTGCCATTTGTGGTACCGATGTCCATATTTATAATTGGGACGCGTGGGCAAAAAAAAATATTCCTGTGCCGATGACAACAGGTCATGAATTTGCTGGTGTTATTGCCGAGTTGGGTGAAAGCGTTGGTGCTCTCCCGTTTTGGGCGCTCAAGATTGGTGATGTTGTTTCGGCCGAAGGTCATATAGTTTGTGGTCGTTGCCGTAACTGTTTAGGTGGACGTAAGCACCTATGCCCAAATACTGTCGGTATTGGGGTTAATCGAAACGGTTCTTTTGCTGAATATGTATCAGTTCCAGCTGAAAATGTATTTAAACCAAGTCTGGAAATCTCAACGGACTTGCTAGCCTGTTTTGATCCTTATGGTAATGCTGTCCATACTGCGCTGTCATTTGATATGTTGGGCGAGGATGTTTTAATAACTGGTGCAGGACCAATCGGAATTATGGCTGCAATGGTAGCTGTTCATAGTAGCGCTCGTAATGTAGTCATTACAGATCTCAATGAGTACCGTCTTAATTTGGTTGAAAAAATTGTACCAAAAGCCATTCCAGTGAATGTTGGCAAAGATCAAATCACGACTGAAATGATGGAAAATTTTGGCATTTTTGAAGGTTTTGACGTTGGCCTAGAAATGTCAGGCTCCCCTCAGGCTTTTGGAGACATGCTTAAGAAAATGATTAACGGCGGTAAGATAGCAATGCTAGCCATCATGCCCGCAGGTTCTGGTATTGATTGGGACTTGGTTGTGTTCAAAGGTTTGCAGATAAAGGGTATTCATGGTCGTAAAATTTTTGAGACCTGGTATAAGGGATCGATGATGGTGCAAGGTGGTCTACCACTTGAAAAAATTATTACCCATCATTACCACTACACTGACTTCCAGAAAGGTTTTGATGTTATGTGCTCAGGGCAATCCGGCAAAGTCATTCTCAATTGGGAAGATTAATTTAAGGAATTGTAATGAGTTTTAAAAGCGCAAAAGAGAGCTTAGAAAAAGATTTAAATGCCATTCAAGAGGCAGGTTTATGGAAAACTGAACGAGTCATTGCATCTCATCAAAAAAACAAGATTACACTTGAAGATGGTACCGAAGTGATCAATATGTGTGCTAACAATTATCTTGGTTTAGCGAATCATTCCGAGGTAATTCAAGCAGCTAAAGATAGTTTTAGTGATTGGGGTTTTGGCTTGTCGTCTGTACGCTTTATTTGTGGTACTCAGAGCATCCACAAGAAACTTGAATACAAGGTTAGTGAATTTCTTGGCATGGAAGATACGATTCTCTATGCAGCTTGTTTTGATGCCAATACAGGTCTCTTTGAAACAATTTTGTCTAAGGATGACGCCGTTATATCTGACGAACTCAACCATGCTTCAATCATTGATGGTGTGCGTCTTTGCAAGGCGGCTCGGTTTCGTTATAAAAATAACGACATGACTGATCTTGAGGCAAAGCTGATTGAAGCCAAACAGGGAGGAGCAAGACGTATCCTGATTACAACTGATGGTGTTTTTTCGATGGACGGCGCTGTCGCTCAGCTCGACAAAGTATGCGACTTGGCTGACAAGTATGATGCTATGGTTCATCACGATGACTGCCATGCGGTTGGATTTATGGGTAAGACGGGCCGGGGAGTTCATGAATACTGTGATGTGATGGACCGTGTTGATATTATTACTGGAACGTTTGGTAAGGCGCTTGGTGGCGGTTCCGGTGGTTACACTTCAGGCCGCAAGGAAATCATTGACATGTTGAGACAAGGTTCCAGGCCCTATTTGTTTTCAAATTCAGTGCCGCCTTCGATATGTGCAGCTTCACTTAAAGTGTTAGAGATGCTCTCAAATTCTACGGAACTTAGGGATCGTCTAGAAAAGAATACGCATTACTTTCGTCAAGGAATGAAAGAAGTAGGCTTTGATGTTGATGATGGCGACCACCCGATAGTGCCAGTCATGTTAGGGAGCGCTAAATTGGCACAGAAAATGTCAAAGAAACTTCTAGAGAAAGGTATTTATGCTATTGGTTTTTTCTTTCCTGTGGTACCAAAAGGCAAGGCAAGAATCAGAACACAGATATCGGCGGCACATACTAAAGATGATTTAGACAAAGCAATTACAGCCTTTTCCTCTACATACAAGGAATTATCAGGCTAAGGGTATGATAATTATTGATTTTAAATGAGTCATCCAAATACTTTATTCAAGGAGCAATAAATGAGTAGAATTTTAACAACACACGTAGGCTCACTGCCTCGCAGTCAAGATGTTGTAGACTTTATTTTTTCCCGAGAAAATAACCATGAATACGATAAAGCTGAGTTTGATGTATGCATGAAAAAAAATGTATTGGACACTGTTGAAAAACAAAAAAATGCGGGTATAGATATTGTGAGTGATGGTGAAACATCTAAAATATCCTATGCAACTTATGTCAAAGACAGGTATTCAGGATTTTCAGGTGATAGTCCTCGCAACCCACCCGAAGATTTGAAAATGTTTCCAAGCTATCTACAACGATTAGCTGACGATGGTGGCACCCCGCAATATGCTCGTCCAATGTGTACCGCTGAAGTACGCTCAAAAGGCCAAGGTGAACTGGAAAAAGACATTGCTAATTTGAAATCAGCAATGGAGACTCATGGAATTAAAAGAGGTTTTATGAACGCAGCCTCTCCAGGCGTTATCTCTCTTTTTCTGCAAAATGATTTTTATCCAACAAGAGATGCTTATCTCGCTGCTCTTGCAGATGTAATGCGAGATGAGTATGAAACTATTGTTGCATCGGGACTAGATTTACAACTAGACTGCCCAGACTTAGCACTCTCCCGGCACATGTTATTCAATGACCTGTCAGATGCAGAATTCCTTAAGATCGCTGAATCCCACATGGAAGCACTCAACCACGCATTAAAGAATATTCCAAAAGAAAAAGTGAGGATTCACATATGTTGGGGAAATTATGAAGGACCGCATTGTTGTGATATTGGCATGGATAAAGTTTTTGGAACATTAATGAAAGCGAAAGCTCGCTACACTCTATTTGAGACTTCTAATCCACGCCATGCTCACGAATGGACAGTTTTTCGTAATCGAAAGAATGAAATTCCAGATGATAAGATACTCGTGCCTGGTGTGGTTGACACCACAACCAATTTTGTTGAACATCCAGAACTTGTTGCGCAACGCATTGAGAAGTTTGTCGATATAGTTGGAGTGGATCGAGTGATGGCTGGTTCTGACTGCGGGTTTGGCACGTTTGCTGGTTTTGGCGCTGTGGATCCAGACATTGCTTTTGCTAAATTGAAAAGCCTTTCAGAAGGCGCAGCACTTGCAAGCGAACGTTCATGACTCCCCTGGTAATGCTTCCAGGCATGATGTGTGATGAGCGCCTTTTTGCTCCACAAATAGATGCGTTATGTTTCGAGCGTGAAGTCCAAGTTGCAGCGCTTTCAAGCTACTCACAAATAGATAAGTTGGCGGCCGATGTAATAAAACATGCACCACCCAAATTTGCTCTTGCTGGACTCTCTATGGGCGGGATTGTAGCTATGGAAATATGTGCTCAGGCGCCTACTCGGGTTGAAAAATTAGCTCTAATGGATACCAATCCAAAGGCAGAGCTAGAGGAAGTCAAGCAGCAAAGGGAACTACAGATAAGAGATGTAATTTCAGGAAATCTCCGAAAAGTTATGAGAGATGAAATGAAGCCCAATTATTTGGCAGATACTTCAAATAAACAGTCTATACTTAATACTTGCATGGAAATGGCACTGTCATTGGGTGCAGATGTTTTTGTCAAACAATCACAAGCATTGCGGGATAGACATGACCAACAAGAAACACTTAGAGGGCTTGATATACCGGTGTTGGTGCTTTGTGGATCGGAAGACAGACTTTGTTCTCTAGAGCAACATCAATTGATACATAAACTGATCCCTAACTCTTGGCTAGAAGTGGTTATGGATGCAGGTCACTTGCCAACATTAGAGCAACCAGAAAAAACTACGGAGATATTAAAAACATGGCTAAAGAATTAATTGATAGTGAGTTACTGAAACTTCTTCAGTCGATAGATACACCCACTGTTTGCAATGCCATTGAAGTTGCACAAGGCAAGCGTGGCTTTTCACATTTTACTCGTGGAACGATGGTTTGCTCGGCACCTCAAAGTGGACCTTTGGTTGGCTTCGCTAAAACCGCTAAAATTGCAGCTTTAAGTCCACCTAATGATGACAAGGAGGTAATCAAAAATAGAAGAATGGAATACTATCGATATATGTCTGAAGTTAGCGGACCTTCAATTGCAGTTATAGAAGATGTAGATTTTCCAGATTGTATTGGAGCTTACTGGGGTGAAATTAATACTAAGATTCATAAAAGATTTGGGCTATCAGGAGTCCTGACTAATGGCGTAGTTAGAGATCTTGGAGATTTGGCCGAAGATTTCCCAGTAATAGCAGGTTCTATTGGCCCCAGTCATGGCTTTGTTCATGTTCGTGAGATAGATACGCCTGTTAGTGTCTTTGGTATTACAGTCTCACCAGGAGACCTAGTGCATGCAGATCGTCATGGAGCTGTTGTAATTCCTAATGAAGTAATACCTATATTGAAAGATGCAGTTCACAAGTTGTTTGCTTCAGAAAGGCTCATATTAGATCCAGCAGAAAAAACAGGATTTAGTTTTGATGATTTTAAAAGTGCATGGGAGGATTTTGAAAAGTCCCGTACCTAGTTATAAGTGATTTATTTTCTGAGATGCTCTAAAATTTATTTAATTTAAAAGGAAAAAATCATGTCGATACATGATCGTTCACTCTATTTGACATATGCAGAAGCCTTGAGCCATCCGGGCGACTTCTCTTCTAATGCCGCAAGTTTTTTTGCTCAGGATGCCGACATTAATGTTGTCCATCCGTTCAATCAGCTGACAGGTACAGATGCCTACCTAAATGAATTTCTCTTACCGCTCCAACACTCATTCGAAGGGCTTTATCGGCGTGATGATATCTTCATGGTTGGAGAGTTCGAGGGACAAAATTGGATCAGCTCAATGGGCTATTATGTCGGGCAATTTGCAAGAGATTGGATTGGTCTTAGCGCGACGAAAACACTGTGTTACTTACGCTATGGCGAATTCCACCGCATCCAGAATGGTCAAGCTGTTGAAAGCTATATATATCTCGACATTCCAGAACTGATGATTGCCTGTAATCAATGGCCTTTGGATATGGGTCCCGGGCATTCGCGTGGTTACACCGGGCTGATACAGGGGCCTGCATCACGGGACGGTGTCCTCATCGGGGCCGCTGACCCTGCCGAGGGGCAGCTAAGTTATCAAATTGTTACTGACATGCTTGCCAAATTAGCGACAAAGGATGAGGCGTGGCGACCCTATTGGCATAGGAACATGATGTGGTATGGACCGGGTGCGTTTGGTTCCTTTGTTGGTGTGGACGAATTCGCTTCATTTCAGGTTCCGTTTGAATCCCAGTTTGAAGGGTGGTCAGGTGGATCAAAAAATAACGGCTTCACAGAACATTTCACAAGATTTGGTGAGGGTAATTACACCTGTTCAGGAGGCTGGCCATCCTTGACCGGTATTAACGTCAAACCATTCCTAGGGCAAGGTCCAACCTATGAACGAGTTTTAATGCGCGTCTGTGATTGGTGGCGGCGTGAAAATGAGCTTTTAGTGGAAAATTGGGTGTTCGTCGATGTTCCAAATGTTTTATTGCAGTTGGGATATGACCCATTGCCGACTTGGAAGAAGTAGTGCGGCTTTATAAATGCATTTATTAGTGTAGCTAGTTTTTGTTGTAATACCCATTGGAGGACGAGGTGCTCGTGCTGTCATATATATTTACTCCTTGAATAATCTATAAATGTAATCATCAAAAAACATAAGCGTTTCATATATTTTTTTAAGTATAACTTTTTATTGCATACGAATGCATAAAGTTCTTGCAAAGGTGTTAGGCTGTGATATAATAATTTGCAATCGTATGCAAAATTTGATTTCTTGATTTTATTGCGATGTAAGACCTCGGGGTGAATGCCCTGAAAACTTTGAAAGTTCGAAATCATAATGTTTTCGTAATTAACAAGGTTGTGATGTTAAATTTATAGACTATAAATAACGGGGAGAACTTTATGTTAAATAAAAAGATAGCATTTGCTATAGCATTTGCAGCCTTATCTTCTAGTGTTTGGGCAGGTTGTGGTATCGACGGAGGACGTGTTAGTATCGTTGGTAACGAATTTCCTGCAATTCAAGCAGTAGGATCAGCGGCAGCAGAATGCGCAGGTGGTGGTGTCGAGGTCACGAAAAATTTGACCGCAGACCATCAAAAAATTAATGTCCAAGGTATGACCGGCAACCCGGCAGAATATACAACAGCAATAGTTGCTAATTCATCTATTCTTGCACTAATGACCGACGATGTCATAAGACCATTAAATGACCTTGTTGCTAAGCATGGGCAAGATATACAGAAACACCAGTTAGTAACTGTGGGTGGAAAAATAATGGCAGTAGCCTTTATGGCCAATGCTCAGCACTTGGTTTTCCGTGCTGACGTACTTGCAGAAGCTGGACTAACTCCACCAACAACCTACGAAGAAATGTTGGCAGCTGCCGAAGTTATTCGTAGCACAGGTTTGATGAAAAATCCTGTAGGCGGAGCTTACATGGCGGGCTGGAATCTAGCTGAAGAATTTGTAAACATGTACATTGGACATGGTGGTGAATTCTTTGAGCCGGGCACAGCTAAAGTTTCAATTAATAACCAAGCTGGCGTCGATGCATTAAATGTGATGAAGTCATTGTCAGATTACATGAATCCTGACTTCCTTACACATGATTCAAATGCAACTAGTGCTGAATGGAAAGCAGGTAACGTTGCCATTATGAATATGTGGGGATCACGTGTTGGTCCACTTCAGAGTGATGAAGTAGATGCACAAGTAGCTAGTAATACAGATATAGCTGGACCTATGACTGTTGGTGGTGGATCTATTCCGGCATCAACACTTTGGTGGGATGGTTGGACTATAGCCAAGAATATTTCTGACGAAGATGCTGAGGCAACATTCCTTGCAATGAAGCACGCGATTCGTCCTGAAATGTTGAATGATGAAACTGCACTTCTGGCTGTATGGTTGATCGAAGGTTATGAGCCAACTGTTGCATCTCGTGGCGTTGTTGCTGCAGCTCAAATGGGCGCAAAACCATATCCGATGGTGGCTTATCAAGGTCTACTACATTCAGCGTTAGGTGCTGAGATAGTTGACTTTATGATGGGCAAGGAAGATGCGGCTACCGCTCTAGCTGATACAGAAGCGGCATATACAGCAGCTGCGACAGAAAAAGGATACCTATAAGATTTTTCGTTAGGTGATTTCCTCCAGAGGGGTGTACACACACCCCTCTTTTTTTTCTGTAATATAGTAACTACACTAATTTTGTAAACTTCGATGAAACACAAGACATTCTTTTGGTTCTTTTTACCCACTGCTATGGCAATGTTTTTGTTTATAGCCTTGCCACTAGTATCAGTGGTATCGCAGTCCCTTCATGTTCCTCACGATAAGGTTTTAATAACTGTTGAAAACTGCGATCCATTTGGTTGTACTTCGCAAACGCAAATTGATCACACGTTAACCCAGGTATTGTATGAAGCTGAGCCTTTAGGTCAATGGGCTGGACTCAGAATCTATTTTGACAGAGGTCACCTTGCAATTAAAGAGGTTGGTGAGATGTGGAGAGGCAGTTCTGACTTGGGTGATTTTTTTTCCACCCTTAATAATCTTCCATTTTATCGCGCAATGGGATTTACATTGACGTTCACTTTTCTGGTGACGCCCTTTGTTTTATTATTTGGATTTTTAATTGCTTTAGCTGTAAATTCACTGCATCAGAGGTTGAAAGGAGTGATGATATTTTTCTCTCTTTTGCCGATGATTGTGACGCCTCTGATTGGTTCACTCATCATGTTTTGGATGATCGATTCTCGAGGCATTATTGGAACAGCGCTTCAGGTTTTGCTTGATAACCCTGAGTTGTCACTAAAAGCCTCTACAGGTTTGACATGGGTTACATTAATTATTTATGGTATTTGGCATGCAGCACCTTTTGCCTTCATTGTTTTTTATGCTGGACTTCAAACTGTGCCAAAGGAGACACTTGAGTCAGCGATGATTGATGGAGCGACACGTTTACAACAGATTATCCATGTCGTTATTCCTCATTTAGCACCATTGGTGGCTTTTGTAGCATTGATGCAGCTGATGGATAATTTTCGCGTGTTCGAACCTATAATTGGATTTAATGCAGCGGCCCATGCAACCTCCCTTTCTTGGATTATTTATAATGACCTTGGGGGTGAGACACGTCTGCTTTCTTCAGCAGCAACTACATCAGTTTTAACAATTATTGGCATCTCCATACTTCTGGCTCCAGTTCTAGTTAGGACTTGGCGCGAATTCAACCCAAAGGGATAATTATATGTCTTCCACTCAAATAAAAAAACCATTAGGGCTTCAAGTATTGACATACGGCTTTGTTCTGCTCTGGTTTATTTTGGCGGCCTTTCCATTTTTGTGGACATTTTGGGGCTCGTTCAAGGTAGAGCTTGATTTTTTCTCAAAGGCAGACTGGACAAATGCAATTTCAGGTGTGAGGACACAGGTTGTATATGGTAAAGCTTTTACAGGTGCAGGTTATGAAGGTGCTTGGATACAGGAAGAGTTTTGGAGAGCTTTTCGTAATACAGGCATAGTCTGCTTTTTTACGGTACTTACTTCATTAACCATTGCGACTCTCGGTGGTTATGCTTTATCACGCTCTGGTTTTCGTTATTCTTTTTGGCTATTAATTATTGCACTTATTTTCCGTGCATTGCCGCCAATTACATTGGTTTCAGGTTATTTATTGCCATTTTTTCAGTGGAACATTTGGGGAATCCTGCCAACTACAATCATTGTTTTAGTTGCAATAAATCAACCATTTACTTTGTGGATGCTGCACTCATTTTTTCAAAAGATTCCAAAAGAGTTAGATGAAAGCGCTAAAGTCGATGGATGTACTCAATTCCAGGCATTTAGGCATGTTATTATTCCTATAATGTGGCCAGGTGTTATCACTGCTGGATTATTTTCATTTCTATTGGCATATAATGACTTTGCTGTTACTGCTATGCTACTTTCCCAAGATAACCAAACTATGGTTCCTAAAATTGCAAGCTTTATGGGGACTACTCAAGTAGAAGGTAATGTAATGTTTGCAGTTGCAGCAGTTGTGTCTGCTGTAATTCCATTATTTATTTTGGTTATGTTCTTTCAGCGACAGCTTGTTAGTGGTTTAACGGCTGGTGCAGTCAAGGGATAATTTTGACGAGGTAACCAATAAATGAGCAGCTGTGTTATAATATTTTGCAAGCGTATGCAAAAATAATCTATTTTTGTTGCGTATGATGTATAAATTTAGAATAAAAAAGGAGCAAATTATGTTTTTAAGAAAAATTGCAACAACAATCGCAATCTCGCTTATTTCTTCAAGTGTATGGGCTGGGTGTGCTTTTGAAAATAATATTGAACTAAAATCACTTTCAAATTCTTTTGAGGCTATGAAAGCAGTCACTGAAGCTATGGCAGAATGTGGCAATGTCACTTCAACCTTGGATGTAGATTTTAAGGACAAGCAGCCAGAGGCATTTGCAGCAAATCCTTCCCTTTATCAGATAGGTGGTGTATCAAACGGCACAATGGTGCCGCTTCTAAATGCAGGCACAATTCGTCCCTTGGACGACCTTGTAGCTAAGTATGGAAGCCAACTAAAGCCTAGTCAGTTAA
>Ga0208879_1004464_pt1 | contig 10889 bp, 11 predicted proteins | sample Knorr_S15_td_Bot_FD_185605 | JGI IMG/M metagenome (GOLD analysis project Ga0208879, IMG submission 185605) | Marine microbial communities from Southern Atlantic Ocean transect - Knorr_S15_td_Bottom_ad_5009_LV_A (SPAdes) (version 2) | ecosystem: Environmental > Aquatic > Marine > Oceanic | place...
TCTGAACTGGCATTTTCGTGCGTACTTCAAAGAGAGGAAGGTGGAGTTGACGAGGTCGAGGGCGTACAGGAAGAACGATCAGGCGCACATAGAGCAAAAGAACTTCACGCACGTGAGGCAGTTGCCGGGATATGAACGGATGGGGCATATCGAGTTGGTGGAGCCGCTCCAAGAGTTGGTGGAGCTATGGTCGAGGTGGAACAACCTGTACAGCGCAACGATGAAGCAGGAGGAAAAGAAGCGGGAAGGAGGGAGATTGATCCGAAGACATGAGAAGCGGCCGAAGACACCGGGGCAGCGGTTGATCGAGTACTGGAAGAAGGGGGGAGAGGAGGAGAAAGGCCAAGAGATGGAGAAGGAGATGGCGAGGCACGATCCGATAGAGATGAAAGAAGAGATCGAAAAAAGGTTGAAGCAAGTGTGGGAGATGAAAGAGAGTCTGGAAGCCGCCGAGGCGAAAGGGGAAGGGGCCGAGGCGCCCCCGGGCGAAAGCCCTCCTGCGCTCCGCTCCGGAGGGCTTTCGCCCGGGGAAGAAGCAGAGACAAAAACCGAAAGAACAAAGAGCAAAACGGAGTCCCCTAAACAGAGTCAGCTAACCCCAGTCTAGCGCATCCCCTTTGGTGTCCTTTCTAAATGAGTCAACAGGACGGTGGGGAAGTCGCCGGGCAGCGAGACGGTCTGCACGAACGGCTGTTGGCCGAACTTGGACTCGAGCGCTTGGCCGAGCGACTGCGCTGTCGCGGTGTCCGGGCAGATTGCGAAAACGGTCGAGCCGCTGCCGCACAGGAGCGCGGCTTCCGCGCCGTTGGCCAAGGCGTGTTGCTTGATGAGTTTGAGCAGCGGGAACTTGTCGAGGACCGGCGCCTCGAGTGAGTTGTAAAACGCACCGGCGGACTCGGCCAGCGAGCCGTTGGCCAAGCGCTTGGCAAGTTCGTTCGCTTGGCCAAGCGGGCGGTTTTTTGCGTCGGGAAACTTGGCCAAGCCTTGGTACGCCCAAGGCGTCTGGACACCGAAGCCGGGCCGGACGAGCAGCAGCGACTTGCCGTCGAGCGCCTCGAGTGGCGCAACTGGCTCGATGATTTCGCCGCGGCCCTTGGCCACGGCCGCTTGGCTTTGCAGAAAGAACGGGACGTCACTGCCGAGCGAGGCGGCGAGTTCGTGCAGCGCCGCCGGGCCAAGCGTTTGGCCATGGAGTTCGTTGAGCGCGAGGAGGGTTGCCGCTGCGTTGCCGCTGCCGCCGCCGAGGCCGCCCTCGGCGGGGATGGTTTTCTCTAGGTGAATGCGGACGCCGCCCGTGACTCCGGCCTTGGCCGCGAACGACTCCGCGGCGCGCGAAACCAAGTTGCTGGAGTCGGTGGGGATGTCCGGTTGATTGCAGGTCAACTCGATGCCGTGGCCGAGCAGCTCGAAGTCGAGCCGGTCAAAAATCGGCACGGGCAACATCAGCATTTCCAACTCGTGAAAGCCGTCGGCGCGTTGGCCGACGACGTTGAGCAGCAGGTTGATTTTGCAGTGTGATTTGCGGCTGAGTTTCACGACAAAAAAAGGCGCCAACCGCTGGGTTGACGCCGGGAAAGTTGCTGAACTGCGGCTCAGTGGTCAAACACCTTGAAGCGGCTGCCCGGGAAGAACGGGGCCACGTCGCCGCCGCCGAAGCCGATGGCTGTGTTGGGGTGAAAGACGCCGTCATCCCAAAGGCCGGGCGTGTAACTGGAGGGGAAAAGGGCGTCGTCAGGCATCACCATGCCGCCCCACGGGTACTCCAGAGTGGCCACGGAGGGATCCGGATAAACGGTGGCTCCTTTCAGCCACGGCTCGTAGTCCGGGGTGGGGATTGGGAAAGTGACGATCTCGGCAAAGCCGATGGCGGTCCGGGCAACGGTGCGGCTCAAGCCGCGTATGACACCGGTGGTGTAGGCGTGCTGTGGGCCGTCCCAGAGGGCGGTTTGCTCGACGGAACGGCTGAACTCGCCCATGCGGCTGAACTCGCTGAAGTTGCGAATACCGCGCCCCAGCTTATTTTCCGGGCCGGCACAGCCCACCGAGAGGAGGGCAACGAGAGCGGCAACGGAGGTTGTTTTTGCAAAAGTTCTCATTAGATCAGTTAAAAAGCGACCGGCAGCGTAGCCATAAAGCCGCCGGTGTAAAGTCTTTTGGCGCTATTTTTCAGGCTCGTCCGGGGGCGTTTTGTTGGCCTCGGCCTCTTCTTTTTCGAGTTGCGCCTCTTTTTTCTTGTCGCGACGATACCAAATCCAAGCGATGAAAATGCTGCATTCGTAGAAGAGTTGCATCGGCAGGGCCATGAGCACTTGGGTGACGATATCCGGCGGGGTGAGAATCGACGCAAGGATTAGGTTGATGACGACCCAATACATTCTGAATTTGGAGAGTTTCTTGTAGTCGAGCACGCCTATCTTGACGAGAAGCAGGATGACAACCGGGAGCTCGAAGGCGATGCCCATGCCGATCATAAACTTGCAGACGAAGGTGATGTAATCTTCAGCCCGCCAAATGTCGGCCCCGAAGTGCAGCCAGTTCGCAAACAGAGCCGCTGTGCTCAACGCGATTTTCATCAGCAAAAAATAACAAAAAGCGGCGCCACAAAAGAAAAGTCCGGCGCCGATGATGACGGCGGTGACAAGATATTTCTTCTCCTTCATTCGCAGAGCCGGGAAGGTGAATTGGCCGAGGAAAAACAGGATGAAGGGCAACGAAATCATGATGCCACCGTAGAAGGCCATTTGCAGGGCGACCAGGAATCCACTGAGCGGTCCCATCGATTTTAGCTCCGGCCCGGCTTGGGCGGGGGTGTCACCGTCGACAAGGGCGTTCGTGCTGGGTTGCAGAAGCAACTGCAGTTTGCCATCCTCCACCGCCGGGATGAGGTTGAACGAAGTCACCTTGTTGGTCAGGCCGAGCAGCTTGTAGGCATCGGCAAGCAGGTTGGTCTCGATTGGGATGCGAAAGGTATCCTCCTCCGTGAGCCGGACGTGGATTTCGCTTTTGCCCTCCTCGCTCAGGCTTTCCATGTGGTTTTCGGTGAGGAACTGCTTGGCCTCCCCGAGCGGTCGGGACAGCATCTCGACCAGCAACGGCGCCCCGGCGAGGCAGGCAACCATGGCCACGCCCAAGGCGGCGACGCAGCGGATGAGCACCCAGCGCAAATCCTCCATGTGTTCGAGGAACGACTTGACTGGGCCGCCGAATTCTTCGCCGTTTTCGTCCAGCTCGGGCAGGGTGTCGTCGCCATCGGAGCCGCCGCCGCCGCTGCGCGGAACCGGCAGGGGCGCGCTTACCGCTGGCTCGGCGTGGTCTGCCTCTTGGTGTTCCTCATGCCCGTGATGGTAATGCTCGTCGTGATGGGCGTCGTAGGAATCGTGATCGTCGTGTTCGTAGTCGTGATGATACGGGTCATCATGCTGCGAGTCGTCGTCTGCGGAATTGGGGTCACTGTCGTCCGCTTGGCCAGAATCGTCAGCCGTTTCTTGCCCGGGAGCGTCCGGCGTTGGGGTGGGCTCGGACTGCTCCGCTTGGTTGTCTGGCGAGGGTTGATCCGGCTCCGGAGGCCCGTCGGGTTCCTTGGACATCGTTCAAACCCAAGTCGCTCTCAACGCCAGCGGATCAGGCGTCTTTTTTAGAGACATCGCCGCTGGCCTGCTCGGAGATTTTGGGGGTGGGCGGAGGGGTGTAAGGGGGCGGGTCATCCATGGCGCGTTCCATCTCGTCGGTGGCATCGCGCGTGGCTTTTTTGAATTCCTTGATGCCCTGTCCCATGCCCTTGGCCAGCTCGGGCAGTTTCTTTGCCCCGAAAAAAATCAGGATCACAGCCAAAACCAGAAGGATTTCCGGCATCCCCGGTGAAAAAGCTAAATTCAGATAAGTCGTCATAATTCGTCAAAAAGGCCGGTCAACCTAGCCTGTCTTTCCGGAATGTAAAGGGCCAACTTCAAGACGGAATGTCGGCCCGCAAAAAATCAGTTACCCGGCTTGGGCTTGAGCAGCACGAATTCCCCCCGACGGTTGCGGGCAAAAGCGGCGTCATCGAGTCCCGTGTCGGCGGGGCGATCCTCGCCCAAGCTCATCGTGCGCACCCGGTCGGCACTCACTCCCAAACCCACCAGCGCGTCGCGGACGCTCAACGCCCGGCGCTCGCCCAAGGCGCGGTTGTATTCCTCGGTGCCGCGCTCGTCGCAGTGGCCCTCGATCAGCACTTTGTTCTGTGCGTTCTGAGCCAGAATGCCTGCCACCGCCTCTACTTTGCCAAGGTCGTCCGGGTGGATTTCTGCGCGATCCAGTTCAAAGTAAACGGTTTGGGCTGCCAAGGCTTCGCGATCGGCCAGCATGTCTTCGAATTCCTCAAGACCGGTCAGGCCGATGTTGCCGTCTTCATCAATCGTGACGACATCCCCGCTGTTGCCAAGGGTGCCGCTGGTGTCCCGTCCGATCAGGCTACTTGTTCCCGCCACGCTGGCGTTTCCGCCGGGAATGTGGGTGATGTTTTTGGGCTTGGTCTTGCACCCGGCCGAGGTGGCTGCCATGAGGGCTACAAGAATTAAACCAACTTGTTTCACTGTGGTCATGGTTTTGAGGTTAGCTGCCTTGCGTTATTTGCTCCAAGCCGCTTGGGTACAGTTGCCCGGAAAGCTGCGCGGCAGAGTCTTGACTCGTTTGGTGGGCACGTCAAGTACAGATAAAACACGTTTTCTGCCGGAGCGGCTGGTGAACACGAGCGTGCGTGAGTTGGGTGCCCATGAGGGATCCTCCCCGGTGGCGAGCACTTCGATGTTCCCCCCGCTGGGTGGGACGATGCAAATCTCAAATACCCCGCCCCCTCGCAGGGTGGTGAAGACGATCGCCTTGCCGTCGGGCGACCAATCTGGCTCGGTGGCATTAAAGACGCCAATGGTGCGAATCCACGACATCGCCCCGCCATTGGCCGGTATTTTGTACAGCGCGGTGCGACCGCTGGCGCGGGAGACGAAGCAAATCCAGCGTCCGTCCGGCGACCAGCAGGGCGACGACTCTGCCTCCTTGGTGGTGGTGAGCCGACGCAGGCCGGTGCCGTCGATGTTGGCCGTCCAAATGTCCGGGCTGCCGGCTTTGCTGAGGATCATCGCCACGCGGCGGCCATCCGGCGACACCGCCGGGCTGATGTTCGAGCCGGAATAACGGGCGACGGGGCGGCGCACACCGGTATGGACGTTGTGCGAGTAGATGTCAGGATTGTTCCGGCGGTACGAATAGTAAAAGAGCGAGTCATTGTTCGGCGTCCATTCCGGCCCGGCGGCGATGGAGTTGTCGTGGGTCAAGCGCTTGGAGTTGTGCCCATCAAAGTCGGCGACGTGAATCTCGGTGTCGCGGCCGTGGAACTGCCTGAAGGCGATCCTAGTCAGGCCGATGCCGGGCGAGCCGGTGATCGCCTCAACGGCGTTGTTGGCGAACGTGTGCGCCTGCCGCCGCAGGCTGCCGCCCTGATAACGTTTGTTCAGAATGAACTCGCGCTTCACATGGTCATACACCGCGCCGTTGATGCTGCCGGTGTTGCTGCCCTTGATGGTGAACTGCGCCTTGGCCCTGCCCACGAACTCGAAGCCCTGCACGAACAGGTCAAACTTCAGCAGGGCCAGCGTCTCGCCGGTGAAGCCCTCGAGGGTGACCGGGATGGCCTTGACCTCGCCGGCGTCGAACACATCGACATCGATCGAGCGCTGCGCTTGGCCAAGCGTGAGGCCAGCTAATAACAGCGCGGCCAAAACAGGGAACTGGATGGGGGTTGCTTTTCTCATGAAAAACTTCTTGAGTTAAAATTCAGGTCGAAGGTCTGTTGCGAGCCTTTCATCGACTCGGGGAACGGCTTGATGAACTTCACGCGGTCGAGCGCCTTTTGCACCGAGCGATCCCAACTCGCCACGCCGGATTTGCCCGTGATCCGGGCCGAGAGAATCGTGCCGTTTCGGGCGATGACCAAGCGCACCTTCACGACCGGATCGCGGCTGATCGCGCCGGGGTGGATCGTGGCGTCCCTGTATTTGCGGCGGATGAGCGACTCATAATTGGCCGAGGCATACCGGCCAAGCGGGACGTTTACCGCCGTGCGGTCGGAGAGCTTGGCTTGGAGTTGGTTGAGCGCGGCCTGCCGCTTGGCCGAGGCTGCTTTCGTTTGCGCCTCTATTTTTTTGGCATCCGGTTTCCGGAGATTCGAGTTGAGGTTGACCTTTATTTTCGGCTTCGGCGGGATGGGTTTCGGCTTGGGTTTCGGCGTGATTTTTTTTGGCTTGGGCTTGGGCGGAACGGGCCTCGGCTCCGGATTGGGCTTGGGCTGGATTTTTTTTGGTTCGGGCTGCTTGGGCTTGGGCGGCGCGGGGGCTGGCGGGGGAGCCGCCGGGGCGGCGGGAGCGAGCAGCTTGTCGATCACTTCCGACGGAACCAAGTTGATCACCCGCACCTTCTCCTCGCGCTTGGCCTGAATCATCGGGCCAAGCACGAGCATAGTCAGAATCAGCGTGTGAAACACGACTGACCCAACCACGCAACTGCGTTTTAACCTGCCCATTTTTCCTGCCTCCTTGCTTATTCCGGCTCCGTTCGCAGGGAAACCCGCGTGATGCCGTTTTGCTCGCAGCGGTTCAGCACCGCGGCGACCGCGCCGTACGTCCCTCGGTGATCCGCCCGGACGTACACCAATATATTCGGATTGTTTTGATGCTCGGCAACCAGTTTTTGTTCAATCTGCTCGAGCGACATCGACTCGCTGTCGAGCATGTAGCCTCCCGACTGGTCCACCTCGACGGTGCGAATGTCATTCCTGTCCAGCGGCCTGTCCGGCTGTCCGCCGCCGGGGAGGTCGAGCGACAAGCCTTGCTCGAGCAGCGGCGTGGTGATCATGAAAATAACCAGCAACACGAACGCCAGATCGATGAGCGGAGTGACGTTGAGGTCGCTCAGCGTGACCAGCGGATTGCGTTGTGAAAACCGGCGCATGATGAACTAGAATTTTCCCGCAGCCATCGTGATCGCCTTGTACGCGCCGTACGCCACGGCCATCATGATCGCCGCTTGGCCAAGCGTGATTTTTTGCGATTTGCGAAACAGCCGCCGCTTGAGTTTCCGGAACGGGCTCTTGTGCATCCGGTGATGGCACTCCGGGCACTTGGTGATCATCCGCTGCACCTTGGCTCCGCATTTCTTGCACTTGACGAAAAGCTGCGAGTTGCAGTACTCGCACAGCTTGAGGTCGCCGGGGTTCAGGTGGGTGCACTTCGGGCAGAGCAACCCTTTTTCTCCCTGCACTAAATTTTTCGAAGGCATGCCGGTTATTCGTCCTTGAGGAACTCGGTCTCCATGCACGAGGCCAGTTCCTGCGCGAAGTTGTCCAACTCCACCGTGAACACCCGCAGGTTGTGCACCAGCCAGTTGTAGCCGACCATGGAGGGGATGGCCACCAGCAGCCCGGCCACCGTCGTGCCCAGCGCCGCCGCCACGCCCGGCGCCATCACCGGCAGGCTGGCGGTCTGCAGCATCGCCACGTTGGTGAAGGTGCTCATCACCCCCCAGACCGTGCCCAGCAGCCCGACGAACGGCGCCCCGCTCACGGCACTTGCAAGCTGGATCAGCCCGCTCTCGAGCTTGAGCGACTCCTTGGCCACGTCGCTCTCGATGGTGCGCTTGACGTGTTCCATCGACTTTACGGTGGCGTAACGCTCCGAGCCAAGCTCGCCCTCGGTGCCGTTGGTGCCGTTGGTTTTGAGGCGGCCCAGCAAATCCTTGCAGCCGTTGTCGTACACGTTGAACAGCGGGCAGCCCTCAATGTGGATGTCGCGGTCGTGGATCACGAGCACGCCCTTGTGTTGGTGGAACTCATCGACAAACAGCTTGTTCAGCTTGCGTGCCTGCCGGGTCTGGAGCACTTTTTGCAACATAACCGACCAGACAAATATCGACAGCACCCCCAGAAAAACGATGATAGATTTGCCCGCCAGCGTGGACGCAGTCCACACGTAAATAAGCTCATTCGGCGCCGCCACCGGCGCCCCAGCCTGTAAAAGCATAATCATCTCTGCGGTGTTCGCGAACGAACCCACTCCTTGGGGCAATATCCTTATCGCTTGACCAACGGCTGGTCAAAGGCAAACCGGCGATTTTTTATGATTTTTTTTGCGCCCAGCCTTGGCCAAGCGAGGCCGGAAATGTTAAGTCACCCGCTGGTTTACAACACAGCCAACAACTCGATGAAAATTGCCATCCCCAAGGAGATCAAAAAACAGGAATACCGCGTCGGCCTGCTGCCCTCGGTGGCCTACCAACTGGTGCAGCAGGGCCACACCGTGCTGGTGGAGCGCGGCGCCGGCGAAGGCACCGGCTATCCCGATGCCGATTACGAGCAGGCCGGGGCCACGCTGATGGACGATCACGCCGCCCTTTTCGCCGAGGGCGACTTGGTGGTGAAGGTCAAGGAACCGTTGCCGGAGGAGTACGGCCTGATGCGGCCCGGGCAGGTGCTGTTCACCTACTTTCACCTCGCCGCCAACCGCGAACTCACCGAGGCCGTCTGCCGTTCCGGCGTCACCGCGCTGGCCTACGAGACGATCGAGGTCAACGGCCGCCTGCCGCTGCTCGAGCCGATGAGCGAGATCGCCGGGCGAATGTCGGTGCTGGTCGGCGGCTACTTTTTGGCCCGCCACCACGGCGGGGCCGGCATCCTGCTCGGCGGCGTGCCGGGCGTGCTGCCGGGCCGCGTGATGGTACTCGGCGGCGGTGCGGCCGGTGTCAACGCCGCTCGGATGGCCACCGGCTTGGCGGCGGACGTCACCATCCTCGAGGTCGATGCCGAGCGGATGCGCTTTCTCGACATCACGCTCCACACCGCCAACACGCTCTACTCCAGCGAGGCGCACATCCTCGAGCAATTGCCGCGCGTGGACCTGTTGATCGGCGCGGTGCTGTTGCCCGGGGCCAAGGCGCCCAAGCTGATCAGCCGCGACATGCTGCGCTGCATGCGCCCCGGCAGCGTGCTGGTGGACATCGCCATCGACCAAGGCGGCTGCGCCGAGACCTCGCGCCCGACCACCCATCACGACCCCGTCTTCGTCGAGGAGGGCGTGACCCACTACTGCGTCGCCAACATGCCGGCCGCCTACGCGCGCACCGCCACCCAAGCGCTGACCAACGTCACCCATCGCTACGTCGAGATGCTCGCCAACCACGGCCTCGCCGGAGCCTGCGAACAGGCGCCCGAGCTGGTCGGCGGCATCAACACCCACGCCGGCCACCTCACCTGCCCCGCCGTTGGCCAAGCGCTTGGCCTAGAGTGGCAGAAGCCCAAGCTGTAAAAAAAGCGCGCTTAATGAGTCGCGCGAGCGTCTTGGAGGCAATCCAAAGCCCCGACGGGGCGGCATGAGATAGCCCGGCGCAACGCGCCGGGTTTGAATCGCACAAAATGAGTCAAAGCCCTGAAAAGGGCGGCACATGTCTCTGGCATAAAACCGGGTTTGCTGTTGTACCGCCCATTCAGTAGGTTGACTTGGAGTTCGTCGGCCAAACGGATTGATCGGCCTTTGCCGCCGCTTCCGGCCGTGATTAACTCGGCCCCGTGCAAAAGGACGAGATTGCGGACATCCTCAAGGAGATCGGGGTGTTCCTCGAGTTGAAGGGCGAGAACCCGTTCAAGACGCGCGCTTACCAAAACGGCGCACGCACCCTCGAGAGCCTCACCGAGCCGTTGGCCAAGCTCGTCGAGGAGGAGCGCCTAGGCGAAATCAAGGGCATCGGCAAGGCGTTGGCCGACAAAATCACCGAGCTGGCCACCACCGGCAAGCTGGCCTATTACGACGATCTCAAGGCATCGATCCCCGACGGCCTCATTGCCATGCTCGACATCCCCGGCTTGGGGCCGAAAAAGGTCAAGGCCGTTTACAGCAAACTCGGCATCGAGACGGTCGACGCACTTGAGCAAGCCTGCAAAGACAGCCAACTCGCCGAGTTGCCCGGCTTTGGCAAAAAGACCGAGTCAAAAATCCTCGAGGGCATCGAGTTCCGCCGCAACTACGCCTCGCACCACCACATCAGCGCCGCCATCAATCTCGCCGAACCGATCCTCGAGCAGCTCCGCGCCCACCCCGATGTCATACGCTGCAGCACCGCCGGGAGTCTGCGCCGCCACAAGGAAATCGTCCGCGACATCGACTTCCTCGTTTCGTCGAAAACTCCCGAGGCGATCATCCGGTTTTTCACCGGCCAAGCCGGCATCCTGTCCATCTCGGCCAAGGGCGACACCAAGGCCAGCGTCATTCTCGAGGGCGGAATCCAAGGCGACCTGCGCGTCGTCAGCGACGCCGAGTATCCGTTCGCGCAGGCCTACTTCACCGGCAGCAAAGAGCACAACATCGCCATGCGCCAACGCGCCATCGCCCGCGGCCTGCGCCTCAACGAGTACGGCCTATTCAAAAGCACCGAGGAAACTCGCGACCCCAAGCTGCGGCTCGACTGCAAAACCGAGGAGGACATCTTCGCCGCACTCGACCTCGCCTACATCCCGCCCGAGCTGCGCGAAGACAAGGGCGAATTCGCCGCCGGCGAGGCGGGCAAAATCCCGCGCCTCATCGAGTGGACCAATCTCAAGGGCTCACTGCACAACCACTCGAACTGGAGCGACGGCGCCGAGTCGCTCGAGGAGATTGCCGACCACATGAGCGAACTGGGCTGCGACTACTGGGCCATCACCGACCACTCGCGCGCGTCGTTCCAAGCCAACGGCCTCGACGAAGCGCGGCTCCGCAAACAGATCGCCGAGGTCGCCCGCGTCAACCAGCAACTCGAGGCCGACGGCAACAACTTCCGCCTGCTCAGCGGCATCGAGGTGGACATCCTAAAAACCAAGCTCGATTTCGACG
>Ga0208879_1004468_pt1 | contig 10881 bp, 8 predicted proteins | sample Knorr_S15_td_Bot_FD_185605 | JGI IMG/M metagenome (GOLD analysis project Ga0208879, IMG submission 185605) | Marine microbial communities from Southern Atlantic Ocean transect - Knorr_S15_td_Bottom_ad_5009_LV_A (SPAdes) (version 2) | ecosystem: Environmental > Aquatic > Marine > Oceanic | place...
AGATCGTGAGCCCCTTATCATTCCTGAATACGGTAGAAGTGTTCAAAAAATGATAGCTCACGCAACAAAAATTAGCGATAAAGCTGAACAACAAAAATGTGTCAATGCAATTATTGATTTTATGGGGCAAATGAACCCTCATTTGCGTGATGTAAAAGAATTTACTCATAAACTTTGGGACCACTTACATATCATGTCCAATTTCAAATTGGATATTGAATCTCCGTACGAAAAACCAGAAATAGAAAAATTAGCAGAAAAGCCTACTAGAATGGAGTATCCAAAAAATAAAATTCGTTTTTCTTATTATGGTAATACTATTCCTAAGATGATAGCATCTGCCTTAACAATGGGAGATGCTGAAAAGGAAATTATGACTGGGATGATTGCTAACCAGATGAAAAAATCATATATTTTATTTAATCAAGGATCGGTAGACAACAAAACAATAAAATTACATTTAAATCAGTTATCTGATGGTAAACTTACCTTGGCTGAGGATTTTGAATTTATTCGTTCAGCATCCGTTAGGCAAGGAGGGGGAAACAGTAATAAAAAGTTTCAAAAGAAAAAGAATTACAAAAAGAAAAAATAAATGGCTACATTTAAGGTTAAGGGGGGTTTAAAGCTAAAAGGGGATTTACATCCACAAGGAGCCAAAAATGAAGCTTTACAAGTGCTTTGTGCTGTTTTACTTAGTCCTGAAGAAGTAATCATGGAAAACATCCCTAATATCCGTGATGTCAACATTCTTATTGATCTTTTAAGAGATTTAAATGTAACAGTAAATCAAATTAACGAATCAACCTATAGCTTTAAAGCAGATAAGGTAGATATTGATTATCTTTCTTCAGAAGATTACAAAATAAAAAGTAGCCAAATTAGAGGATCAATTATGATAGTTGGCCCTTTATTGGCGCGTTACGGAAAAGGGTATATCCCAAGACCTGGAGGCGATAAAATAGGAAGAAGAAGGTTAGATACTCACTTCATAGGTTTTGAAAAACTAGGCGCTAATTTTGTGTATGACAGCAAAGAAGAATTCTATAGAGTTACAGCTGATGAGTTGAAAGGAGTAGATATGCTCCTTGATGAAGCCTCAGTAACTGGAACAGCAAATATTGTGATGACAGCCGTAATGGCAAAAGGTAAAACAAGTATTTACAATGCTGCTTGTGAACCTTATTTGCAACAACTCTGCAAGATGCTAAATTCTATGGGAGCTAAAATCACTGGTATTGGTTCTAATCTTTTGCACATTGAGGGAGTGGAATACTTAGGAGGTTGTTCACATAGAATACTACCTGATATGATTGAGATTGGCTCCTTTATTGGCTTAGCAGCCATTACAAAATCAGAAATTACCATTAAAAATGTATGTTATGATGAGTTAGGCTTAATCCCTTCTGTTTTTGCAAAATTAGGAATTAAAATGGAGCGTAAAGGTGATGATATTTACATTCCAGCTCAGGAAAGCTATGAAATTAAATCTTTTATTGATGGCTCTATATTAACGATTTCTGATGCGCCTTGGCCAGGATTCACTCCTGATTTATTGTCAATTGTATTAGTAGTAGCTTCACAGGCAAAAGGTTCTGTTCTTATACATCAAAAAATGTTTGAATCTCGCCTATTCTTTGTGGATAAACTTATTGATATGGGAGCCCAAATTATTTTATGCGACCCACACAGAGCAACTGTAATTGGATTAAATCATCAATTTAAATTCAAGCCTACTATTATGACTTCCCCTGATATTCGTGCTGGAGTTTCTCTCCTTTTGGCAGCCCTTGCTGCAGATGGCGAAAGTACTATTCATAATATTGAACAAATTGACAGAGGATACCAAAATATTGACACAAGGTTAAATGCCATTGGTGCACAAATTACTAGAATAGATTAAAATGAAAAAACTACTTACAACTCTATTGCTTTCTTGCTTTATTATTTTTACTTATGCACAAGAAATCGGATTAAAAATAGGAGATATTGCTCCTGAATTAGCTTATGAAAATCCAAAAGGGAAAGAGTTAAAATTATCTGCACTTAAAGGGAAAGTGGTGCTGATTGATTTTTGGGCGAGTTGGTGCGGACCGTGTAGAAGAGAAAACCCAAATTTGGTAGATGCATACCGAAAATTCAATAAAGCAAAATTCAAAAGTGGAAAAGGATTTGAAATTTATAGCTTATCGCTTGATAAAAGCAATAAAGCATGGGTAAAAGCCATTAATAAAGATGAGTTATTTTGGCAGTACCATGTATCTGATTTAGGATTTTGGCAATCTGAAGGTTCCCAAATATACGGAATTAGAACCATTCCCTCTAATGTTCTCATTGACGGAAAAGGAATCATTATTGCACGCGATTTAAAAGGAATTGCACTCCACCGATTTCTAGCATCTCAAAAATTATAAACTGCCAAATTGTCTTTTTTATTCCTTTGGCAAAATAATTGCACTTATCTACTAGTGTAAAACAAATACATAATGAGCAAGAAAAAACAACAGGAGCAAGAAATTGCTGACAAGAAAGAAAATATTGAAGCGTTAAAAACAGAAGAAACAAAAGCTTCATCTGAGGAAATGAAAGAGGAAGAAATAAAAATTCCACTTACAACTGAAGAGCTTTTAGCAATTGAAAAAGATAAGAATTTACGCCTTTTTGCTGAGTTTGACAACTTTCGTAAGCGAACAACTAAAGAAAAAATAGAACTTTACAGCACTGCTAATAAGGACATAATGACCTCTTTACTGCCAATATTGGACAATTTTGAACGATCCATAAAAGCCAATAATTATAAAAAAGGAGATGGGACCATGCTTATCTACACCCAATTGAAAGCAGAATTGGAGAAAAAAGGGCTGAAAGAAATGGAAGACCCAACAGGGAATATATTGGATACTGACTTTCAAGAAGCAATTACAAATATCCCTGCCCCTTCTGAAAAAGAAAAAGGAAAGGTTATTGATGTCATTGAAAAAGGATATTTACTAGCAGGTACAGTATTGCGTTACGCAAAAGTAGTAGTAGGAAATTAATTTTAAGCCATGTCGAAAAGAGATTATTACGAAACATTAGGAGTCAGCAAAAGTGCTGACACCAAAGAAATAAAAAAAGCGTATAGAAAATTAGCGATTAAATATCATCCGGATAAAAACCCTGACAATAAAGCTGCTGAAGAAAAGTTTAAAGAAGCTGCTGAGGCCTATGATGTATTGAGTAATGCCGAAAAAAAACAAAGATATGATCAATTTGGTCATGCTAGAATGGGCGGTGCTCCCGGAGGAGGTTTTGGTGGTGGTGGCATGAATATGGACGATATTTTCAGTCAGTTTGGCGACATTTTTGGTGGTGGAGGTGGTGGTTTTGGTGGCTTTGGAGGAGGTAGTAGAGGCAGAAGAGTAGTAAAAGGAACTAACCTTAGAATTCGCTTATCATTAAGCCTAAAAGAAGTAGCAGAAGGGGTGGATAAAAAAATAAAAGTAAGCCGATTGGTAAATGCTGATGGAGTAACTTACACCACTTGCAATACTTGTCATGGTAGCGGACAAGTTACGAGTATCAGCAATACTATTTTAGGACAAATGCAAACTTCAAGCCCTTGTCCGCATTGTAACGGAAACGGAAAAAGCATTGACCAACGCCCAAAAGGAACGGATGCGAATGGAATGCTAAAAGAAAGTGAAACCGTAAAAATCACTATCCCTCCAGGGGTGGAGGATGGTATGCAGCTCAAAGTTAGCGGTAAAGGAAATGCTGCTCCTTTTGATGGGATTAATGGAGATTTGATTGTACTAATTGCAATTGAAGAACATGAGGCATTAATCCGTGACGGTCAAAATTTGCATTTTGACCATTACATTAGCTTTGCTGATGCTGCACTTGGAACCTCCTCTGAAATTCCTACAGTAAGCGGAAAAGTGAAAATCAAGTTAGAAGAAGGGATTCAAAGTGGGAAAATTCTTAGGTTAAAAGGGAAAGGGCTCCCCTCTTTAAATGGTTATGGAAAAGGAGATTTACTCATTCATATTAATGTTTGGACTCCTCAAGGCATATCAAAAGAGGAAATGAAATTCTTTGAAAACAGTAAAAAATCAGATACATTTACACCAAATCCTACAAGAAAGGACAAATCCTTTTTTGATAGAGTAAGAGAAATGTTTGGGTAAAATGAAAGATTCCATATTTATAGCGAAAGATATAGTTAAACAATATGGAAATTACACAGCCTTAAACAAGGTAAGCATAACAGTACCCAAAGGAAGTATTTACGGTTTATTAGGGCCGAATGGTGCCGGTAAAACTACCTTAATGCGCATCATCAATCAGATTATAGCCCCTGATAGCGGCAGCTTACTTTTTGATGGAGAACTATTACAAAACCACCATATTGCTGATATCGGTTATCTTCCTGAAGAAAGAGGGCTTTACAAAAAAATGAAAGTGGGCGAACAAGCCCTTTACCTAGCTCAACTAAAAGGAATGTCCTATGCTGAGGCCTTGGTGAAATTGAAATTTTGGTTTACAAAATTAGATATTCTGGATTGGTGGAACAAAAAAGTAGAGGAGCTCAGTAAGGGTATGGCACAAAAAATACAATTTGTGGTTTCCGTAATCCATGAGCCAAAACTGCTAATTTTTGACGAACCATTTAGTGGATTTGACCCTATAAATGCAGCCATCATCCGACAAGAAATTTTAGAACTAAGCGAGAAAGGAACAACTATTATCTTCTCCACCCACAGAATGGAATCTGTTGAGGAAATTTGTGACCATATTGCACTCATCAACAAGTCGGAAACCATACTTGAAGGGCCGATTGAAGAAATAAAGAAACAATTCACCAATAATTCCTATGAAGTAATTACAGCAAATAAAAAATTATGTGAAAACGATTATTTTTCCATCATTAGCGCAAAAGACACTACTTTCAGGATTCTTTTGAAAGAAGGGAAAACACATAAGGAAGCACTACAGAGTATTATTAATGAGGTAGAAATTATCTCCTTTAAAAAGGAAACCCCTACAATGGAGGAAATCTTTATTAAAGCCGTGAACAATGCGTAAAATTTGGCTCATTATTAAAAGAGAATACCTAGTGAGGGTACGAAAGAAATCATTCATTGTAATGACTTTAGTTGGGCCTTTATTAATGGTCGCTTTAATGATTGTTCCTGTTTATTTAGCAAATGAAAGCCAGGAAGAAAGGATGATTGCAATTTCAGAGGAAGTTTTAGGTTTTAGTAAGCAATTAGAAGATACTGAATATTTACATTTTACAATTATCCCTGAGGTTGAGGCAGAGCAGCTGAAAACTGATTTCTCCGAAAGTCCTTATTATGCCCTACTGCATATTGTGGAAGATTCTTTCACGCTTTATTCCAATCAACAAATCAGCTTAACTGTTAGTTCTGCTATTGAAAATCAGTTGGAACAAATTATTGAACGTAAAAAATTAAAAGCATTGGGGATTGACTTGCAACTATTAGAAGAAGTAAGCACATCAATTAATATCACTACTAAAATCATCTCAGAGGACGGAAATAGTGTACAATCACAAACTAAAGCCAGTATGGGTATTGGGTTCTTTTCTGGGATTCTAATCTATATGTTTATCTTTATGTATGGTACTATGGTGATGAGGGGAGTGATTGAAGAAAAAACGAGTCGAATAGTAGAAGTAATTATTTCTTCCGTTAAACCATTTCAACTCATGATGGGTAAGATACTTGGGGTGGCGCTAGTGGGCCTTACCCAATTTGTACTTTGGATTCTCCTTACTATTATTATTTCTACTATTGCTGAATTTGCTTTTTTAGATATGAGTAGTATGACAGCCGACATGAGTGATCAGGATCAATCTTTAATACTAGCAAAGATAAGCACCTTGACTGGAGGTATTAATTTAATGCAGATATTTGCATCTTTCATCTTTTACTTTTTGGCAGGCTACTTAATGTATAGTTCCCTTTTTGCTGCTGTAGGTTCGGCAGTAGATGCTGAGGAAGACACTCAGCAATTCATATTACCGATTACTCTTCCCTTGATACTCTCTTTTATCCTTATACAACCTATAATGGAAAACCCTGATGGCACTTTAGCCTTTTGGATGAGCATGATTCCTTTTACTTCTCCAGTAATTATGATGGTTCGCTTACCTTTTGGGGTAGCAAATTGGGAAATTGCACTTTCCATGTGTATTTTAATTGCATCATTTGTGTTTACCACATGGTTGGCTGCTAAAATTTACCGTGTAGGCATACTTATGTATGGTAAAAAAGCCACCTATAAGGAGCTATTAAAGTGGATAAGCTATAAAGGATAAGCCTAAATCATGCTTATTACGGCTGTTTTTTGCTTATTTTATGTAAATAAGTAGTTTTTTACCCTTACTATTTTAAAAAAATTACACACTCTTATCATTTGGTTTTCAGTGATTTAACAACTATACAAACACTTAATTGTTAAAAAAGGTGGTGTTTTGTTAGGTGCTATTTGTCTAAGTAGTTTATCTTTGCCCCGTATTAACCAAAATTTAAAAAAAATGAAAAAGAATTTACGTAACGTATTAGTCCTTGCTTTAGGATTAATGACAACTGTATCTTTTGCTCAAGACTGGAATGTAGATTCTAGAACGAGAATTGATATGAGTTTGGATGAAGGTGAAAAAAGCACTAACCAAAGAGTAACTTTAGGTACTACTTGGGGAGGATCTGACTGGGGTATTCACTTAAGCACTGATGTTAACTACACATTAAAAGGTGGTAATGCTGATGTAGATCCAGGTGTTGGAATTTATGAAGCTTATGCTTCAACGAATCTTTTTGGAATGGCTGACATGACTATTGGTCGTCAAGCTCTTTCTTATGGATCTGGTGCTTTAATCTCTGGAAGAGACTGGAGTACTAACAGAACTACTTGGGATGGAATGTCATTCGATTTAGGACTGTCTGATATTGCTACCATTACTTTAGGGTATGCTAGTATGAATGGTGGTTTTTCTGATGCTATTAATGGTGTTGATGGTGTTGATGCTGTTGCTGGTGTTACTGGTGTTGCTTATGATGCTGGTGGTGATTCAACAGGCTTTGCAATTAATCAAACAACAGGGCTTGTTGAAATGACTTATTCTCCGGAAATTGAAGCTGTTGATGCTGTTGATGCTGTTGCTGGTGTTGATGCTGTTACAGGTGTTGATGCTGCTGCAACTGATGATATCGGTAATATGTATGTAAACATTGCTGGTGAATTCAGTGGATGGTCTGTTAATGTATTATACATGACAAGAACTACATCTGATGATGCTGCTACAGGAATTGATATCAATGGTGAATTAATGGGAGCTAGTATTTCTGCTTCTTTGAACACTGACTTTGATGGAGGTAAAATGAATTCTTATGGACTTGCTTATGCTGTAAATGATGATATGTCTGTAAATGTTGGTATGACTACTTATGGTGAGACAGGATTTAGCATGGCTGGAACTGATATGTCAGGTGGTGATTGGTCAAATGGTCAATTAGGATACTTAGGAGCTAATGATGAAGATTTATCTTATGGTTTATCTTACAACATGGGAGGAATTTCTTTATCTGCTAGTATGCACAGTATAACTAATTCAGCTAATGAAGATCATGATAGATCTGTTACTCAAATTGGTATAGGGTATGCTTTAGGAGATAATGTTTCTTTAGGTCTCTCATATGCAACTGATGCTACTGAAGCTGTAACTGGTGGTGCTGAAGCTACTGATAATAAATATACTTGGATAACTTTAAATGTTACTCCGTAATTACTTAGTAAAATAAATTTAAAGGGCTGCTTTTTGCAGCCCTTTTTTTATACTATTTACTCTAGCAATTAACATATAAATGTGTATAAGTGTTAAAAAATAACTGCTTAGTATCTAATAAGCTTATGTATCTTGCGGCCATTATTAACCTTTAAATATTTAAAAAAATGAAAAAACTATTATTAACAGCAGTTGTAGCATTTTGCACATTATTTGCTTCTGCACAAATTATGGTAGTAACTACTTACAATGGAGACCTTGAGGGGGCTGAAGTATTAACAGACAAGATGGGTGTCGGTTATCAAGCTACTGATGCAATTACTGCTGGTGTACAAATGGATGGGGATGATTATAGTGTCTTTGTTCGTTATACAGTAAAAGATGACATCTATGCAACTTTTAATATGCCTACTAAAGATGGAAGTGATAAAGCACAAATTGGGCTAGGATATTCTATGAATGTATGGAATAATGTGTATTTTGAGCCAAGTTACACTATGCCTATTAAAGAGCAAGAAAATCCTGATACAAAAAAAATGGAAAGAGTAGGATCTTTTAATTTCGGTTTAGCTTACAGATTTTAAGAAAGTACACGCTTATACAAATTAAAAAGCCAGCTATATGCTGGCTTTTTTTATGCTATTAAGTTTTTAGCTTTTATTAAGGCATTGGCTATGCCATTAGGATTAGTACCACCTGCAGTCGCAAAAAAGGCTTGTCCTCCTCCTCCTCCTTCTATCTCTTTGGCTATTTCGTTAATAAGAGTTCCTGCATTTAAGCCTTTTGCAACTAAATCATCAGTAAGCATAACACTTAGCAGAGCTTTTTTACCTACTGTAGCGCCCAACACCATAGCTAGCTTTTCTTCCTTTCTTAGTGCAAAAGATAAGGTTTTCATATCATCAGCACCCATTTCAACCTCTTTTGCGATAAAACGCACTCCATTTACTGTTGTTGCCGAATTTAATAAATCTTCTTTTATGTTCCCTGAATTTGCTTTTTTAAGGGTTGCTATTTGTTTTTCTAAAGCCTTATTGTCTGCAATAAGTTGTTTTACTCCTTTTGCTAACTCTTTGTTTTTCACAATACTCCCTAAATCAGTCACTAAATCCTCTTTTTTATTTAGGTAATTCAAGGCCTTAATTCCCGTCAATGCTTCTATTCGTCTTACCCCTGCTGAAGTAGAGCCTTCTGAAAGGATTTTAAAAAGTCCAATTTCTCCAGTAGCATTTACATGCGTTCCTCCACATAATTCTTTGGATGAATCAAACTGAATCATACGCACAACATCTTCATATTTTTCGCCAAATAACATGATAGCACCCAACCCTTCTGCTTTGGAAAGCGGTAAATTATTATGCTCATCTAAAATGATATTAGCCAAAATTTTAGCATTTACATCTGCTTCAATTTTTTGCAAATCTGCTTTTTCTATTTTAGAAAAATGAGTGAAATCAAAACGTAAATATTTAGGATTTACCAATGACCCCTTTTGTGCCACATGCTCTCCTAAAATATTTCTTAAACTTTCGTGTAGCAAGTGAGTTGCAGTATGGTTTCTTGCAGATGCTTTTCTATCAACCGCATTTACTTTTGCCAAAAAACTAGCCTTTACATCCTTTGGCAACTCATCCGTAAAATGAACAATTAATTTATTCTCTTTCTTAGTGTCAACAATTGCAATGCTCTCCTTTCCATTTTCAATCACACCAGTATCTCCAACTTGCCCTCCTCCTTCTGGGTAAAATGGTGTTAAATTAAACACTAGCTGAAATTGCTCTCCATCCTTAGTTTTTACTTTTCGGTAACGCGTAATTTTTACTTCTGTTTCCAAATTATCATAACCTACAAACTCTTCTTTTTCATCTTGCAATACAACTTCCCAGTCCCCCTTCTCAATCTTTCCTGCTTGTTTGGATCTGTCTTTTTGCTCTTGCATTGCTGCATCAAAATCAGATTGACTGAAACTTAAATTTTGTTCGCTTAAAATTAAAGCGGTCAAATCAGCAGGGAAACCATAGGTATCGTATAGTTCAAACACTTCTTTCCCTGAAATATTACCATCTGACTTTGTAATTATTTGATTAATTCGTTTCAAACCCTCTTCTAAAGTACGTAAAAACGACTCTTCTTCTTCTTTTACAACTTTACTTATTAATTCTTTTTGTGAGAATAACTCGACAAACTGGGCACCCAATTGATCGGCTAAAACATCAACTAATTCATGCATAAAAGACGTTTTTAATTCTAAGAATGTGTATGCATATCGTACTGCTCTTCTTAAAATCCTACGGATAACATAACCTGCTTTTACATTTGAAGGTAACTGACCGTCAGCAATTGAAAAGGAGATTGCACGAATATGATCGGCAATAACTCGCATAGCAATATCTTGTTTTTCATTGTCCCCATATTTTACCCCTGCTTTTTTAGCAATCGCCTGAATCATAGGCTGAAAAATATCAGTATCATAATTGGACTTCACCCCTTGCATTATCATAGCCAATCGTTCAAATCCCATCCCTGTATCCACATGAGCATTTGGCAAGGACTTAAGGCTACCATCTGCAAAACGATTGTATTGCATGAACACTAAGTTCCAAATTTCAATTACCTGAGGATGACCCTTATTTATTAAAGTACTTCCATCAATTTTTAACCTCTCAACATCACTCCTATTATCAAAATGAATTTCAGAACAAGGACCACAAGGACCCGTTTCACCCATTTCCCAAAAATTATCTTTCTTATTTCCATTTAGGATTTTATCCTTAGGCAAATGCTTGGTCCATATATTGAAGGCCTCACTATCTTTCTTCAATTTATCCTCTTTATCTCCCTCAAAAACGGTAACATATATCCTATCCTTGTCTAAATGACATGCCTCAGTCAAAAATTTCCAAGCCCAATTGATTGCATCTTCCTTAAAATAGTCGCCAAAACTCCATGAGCCTAACATCTCAAACATGGTGTGGTGGTAGGTATCGTGCCCTACTTCTTCCAAATCATTGTGTTTACCAGATACACGCAAGCATTTTTGTGAATTAGCAATGCGTACATGTTTTGGGTCAGAATCTCCTAAAAAGATA
>Ga0208879_1004470_pt1 | contig 10880 bp, 1 predicted proteins | sample Knorr_S15_td_Bot_FD_185605 | JGI IMG/M metagenome (GOLD analysis project Ga0208879, IMG submission 185605) | Marine microbial communities from Southern Atlantic Ocean transect - Knorr_S15_td_Bottom_ad_5009_LV_A (SPAdes) (version 2) | ecosystem: Environmental > Aquatic > Marine > Oceanic | place...
ACGAGCTCTACCGAAGCTACGATTCGATTGAGGAGATCCCTGCCGACGAACGCAAGAAGCTCGAGCAGACAATCTTCAAGAAGACGTTCGACGAGGTGCTCGAGGGCGTGCGCACTTATTTCCTCGACCGGGACCCGGCACAATGGGATCGCGCCCTGGTCGAGCCGAAGCACCGCATGGCGCTGGCGTTCCGGTGGTACCTCGGCCAAACTTCTATCTGGGCGAATACCGGCGAGCCTTCTCGGAAGCTCGACTACCAGATCTGGTGCGGCCCAGCCATGGGCGCATTCAACGCCTGGGTTCAGGATAGCTTCTTGGCCGAGGCGAGAAACCGGAGCGTCGTCACCGTCAGCCTGAATCTCCTATACGGTGCTGCCGTATTGGGTCGGATACAGACGTTACGCAGTCAGGGCGTTGTTCTGAGCCCCGAAGAGCAGCATGTGCTGCCGCGCACCTTGTCACAGTTGGAGCTGCACCTGCCGTGAAGAGTCAATCCAAACAAGGACGCGCACAGCCCGGCCGCGAACCGCGCACGGTCGACGTCCCGCTGGCCATCGTCGGCATCTCCTGCATCTTCCCCGAAGCGGACGGCCTGGACGCGTACTGGCACAACATCCGTAACGGCGTCGACGCGATTACGGACGTGCCAGACACGCACTGGTCCCCGGAAGACTACTTCAGCGCCGACCCCAAGGCGCCGGACATGACCTATGCCGCTCGGGGCGGCTTCCTGCCCCCGGTGGACTTCAATCCTCTGGATTTCGGCATCGCGCCGAACGCGCTGGAGGCAACGGACACTGCTCAGCTTTTGGCGCTCTTCACGGCGAAGCGGGCGCTGATCGACGCCGGCTACGGCCCCGATCGAGACTTCGACCGGAACCGGGTCAGTGTGCTCATGGGCGTGACGGGCACGCTGGAGCTCACCATTTCGCTGGGCGCCCGCCTTGGGCATCCGTTCTGGCGTAAGGCGCTCGCCGACTCCGGCGTCGGGGCTGAAACCGCTGAAGACGTGGTTCGTCGCATCTCGGACTCCTACGTCGAATGGCAGGAGGCCTCCTTCCCGGGCCTGCTCGGGAACGTCGTTGCAGGCCGCATCGCGAACAGGCTCGACCTGGGCGGCACCAACTGCGTGGTGGACGCGGCCTGCGCGAGCTCTCTGGGTGCGCTGCACCTCGCCGCGATGGAGCTGGCCGACGGACGCTGTGACATGGCGATCACTGGAGGGGTCGATACGCTCAACGACATCTTCATGTACATGTGCTTCTCGAAGACCCCCGCGCTCAGCCCCACCGGCAATGCGCGGCCTTTCGACCACGAGGGCGATGGAACGATCCTGGGTGAAGGCGTCGGCATCCTCGTCCTCAAGCGCCTGGACGACGCGGTGCGTGACGGCGACCGCATCTACGCCGAGATCCGAGGTCTGGGAACATCGAGTGACGGCAAGGGCAACGCCGTCTACGCGCCAAGCTCGTCCGGGCAGGCGAAGGCGCTGCGCCGAGCATACGAGCGCGCCGATGTCAGCCCCGACACCGTGCAACTCGTCGAGGCACACGGCACCGGCACGGTCGTCGGCGACGCGGTCGAGTCCGACGCGCTCAGCGCCGTCTACAGCGAGGGCGGAGGCGAGGGCTCGTGGTGCGCCTTGGGTTCTGTGAAGTCGCAGATCGGCCACACCAAGGCCGCAGCGGGTGCGGCATCGCTGATCAAGGTCGCCATGGCGCTGCATCACAAGGTGCTGCCGCCGACGCTCAAGGTAGAAAAGCCGGTGTCTCAGGTGGCGCCGGGGGCCTCTCCTTTCTACGTGAACACCGACAAGCGTCCTTGGCTGTCGCCGGCCGGGCATCCCCGGCGCGCCGGGGTCAGCTCCTTCGGCTTCGGCGGCAGCAACTTCCACTGCGTGCTGCAGGAGCATGTCAGCGGCGAGGAAAGCGATCGCTCAGAGCCGGATTGGGACGGCGACGTACAGGTGCTCGCCTTTGGCGCGCCGACGCAGCACCGCCTAAAGGAGTGGCTGACGCGCCTGGGCGAGACCTCCCACTGGGACTCGGTGCGCGAACTCGGCCAGAACTCCCGCGAGGCCTTCCGCACGGACGCCGCCGAGCGACTGATTCTCGTCGTGGAGAAGGGCCAGACGGACGCGGCAGCGCTGGCTGCGCGCGCCGCGAGCCTGCTCGACTCCCACACTGAGACGACGTGGTCCACGCCGGACGGCGTCTACTATGGTCGTGGTCCGGCGGCGGGCGATCTGGCCCTGCTGTTTCCCGGACAGGGCTCCCAGTACGTCGGCATGCTCCGCGACCTCGCGTGTCAGTTCCCGTCCCTGCGGGCATCGCTCGAGCTCGCCGACGCAGCAGGGGACGTCGACAAGCCCCTCAGCGACCTCGTATATCCTCATCCCGCATTCGATGACGACGCGCGCCAGCTTCAAGAGAACGTGCTGCGTGATACGAGGAACGCGCAGCCGGCCATCGGGGCCGTCAGCCTCGGCGCGCTCGCGCTGCTTCGCGGGTTCGGGGTCACACCCGTTGCGGCCGCCGGTCACAGTTTCGGTGAACTCACCGCGCTTTGCGCCGGCGGTAGGCTGTCGGGCGAAGACTTCCACGAGCTCGCCCGCCTGCGCGGCCAGCTGATGGGTGACCAGGATGGCGGATGCGGCGCGATGCTCGCGGTGCGGACGGGTCTCGCTGAGGTCGAAAAAATCATCGCGGCGGAGTCCCTGGATCTGGTGGTTGCGAACCGCAACGCACCCTCACAGGTGGTGCTTTCGGGCGCCGCCCCCGAGATCGATCGGGCCGCCGCAGCCATCAGGGTTCGCCAAATCGACGCACGTCGCCTACCCGTCTCGGCGGCATTCCACTCCCCGTTGGTCTCCGAAGCCGAGGCCCCATTTGCCGATGCGTTGAACGAAATCGACTTCGGTGAAGGCGCCCTCCCCGTCTATTCGAACACCACGGCCGAGCCATACCCGACGGATGCCGCCGAAGCCAAGGCCCTTCTGGCGGGGCAGCTCGCCCGCCCGGTGCTCTTCGACGATCTCATCCGTCGCATGCACCACGATGGAGTACGGACCTTCGTCGAGACGGGACCACACGCTCGTCTCAGCGGGCTCGTCGCCTCCATTTTGGCCGGCGAGCCTCACCATGCTTTCGCTCTCGACGCGACCCACGGGTCGCGTTCGGGAATCCGAGATCTCGCCCGAGTGCTGGCCCAAGTCGGCTCGCTCGGCCATACCATAGATCTGCAGCCCTGGGATGCTTCCTTCCGAGCGAGCCCTGCCCCGGCGTCAGCCGGCCGAGCGGGACTCACGTACCAGATCGGAGGAGCCAATATCCGGACTCGCAAGAGAGAACCGATGCAACGCGACCAAACCAAGGCAGTTCCGCCCGCGCAGGGCCAAGGCGCACCCCGAGAAACCGCGGTGACGTCCCAAGTGAGCACCTTTGCCCCAGCGCCCGTGCCCACGGCCGCTGCAGTTGCGGCTCCCGTGGCGCCGGTGACCGCGGCTCCTGCGGCGGCGCCCGTCGGGCACACAGTCGCGACGAGCGGTGTGGCGGCGGGTTCCGTGGCGGAAGCCCTGCGCATTACTCAGGAGAACATGGCGGCACTCCAGCGTCTGCAGCAGCAGACAGCTCTGTTGCACCAGCAGTTCCTGGAGGGGCAGAACGCATCGCAACAGCACTACAACACGCTCCTTCAGCAACAACAGCGCTTCCTGGACCTGTCCATGGGCTTCCCGGTGGCCCCGGCCCCGATCGTGGCGCCGCCTGTCTCGGCCCCTTTGCCGATTCCGACGGTGCCGGTCCCGATGGCGGCTCCTGTCGCGCCCGTGGTGGTGCCGTCCGCCCCGCCCGCGCATGCTCCGACGGTCCCCGCGCCCTCACCTGTTCCCGCTCCCGAACCCACGACCGCTGCCCCAGCCGCCGCCGCGCCGGCCGATCCGGCTCCGGAGCCGGTCCAGGTCGAAGACTCGGGGCGGGACGTGGCGCAGATCCTTCTCGACATCGTAGCCGACAAGACTGGGTATCCCGCCGACGTGCTCGAGCTCAAGATGGAGCTCGACGCGGACCTCGGCATCGACTCGATCAAGCGCGTGGAGATCCTCTCGGCACTGCAGGACGAGATGCCCAACGCGCCCAAGGTGGGGCCGGAGCAACTCGGAACACTCCGGACGCTCCAGTCGCTGCTAGACCTGATGCCGGGAGGCGCGAGTGCTCCGGCACCCGCGACCCCGGTGGAGAGCGCCCCCGCGCCACCCCACGAGACCGCCCCCGAGCCAGGACACGAAAATGGTACGGTGACGGCCGAGCCGACGGCTGCCGGGGAACCGCTGCCGCAGGCGGCGGTCGAAACCGTCGCAACCTCCGCACCCCAGCGGCCGCTGCAGCGGTACGTACTGCGTTCACGCGACTTCAACGGCGAGCCTGAGGAAGAAGTGGCGCGCCCTACGCCCGGGGCGCCGATCTGGATCACCGACGGTGACGCGGGCCTGGCCGCCGAGATCCTCGCCCTCCTGAAGGCCGAGGGCTTCGAGCCCAAGCTCGTCACGCCAGGGGCTCTGAACGGGGCTTCCGACGAGCCCGTCGCGGGATTGGTGATTCTCCCGCAGCGCGAAGGCACCTCCGACTCGGACCTGCTCGGCATCCTCCAGGTGGTTCAGGCGGCCGGCAACGGTCTCCGTGCCGTAGGCCGCTCGGGGGGAGCCTTCCTCGTGAGCGCTTCTCGACTGGACGGGGCCTTTGGCACCGCAGGCGAGGACATCGTAGACCCGCTCACGGGCGGCTTCGCCGGCCTTACGAAGTCGGCGGCGGGTGAGTGGCCCGAAGTGCGTTGCAGGGCGCTCGATCTGGCACCGGACCTCGATAACGCGTCGGCCGCCGGCGCGATCGTGGCCGAACTGTTTCGCGCAGGCCCCTTGGAAGTCGGGCTGAGTGCTTCCGGGAGGATCGTGCTCGAGTTGGTGGGTGAAGATCTCCCCTCGGCCAACGGCTCCCTCCCTCTGAGTGAGGGCGAGGTCGTTGTGCTCAGCGGCGGCGCCCGGGGCGTGACCGCGGAGGTGGCACTGGCACTGGCCGAGTCGTGCCGACCCGTCCTGGTGCTGCTGGGCCGGAGCTCGGAGCCGGAAGCGGAACCCGAGTGGCTCGCGGAACTGGAGACAGAGGCGGAGATCAAAAAGGCCGTGCTCCAGCGCGGTGACGCCGAGTCGCCCCGTGAGGCCGGAGAGATGTTCGGGCGTATTCGAGCGGAGCGCGAGATTCGCACCAACCTCCGGCGCATGCGCGATTCGGGAGCGACCGTGCACTACATGGCGGTGGACGTGCGCGACGCATCGGCGGTGAGCGCCGCGCTCGCCAGCGCCACCGAGCGGCACGGGCCCGTGCGCGTGCTCGTGCACGGCGCAGGCGTGCTTGCGGACCAGCACATCCTCGACAAGACGGCCGAGAGCTTCCGGAAGGTCTACGAGCCGAAGGTGGTGGGATTCCGCAACCTTCTCGACGCCATTGACCGTGACGCCCTCCGGGCTCTCGTCCTGTTCAGCTCGTCGACGGCGAGGTACGGTCGCATCGGGCAGGTGGACTACGCGATCGCCAACGAGGTGCTCAACAAGGTCGCCCAACAGCAGGCTCGGCGTCTGCCCGGCTGTCGGGTCCTGAGCCTCAATTGGGGCCCGTGGGAAGGCGGCATGGTCGACGAGTCACTCCAGGCGGTCTTCGCCAAGGAAGGCGTACCGCTCATTCCGCTCTCCCAAGGGGCGGAACACCTCCTGCGTGAGCTCGCCACCGACGACTCCGAAGTCGAACGCGTGGTGCTGGGTCCTGCCCTCAACGGGAGCGAGGACCTCGTCTCGTCCTCGCCGTTGCCTCTGGTGGCCGAGGAGGTCATCGACGTGGCGACATGCGCTTTCCTGCGCTCCCATGTTCTGGACGGCAAGGCTGTCGTACCCATGGCCATGTTGCCGGAGTGGCTCGCGCACGGCGCGCTGCACGGTAATCCGGGCTTGAGGTTCCACGGCTGCGACAACCTCAGCCTACTCAAGGGCCTGGTTCTGGACACCGACAGTAGCCTGCGGTTGAAGATCCACGCGGGTGATGCTCTGAAGGACGGCGACGGCTACCGGGTCCCGGTCGAGTTGCGCGCCACGCACGACGACGGCAGGGATTTCCTGCACGCGCGGGCGGAGATCCTGCTCGTGGAGAAGCTGCCCACCGACGAGCCTCGCTTGCAGGCGCCCGAGGGCGCGGCCTACGAGAAGACGGCGGCCGAGACGTATCGCGATCACCTCTTTCACGGCCCGGATCTGCAAGGCATCGAGCGCGTGCATATCTGCTCCCCAGAGGGTGTGATCGCGGACGCGTCCGCCGCGCCCGCTGCCAAAGAGTGGATGGAGCGTCCGTTCCGTCAGCGCTGGCTGACGGACCCGCTCGCGCTCGACGTTGGGATCCAGCTGCTCACGTTCTGGACGGGGGTCCATAGCGCCGGTCCTTCTCTTCCTTGTGCGGTGTCGAGCTACCGCCAGTACAGGGACTTCCCGAAGGACGGAACCCGGGTCGTCGCGCGCGTCACGAAGAGCGATTCGAAACGGGCATTTGCCGACATCGAGTTTATAGCCGGGGACGGCGAGCTCGTCGCCCGCTTCGCAGGCTGCGAGAACACGGTCGACGAAGGACTGACCAGCACGTTCCTCAGCAATCGTCTTCCCCTCGAGGTGAGTTCCTGAAGTCAGCTCCCGACGTCAGCCAAATGGGGGAGTCGAGCGTGAGTGAACGCTTCGACATAGCGATCGTAGGATTCGGGGGGCTCTTCCCCGGTGCCGCGAGTTCGCAGGAATTCTGGCGAAACATCGAGCGCGGTGAGGACGCCGCGGCCGATGTACTGCCTGGGCGATGGCGAATCGATCCCGACGAAGCGTATTCCTCGGAGATCGCCGTCGCCGATAAGGTCTACTCGCGCCGCGCATGCCTGTTGGGCGACATCGACCTGGATCCCGAGGGACTGGGCATCGATCCGCATCTCCTGGAACGGCTCGATCCCATGTTCCGCGTCGCGCTACGGGCGGCACAGATGGCGGTCGAGGACGGCCAATCCGAATCTCTGAATCGGGACCGCACCGGCGTCATCTTCGGCAACATCGTGTTGCCGACAGACGCCTCGTCGGCCATGGCCCTAGAGACCCTCGGCCGCAGCTTCGCAGAGCGATTGGGGCAGGTCGGCGACGTACCCGACGCCACAGAGCCACTCAATCGGTACGTGGCGGGCTTGCCGGCGGGCCTGGTCGCCCATGCCTTGGGCCTGCGCGGCGGTAGCTACACGCTGGACGCCGCATGCGCCTCGTCACTCTACGCGCTGAAGCTGGCATGCGACGAGCTCGCGTCGGGCAGAGCCGACGCGATGTTGGCCGGTGGTATGTCGCGGCCTTCCTCACTGTACACGCAGATGGGGTTCAGCCAGTTGCGGGCACTCTCCCCTTCCGGCCGGTGCTCACCGTTCGACGAGTCTGCCGACGGTCTGGTCGTGGGCGAGGGAGCGGGGCTGTTCCTACTCAAGCGCGCGGCGGACGCGGAGCGCGACGGAGACCGCGTCCACGCCGTCATCCGCGGGATCGGCCTCAGCAATGACGTGGGCGGTAGCCTCATGTCGCCCGACTCCGAAGGGCAGTTGCGCGCCATGCGCGCGGCATATGCCCAGGCTGGGTGGGCGCCGGAGGACGTGGACCTCATCGAGTGCCACGGTACCGGCACGCCTGCCGGCGACAGAGCCGAGCTCACGAGCCTACAGGCGCTCTGGGCCGATTCGCCGGGCCCGGAGCGTCCCTGCATCATCGGGTCGGTCAAGTCCAACGTGGGCCACCTGCTCACCGGTGCGGCCGCCGCGGGGCTCGCGAAGGTTCTGCTCGCAATGGAAGCGGAGACCCTCCCGCCGACCGCGAACTTCGAAACGCCCGTAGACGACGTGCTGTTGCACGGCCCCTTCCGCGTCCTCTCGGAGGGCGAGCCGTGGACACGCCGCGGGGACGGATCCCCGAGGCGTGCGGCCATCAGCGCCTTCGGTTTCGGTGGCATCAACGCCCACGTGCTCATCGAAGAATGGCAGCCGCGTCGCCAGAGCCAGCAGAAACAGCGGACCGCACCGACGGTCAGCCCGGAGGTGGTCGATCCGCCTCGACCTCGTGCGGACGACGTCGCCATCGTCGGCATGGATGCGCACTTCGGCCCCTGGGAGGGCTTGCGTGCCTTCCAGGAGCGGGTACTGGGCGGCGATGCGAGCGTACAGCCCGCCACACCCACGCGCTGGTGGGGCGCCACGGAGTGCGAATGGTTCGAGGGGCTCGGGCTACACGCGAACGACTTCCGCGGCCACTACATCGACCGGCTCGAAATGCCGCAGGCGCGCTTCCGCATACCGCCCAAAGAGTTGCAGGAGATGCTCCCGCAGCAACTCCTCATGCTGAATGTCATGGCGAACGCCATCGAAGACGCCCGCTTCGAGCCCGAGGAGCGGCTGCGGTCGGGCGTCTTCATAGGCATCGCGCTCGACCTCAATACCACGAACTTCCACTTTCGCTGGTCTGCCGACGAAGGCGTGCGCGACAACACGGTCTCGCCGCTCACCGCCAACCGCACCATGGGAGCGCTAGGCGGCATCGTCGCCAGCCGCATCGCCCGCGAGTTCCGCATTGGCGGTCCCAGTTACACGATTTCCAGCGAGGAGACCTCGGGCATGCGCGCCCTGGAGGTCGGGATCCGCGCCCTGCAGAAGCGCGAACTGGACAGCTGCCTGGTGGGCGCCGTCGACCTCGCCGGCGACGTGCGTACAGTACTCGCAACGCACGCCGTCCATCACTATTCGGCCAGCGGGTGCGCCCGTCCGTTCGACGCCGACGCCGACGGCGCGGTGGTCGGCGAGGGAGCCGCGGCCCTGGTCCTGAAGCGCCTGGAAGACGCCGAGCGCGACGGAGACCGAATCTACGCAGTGATTCGCGGCTTCGGCGCGGCCTCGGGGGGATCGGCACAACGGCCCATGCCCACCCCCGACACCTATGGGCGTGCGCTCGCGCGCGCATATGAGGAAGCAGACCTCGATCCGTCTCTGGTCGGGTACGTCGAGACACACGGTAGCGGGAACCACATCGAGGATCGCATCGAGACCGAGGCGTTGTGCTCCTTCTTTTCCCCCCGCCACATGGCGCCCGTACGCCATCTCGGCAGCGTCAAGGCCGACGTCGGCCATTCCGGCGCCGCCGCAGCTCTCGCCTCGACGATCAAGACGGCGCTCTGCCTCTACCAAGAGATCCTTCCGCCAGTCCGCGGCCTGCGCAATGTACGCGCCGATCTGTCGCCGAGAGACTTTCTCCTGGCCAGGGAGCCGCAGTACTGGCTGCGGAACCGCGCCGACGGCCCGCGTCGCGCGGGCGTCAGCGCTCTAGGCATCGACGGCGGCTGCTGCCATCTGGTACTCGAGGAGCACGAGGAGAGCAAAGGCGCGGCAACGCTCGCGGAGCGTCGCCAGCCTCTGGGAGCCCGGAACGAAGCGCTCTTCGCTCTGGAGGGTGACGACGCGGCGCTACTCGGAGCTCGACTCGCGGCGCTCGCCGCCCACGTCCGCCACGATACCGAGTCCATCGAGTTGCTTGCACGCTCATGGTTCCGGAAGGTAGGGCAGAACCCGGATGCCAAGCTCGGCCTCTCCCTGGTGGCGCGCTCGCGGGAAGAGTTGCTGCGCCTCGTGGACGCGGCGGGAGCCACGCTACGCGGCGAGGCCGACGACAGCGCCCTGCCAGAATCGAGTCGCATCCTCTGGAATTCCCACCCGCTGGGCCGGCGCGGCAAACTGGCCTTCGTCTTCCCCGGCTCGGGCAACCACTACACGGGCATGGGTCGGGAGCTGGCGGCCGAGTGGCCTGAAATCGCTCGCAGGCAAGACGCGGAGAATCTGTATCTGCCTCAACAGCTCCTTCCTGACCGCTTCTGGAACGCTTCTTCGAGCAAAGATCTGGGCGATGACGAACGCGCGTACATTATCGCGCAGGTGGCGCTGGGTACGGTGGTTTGCGATCTGGTTCGATCCTTCGGCATCGAGCCCGGGAGCGTGGTGGGCTACAGCCTCGGGGAGTCCGCCGGCCTCTTCTCGTTACGAGCCTGGAAGGATCGAGAGAAGATGCTCGCCCGTCTCATGATGAGTTCTCTCTTCACCGACGACCTCGCTGGACGCTTCGACAGCATTCGCAAGAGCTGGGGCCTGACGGACTTCGAAGAAGTGGACTGGGTGACCGGCGTGGTGGATCGCACTGCTGCTGCGGTGCGCGGCGTGCTCGACGCCGAAGAACGCGTCTATCTGCTCATCATCAACACTCCGGCCGAGTGTGTCATCGGAGGCGATCGGCAGCGGGTGGCCGCGGTGGTGGACGCGCTGCACTGCAACTTCCACGCGCTCAAGGGCGTGCCTACCGTGCACTGCGCGGTGGCCGAGCCCGTGGCCAAGGAGTACCACGACTTCCACCTGTTCCCCACCACGCCCCCCGCAGGCGTGCGCTTCTTCAGCGCCGCGAAGGCGGACGTCTACGACGTCACTCCGGAGAGCGCGGCGGACAGCATCCTCGAGCAAGCGCTCAGGGGCTTCGACTTCCCCCGACTCATTGAGCGCGCTTATGAGAACGGGGTCCGGATCTTCCTCGAGATGGGGCCCGGCTCGTCGTGCACGCGCATGATCTCGCGCATCCTGGAAGGACGCCCACACGTCGCTCAGTCCGCTTTGAGCGCACAAAAGGGCGACGTCTCATCGCTTCTGCACCTCCTCGGTCGGCTCATCGCCGAGCGGGTCCATGTGGACCTCCAACCTCTCTACGGAGTCGAGACCCGCGCGCTGGGACACCGTAGCACGCTGCG
>Ga0208879_1004471_pt1 | contig 10878 bp, 9 predicted proteins | sample Knorr_S15_td_Bot_FD_185605 | JGI IMG/M metagenome (GOLD analysis project Ga0208879, IMG submission 185605) | Marine microbial communities from Southern Atlantic Ocean transect - Knorr_S15_td_Bottom_ad_5009_LV_A (SPAdes) (version 2) | ecosystem: Environmental > Aquatic > Marine > Oceanic | place...
CAATTTTATGCAGCCCCTCAAATTTCCCTACACCATAATCAATATGTGTGACAAAATCTCCCATATGAAGGCTAGTAAGTTGCTTAATTGTTATCGCTTTCTTGTCGGTAAATTTAGTTTTTGATTTGAATTTATGATGCCTATCAAAAATTTGATGATCGGTATAAATTGCAAGTTTATTATCCAAATCAATAAAGCCCTCATGCAATGAAAAAAGGATGCAATTGTAATTCAGCCCCTTTGTTGAATGCTCAAAAATGGCATTAAATCTTTCTTCTTGTTCATCAGAAGAACAGAGGATAATATTTTTTAATCCTTGTTTTGTATTTTCTAAAAGATCCTCTTTCAGTAAATCAAATTGTTTATTTATTTTGGTAATGGATAGCGTCCTATTTGTAATAATATCAGTTGGCGAAAAATAAGCCCTGTTTGTATTTTCAATAACATGATAATGACTCAGCTGCTCACAAAAATCATTTCCATTTGTAAATAACCCTTCTGGGCTAAGGTGCTTAGTTGCATTTTCTGCTACAATTTGGTATTGTTCCTGTGCTTTATTAAAATAATCTACTAAAACTCCTTTTGTATAATGTATATCTCTCACCCACATTACACTGTTTTTAGGCAAGTATTCTAAAATACTCACTTGTGAAGTTGTACTTTTTTTAGCCTCAGTATTCGGGACAATTGTAATTTTATCATCCTTACATATTGATAGTTGTGTGTTAATATCAAATGTCCTGATGCTCTCAATTATCCTGTCAAAAAACTCAATTCTAAAAGGATGCTCATCAGCAAATGAAAAGACATCAAGAATTCCTCCTCTTATTGCATATTGTCCTGGATCAATTACAAAATCAACTTCCTTAAAATTTAATGAAAGTAAAAGTTCTTCTAAATCTGAAATTTCAAATTCATCATTTATTTTTAAACTGAGGGTTTGCTTTTTCAACTCCCTTCTACTAATTACTTTTTCCGACAAGGCTTCTGAGTAGGTAACAATAATCGGATTTTTTTTGTTATTTAGTTTGTTGAGTACTTCTGCTCTTAAAAGAATATTGGCATTATCTGTTTTTTCTAGCTGATAAGCTCTTCTGTAAGATGCCGGAAAGAAAAAAACTTCATTATTTAATAAGGATTCAATATCATTAATAAAATATAAGGATTCTTCCTTATCTCTAAATATAAATAAATGGGGGACTGAGCTCTTGCGTACAACCGCACTTGCCATGATTGCAAAAGATGAGCCAACTAATCCGTTTAATTGGATTTTGCTTTTTTCTTTTTGTAAAGCAACTTTTATTTTATCAGTTGCTTTTGGTATTCCAAAATAGGTGAGTAGTGGTGCTTTCAACTCTATTTAGATATTGTGTATTTCGTTCATCATTTCTTTATACCAATCTAAAGATGTATCAAATGGTTTTCCTCCTTTAATTCGTGTAAAATCAATACAGGAAAGCGTATTGTTATTATCTTCATCCCAGCCAACAACTCCACTAATTCCGTTTATTGCACTTTCCACAGCTTTGTCTGCAATTTCGATTATCAACTCTAAATCTTCTTTATTTGCTTTTGCTGATCTTCCAAAGTAACCACTTTTTTGCACCAGTACTTTATTGGCTTTTAATCTTTTCCCTAATTGTTTTGCAAACCATTGTCCAGGATTTAATTCATCTAATCTAACATGTCCAAATGCATCTCGTAAAACTGTTTCTCCTGCTTTTTCAGTTTCAGCAATTATAACATCCATTCCAGCTCCTTCACTTAAAAAGACATTTACACAATCGTATTTATCCATTACTTTGTTTAAGCGTTCACATTCTTTATCAAAATCAATTTCTTCTTCAGGCAAAAGTACTGAGTGTACTTCCCATTTAGCTTTGCTGAGTCCAATTTCAGGTATAAAACTAATATTGTTTAATCGTTTACGATAAGCAAGTGCAGTTGCTGCAGTTAACCAACCACAATGCCTACCCATCACTTCATGTATTATTAACTGCCTATCAGAAGTTGTGTTTTCATTGGCTATATTCTCAAAAAATATAGCTCCTTGTTCAGCAGCTGTCCAAGCCCCAAGTGTTTGAGCTATTGGATACACATCATTATCAACCGTTTTTGGTAAACCTACAACTGTTAAATTGTAGTTGTTTTCTTTTAAATAGTTGGCTAACTCAGCAGCTGTTGTGTTGGTGTCATCCCCACCAATAGTATGTAAAATTGTAACACCATCTTCCACTAATTGATTAGCAGCAATTGCTAATGGGTTTTCTCCATTTTGCACATATCCTTTGTTGATGCAGTCCTCAGTATTAGTTAGTTTTACCCTGCTGTTGCCTATTGGCGAGCCTCCAAACTGATAGAATTTGTCAGTATTTCCTAAAAGTGATTTAGGAAAAGAAATGCTATTCCCTAAAAGTAATCCTTTATAGCCATTTAAGTAAGCAATAATTTTTGCATCAGGATAATTTTTTAAATATTGCTCAGTTAATCGACCAATTGATGCTGATAAACAAGGAGCTATACCGCCTGAAGTTAGGAATGCAATTTTCATATTCAGTAGTAATTTTAATTCGTGCAAATATCGAAAATTTAATAAGATTCTTTGAGAAAATAATTCTTTACTTTGCCCTCCAATTAGAATATAGGAAATGATTAAGGTATTTAAGTTTGGGGGTGCATCAATAAAAGATGTAGAAAACATAAAGAATGTAGGCAATCTATTGCAGCAATATCATGAGGGAAAGTTAGTAATTGTTTTCTCAGCTATGGGTAAAGTAACCAATATGCTAGAGGAAGTAGTTGGCGCTTATACTCAGCAAAACGGTAATGAGATTACAGCTTTAAATAAAGTTAAAACATTTCATAATGATATCTTGCATCATCTTTTTGATAAGCAAGATGCTATTTTTAATGCAGTAAATAATCTTTTTATTGAAATTGAATGGGTGCTTGAAGAAACCCCAAATCAGCATTATGCCTATTATTACGATCAAATTGTATCAATCGGAGAGTTTTTGTCAACAAAAATAATGAGTGCTTATTTACTTCAGATAGGTTTTGAAAACCAGTGGATAGATGTTCGAGATATTATTCGCACAGATAATACCTACAGAAATGCCAAAATTGATTGGGAATTAACTACCAAACTTATTGATAGCCATATCAACCACCAACATTCCATTACGCAAGGTTTTTTAGGTTGCACTTCAGAAAATTTTACCACAACTTTAGGAAGGGAAGGAAGTGATTTTACTGCTGCAATTTTAGCCTATTGTTTGGATGCAACAGAAGTAGTTATTTGGAAAGATGTTCCTGGAATGATGAATGCAGACCCTAAGCAGTTTGAGGGCGCAAAATTATTAGATAAAGTGTCTTTTGATGAGGCTATTGAGTTGGCTTTTTTTGGCGCAAAAGTGATTCATCCAAAAACGATACAGCCTTTAAAAAAGAAGAATATTCCATTAAAAGTAAAATCATTTATTAATGCAACAGATAAAGGAACGCTTATAACTGAATCTGAGGTGATAAGTCCGCAAATACCTTCCTATATTATGAAAGAAAATCAGGTACTTATTTCTATATCAGATACTAACTTGTCATTCATAGTTGAAAATCATATGAGTCAAATCTTTCATTTGTTTTCAAAACATTCTGTTCGGGTCAATATGATGCAGAACTCTGCTGTTTCCTTTTCTATTTGTGTTGATAATGACAAGCATAAAATTCCAAATTTGCTCCATGACTTGCAAAAGGACTTTAAGGTTTTTTACAATAAAGGACTGAGTTTATATACTGTTCGGCATTACACTCCTGAGTCCCTGGAGGAGTTATTAAAAAATAAAACAATTATTTTAGAGCAAAAAACTAGAAATACTATCCAAATTGTTGCTTAATAAATTTTAAATGAAAGGATTAATACATTATTGCGTATCTTTGCGCACATTTTATTCATAGGACATGACTTCATCACATACATTTCATATCCCTGTAATGGGCACTGCATTTACTGCTGATTCTCCATTAAAAGTAGCACATTATGGTATAAATACTGTAATTGCTTTGGCAGATGATGTTTTATTGGAGAGGTTGAGAAAATACTATTCTGATTTAAACGACATCTCTTATGAAGAGATTAAGAAAAATACCATTGATTACCGTGCGGATAGAATTACTGCATATTTAGATTTGGTCAATAAAATAGCGTCAAAAAAGTTTCATGAACTTTCTACTGCTACATCTGAAAAATTTGATGAGGTGAAAAAGTATTTTGCTATGCTCCCTGATAGTAGTGATGTTAAAAAAGAATTCAATACATTCATTGCGAATACATTTAGTTTTGATGATTTGTCTACTTGGCTAAAAGAGAATTTATCTATGGGAAGTATTGATGTAAATATCATGACAAAAGTGGATAAAACTAACTATTTCAAAAAAGAAGAGTTGCCTTCAGAATACAATGATGCACATGCTGGATTAAGAGGGTATGCTAATTCTGATTTGGAATCATCTGTAATTTTCTCAGCCGGAATGAACCCGAGACTGTATGGTTATATCGCTAAGTTTGATGATTTTTTCCCAGATGTAAATGGTTATATTAAAAAGAAAATAGTGCTTAAAGTTTCTGATTATAGGTCAGCAATTATTCAAGGGAAATTTTTAGCTAAAAAAGGACTTTGGGTTTCGGAATACCGTATTGAATCAGGACTAAATTGTGGAGGGCATGTCTTTGCTACTGATGGCTACTTAATGGGACCAATTTTGGCAGAGTTTAGAGACAGAAGGCAAGAACTTATTGATGAAATTTATTCGGTTTGCAAGCCCGCATTAGAGGCAAATGATAAACCCATTCCAAATGAAACTTTAGCAATTAAAATTACAGCACAAGGCGGTGTAGCTACTGCTGAAGAGCACAACTTCTTAATCAAGCATTATAAATTAGATACTGTGGGTTGGGGGACTCCTTTCTTATTAGTTCCTGAGGTAACTAATGTTGATCCTGTAACTAGGAAACAATTGCAAGATGCAAAAGAAAAAGATTTGTATTTGAGTAATGTTTCTCCTCTAGGGGTGCCTTTTAATAATCTCAGAAATTCATCTAAAGATGTAGAGAAATTTCAGAAAATAGAAGAAGGAAAACCAGGAAGCCCTTGCCCAAGAAAGTTTTTGGCATTGAGTAATGAATACGGTACGGAAGGAGTGTGTACAGCTTCTCGTTTATTTCAAAAAAATAAAATTGATGAGCAAGGCGTTTCAGATCAAATTACAGATAAAGTATGTTTGTGTATGGGGTTGGCTGCAACTGCAGTTATTAATTATGGTTTAAATACTCGTGAAAGTTTTGGAGTTTCAATTTGCCCAGGACCAAATATGGCTTATTTTAATCAGGAACTTTCTTTACAAGACATGTCCCATCATATTTACAATGGTGATGAAGGTATTGTTCGTGCCGACCGACCTAATATGTTCGTAAATGAATTGGGGATGTACCTTACCTATTTATCAAAGAAAATTGAGGAGCATAAAAATGATTGGGGTAGAAGATCTGGAAGATATTTGAATGATTTTACCTTAAATATGAATGAAGGAATTGCCTACTACCAAGAAATGTTTAATTCAATCGGAACTACTTTTTCTAGTGTGAAAGATGCTGCATATCAATCCTTAAATGAGGCGATAGAAAGCATGAAAAAAATGAGTGCTGAAATTGATGTTCTTATTGCACAAAATCAGAAATAATTTTTTTTAGTAACATTTTAGCAATTTTTACATTACTTTCTACAGTCCAACCTGCCACATGAGGGGAGAGGATAGTGTTTTGGGCATTCATCAAGTATTGCATATCATTGGTTAATCCTTCTTTGCTCAAATTTTCAAATGAAATTTTTTCGTATTCCAATACATCAAGGCAAGCCCCTTTTATTTTTCCATTTTCTAAAGCTTCAACCATTTGTTTTGTGTTTACACATTTCCCCCTTGCAGTATTAATAAGGTAAACCTCTTTTGTAAAGTTATTGATGAAAGTATCATCTACCAAATAAGTAGTTTCCTCCGTTAAAGGAATATGTAAACTTACAACATCTGCTTCTTTATAAATCCTTTCCATGCTGCTTTTATGAGGGTAATCATTGAGGTATTTATCGTAAGCCAATATCTTTACATCAAAGCCTTGTAATACTTCTGCAAAAGCTGATCCATTATTTCCGTAACCAATTATTGCAATTGTTTTCCCAGAAAGCTCTAAGCCTCTATTTCCTTCTCGCTCCCAAATTCCATTACGTACTTCTTGGTCAGCCTTATTTAAATTATTGAACAATGAAAGTAACATTCCTAAAGCATGTTCGGCTACTGCTTGCCTGTTTCCTTCAGCAGCATTGTAGCATTTTATGTTTTTACTTTGCAAATAGTTTACATCAATATTTTCTAGCCCACTTCCTGCTCTGGCAATAAATTTTAGCCTTGTGGCTTTATCAATAAATGATGTATCAATTGCAATTCTACTCCTAATTATTATTCCTTCATAATCACCAATTATTTTCTCAACTTCTGCTTTGCTTTTATTATAAGCCGTATCGCAGCAATGATTTTGTTTTTCTAATTCTTGTTTTAAGTTAGGGTGTACGGTATCAATAAAAAGGATTTTCAATTTGGGTTTTGTTAGTTTCTGGGTTTTTTGAATTAACACATTATCAAATTAACTCATTAATAACTGCCCTATCCAAAAATAGATGAATAAGCCTAATACATCATTTACGGTTGTAATAAATGGCCCGGTTGCTAATGCAGGATCAATCTTGTATTTTTCTAATGTAAGAGGAATGAATGTGCCAAAAACAGCCGCAAAAACAATTACTGCTAGTAATGAAATACTAACGGTTAGGCTGAGTTCCATGCTATAACCTAAGCCAAATGCTGCTCCTAAAATAATAATGGAACAAATAATTCCATTTAATAATCCTACCCCAAGTTCTTTGATTAATTTTTGAAAAATATTTTCCATTTTTAAGGAGTCATTAGCCAGTCCTTGCACAACAATTGCTGCTGATTGCACCCCTACATTACCTCCCATTGCCGCAATAAGTGGAATAAAAAAGGCCAATTCAAAATTATTTTCTAAATCAAAAATCCCAATTACCTTTGCCCCTAAAAGTCCGCCTATCATCCCTATTAGTAGCCAAGGCAATCGAGCCCTTGTTAATTCCCAAATACTATCACTACTTTCCACATCTTCCGAAATACCAGAAGCCATTTGATAATCTTTTTCGGCCTCTTCTTTTACCACATCCATCACATCATCAATGGTAATTCTCCCTATAAGTCGATTCAAATTATCTACAACTGGCAGTACTATTAAATCATATTTATTCATGATGTTTGCTACATCTTCATCATCTTCAGTGGCTTTAACCGATACAATATCAGTCTTAATTATGTCTTTTATTGGCGTATTAGTTTCTATTAATAATAACTTTCTTAATGACATAGACCCTAGTAATTTATCATCATTATCCACCACATAAATGGTGTGAACTTCTTTAACATGCTCTGCCTGTTTTCTCATTTCTTTTAAGCATTGCAAAGTAGTCCAATTTTCATTTACTTTTATAAGCTCTTTAGCCATCAATCCCCCAGCCGTATCTTCTGGGTAACTTAATAAATCAGAAATATCACTTGCATGTTCTTCATCCTCAATATGGGCAAGAACTTCTTCTTTTTTTTCTTTTGATAATTCTGCAATTACATCAGCTGCATCATCTGATTCTAAGTTATCAATTACTTCTTCCGCAATTTCTTTTGCTGTTAAATCTGATAAAAGATCTTCTCTGGTATCGTCTTCTAATTCCACCAATACCAAAGCGGCTTTTTCTTCATCAATTAAATTGAAGAAAAAATGAGCATTACTTATGGATAAATCTTCAATAATTTCAGCAATATCAGCAATGTGTAAATCTGTAATAATTACACTTAATTCTGCTGAATTATTTACTTCAATTAATGCTGTTATTTGCTCTATGTATGCGCTATTTATTTCTATTCTATCCGACATGATTGGTTAGTTTTATAAAATCATCAACTGATAATTGCTCAGCTCTTAAACTTAGTAAATCTTGCAATTCACTTTCATTTTTCAAAGTAAAGGGTTTTAATGCATTCCGCAAGGTTTTACGTCTTTGATTAAACCCTGCCTTCACAACTGTTTTGAATAATTTTTCATCACAGCCTAAAGATTTTCGATTATTTCTAATTAACTTTATCACTCCTGATTTTACTTTAGGAGGAGGGGTAAATACATCTTCATGAACAGTAAAACAATACTGCACATCATAAAACGCTTGAATAAAAACAGATAATATGCCTCTTTTTTTTCCTTTTTCACTCACTATTCTCTCAGCCACCTCTTTTTGAAACATCCCTACCACTTCTATGATTTGGTCTCTATTCTCAAACGCTTTAAATAATATTTGGGAAGAGATATTATAAGGAAAATTACCTATCAGTGAAAACTGATCAGGATACTTCTCCTTTAAAGGTAATTGTAAAAAATCTCCTTCAGTAATTTTTCCCTCTAGTTCAGGGTAGTTTAAGCGCAAATAAAAGACGCTTTCTCTATCAATTTCAACTAATTGAATTTCAAAATTCTTTTCTACTAAAAATTGCGTAAGCACTCCCATTCCTGGGCCTATTTCAACAACAAACTGAGTATCACTACTTAATAAATCTGTAATATTTTTTGCAATAGTTTCATTATTCAAAAAATGCTGGCCCAAATGCTTTTTTGCACGAACATCTTTCATCTTACCTTTTTAATCGTTTAAAAAGTTTTGATGCAAAAACGAACTCATTAAGTTCTTTATTGTCAGAGTTTATAAGTTCTTCCTTATTCCCTGTCCACCAAATTCTACCATCATTAATAAAAGCAATATTATCACCAATTTGCATTACTGAATTCATATCATGTGTATTTACAACAGTTGTAATGTTATATTCTTCAGTTATTTCTTGAATTAAATCATCAATAAGGATTGCAGTTTTAGGATCTAGCCCAGAGTTAGGTTCATCACACAATAAATATTTAGGTTGCATTGAAATCGCTCTTGCAATAGCTACTCTTTTTGTCATTCCTCCACTTAGTTCAGCTGGCATTAATTGGTTTTTATTTTCCAGGTTTACTCTTTGTAAACAAAAATTAACTCTTTCTAATTTTTCCTCCTCACTTTTGTCCGTAAACATAGTAAGTGGGAACATGATGTTTTCCTCAACAGTCATGTAATCATAAAGCGCTCCTCCTTGAAAAAGCATACCAATCTCCTGCCTAAGGATTCTTTGATCTTTGTTTTTCAGTTGATTAAAATTAACTCCATCAAAAAATACTGACCCCGAATCAGAGGCATATAATCCTATCATAATCTTTAATAAAGTTGTTTTTCCCGAACCACTTTCTCCAATTATGAGATTTGTTTTCCCTTTCTGAAATGAAAAAGACATATCTTTTAAAACATGATTTTCGTAAAAATGCTTTTCTATATTCCTTATTTCTATCATGATAAAATCAAATCAGTTAGAATATAGTTGCATATCAATATCAAAATACTACTTGATACTACTGCTTGTGTGCTTGCCTTGCCCACAGCAATTGCTCCTCCTTTAGTATAAAAACCGAAATAGGCGGATACTGATGAAACAATAAAAGCAAAAAATATGGTTTTAATAATTGCATATGTAACATAGAAAGAATTAAAATCATATTTTAATCCTGAAAGAAACTCTATTGTTGTAATGCCAGCAGATAGTGCCCCAACCCAAGCTCCAATCATACCTATTCCCATGCTCAAGATTACTAGTATTGGAAAAAAGAAAATAGAAGCAATAATTTTTGGAAATATTAGATAAGATGCAGAATTAACGCCCATGATTTCTAAAGCATCAATTTGTTCAGTTACTCTCATAGTTCCTATTTCAGAAGCTATGCTTGATCCTACTTTTCCTGCCAAAATTAAAGATATCATTGTTGGCGAAAATTCTAAGATTAACGAATCCCTACTTGCAAGACCTACTAGATAAGAAGGTAGGAATGGATTGCTCATATTAAAAGCAGTTTGTATGCTTACAACACCACCTACAAAAAAGGAAATGATGACAACAAGACCAATTGAATTAAGTCCAATTTTTTCTAATTCAAGCAATAACTGTTTTTGAAAAACACTCCATTTTTTGGGTTTACTAATGACTCTATACATCATTATACAGTACTGCCCTAGGTGATGAAGTAGTTTTATCATATTGGCGGAAATTAAGTATTTTATTTAAATTTGCACTAACTTATGAAAATACAAAAGTATCATCTTTTATTTATTATCGCTTTATTCTTACTTACTTCTTGTGGAATGAGTAAGAAAAACGGTTGCAATATATGCCCTAATTTTTCTTCTTCTCAGGGAGTATAAGAAATAATATTTAACTTTTATTTTACTTTAGATTGGTTCTAAATAGCTATATTTGCAAAATGCAAAAATTAGCTAATTTAGCAATAGGTACTAAGGGAGAAATGCGATCAATTTCTGATAGTGATTTAGAACAAAAACTATTAGAAATGGGATGTACTCCAGGAGAAAAAATTGAAGTTGTCAGAAAAGCTCCTTTTGGTGGTCCTATTGCTATATTAGTTTCTTCTTATGTACTAAGCATAAGAAAAGAAGATGCTATGAAGATTGATGTAAAATTATTGAAGGATGAGTAAAAGGAAGATTAAAATTGCTTTAGCTGGAAACCCAAATTCAGGGAAAAGTACTTTATTTAATGCCTTTACGGGTTTAAAACAAAAAGTAGGAAATTATCCAGGTATTACAGTTGAAAAGAAAACAGGTAAATCAATCTTATTAG
>Ga0208879_1004473_pt1 | contig 10876 bp, 8 predicted proteins | sample Knorr_S15_td_Bot_FD_185605 | JGI IMG/M metagenome (GOLD analysis project Ga0208879, IMG submission 185605) | Marine microbial communities from Southern Atlantic Ocean transect - Knorr_S15_td_Bottom_ad_5009_LV_A (SPAdes) (version 2) | ecosystem: Environmental > Aquatic > Marine > Oceanic | place...
GAGACCGGTGGATCGATCCTTCACCCCGCCAGAAATGCCAACGCTGTCGGGATAGCACCGACACAGGAACTGGTGAGCCAGGACGGTATGTTTGGAGAGGCGTTTAATCACCGAACCGGAACCATATGTCGCACAGTAGAGGACGCCGCCCGTGTGATTGATGTCATCGCCGGGTATGACCCCAGGGATGAGAGAACTGTCTTTAGCATTGGCCGTACCCCGGAAGAACCCTATCAAAACTTTGTAGTCGCTGAAAAAGATGTCAACAAAGAAACCCTGAAAGGCATGCGCATCGGAGTGGTCCGCGAGTTCATGGATAAAGACCTTTTCAATGAGGCTTCGTTCCAGAGCATCGATATTGTAGACAGAGCCATTGACGATCTGCGCGACCTTGGCGCTACCATCATTGATCCAGGAGAGCATGGCGCCCTGTTCCAGGAATGTGTCGATAAGTATGTTCCAATATATCGCAACCAGCGATTCATCAACCAGTTCCCGGAGCAATTCCCACCAGGAGAAGACCCCATCCAACGCTTGCTGGATATGTACTTCGATCCATCGCTAGTCCCGCATACGGTAAGTGGAGTTCCGACTATCAGGAACCTGGGGCCGAGGTTCAACCTCGGAGAAAGTAAATACTTCCTGAACCGTTATCTCCGAGAGCGCGGCGATGCGAGTATCCAAAGCGTCACGGATATGATTAACAAGGCGCGTTTCTTTACGGATCTTCGTCCAGGCACCGATTTCACGAGTTATAAAGTACAGCTGGAGAGGACTAACGCTGCCACGACACTGGATCTGGCCAGCCTTTTCCAGGACAGGCTTGCCTATAAGACCATCTTCCTGCAATGCATGACAATGCTCGACCTTCACGCTGTGACCTATGCGTCCAGTATCCATGTTGCCCATGTGCTTGGGAATCCTTCAGAGCCTTCAAGGCACAATAGTCCGAACCACCATAGCATTTGGGGAGTAATGGGTAGAGATGGCGGCTTCCCCACGATGAACGTCCCGGCAGGATTTACGTCCCATGTGTTTGACCGTGATGCAGATGGGAAACTGGTGGGACCTGTTCCTGCAAGGCTACCCGTGTCCATTACCTTCGCCGGCCCCCATTTTGGCGAGCCAACACTCATCAAGATAGCTTCTGCCTATGAAGCATCAACGAAACACCGCACACCACCACCTGACTTTGGACCGCTTCCGTGAGTAAAAGAAGGGGTTAACCGTCGGCGGTTAGCCCGGATGATGCATAGGTTCTCGTCACGAAGCGACGAAAGCGGCATAGAAGTGCTGCCTTGTAAGAAGTCGTCCTGTGGTAGTCCAGCGATCTTTGCACGCCCGATTCCGCAGTTGTAGCGTGGTGTACGGGGTCGGGACCTGCCGTCAACTCAGGTAGCTTGATCGCTCACTCCTCCCATAGTTTCAAAGTCCTTTGGAATAAACGATTTCTACCCAACATTATCAGCCGTACTTGTTAAACCGCACGTTTTGAGGCACACTTTTGCCTCACGGCTTGTGATGAACGGGGCAGATCTCAGAACCGTTCAGGAACTCGGGGGATGGAAGAGCATGAGCATGGTGGAGCGTTATTCTCATCTGAGCGATAGGCACAAGGCTGAAGCTGTGGAGCTGATTGGCAGGAAGAATTTCACTACGCTAAGCACTACACCCCAAAATCGTGAAGTTGCCGAATCACTCCAAGTCATTGAAAATAAATAGTGTGGGGGTATAGCTCAGTTGGAAGAGCACCTGCTTTGCAAGCAGGGGGTCGTCGGTTCGAGTCCGTCTACCTCCACCAATTTATCTCCTTATATATCAGTTAGTTAGGGGTAGTCTGCCGAAGCCCTCAAAAGGGTTGTTTTGGGCAGGGAGCGGATAGGGTGCGGATTTGGAGGTGAAAGTTTGGTGGATTTGGGTGGGGTAGGGAACTGGCCGGGTGGTTCCTTTTCACATTATTTTACCCGACGAATATTACCATCCCTAATCAACTCCAAAGCATATATTCGGCGTTCTTTCAGAGGAGTTTCGCTTAGCTTATCGACCAGTAGATCCCATGTAAAACCGACTGTTTCCGATTTTTTCCCGCTTCGCAGCCGTCATGATTAAATGACTTGTGACGTCGTCAGAGACATCTAACAGCTCACAGGCAAGTGGAGAGTTTGCCAGCTATTCCGGATCATCTCGATATTTTCGATATTCAATGTCTTTATCAACAACGAGTGCATAGAGGATTTCGCTTTTATCGTTGATGATCACAGAATTCAGATCTCCGTAGAACTGAGCCTTCGCTTGTTCGCTGAAGCCTTTGACGATATAGGTTCGAGAAGGCTCCCCCGATTCATCGAGTAAAGAGATATAAAAATCATACTTGTCTTCATCTTGGGTTCTGGTGATGGATACTCCGGCTGACGGGGCTCTTTGAACAGAAATTCTTTCCAGAGGATCACCCAGTGAGCCTAAGTTCTTTGTTGCCGAGGAGCAACCCACGTTGAGAATTAGGAACCCATTAAGAAGTAGGACAATGCCCAATGAATTCTTAGCCAGCATTACTTCTATCCTACCACTGCGGGGATACAGATTTCAGGAATTTTCTGTGACGGATCGAGTCAGCGGGGACGTTCAACCAGAGACAACCGATCGCCTCCCTCTCTCTTAGCCTGATGAAGGGCCCACTTGGTTGCTGCGATCAAGGATACGGGCGTATCCTCCTCGCTCATCTGAGCCAGACCACCGGAGAGAGTAACGGGGGGAGAGGACGTCGGTCTGCTCGATATATTTTGGCCTCGCAGGCCTTCCCACGCAGTCGGTCACCGGTCTCCTTGGCAGTATGGGAATCCGTCTCCGGCATCAGGATGAGGAACTGGTCCCCGCCGTAGCGTGCGATCAGGCCCTTCTCACCCATAACCTCTCGTAGAGTGCGTGCGATTGTATAAAGGACACGGTCACCCCCTCGATGGCCATAGGAGTCGTTGTAGCTGTCGAAATTATCGATATCAAAGAGTAGGGAAGAAAGAGCCAAGCCGCCCTGTTTGCTGTGTCGCATCTCCTGTGTCAGCAGAGTGTCCAGCCCATGACGGTTATGGAGACCGGTGAGAACATCGATCACCGCGTAGCTCTCGACCGGCTGTAGCTGTTGAGCTGTCCAGATGAGAGCATTTCCATGGCGCAAACGCTGAGCCAGGACAAATAAGAGATTGCGAGCGACGGCGTGGCAGGAAACAACCAGAGACCACAGTGCCTTTTCGCCCAGTACGAGCAAGCGACAGTCCTCATCGGTAACAACGTTGGCTGAGGTCAGCTGGCCGTCGATGAGAGAGAGTTCGCCGACGATCTCCCCTGGCTCCAGTATGACAATCGGATTCAACTCAAGCTCAAGGTGAATGTGTAGACGACCCGATAGGATCATGTAAAGAAAGTGATTGGGTTGTCCGGCATGTATGAGCACATCACCTTTCTCTAAGCATCGAACTGAACAGGTTTCCAAAATACCTTGAATGGATTCAAGATCAACACCTCTCAGCAAGAGCATGTTCGCCAGTTCGCCGGGATCCAGAGCTTCATTTAGATGAATCAGCATGAGGTTTGTCTGTTTTCATATCTACTCAGCTTCTGTTACACCGGCGACTGGCCCCTTAGGGGCTTGGGAGCCCAGCCTGAAGTCGAACTTATCGTGAAAGTCCACAGATTCGACTATTCTGTCGAAATGTCTGAGGTGGAGGAGGCCTGTCTGGCCCCTCCCTCCTGTGCCGCTAGCCGGGACTAGGCATCATCCCGGCTAGGTTAGCCCATGCATCCGCTCCATTGACTGGCCGCGGTCGGCTCCGGCACTCGATCGATCAGGAGAAGGGATAGGAACTGGTCTTGAGGCACCAAGGTATGTTTTCCGCACTTCCCGCCATGGATCTCTCTTGGTTCTTCCGGAGGATAGCCATCATGAAATGACAGCCTCCTTCTCGGACACAAATCTCTCTGAACATGTCCTCCTTCGATGTTGGTTTGAACTTGTTCCGGTTTCCGTGTTTTTTTAAGAGCGAGGCTTCTTCCCTTGCCGAGAAGATCGCTTGGGTGCGCTCAACGATTACATTCAGTGGAAATTCTGCCGTTATCTCGACTGTCTTACAGTGACGAACGTCACCAAGAATGTGAAAAGTTTGAATAGAATCAGTACATGTCTAAGGCTCGCTTTGGAGAACGGCATCCTGGCTGGGCAGCCCTATGGGTGGTCCTCTTCATGTCTGTTCCTCAATGGGCTGAATGGATCTGGTCGTTGTATTCAAGCGACCCGTTGGTGCCATGGATGGCCCGTGCCATAGGGTTATCCGGAGTACCGGAGGTCTCTTTAACGGTGCTGCTCTGGGTCACCAGTCCCATTGGCCTTGTCCTGCTTGCCCTGATCTTGTACCGGAGCAGGTCCGGCAACCGGCTCAGTAAGGACGTTTTAAACGTCAGCATTCAGATGAGTAAGCCGTTGTACGTCGAAAGAGTGGAGACCTGGTGCAAGGCGAAGAGAAAAGTCCCTACTGGATGCTTGTGTTGAGTGATGCTGTGGTGCGGAATCGAACGAAATCCAGGATGAGTCTCGTGTTCGAGCTCCACTGCAAGTTAAAGGATGGTAGGCCTTGTGAGATTCCCGAGCGCAGCGATCTGGATGCCTTCATCAAGACCCCTGCAAGCCCCATCAGTTTTTGAGGGGGCCGGTCGCTTTAGATAGCCGTGCTCACGCCGAAGGGGATCTCTGCTTTGGTTACGCTGAGTTTCCGCCAACTCGAGAAGGTCCCGGGTTAGACACCTCTCACACTCAACTGGTTGTTCTAGACAGACTATCCGGCAGGAAGGCTGTGTTGGATCTGTAAAGCCTTAGTGTCCCGCCTTTTTCACTTCGTGACAAGAACCTATGCATATTCCGGGCTTTAGAAATCAAACGAATGGGTAAACTTAACTAAAATTGCCCGATCACTGAGTGCCGGATCAAGACGGTTGCGAATGTCCCTGTAAACGATGAAGAGGTCGTCTCCGGCACGATAAATGTAATTGAATCGGAAATTGAAAGCCTTCACCTGTGCCGCGTTGTTGTACTGAAACGTTGTACTGGTAATGAGCTGAGTGCTCAGGGAATAGTTCACGCCTGCATTGACGACATGGCTGGTGAAGCTTCCCTGGGGTACATCAATCTTGTTCAAGTCGTAGTTCAGATCCAGTATCAAGGAAGAGACGGGTTTCCACTGGGGATTCAGCCTAAAAGTGATCTTGCTTCCTCCGAAAAATCCGCGCTGGGGAGAAAATAGGATGCGTCCTGCCAAACGGCGGGAGGAGTTGAAAGTGAAATCGATGAGATAACTTTGTCCCCGGTAGTCTCCAGGAGGAATGATCACACCGGGGGCAAGGCTAAGGGGGCGAAACAGGCGATCGAAACGGTCATGGGGAGAGAACCGCAATTTGTCCCCATTCTCAAGATGGAGTTCAAAACTGTAGTGAGTGACCTTTTTTTCCACCACATTGTCCGGTTTGGTGAAGTATTCGAAAAATACCCGCAGGTAGATCTGGCGCAACCAGCTGATATTGGGCCTTGGTTTGTAGGCAATATCCCCGATCGTTTTGCGTATGTGTTCACGCTGAGCAAACCCCATTTCCGCCTGGAAATCTTCTTCCAGGGTCAGGTGTCCTGCGCCGATATCCCATAAGTCCGTTCTCCAGAACCCTTTGGCATGGTAGGCATTTTCGTCCCCACTCACATTCGATGTGGCGGAGCCCATGAAAAATCCATCAAAAATGAAATTATCGAAGAGAACCACACGGGTATCGATGCCAGCGGTTCGATTGAAGCCTCCATCCCCGGAGCGGTTGGTCACAATGGCTCCGATGTTAGAGCGGGAAAATAAGTCATATCGCAGGCGAACGATGGTGAAGTTGTTCGATCCGATATCGCCCTCTTCCTCTGCCTGTACATTCAAAGCACCAATGGAAAGGGCACTCATTTTGCCGGTCAGCTTGGCACCCCCAAACAGAGGAATTCGCTGCCCATCGGAGGTCAGTCCGATACGGCGGCTAAAGAAGACACGGAAGGTATCTCCCGGGTTCTCATTTATCCGCGCCGCGAAATCGAAGAATGAGGCTCCTTCAAAAAAGAATTCTCTTTTCTCCGGGAAAAAAAGCTGGCTTCGAGGATTCCCGAAATTGACCCGCTGCGCATCCAGTTCCACTTCCGCAAAGTCGGTGTTGTAGGTGAGATCAGCGGTTAATGTGGAAGAGACTCTGATCTTAAAATCGTCGATCCCCACCTCTGATCGATTTTCCCAGCCAGCGGTTCCGCTCTTTCCCACTCCTCCTAGAACATAGGGCTTCAGTCGCCAGCGATTACCCAGTTCGACATTCTCCAATCCAATCAGGTGCCCTGCTCGTGAAACCTCCTCAAACTGAAAGTCGCGATCCCATGAATTCCAATAGACAAATTCGTTTTTGCGTCGAATCACTCTCTGAAACTCGAGGCCGATCTCACCTTCGGAGGCCTTGATTCGAAGAGTAGTGAAGGGAATTTCCACTTCCACACTCCACCCTTGCTCATTGCGATGGGCGGCGACTCTCCAAACCTCGTCCCAGGCCGAGTTCACCTCACTGCCTTCGTTAATGACCAGTGCATCGTATAGAGTTCCCAGTGAGTTGGTCGCAAACAAAAAGGCGTTGCGGTGGTCGTGAAAAGAGTCCAGTAGAATCCAAATGCTGTCGTCTTTCGTCAAATCTCCATCTCTTCGAAGCTCTGTTGCCACGATGTTCTGTGGGGAGGAATCGGCGCAGAAGATGCCCAGAAACAGGCTGTGTCGGGTGTAAACGACCTTGACAACGGTGGACTCGGAAGCCTCTTCACCGGCGGTAGGTTCTTTCTGTGTAAAGGGCTCGGTCTGAGAAGCTGCCTCCCACACTTCGTCATTCAATAAGCCGTCCAGGGTTGGGGCAGTTTCCGAAAAGTGGGCACGAAGAACCTGGTCTCCGTGCGACGGCGATGAAAAAAGAGGGGTCCAGGCCAGCAAAAAAACAGCAGAAAGGATCGCTCTTCTTACTACCCTCAGGACGCCTACACTCATTCCTGCGTCAATTGGTAGATAAAGATGGCTGCGCGCTTGGCCATAAGGGGCAGAGAGCTCAGATCTACCGATTCTTCGACCGTGTGGCCCCCGGATCCCACCACTCCTAACCCGTCCAAGGCGTCCAGATAAGGTGCCACGAAGGAGACGTCAGCAGCTCCCCGCTGTCCGGGATCCACGGCTTCGACGGGCCCGTATCCCAGGCTCCGACTGACCTGATCGAGCTGTCTGAGAAGCTCATAGTTGCCGGGTGTTGGACTCATGGCTGGATAAGAGTCCTGGAAGGAAACGGTGGCGGAGGTGTGGGGAAGGCTTCTCGCAGCGATGGTACGCATGCGCGTCTTGGCCCTTTCTCGCTGTTCTTCCGATATAAAGCGCAGGTCTCCTGCAACAACCACAGTTTCCGGGATCACGTTCGTCTTTCCGAAGGCGTCACCCCGGCTCTGAACCGGATCGTACTGTGCAGTCGTCCCTCCCAGAATGATGCCCGGGCTGAAGGTGAGATACTCCTCTCCCCGGAGCTCGTCGTAGAAGTTCTTCAGGATACGGGAGGCTTCGTAGATGGCGCCGCTGCCGAAATCCTCCTGGAAAATAAGTGAGGAATGGCCAGGTCTCCCGGTGACCCGAAGTTCCCATCCGGTAAACCCGCGGCGAGCTACGGTGGCGGTGCCGATACCCCCAACCCCACCTTCAAAGCCCAGGGCCACGCTGTTGCGACGTGCGGCATCGAGCAGATCACGGCGGCTGAGACTGAGCGGATCACCTGTGTCTTCTTCGTCGCCGGTCAAGAACACGGTGATGCTGGTATCTTCCAACGCTCCAACGACTTGCAGCGCTTTTAGAGCGTAGAGAATGACCACGTTTCCACCCTTCATGTCCTCGACCCCAGGACCCTTGGCGATGGTGCCAGAACGCTCGAATCGTTGGAATGGGCTGTCTTTTTCAAAAACCGTATCCAGGTGTCCAATCAAAAGGAGACTCTTGCCACGATTTCCACTTCGTTCAGCGATGAGGTGGCCGGCCCGGTCGACACGGTCCATCGAAATCCAGCGGGTCTGGAATCCGAGGGCGTCCAGTTCAGACCGGAAAACTTGTCCCACCGCACGCACGCCTTCCTGGTTCATGGTGCCACTGTTGATATTGACTACCTGCTCCAACAAGGCAATAGCTTCTTCAGTGGTGGAATCGATGTAATCGAGGATCCGGCCCTCAATGGGTGAAGGGAGCTGGGCCGAGGAAAGTGACGGTGTGGTGGCGAGAAGCAACAAGGAACTCAGGGAAGTTGCTATGAGCCAGAACCATTTCATTTCGATGTCGTTCCTCGATCTGCTCACCCAAGCCTCCATGACTCGGACAGGTTCCTAGTGTAAGGAAACTTCTGAATCTCTTACAGAATCTTGATATTCTAAATGATCAGACGGGAGGAGAAAAGCCCCAAAGGAATGAATATGAGATCCAAACAGTTCGGTCTCTTGGGTGCTGCGGTTTTCCTCATTCTGGTGTTCGTCGCACTGGGGATGCGAAACCGCTTTGCCGGTTCCGTTGAAGCGCAAGAACCACCTGCCGGCTCTTCCGACCTTTCTCCGGCAGTTCAGAGCTCGGTCCCGGAGCAAGAGCGTGAGCCCAATCGCCTGATTCACGAGAAGAGCCCCTACCTGTTGCAGCATGCCAGAAATCCGGTTGACTGGTATCCCTGGGGAGAGGAAGCGTTCAGCAAGGCTCGAAAAGAGAACAGGCCTATTTTTCTTTCCATCGGATATTCGACGTGTCATTGGTGTCACGTGATGGAGCGTGAATCCTTTTCCAATCCTCAAATCGCCGCCATCATGAACCAGCACTTTATCAATATCAAAGTGGATCGAGAAGAGAGGCCGGACGTGGACCAGGTCTACATGGCTTTCGTACAGGCTTCCACGGGTAGTGGGGGTTGGCCCATGTCGGTCTTGGTGACCCCGGAACTGGAGCCCTTCTTTGGGGGCACCTACTTGCCTCCAAAGAGGTTCGAGAACCTGCTTCTCAAGGTTGCCGACGAGTGGCAAAACAATCGGGAAGCCATTCTACTATCGGCCGGGAGAATCACCGACCAGCTCAGAGCTTTCGGGGATTTTCAGGGAGACGGCGACCTGAAATTGGAGAAGGAGCTGCTTGACCGCACTTATGAATGGTACGAAGCCAACTATGATTCCGTTCAGGGAGGCTTTGGAGGAGCTCCCAAGTTTCCGCGACCTGTCAATTTCAACTTCTTGTTGAGCTACCATGACCGCACCGGGCAGATGCAGGCTCTTGAAATGACAGCGCGGACACTGGAGAAAATGGCTCAAGGAGGGATTCACGACCACATCGGTGGGGGCTTCCATCGCTATTCGACGGATGACCGTTGGTTTCTCCCTCACTTCGAGAAGATGCTTTACGATCAGGCTCAGCTTGCCAGCTCTTATCTGGACGCTTATCAGATCAGCGGTCATCCTCTCTTTCAGGAAGTGGCGCGGGGTATCTTCGATTATGTGTTGCGGGACATGACCGGGGAAGAAGGGGGTTTTTATTCAGCGGAGGATGCCGATAGTGCCGTCAGCCATGAGCATCCCGACGAGCACGTCGAGGGTCGATTCTACGTCTGGACCTACCAGCAGATCGTCGAGCTTCTAGGAGAAGTTGCAACCCCCTTCAGTGAGTACTATGGAGTTCAAAAGGAAGGCAATGTCGAGCGGGACGTCTTTGGGGAGTTTAAGAATCAGAACTTGTTGTTTATCGCAGCAGGAGAGGTGAGCCAGTCTCAAGAGGAGGTGAAGGACGTCTTCGAGAAGAGCCGGGAGAAACTGCTGAAGGCCCGGGAGAGAAGGCCTCGTCCTGGTCTGGATGATAAGGTTCTCACAGCCTGGAACGGTCTCATGATTTCCTCGCTGGCGAGAGGCTACCAGGTCTTGCAGGAGGAGAAATATCTCAGAGCCGCTGAAAGGGCTGCCACACTCATCACCGAAAAGCTCTATGACCCGAAAACTGGGCGTTTGAAAAGACGTTATCGAGAAGGGGAAGCGGCCATCGACGGCTTGCTAGACGACTACGCTTTCTTCATTCAAGGGCTACTGGATCTGTACGAAACTTCACTGGACGGTCGCTGGCTTATCCTGGCCATGGAACTGACCGAAACCCAGAATCGACTTTTCTGGGACTCTGACAACGGAGGCTTCTACAGTACGGCGGGAGAGGATCCATCGATTTTGATCCGCATGAAGGAAGACTACGATGGTGCTGAGCCTTCGCCCAACTCCATCGCAGTCCTGAATTTGCTCCGTCTGTCTCAAATGACGGGGGACAAGACGTGGAGAGAGATGGCACAGCGGTCGATTCAAGCCTTTGAGAGGAGGCTGCTCGCTACGCCCCACGCTATGCCTCAGATGATGGCGGCGGTCAATTTTTATCTGGATAAGCCCAAACAGATTCTCATTGCAGGTCAGAGAAATTCGCCCGATACAACGGCGATTCTGCGCGAGGTCCACAAGCGGTTCATTCCCAACAAAATCCTCGTTCTAGCCGATGGGGGTCCTGCTCATCAGCGCCTGAACGCCAGTCTGGAGATTCTGGATAGCCTGCGACAGGTTGACGGCAAAGCCACTGCTTACATCTGCGAAGACTATGTTTGCAAACTTCCCACCAACGATGTAGCCGTGGTAGCACGTTTGCTGGATGAGTAAATGAGCAATACGGGCTAACCCATGGAAGTGAAGATAGGAACCTGTACCGTGGAATTGGTGACCGGTGACATAACCAGGCAAGAGAGTGATGCCATCGTCAAT
>Ga0208879_1004474_pt1 | contig 10875 bp, 10 predicted proteins | sample Knorr_S15_td_Bot_FD_185605 | JGI IMG/M metagenome (GOLD analysis project Ga0208879, IMG submission 185605) | Marine microbial communities from Southern Atlantic Ocean transect - Knorr_S15_td_Bottom_ad_5009_LV_A (SPAdes) (version 2) | ecosystem: Environmental > Aquatic > Marine > Oceanic | place...
TCACCCGTCTTGCCGCCGTGTTTGCGGAGGAGGTCGGTGAACAGGACACCATGCTCACTACCACCATTTAAAGCCCGGGTCGGGGCGCCGGTTGACCCACGTGGCATTGTAGTCCGAGGGAAAGACGAAAAGTGCGACATGTCCATCACCGTACATCATGTTCCAACCACGCTTGCCCTTGTTATTATGCCAAATACTTTTGTGGCCATTTTTTCCGGCGATGCGACCGTCACCAGAGTCCCGGGATCCCATCCACGGCCAATCGCCTTGAATGATTTTCGTGCTCGGTCTCACAGCAATCTCTGCCCCCCTAATGGGTCTGGCCGAGGCTGTTCCCTTCGGTGCCAAACTGTTCGCCGTCACATGCTTGACACCAAACCAATCAACGGCCCACATCGGGAGATAACTGTTTCCCCACCCGTCATAACAACTGGGATCTGACTCTTGAGGCCAATAACTGTCGCCATTATCCGATGGACACCGATAGGTCAAGGCCGTCGGGGCATACACATTCAAGGGCCGATTGATTTCGACATTCCTGTCGTGGACAATGGGCCTACCCTTCGGTCGCTCCAACCCACCTACGTTTCCCCAGTCGCCATGGACTGGAAACCGGTCGGAGTTGTCGTCGGTGTATAGATGATACCCTATGTATATCTGCTTTTGGTTAGCGATGCAGAGTGCCCCTTTGGCCTTGACCTTTGCTCGAGCAAGGGCTGGAAGAAGCAAACCCGCAAGGATTGCAATGATGGCGATTACAACCAGTAACTCAATCAGTGTGAATCCTTTGATTCGTTTCATTTCCCTTCAGCTTTCAATTCTTCACCCGTCTTGGCTCCGTGTTTGCGGAGGAGGTCAGCGGGATTGCGAACAAAATTTGTTGGATCAAATCCATCAAGGGTATGTAACGGCTGGATTTTTCTGGAGGAGAGCTTTGCGATCTTTGATCACTTGGCGATATCTCAGGAGGGTGTCGTGAAACTTCATGTCCAAGGCTTCGACTGCCTTGTCATTGTGTGGCGCTTTCACGTTTTCCAAGATCTGCTCATTAAGGTTTCGTACGGTTCTGCAAAGATGAGAACGGGGTTCGCCATCGATCGTGAAGAAGCCCGGTTGGCCCCGTTCGTAGGCTTTGTCCGGATGCGATTGATCGAACAGGCATGAGCAGAAATCCGCGCCGATGAAATCCGGATCTTGGGAAATCCGGTTTGCCAGGATATCGTAGAGTACGAGTCTATCCACGTAGTCGGGCACGGCCCCTGGGGTACCGCCTTTCTCGATGAGATGCAGGGAATAAACATTCCCGTATGGCTGGTCGCTGATAAGCGCCGGTTTTTCAAGAGCGCTCACCACTTTCCCGATGGGGAACACTTTACTGACATGCTGGGGAGCAATCACATCAATGTAGGGAGCGACGCGTTGCCAGGTATCCATGTTCAAGGTGGCTTCCTTGACGTAACTCCCGAAAATCATGTGGTTCTTGTCGTGTTCCTTGATGGTTTCGTATCCGAGTCGATAGACTTGCTCTATAATTTCGCCTAGCAATGCTTGCGCATCGTCGAACATTTCTTGCGAACCTGCCTTTTTAGGCATGCGGGTGTACCCCATTTTGAGTTTCCGTATCCATTCCGGATAGACCAGCGAACCAGACTTCTTCAGCTCACTGAAGGAACGGAACTGCGTTCCGTATACTTCATTGAATGCGTCGATTCTTCCTTCGTAGCGTTTTTCCAGGACGCCGAGTAAGCGCTCCCTTCCGGGACTGTCGATTCGACCAATCGTCGAATTAATCCATAGCATCTCCCTGGCCCAGGATCCGAATCCATAATAGTAACCCATAATCCATGGGTCGTCCTTCAGCCTCGGCACATATTGGGCGACGAGATCGTCGACGTAGCGGATGTATTCGTCACTGAATACATCAGGCTGCTGTTCGCCTGGTTTCAGTTCAACGTTATGTTTGATGAGGGGGATGGGAAAGGCGTAGGGAATGGTGTTTTCTGCAAAAATTCTTTCCGCCAGTTCCTTATCCACAAACCCCTTTTGCAGGCGTTCGGGGCAGTAAGGACCGCTCCAGACACAGTTGTATCCCAAATCACGCATCCGCTGAATCGTTCCACGCAGCCAGGCTTCCTGACTGCCGCGAAAAGTAAAAGTGACCGCGCTCTGCGTGAAGCCCGTTATAGGATGCGCCATTCCGATGCCCCAGAAACCGTGCCCCTCGGGTGTAATCAACCACCAGCGATCATCGATTTTCTCTGTGTGGAAGAATCCGGTTTTCTTTCCTTTGATATCGGTAAAGCCGCCAAAAGTATCCAGTTCGGTTCCCTGTGTTATGTTTGCAACGAGAGCAAACGAAAGTATTAAAACAATTTTAGTATATTTCATAAGTAATTAGAATTGGTCGTTCATCCATTGGCTGATCTTTTGATTGGCCGCCGTCATCAATTTCACCTGCTCCGTATCGGGGTTTTCCCTTTCATCCAGCAGCCCGCGCCGGCGCGCCTTGTTGCGCTGATAGGCACCGCAGAGATGGAATCCGATGCAGCCCGGATTCTTGTGCAGTGCATCGAGCGTCTCCGCATACCATGCGCCATTGTTCGGTTTGTAAAACTCCTTGCTGCGGAAATTCACCTTCGCGGCGTCGGCCAGCAGGACCGGCTTGCCCGTTTTCTTATGCCATTCGTCGAGATGGTTCACCGGATCCCTGAAGTCCTGAAAGGACAGCACATCCACATAAGGCAATGCGGCATTGACGACTTCCATTGCAATCGGCGCGTTGGCCTCGTAGCGGTCTCCCAGGATTAGATGGTGCTTGTCGTATCTCCGGATCGCGTCGTGCGTCGTCTTGTAGTACAGCCCGGCGAGTTCCGTGAGCTCTTTGCGCCCTGCTTCTGATTTCAATCGCTCCGGATCAAAGATCGGGCCGCGCCACTCATTCTGCGATCGCTCGTGAGTCCAGCAGGGACAGTCACTGTAGAAGTAGCCAATCAGATTCGGGTCGTTGCTCAGTTCGGCGCAATGCGAGCGTGCGATGTAGTCGCACCATTCTTTCCATTCCTCGCTGCGAAAATCGAAGTGAACGGTGTGCTTTTCCCATTGATGCGATTCGGTGAACGGCAAGAGGTGGCAATAAGGCATATCAAGCGCCTTGTACTCGTCGTTGGTAAATGGACGCGAGTGCTGCCACTGTTTGACAGTCACCTCCTGAACCCAACCGACGGTATTGAACCCCCATGACTTAAGATTGGGAGCCACCGATTCCTTGATCCAACGAACCGTGCTGCCGCCGTATTTCTTTCGCCAGATGTCGATGTTTTCCGGATAACGGAGGCTCGCGGGATCGATGTGGTTCAGCCCCATCGTAAAGAACGGCTTCCCGCCCGGCGTGATCAACCACCAGTGTTCTTTCCGCTGGCCAAGCGTGAAGAAGCTGTCCGGTTCGGGCTGCGTCGTTTTTGGGGCAGGCTGTGCGCCACGGGTATGCGATAGCGGCCAGGCGGCAGCGGCAGTACCCGCAGCAATGACCGATCTCAGAAAGTGTCGTCGATTGGGTGCTGTTGTCATGATCTCATGCGTCCGATTGTTGTGATTAGTAAGTGTTTCATTTGCCTTCAGCTTTCAATTCTTCACCCGTCTTTCATTTCGTGGTGCCTACCTCGCGGCTGCCATCCGGGCTTTGTACTGAGCTCTGGCCTGCTTGAGGATGGCGGCGTACTTCGGATCGGAAACGACGTTGGTGTACTGGTCCGGGTCCTTGATCATGTCGTAGAGCTCTTCGCCTTTGCCGGCATAATTCATGTAATGCCATTGGGCCGAACGCAGTCCACCGCCGGCCCGGTTATGAATTGACAGGGCTGTGTCGCGCACCTTCGCATCCGGATTACGCAAAATCGGTGTCAGGCTTTTGCCATGCAGGCCCTTGGGCATCGGCAGTCCCAGCAGGTCCGTCCAGGTTGGATAGAGATCCACAAGCTCGACAAATGACGATGTCCGTCCCGGCTTGATCCCCGGCGCGCTGACGATCAACGGTACGCGGACGACTTCCTCGTGCAGGTTGGCTTTCTGCCAGAATCCATGTTCGCCCAGATGATAGCCGTGGTCGGTGGTGAACATGATTGCTGTCGAATCGCGCAATCCGAGGCGGTCGAGCTCGTCGAGCACTCGTCCAAGCTGCTCATCCATGAAAGACACCGACCCGTAATACGCCTGCCACATTCGGCGGCGTCCTTCTTCGGTTTCGTTGAGCCCCTTGCCATCGGACCCGCGGCCGGCAAGGGGAATATCATCCCAGTCACCCTGGATCAGCGGCGGAATCTTCATCTTTTCCTGCGGATACATGTTGAAGAACCTTTTTGGCTGAACCATCGGGAAGTGCGGCCTCACGAAGCCAACGCCGAGAAAGAATGGTTTGCCCGCCTTCTTGCGTTCCCGCAGCAACTCTACCGCCTTCGTCGCAACCATGTAGTCCGCCTGATCCGAGCCGTCTTCCTTGTCGGTTTCGACGGTCGCCCACATCCGGTTTGGGCCCTTGGCATCGCGGCCTTCAACCTTACGGGTCACGATGTCCGAGTTCAGTAACCGGTACAGCCCCGGTGTGAATGTCTCAGCTGTCTTCGTGTTGTAACGCTCGGTCCAACATTCAGCAAAATCCTTTCCGTTGCTGCCATCAAGCTGTGCATGAGGCACGGGCATATGGAAAATCTTGCCCACGCGTGCCGTGTGCATTCCGTACTTTTGAAGATGCTCGCCGATCGTTGGTGCGGTTGTCTTTGACTTGGGATAGATGCTGCGCATCATCGACGGTCGCGACGGCGAACAAGCCAGGCCTTGGCAGTAAGCACGTTCAAATACCATCCCCGACTTTGCAAGTCGGTCAATGTTGGGAGTCCGGCAGACGGTATTGCCGTAAGCCGGCAGCACGCTGGCTTTCAGGTCGTCTGACATGATCAGAAGAACGTTTTTGACTTTTCCGGCCGGTTCCTTTGCCGAACTGGTTGGTGCGATAGCGGCAAAGGTCAGAACGCAGAGAACTGCTTTTGGTATATTCATAATTCGTTATGGTTTAACAACCCGACTCGTTACCTATTTCTTTTCGGTCAAAATTGCCTGCAGTTTTGCGCGGCGGCTGCGGTTGCCACCATCAAAAGAAGCGTAAGCAGGCTGAGGTTGTTTGTCATCGCGAGATCTCGTCGAGTCTTTACTTGCCGTCGTTCCAGATGATGTGCGTCCCGCTTTTTCCAGGGACGATGATGTCTTTCCAGCCATTGCCGTCGAGGTCGTGGACGCGGATCTGCAGGCCGATTCCGGGTCCTTTTCCTGCGGGAGCCGTCGAGATCAGATGCTTGGTCCAGGCGCCGGTCTTGGGAATCCAGTTGTAGTATTGGACGGTGATATCGTCGTGTGCACCGGCGTCCCGGCCTGAGTGGCCGTAGTAGCGTTTGCCCGTGATGAGTTCTGGCTGTCCGTCGTTGTCGACATCGTCCCAGGCCAGTGCGTGGCCCTGCGAAAACTTCTTGTCGATGAGGTGCTGACGCCAGGTGGTTGTCCCGTCGGATTGAGGCGCGAGTTGTTCGTGCCAGTAGAGTCCGTAGCTGTGGCCGTCAGACCAGATGAGGTCGTTCCGGCCGTCGCGATTCAGGTCGATGATGATGATGGGGCAGCTGGCGTGGGGCAGGTCGAAATCGTGGTGATACTTCCACGGTCTGGAGAACGGTCCAGCTGCAGGTTGTTCGTACCAACCGGATTGGAAAACGATGTCCTGTTTGCCGTCGCCGTTGAGGTCGCCGAAGCCGAGTCCGTGGCCGTTGCCGATTTGGGACACGATATGTTTTTTGGCGGAGACTTTTCCGTCGTCGCCACGGACGAGGCGGAAGATCTGCATGGGATTCTTTGGGTTCCATGAATTTTCGATAAACTCGGGCGTTCCGTCCCCATCGATGTCATGGAGAAAGGTCGCTTCGTTGTGGCCGGTGCCGGTATCGACGAGTTGGTGAACGGGCCAGAGTCCCTTGTCGTATTTGCCGGCTCCCGGGTTTTCGAACCAGTCCACGTTCTTAAGAGTGAACGCGCCGGAGAGGACGTCGAGATCCCCATCACCGTCCATGTCGTAAAGGTGCTCGGAGTTGTTCTGCATGTAGTCGGCTCCGAAGGGCAGGATCTTGCGGAGCGGACGTTGCTTGAATTTGGGCGCCTGATACCAGAATTCGCCGGCGGTAATATCGAGTTTGCCATCGCCGTCGATGTCACCAACGGCGATGCCTTCGTTGTTGTCTTTGTGAAGCAGCTGCACGCGCCACTTTTGCTTCGGAGCACCTTTGTTCTTGCTTCTCTCCTGAGCAGATACGCCAACCGCGAGTGCTGAGATGAGCCCAGGCAAGTTAGGATGCGCTGCCTTGTATTGCAATAGCACGGCTGCGATTGTTGTGAGTAGGAGGTGTTTCATTTCATGACACTATGGAAAGTTGCGGGATACTGAATCGTCAATCAGCTTTCAATTCTTTACCCGTCTTGCGCGCTGCGCGTTTGCCACGTTTTCTCGGCGGCTCATTAATCCACCATTCTGATGGCCCTTCTCTTTCAACCTCATCGTGTACCTTCAATAGCGCGGTTTTCATGAAGGCAAGCTTTTCGGGCATCTTGGACGCCAAATCCTTTTCCTCCTTCCAATCCTCCTCGATCTTATAGAGCTGAAATTTCTCAAGCGCCTTATCCCCCACAATCTTCCACTCGCCAATACGCAGAGCCACGTGGTTGTCTGTTGGCGCCACGTGATTCCGCCAGTAAAGCGGCACAGGCCGTTCCAGCGGTTTACCGGCCAAAGCCGGCCGCATGTCCACCCCGTCAATCACCCGATCCTTGGGCAGGTCCGCACCAACAATGGCCAATATGGTGGAGAAAAGGTCGGACCCAATCACCGGCACACTGCTCGTGGTCCCAGGCTTAATGTGGTTGGGCCAACGGGCAATACCCGGCACGCGAATACCTCCTTCATGACTCCAGCGCTTTCGTCCACGTAGGCCTCCAGTCGAACCGCGTGTACGGCCTTTGGTCCCCGCCCCCTCAGGTCCGTTATCCGAGGTAAAAAAGACGAAGGTATCCTCAGCCAGGCTCTGTTGATCGAGTTCTTTCATTAGCAAACCAAAGGCATGGTCCAACTGGGTGACATTCCCGTGGTGCTGCCGGATTCCCTCATCATCAATATCCGCGTAAGGCTTCATGAACTCAGGCGCCGACTCAATGGGTAGATGCGGTTCATGCGTCCAGACAGTGATAAAGAAAGGTTTGGACTTGTCCCGTTCCTTGCGGAGCCAGTGAATGGCTTCCTCAGCGGCAATGACTGCAGAAGCGCCTTTGATAACTCCAACGGCCTTGCCATTGCGTACGAAGTTTTTCGGATTAATATGATTGGGCGAAGCATTGTTTTGGGTTGCCAACCACCAGTCATAGCCGTGGCTATTGGGTTGGGGTTGACGCGGATCATTAAAGAACCCGTTCAGGTGCCACTTGCCGGCATGGCATGTCGTGTAGCCCTTTAATTTCAAGACCTCGGGAATGGTAATCTCACTGGTACGCAGGTGCACCTGGTGGCCCGAAGGAATCCAACGCCACACCCCGTTGCGGTAGGGGGTACGGCCTGTGAGAATGGAGGAACGCGAAGGCGAACAAACCCCGCACGCCGCGTAACATTGGGTAAGCCGCACGCCTTCTTTTGCGAACTGGTCCAGGTTCGGCGTTTTGATCAAGGGATGACCCTGAACACCCAAGTCACCCCAACCAAGGTCGTCGGTGAGAAAGATGACAAAATTGGTCGACTTCTCCTTGGCATTCAATTCAAGCGCAAACCCCACCAACAGCACGGCTGCTAAGATTGAAACGAGTATTGATTTCATAACGAGCCGACCGTCATCCCGTTGAGCGCAGTTTTCAAGGCGTTTTAACTGTTGCCGCAAAAAGCCTTCAGCCTTGTTGGCATCGGTCGTTATGGTGGCTTCTTGCTTTTGGTCTTGAGATCATCGAACTGGACAGTCAATGCGGAAGCTGCATTGGCGTAGACTGCTCTAAGCTTCTCATTTCCTTTCAGTCTTTTCTTTTTCATCCTCATTGGTGTCACTCGGTTTATCTCTGGGCAAGTTGCAACTTAGGTTGCGCCCGGTGAGGATTGTCCAGCCTCGCTCGTAGATAGGGTCTGTATCGGGCCGCAAGCCTTCGTATATAATCCTCCCCCGTCTGCGTGTTTTCTTCTTCACAGACTCACCTCCTCTTTCTCCTCCGCAACCCAGTCTCTGAACACGTGCTGATAGTGCTCCTCTAACTGCGGGTAGATCTCTGAACTTATTGTCGTGAACTCTTCCAGGCTCTCACGGTCTATACCTCCTTCTGCATTGTAGTTGTTATAAGACAAGGAGAGTCCCCCTTGATAACCAATCTCCTGAGTCGAGTTATCCAGAAACTCTATCAGCTCTTTGAGGGAAAACGGCTTTTTGCTGGAGTTCGGCCAAAGGTAGCTTTCGTGCTCGTCGTATTCATCGGCCAACGAATAGTGGAGTTCTCCATCCTCCTTCTTAGCCCGGATGCTGATGACGTCCTGGGTGGTCGATTTCAGTGTGACTCGGGCGATCTCGGTTTCTCCGGGGTTGTAGTCCGGTAAATACTCCCCACCCATAAACATCGGATGAATCGCACCTAGGCGCTTACGCTCATCGTCTGAGAGGCTTGTCTTCGTAAAGGTCTCGTCTAGGTATTGGAAGTTTCCCTGATCATAGTAGGCCTTGATCATCTTTCGGCGTTCAGCCCCCTTGACGTCCCGAAGAAGCGCCTGAAGGACGTTGTCTTCATCCCAGTAAGACTTGGGGCGGAAGCTGTATTTGATGCCTCGGTAGCGCTTCATGCTGTCACCCCCTTTCGGAAGACTTCGCCTGTCCACTCTGCTAAGAGCTTGTCCCGACGTTGACGGGCTTCCGCTATGTCCCGGGTGTGTAGTGGGACTCGGTGGCGCTCGGCGGTGTAGTCTGGCTTATGTGCCGTGAGGTGACACCACCACTTGCCGTTGTTGTTCCAGATGTGGTGGTTGGCGTTCTTCCGGTTAATCCGGATCGACAGTTTTGACTGTTTCATATGCGTTATTCCTTTCGGTTAAACGCATCAGGTATTGGACACAAAAAAGCCACCGACCCTGTGACATCAGAGTGGTGGCTTTAAGTCCACGGAGTTATTCTGTTCGAGACCTTGTTCGGGCCTCGCACATCGACCAACAACAACGGGTTGTTGATCAAGGCACCTTAGCTTCTCCTAGCCAGGTTGCCGCACCCCAAAGGGCGCTCCTGATGCACGGGAAAGAGCCTAGGGTAGCAACAATTGGGGAGCAAGAGGGAATTGTGTCATAGGGGAAGGCTGTGTAAAACCTGATTGCCTGACTAAGACGGCGCGGATCGGTGCACGGCGTCTACCTTCTCGTAGAGCGACTCGTTGAAGGCCTCGCAGTCATCGGCATAGTGACAGCGCTTGTGGCAGTTCGGACAAAGTGCAACGGCATTCCACGCTCTGTCTGGGCCTTCGTTCGACAAGAACTGGATGTGGTGAACCTCGAGGTAAGGCTCACCAGTGGACTTTCGTTTGAAACCTGACTCCTGCCCGCATCCCTCACATACACCATTCGCCCGTTGGAGGATGGCGTGGACGACACTTTGGTCACGCTCGTAGTTGGTAACTTCGGTCGCATACTTTGCTGGGCGGTCTGATCCGGCGTTCTCATTGACTGGCTTACCCCTTGTGCTGTGCGCTTTCTGCTGGATCTCATCCTCAGTGTGGCCCTCGCTGTAGATCCTTGAGATGGAGAACCCAGCGTCTCGCATAAGCTTGAACTCGTGACTGTCGTCTGCACCTCGCAAGGAGCCAGCTTGGACGGCTTCACCTTGTTGGTGCTCTAGTGCAAAGGCCAGAACGGCCAGCGGTGGGTAGCCCTTGCCGTCGTGAAGAAGCTCGAAGGTGTGGTTCTTGCCGTGTGGAGCAATCCCATCGCTGTTGATCCGGTTGATCGCCTCGAGCACTGACTCTCGCTCGATTTTCACCGGAAGGTCAGCTGATATCCAACTTCTTCTTGCATTGCCACCATGGGTCGAACTGGTGCTTTCAAGGACGTATTCATCGGGCAACAAATCAAAGTGAAGCAGGGCCTTTGGAAGTATATCGAGTAGGCACGCCTGAATGTTTGATGCAGGAGCGTAACCCTTGCACACCATCGGCCCCATATCCTCGCCAGTGCCCCTCTTTGTATGCCGCCCCTCATTTGTAGATAGGCATTCCCTTCTCGAGTAGTCTCTGGGCAGCTGACGTGACATTCATTATTTTTGGTTCAATAGCGCCTATGGGCCTTTTAGCAGTGGGCCGTTGTGCAGCTGTTTAATAGCAGATTTCTTGGTCATTCCTAGGTCGGTCCCATCTCGCCATACTTTATGCACAATGCACCAGAACACACAGCAGGTAGCTGCTTCGTTCAGCGGCCAACCCTTTCCAGTCGGCTCTTCAAGTCCCTCGGTGATTGAATCAACGATTCGCTGGATTTCCTGATTACTGATCATTGAGATACGCTTTACCCTTAGGCATGGGATGTTTCCTTCCTTTGCCTACTTAACTTTAGTAACATATGCATCCACACCAATCGCTCCCAAGATTTGGTTATATGTTGATTTTGTTGTTGTTACCACTTTGATCGGCGGCCACGGCTGCGATTGTTGTGAGTAGGAGGTGTTTCATTTACTAAATTTCAAACGGGCAAACTTTGAAAACTGGTCTGCAGTCCAAGTAACCGGGCTCACTTCATCAACATCTTCCCATGGGCCATTAATCGAGTTTGCTGCTTGAAGTACGCCGGAT
>Ga0208879_1004478_pt1 | contig 10872 bp, 9 predicted proteins | sample Knorr_S15_td_Bot_FD_185605 | JGI IMG/M metagenome (GOLD analysis project Ga0208879, IMG submission 185605) | Marine microbial communities from Southern Atlantic Ocean transect - Knorr_S15_td_Bottom_ad_5009_LV_A (SPAdes) (version 2) | ecosystem: Environmental > Aquatic > Marine > Oceanic | place...
GCGGTTATGATGTAAATAGACCTTAATCAGACGTTACCCAGTGATGCAGGTCAACCCATGGTGAAAAGACAGTCCCGGATTATCTTCAAGCAAAAACTTGCGGTCGCCGTATTTGGCACCCTCACAATAGGCATAGCTGCCTATCTTACCTGGTTCACAATCGCAGATGCCCCACTTGGCGAATTCGTTGAAGGCGAACACTACCAACTTATTGAAAAACCCAGGCGCATCCGCTCTGACAAAATTGAAGTGATGGAATTCTTTAGCTACGCTTGTGTCCACTGCTACGACTTTGACCCCCTGTTGGCAGATTGGCTCGAAGATAAAGGTGACCAGGTAAATTTCGTGCCAGTTCCCGCTGTCGCCAATGACACCTGGCGACTTTTGGGACGCAACTTCTACACACTTCAAGAACTGGGCCTGCTAGATCAGTTCCACATGGCATTTTTCCGTGCCATTCACGAATCCAGACTGGTATTTAACTCCCCGGAAAAGTTGTTCGACTATTTCAGCAGGGCAGGCATAGAAGATGATACTTACGAAGCGGCCTTTCGTTCTGCAGCAATCAATACAAAACTCAGTCGAGCAGACCAGATGGCACGCCGCTTAAAGGTATCTGGGGTACCATCAATCGTCATCCAGGGTAAATATCTGGTGCGAACAACCGGAAGTATTGGCCCAAAAAGAATGCTCGATGTGATGGACTATCTCATTGAAAAAGAACAGGGACACCCCTGATCAACTAATCTTCGATGTTGAGCCGGCTTTCCAAATCAATGCGTTTGATACTAAAACTCTGATCCGGATCTCGAATGGGTGCCCGTGGTCTTCTGTGCACGAATCTCATCGAAGACATAGTGACTGTCCAGGGTACGACTTCAGCTCGAATCAATCGCATCTGAACACCAGGGTCCTGAGTCGCGATTTTAGTCGCTTCTTCCAAAGAGCCGGTGCGAACTAACATGATGCTCAATCGGTCACCGGCAATTTCTGGCGCCTGACCACCCATAACAATAAGATCATTGATATGAAGATCACGCACATAAGCATGATGTTTCATTAAACCCGGCTGGTCTTCGTAGGCAATGGACTCATCCCAGGAGGCCCCCGCATAATATGACAATAAAAAAATAATTTAGCTCTTCGCCATATGACAGCCCGCAGAGAAACAAGATTGCGCAGAGCGTTATAAATCTCACATGGCCTCCCAGCGCTAATCGCTAATTTTTTTGTGCAAGTGGGGCATGGAGCTAGGATCTTTTGGATCAAGGAACCTCTTTTCTGTGCCGATTCGTGTCACGTTCTCGTAGGTTCCATCGTAGCGTTTCTCAAGTTTGGTAAATCCGAGATTTTTCAGATGGGCATTCCCGGAAGGTGTATTGGCCATAGGGGGTGTTATGAAGACTTTCTGCACAGACGAATCCAGCGCAGTGTCGCCAGGATCCATGTCGGCGAGTCTGCACAATTCTCCCCAGGTGAGCGCGCGCTCTGTCATGCGATGCACAACTTCCACGGTCATCCCGTTTTCCTCGCACCGGTAATCATATCTTGGCAATTTGAATTTTCCTCCTCAGGATCCGAACCGATACCGGATCTTCAGAACCAGAAAGTCGCCTATCGGGTTATCATACCCATCAGAGAAGGTATCTGAGAAGCTCTTTAATTCACTCTCTTCATCAACCAGTCGGGTGTACACCAGGAACACGTCTGAGAGCGGTGCTATCTCCCATCGATACCGAAGCTGAAAGCTCATATCAGACAAGCTAAAACTATCACTCAAGCCATCTGGCTTGCTCACCGAAATAAGATTTCCCGGTTCATCCGGGATCTCAAAAAACTCGTCCTCCTTCGCTTTAATGCCAATCCACTGCACTGAAAACCTAAGCTGTTGCCTGGCGTTAATGAAGTAATCAGCACTGACCCTTGGCGCCCATTCCTCTGCACGAAAGGTGGTGAAATTAGAATCTTCCTGGTGCAGCAACCAACCGTTTCGCTTGACATAACGAACATTCATCGACAACGCGAACCGGTCGCTTGGCCGCCAATTTACGATGATCCGACCAATCTGGGTCCCTCCACCCAGGGCTTCCTGGGAGTAACCTGTACCAACAGCAAAGCTCAGGGGTTTTGAGGAATCTGATTCCCACAGCATGCCGGAAAACCATTGCTGTTCAATTCGATAGGTACCGTTACCAAAGCTGTTTAAGTCATCATAATATTCAGGAAAGAAGCTGGCACGCAGCGTTAACCTGGAAAGATTATTAAAAGTCATTCGATCTGACAGAAATATACCGCCACCGGTAAACAGACCATCATCATTTTTCTGAACAAACCCTCTGACATCAAATTCATTGTCCCTGGCCCAGGATAAGTTTGACGATTGGCGGGTATGGCGCGTCCGAAGTCGGAAATTATCCTTGCGCTGCTGGAATCCCAGATCATTGAGATCGACATCCTCATCAAAATATTCAATACCCAATCCCTGAACAACGCCTTGCCTGAATGTGTATTCAAAATCCACGAATCCACCAAAACCGGTTTCAATATTTTCGATATCTGACATAAATACCTGGCCATCAACCTTCCACCTGCCGTCAGCCGACAGGTAATGTCCATCAAGCCCATGGGTCAGTGCATCTCGCTGTTTGTTGACAACAGCCGTGGTCAGGGCTCCAATCGCTTTGTAGCTTCCTCCAGACTGATTCTCATACAGTATTCTGGCCACACCGTAGTCACTGGATTCACCTTCAAGGTGAAAGGGGTCACCGGACAAGCTCGCGTCGAAGATGACATCGCCTTCAAAAGCCGCGAGTACTCCAAAACGCAACGCACCGGACTGACCAGTAATTTTGACGGCGCCAATCAGATCCACAGGCTGCCTGAGTTCCCGGTCGCTAATCGTAATGTCCAGCATAGTAACGGGCTCTAGTGGCTTCCCGCCGATTCGCCGCGTGTTCATCAGGGTTGTGGGCGTACCGCCACGTCCCACTCCTCTTCCTCCAGTATTGGCGCGCGGCGACGCCACGAAAATTTCCTGACCTTCCAGGAAAAACAGACGCTTTTCTGGAAAGAAGGTTTCGGTCGCTGACAAATTGATGATGGCTTCATCGGATTCAACCGCACCAAAATCGGGATTAACCGTGGCGGTAACCTGGAAATTGGAAGACGGTCTCCAGAAGAAATCTGCGCCCGTTTTATACTTAACACTATTCTCGACCCGGTCGTCCGTCACTGCAGTAAATGGGTAGATGCTGAATTGTTGCTTTGGATTTACACCAGAAACAGACAGGCTCTGCAATTCTGAAATAAATTTCGGTCTTGTCTGAGGTAATGCCGGCCAACCATAACGCTCATCAACGTACGCAACCTTGCGTGACATAAAAAGTCCGAGTCGCCGTTCATCTACCACATTCGGCATCGCGACAGTTCCCCAGGGAATATGGAATTCTCCTGACCAGCCGTTCGCGGTCACCTGGCTGGCACCGCGCCAGGCACCATCCCACTCGCTGGAAAATCGCTTTTCAGGCAGCAGAGTGCCATCCATCAATGAATCCCCAAGATTTAGTCCGAACCAGTACCCGTATCGGCCCTCTCCGGAAGTATCCAGGGTAATGTTGATGGAATCGCGATTAAGGCGCCTAACGTCACGACCTGACAACCTCGCAATCAACGTCTCATTGGGCTGTTCCATGTCAATGCCGAAATACAAACCGGTTCCGTCATAGAAAATTCTGACCCTGGTCGCGTGGGTACTTGCCGCGAGCGTATCAGGGTCAATGACGACAAACTCATCATAAGCGGGTAGATCGGCCCAGACTGCTTCGGTCAAGTGCCCGTCGATCTTGACTGCAGCATCCTCGAGCCGCTCCAAATGAAGCGTTTCCGATGGATCGACCCTGATCACGACATTAGCCAGATGCGAGTCGGCAAACGTTCCCCAGGAAAAACAGAGAACGGTAAACAGTGCCGCGGTTGGCAGATGGTACTTCAATAGCATCTTCGTCTTAGGCAAGCGCCGGTCCAGGAAAATCCTCACGGAGCAGGCGTTTTAGAACTTTACCGTTGGCATTTCTGGGAATGACCTCCACAAAGGCTGCACCTCTGGGCAATTTGAAGCGAGCCAGCTTACCTTCACAGTGAGATAAAACATCGGCTTCGGATAGTGAATCGTTGTTCTTGACGACCACAGCGAAGGGCGATTCTCCCCACTTATCGCTGGGCTGACCGATGACGGCGACTTCAGAAACGCTGGGATGGCCCAGAATAATATTCTCAATTTCAGCGGGATAGACATTCTCTCCCCCTGATATGATCATGTCTTTAATCCGGTCCTGGATGAAGATATAGCCATCATCATCGACCGTTGCAATATCACCGGTTCGCAACCAGCCATCTTGAGTGATAGTTTCTGCAGTGGCCTCCGGCCTGTTCCAATACTCTTTCATAATGTGTTTACCACGCACCCAGACTTCACCCTGAACACCGACTTCAGCGTCCGAGCCGTCCTCGCTGACAACCCGAACATCCGTGTGGAAAAATGCACGACCGGTCGAACCAATCTTGTTGATAGCGTCGTCACCGGTGATCAGACATGCCGGTCCACAGGATTCCGTCAAACCGTAAATCTGGTGAATATCGATGCCAATTTCCGCATATTGCTTAATAAGGCTAACCGGCAATGGAGATGCACCACTTTGAATCCAGCGCAATGATGAATGATCAAACCTCTCATGATCCTTGACCTGAATCATAAAGTTCAGCATTGCGGGGACCAATAGTGAAGTGGTAATTTTTTCTTCCGCAAAAAGCTCCCAGGCTCTGACCGGATCGAATTCTCTCATCACGATACTCGTTACACCTGAATGTACGTTCGCTGTAATCGGCGTAAGAGACCCAACATGAAACATCGGTAGCGCTGCAAGATAGCGATCACCATCATGTGTGTCGGCTGTGACGAGGAATGTGACTAACGCCCAGAAAGTGGTGGTGTGGGTATGCACTACACCTTTGGGTAGTCCAGTGGTTCCCGACGTATACATGATGTACAACAAGTCATCATCCTTGGCACCAATTGGTGGCTCACTCGGTGATGCCGCATCACGAAGTGCTTCATAGTCATATGAGAAATGCGCAGTCTGGTTTTCCGAGGAATGCAGCCAATGCTCAACATCAGTTTTATCGCCACGGCTATTGAGTTCAGCCGCCAATTCAACAAACTCATGACCGAAAACAAGTGTCTTTGAACCGCTATCCCGGAGAATAAATTCAAGTTCGTCTGCCACCAGTCTCCAATTAAGGGGGACGACTACTCCGCCGATTTTTGCGATCGCAAAATAGGCCTCAAAGAATTCGGCACTATTCATCATCATTATTGCAACTCGATCGCCTTTTTCGACGCCAAGACTGACTAGCATATTGGCAACATGGTTAGACCGTTTGTTTAACTGCGCAAAAGTCAGCCGTAACCCCGATTGGCTATCTACATAAGCTTCGCGATCGCCATTTAACAGGGCCCGTTTTGTTAGAATCAATCCAATATTGTTTTCCACAGTTACTCCTTTGCCAATCCCATCTACACTTCTCACTACCGAGGCAGTCCACTTACCTGGTAGAACGACCGGTCGATTCTATGCGGTTCGTCGCGCCACGTCGATGAAAGGTCTTTGAGAAACCAGAAATTGACCGTACACTTCGGCCGATGACCTGATATTTGTGATTATCGTAACTACACCGGTAGTGGAAATCCCAGCTCAAGGCAGCCGAATCGTCAAAGGCGATCAGGATGTCATATTATTTGGTCAGCCACCCGAAGTGCTCAAAGGCCTGCTTGCCAATCAAGTCACTGGTTTTGAAACCCTTGTATTGACTGATGTTCGTGAAAAAGACGGGTCACTGACCAACAATCTCGAGCTCCCAATCTACTTTTTCCTGTTCGTGATGAACGGACTTGGACAGGGTAAGAAACTCAACCTGGTTGGCGAACCCGAAGATATCAGCCAGGCTCTTCGACTTCTTCGTTTTACCTTGATGGGTCCGACTCGCGCCGAACTGGATAAGTGGGAAACAGAAGATCTTCTAAAGGAAGAATGGTTATCGATGGCCCAGGCCATCGCCCTCAAGTATGAAAACGGCAAAATCATACCCGTTAAAGAATTTTTTTCTCCGAAACCCTTTGTTGACGGTGTGGTACAGGTCGGTGCCTTGACTATTGCGCACATTGATCAGGATCATTACAGAGTCTCGAGCGATTCCGGTGAAGTTGATGTCAATCTGAACCAGGATTTTAAAATTCAACCTGGCTACACCGTACAACCGGATTATGTTCCTGGCGGCCTCGTTAAACTCGGACTGGAAATACTCGGAGGCGCATCCGGTTTCGCGCCAGACGAACCCTGCACAGGGCTGGCACTTTGTTACAACGGTGACTATCTATGAAGCAATCGTTAATTATAACGGCTTTCACTATCGAACTCCCAGCAACGCTTACTAACACACCAATGGGGAGGCAAAGCAATGGGAATGAAATTAACCCCCTTTCGGAATCTTGCTAAACGGCATGCCTTTATCAGCACGCATTTCCTCTGGCAGGCCAAGGACACGTTCCGAGATGATATTTCGTAATATCTGATCGGTACCACCTTCAATTCGAACGGCAGGAGAACGCATCAACATGCCCTGCAGGCGCGCGGAACTGGCCTGGATCTCCGGATCAACAATTGCACCACCCAGCCCCTGAAGATCCAGCGCGAATTTCGCAATATCCTGCATCATGCCACCGGCGACCAGTTTACCAATGCTGTTTTCTGGTCCAGGCGTTTCCCCCTTGGAAAGCGCAGAGATTGCACGCGCAGCGGTATTCTTCAAACCGGCACTTTTTGCATACCAGTCAGCCAGTCGTGACCTGACCGCCGGATTATCAATCGCGGTACCTGTGGCTATCTTCAGCTCATCGACCAGTTCCTTTATCTCAGCAAAGCCGGTCGCAATACTGCCGCCAATCGCAAGGCGTTCATTCATCAATGTCGTCAGGGCCACTTTCCAGCCATCACCTACTCCTCCCAGGCGCTGGCTATCCGGAATTCTGACATTGTCGAAATAGACTTCATTAAATCCACTATCGCCGTTGGATTGTTTTATGGGTCTGATGTCAATGCCTTCTGATTTCATATCAAGGAAAAACATGGTGAGACCGCGATGTTTCGGTACTTCTGGATCCGTTCGTGTGATCAAGATGCCATAGTCACTGTGCTGGGCACCTGACGTCCAGATTTTTTGCCCATTGATGACCCAGTCATCGCCATCTTTTTCTGCCCGGGTGCGAAGTCCAGCCAGGTCTGAGCCGCTATGAGGCTCGGAGAACAACTGGCACCACACCTCTTCTCCACTGGCGAGTTTCGGTAAATAATGTTGTTTATGTTCTTCGCTGGCAAAGGCCATCATTGTCGGCGCGCACATACCCTGGCCAATAATGAAATTGCCGCTCAGTCTGGCGTAGACACCTTCCTCCTGGCCCCATATGACGCTTTCAATCGGTGTGGCGCCTCTTCCCCCATATTCCTTTGGCCACTGAATGCATGCCCAACCGGCATCCGCTTTTTTCTTCTGCCACTTTTTGGCTTCTGTTAGCGGATCGTAATCGCCGGTGCCTGTTGATCCAAACCCGCTGGTAGACAAAGACTCGAACAGGTAATCCGGTGCATTTTCTGCAATCCAGCCTTGAACCTCTTCTCTAAATGCTGCTTCTTCTTTTGTATCACTAAAATCCATCGTCTTTCTCTCCCCTATGCAACATCCGGCAATGCGTAAACAAGTTTGTCTTCCCAGGTCGACAAGCCGCCTATGATCAACGTCAGGTAGTTGGATCGTCGATAATAAAGGTGGCAGTCAAATTCCCAGGTAAATCCCATGCCGCCATGCACCTGAATGTTGTCCCTGGCGCAGAGCTGGAATGCCTGGGTCGCCGAAACTCTGGCTGTAGCTGCAGCCAAATCCAGGTCATCGGTATCATTCTGCAATGCCCAGGCCGCGTAGTAACAATTTGATTCCGCGAGCTTCAGCGCCACATACATGTCAGCCATCATATGCTTGAGCGCCTGAAAAGAGCCGATGGGCCTACCAAAGGCAAACCGTTCCTTGGCATAGTTCACTGCCATCTGAAGCGCCTGTTCGGCACCGCCGATCTGCTCAAAAGCGTACAGGACTGCAGCCCTGTTGTAGATATCCGAAATAGCGGCCCAGCCATCATGAGCACTACCTAATACCTGTGCGTCCACTTCGCTAAACTCAATGGTAGCTGAGGCCATAGTCGGATCGACTGTGTCGACTTTCTCTCTTTTCGAATTTTCCAGTTCAGTCAGCACCAATGACAGACCCTCGTCAGTCTTCGCGAGCACAATGGCCACATCAGCAACCAGGCCATGGGGCACAATGAGCTTAACCCCGGTTAGCTTGCCATTGGCAAAGGTCGTTGCAATGCTATCCGATGTCGGTTCAAGTACCGATTCACTGACTGCCAGGGTTCCAATCACCTGTCCTGCGGCCAGTTTCGGCAACCAGGTTTCTTTTTGAAGTTCAGAGCCATATCGGGAAATAGCTTCAGCAGCAAGGTAGATTGAGGACGAAAAAGGCACTGGTGCCAGATGAGCGCCCAGTTCGCGAGCCGCCAGGCATAAGGTCAGATAGCCTGCGTCAACTCCACCATAATCCCCGGATATCGCACTACCCTGCACACCCATCTCAGACAGACCACGCCAGACAGCTTCTGCATAGGGTTCATCACCTTCCAGAACCGAACGAAACACGCTGAAATCACATTTGTCTCGTAAAAAACGGCTGATTTGGTCCTGGACCATTTTATCGTCACTCGAAAAATCGAAGTCCAATGCTATCTCCTGGCCATCAAAAAAGAGGGGAACGCTACCCGCTCAAGACAGTACAGTCAAACTCTAGCAGGCTGCTGAAAAAGTTCCTGTTAGGTGCAAGGCAAGGCGAAAACTGCTGAAAGAGCGGAGTTTACACGCAGTAAATGAGCATCTTGAAGCAGTTTTCAACGCCGCATTGTGCCAACAGGGGCTTTTTCAGCAGCCTGCTAGGCTTTCTTCTTGTCCCAGGCTTGACTAGTATTGAATTCCATTTCTTCCAGCACTGGTTTCAATGTCTGAACAAGAAAGCCCTGGCGAGGCACCTTCGCGCCAACTCACTAATCGTGAAGCCCGCGAAAAATGGGCAATTGATGTCAATGTCGACCCCTACGCACTTCCCTTGAGCGAACTCGATCCAGCACACCCCTCTTTATTCGAACATGACAAGATTTGGCCCTACTTCGAGCGGCTTCGTCATGAAGACCCGGTCCACTACACACCGGACAGCATGTTTGGACCCTACTGGTCCATAACAGGCTACAAAGACATCATGTACGTGGATACACACCACGATATTTTTTCTTCAGACATCAACAATGGCGGTATCCGAATTGGTGGACGGCCCGTGGAAAATCCTGACGAAAATTCCATGTTCCATTTGCCCATGTTCATCATGCAGGACCCACCGGTTCATGATGAACAACGCGCGGTCGTATCTCCATCTTTTACGCCGAAGCGGCTACAGGAACTCAAAGAACTTATCCGGGAACGAGCCGGTGTCATTCTGGATAATTTGCCAAGAAACGAAGAGTTCAACTGGGTCAGAGAAGTGTCCGTTGAACTGACGGGACAGATGCTGGCGACCATCTTCGGTGTTCCACAGGAAGATCGACACAAACTCATTCACTGGTCAGACACTGTAGAAAATCTCGGTAACCCGGATGTGTTCGAGACCCCCGAACAAGGATTTCAGGAACTCTGGAAATGTTTCGAATACTTTGATGCAGTCTGGAAGGAACGCGAGAAAGAAACTGAGCGCGGCACTGACCTGATTTCTACACTGGTCCATGGCGAATCTACCAAGAACATGGCTCCGAACGAATTTCTAGGCAATATGTTGTTGCTCATTGTCGGCGGCAACGACACCACGCGCAACTCGATCTCCGGTGGTGTACTGGCACTAAATCAACACCAGGATCAATACTCGAAGCTTCGGGCGAACCCTGGTCTGATCCCTAAAATGGTGCCTGAGATTATTCGCTGGCAAAGCCCGGTTGCCCACATGTGCCGGACAGCAATGGAACCCGTAGAACTGGGCGGCAAGCAAATATCAGCCGGTGACAAAATAGTCATGTGGTACATCTCCGGCAACAGAGACGAAACAGTGATAGCGTCGCCCAATCAATTCATCATTGATCGGGACAATCCCCGTCAACATTTGTCATTTGGCTTCGGTATTCATCGATGCGTCGGCAACAGACTGGCTGAAATGCAACTCAACGTTCTGTGGGAAGAAATCCTCAAGCGATTCGACCAGATCGAGGTGGTAGGTGAGCCGACTTACCTGCGGTCCAATTTCATTCACGGCATCACAGATTTGCCAGTAAAAATTTCAGCATAAAACATAACCAGGAGTAAACAATGAACTTCGAATTTTCAGAAGAGCAGAACCTGTTGCGGGAACAAGCCCAGGGGTTTCTCGCAGACCACTGTTCACCTGCAGTCGTACGCAAGATCCTCGATGGCGAGGAACCCTATGACGCGCAATTGTGGAAGAAAGTCGTGGACATGGGCTGGACTGCAACTGTCATTCCCGAGGAATACGAGGGACTGGGATTAACCTACCTGGAACTTTCTGTGATTGCCGAGGAATTGGGTCGAGCACTGGCACCATTGCCTTTTTCTTCATCTGTCTATCTTGCGACTGAAGCGTTGCTGCTCGGCGGTTCCGACGCACAAAAACAAAAGTACTTACCGCAACTGGCGGCCGGTACATCCATCGGATGCCTGG
>Ga0208879_1004479_pt1 | contig 10870 bp, 7 predicted proteins | sample Knorr_S15_td_Bot_FD_185605 | JGI IMG/M metagenome (GOLD analysis project Ga0208879, IMG submission 185605) | Marine microbial communities from Southern Atlantic Ocean transect - Knorr_S15_td_Bottom_ad_5009_LV_A (SPAdes) (version 2) | ecosystem: Environmental > Aquatic > Marine > Oceanic | place...
CGAGAACCGTAGGGCAACTTGGTTACGGGGAGATTCGGGTGGCAGAGAATAACCTTCTTTGGGTTGAAACCTTATGGATAGCGAGGGATGGTTCTTCATGTTTTGCCCGACCCCCTCCAGGTTATGAACCAAGGGGATTCCCACGCTAGCGAGATTGACACCCGGACCCACGCCTGACAGCATCAACAGCTGGGGTGAAGCTACCGCTCCGGCGCTTAGAATGATTTGATCGCCTTCAACCGTGAAGTTTTCACCGCCGCTCTCCGCCTCGATACCCGTGGCCCGCTTGCCGTCGAACAGTACCCTTTTAACAAGAACGCCGCCTTTGATCGTCAAGTTGAGGCGGTGCCGGCAAGAGTCCAAGTAACTCAAGGCCGTGCTCACACGCACACCGTTGATGTAATTCAGCGGGATTGGTCCAACCCCACTAGCTTCCGGATTGTTCATGTCCGGGTCTTCGGGGAATCCCTCTGCAACGCAGGCGGCGTGAAAGGCGGCTTGAAGCGGCAACCAGGTCTCGCGGGGATGCCGGCGCACGGGGATCGGCCCTTGGGAACCATGAAAGTCGTCGCGAATATCCAAGTCAGTTTCCAGCTTCCTGAAGTAAGGCAACACCTCCAGAAAGCTCCACCGATCGTTCCCCATGGAGGCCCAATTGTCAAAATCTTCGGGCGCGCCCCGAAGAAATATCTGGTGGTTTATCGCGCTGGTGCCGCCAGTGACTTTGCCCCGAGGCACGGACACCAAGTCGAGGCGATTAGGGCTCGCTGACCCGACGAAGGACCAGTTGTGAGCGGCGTTATCTTCGGACGCTCTTTGGTTGGCGTCGTGTTTAATCTCGTCGGGCATCGATTCGTGGTCCGGATAGTCTGGCCCTGCTTCCAATAACAATACCGAACGTCCAGAGTCCTCCGTCAAGCGTGACGCAAGAACGCAACCAGCGGAACCCGCGCCGATAATTATCGTGTCATACCGCATCCGTTACCCCGTTCCAGAGCTGAGTGTTTTCATAGCTTCTAGATATTAGCCGGTTCCCGGGAGATTAGCCAAGTATCCTCCGAACCGCGGCACCTGGTATACTGGTTATACGGCATCACGGTGATGACCGAATCGAAATGACGGCGAATATCGGGCTGAGAGTGTGGCTTAGCTCAAAGCGGTCAAGGAGCAACCACCCTCTGTGAGTTTCCAAGAATTCAACCTCGATACAGCTATTCTCTCCGGTGTTAAAGCCGTAGGCTACACCACCCCAACCCCCATCCAACAGCAAGCGATTCCCTCTATCATGGAGGGGAAAGACCTACTAGGACTAGCGCAGACCGGCACCGGCAAGACGGCCGCCTTCGCGTTGCCCATCATCCACCATCTGATCCGCAATGCCGGTACACGCAAAGTGCGCGTGCTTATCGTGGCGCCAACCCGCGAACTAGCCGAGCAGATTCACCAGGCGTGCAGAGACCTTGCCCAGGATACTAGAGTGACCAGCATCGCGATCTACGGTGGCGTGAGCAAGATCCCGCAGCTAAAGGGATTGCGGCGCAACCCGGAAATCATGGTTGCATGCCCCGGCCGGTTACTGGATCTCGTCGGCGATGGTGCCATCGACCTGTCGGGCATCGAGGTGTTGGTTTTGGATGAAGCCGACACCATGTGCGACATGGGTTTCCTACCCGACGTCCGGCGCATCCTCAAGCTGGTGCCAACCAAGCGCCAAACCCTTCTATTCTCGGCTACGATGCCAGAAGATATCCGAAAGCTGACCTTCGACATCCTACATGACCACACCACAGTTCAAGTCGACCCCATAGCGCCAGCGAAAACCGTATCTCATGCCCTTTACCCGGTTCCTGAAGCATTAAAAAGGGGCCTGCTACTTGCCTTATTGGAACAGACGCCCGCGGGACGTACATTGATCTTCACCCGCACCAAGCATCGCACGAAAAGGCTTGCGCTAGACCTAGCGAACCACAATTACCGGGTGGCGTCGCTGCAGGGCAATCTGTCTCAGAACCGAAGGCAGCAATCGATGGACGGATTCAGGGAAGGGAAGTTCGACATCCTAGTGGCGACGGACATCGCATCCCACGGTATCGACGTGCCAGACCTATCCCACGTGATTAACTTCGACATGCCGGATACGGCAGACGCATACACCCACCGCATCGGCCGTACCGGCCGGGCCCTACAAACCGGTGAAGCCTTCACCCTGGCGGTGCCAGATGACCGGCCCATGGTGCGCGTGGTGGAGAAGGTCTTGAACGCCAAGATTGAACGGCGCCGTTTGCCCGGGTTCAACTACGGCGACTTCGAACCGGAAGCCCAATTCCCGCCAGACCGGTTCATTCAGCCCCAGACTAATGGCCGCCAATTCGGCGGCAATCCGGGTAATCGCAGACCCGTCAGCGGCCAAGCCACGCGAAGGCGGGAACCGGCTGTGGGAATCTCTTCAGGCACGCCCAGCGTCCCCAGAGGACCGAGGCCGGGAAATCGGCAGCGTCCCTCCGGCGGCCGTAGCCGATCGGCCTAAGGCAGCAGCGAGTACCATGAACCACCAGGTTCGCATCGATCGCTTTCGTAGCGCTCGCGGCGACCACACCCTGGTGGTTCTGGAAGGGTTTCACCCTCTGAAACACGCCATTCGCTTCGGCGCGGAATTATTGGACGTTGTTGCCGCGGAAGATGGAGACCTGGAAAAACTCGTAGCGGAGTATGCTCCCGACACCGCCGCCAAGGTCGCCGAACATGTTCGGGTGATTCCCGCTGATGTCTTCGCCAAGCTGGCGCCGGTGACACCCCCCACGGGCGTTATAGCCATCGCAAAGCGTCCCAAAGTGTCCCCGGTACAGATGCTGGACGATCAGGATCCTGCTCCCGTGGTACTGATGGAGAACCCCAGGAATCTTCTCAACATCGGCGCGGCGATACGGGTGTCGGCGGCGGCGGGAGCGGCAGGGGTGTTAACCACCGGGCCACAGGACCCTTGGAACCCAGCGGCAGTCATCGCCGCGACAGGATTGCAGTATGCGATACCGGTAGCCCGGATCGATTCCCTCCCTGCTTGTCATCGGCCTTTGGTGGTTATCGACCCCGGCGGTGAGCCGTTGCGACAGGGGTTGTTGCCATCCGATGCCATCCTTGCTTTCGGCGCGGAGCGGGAAGGACTCAGCCGGGAGTTAATGGCCAGAGCCGCCCACTGTATCTCCATTCCCATGGCTCCCGGAGTTTCCAGCCTCAACTTAGCCACGGCTGTCTCCGCGGTCCTGTATGCCTGGAGATTGGGACTATAGCCGAGAAGGACTCACATCAGATAATCGGTTTCGCGCCGGTATCGAAATTTGAAACCGTTATTGCTAGTCTATGCTGTTAGACACGCCTTTAGAATATCCGATTCGGTCCGCGCCGCCGGAAGGACGCCGGTTGGCTTCAGAAAATTAATAATCCAATACACCATCTCTATCAGCGCCCTGATTTACGTTGGGCGGTGGGCGGTGTTATTCTGACCGTACCACTTCAATACCAAGGCCTTTCCGTGCCCCGTGGATGGCAATTCATCTCCTCACCAAAACGGATGGCAAGCAGTCGCTAAACTTGGGACATGTTGGTTTTGGATCGCGCCAGAACGGGGTTGTCCCGCCTTCAAAATCTCCCTTCGAGACAGGGCACAAAAGTCCGGTTGGACAGCGGTCCAGTGGGTCGCGTTAAGAAAATAGTGGTGGCGAGGTAACTTCCCTTTATGGCCTTCATAAGTATGCAAGAAATATCCCTTGCCTTTTTTGGCATCCCACTTTTCGACGGGATCAACTTAACCATTGAGCGAGGAGAAAAGGTTGGCCTGGTAGGCAGGAACGGGTCGGGGAAATCAACGCTGCTGCGGCTGATAGAGGGGAGCGTCAAACCAGACTCCGGCGCTGTTTCAGTCCAAAAGAGCGTACGCTCCGCCTATCTTTTACAAGATGTGCCCCATGAGTTACCCGGAACCGTGTTTGATGTAGTCGCCAGCGGAAGCCGAGAATACGTTGACATGATCACACGGAATCCATCCCCAAGTGCCAGGTTGCTACATGAAGCCACGCCGCCTATACACGAAGAATTGGACCGTATTCACCAAAACCTTGATATGGAAGGAGTGTGGTACAAGAGGGAACAGGTCAGCAAAAGCCTCTCGCAACTTGGGGTGGATGCTGACCGCGCTTTCAGTTCTCTTTCCGCTGGCCTAAAACGTCAAGTGCTCTTGACCAGGGCGCTTGTTGGTGAGCCGGATATCCTCCTACTTGATGAACCAACCAACCACATGGATATTGATTCCATCAAGGAACTGGAACAGATGATGGTTCGGTTCACAGGTGCGTTAATCTTCGTTACCCACGACCGGATGTTCTTGCAGAGAATCGCTACCCGGATAGTGGAAATTGATCGGGGCAGGCTGTTTGATCAGACCTGCGACTATGAGACGTTCCTGGTACGGCGAAGCGCCGACCGCGAGGCAGAAGAGACGAAAAACGCTCTGTTCGATAGGAAGCTGAAACAGGAAGAACATTGGGTTCGGGGGGGTATCAAGGCGAGGCGGACGCGCAACGAGGGCCGCGTGAGGGAACTGGAAAAAATGCGCGAGATGCGCAGGTCCAGACGGGACCGGCCTGGGACGGTGAAGATGGAAGCCCAAGAGGCCCAGCGTTCCGGAACATTGGTGGCAAAGGCAGACAATATTGGCTTTAACTATGGCGATACTCAGGTAATCTCAAAATTCTCCACCACGATTCTGAAGGGCGATAGGATTGGAATTCTGGGCCCCAACGGCAGCGGCAAGACAACCCTCTTGCGCCTTCTTCTTGGAATGCTCAGTCCGGTTACTGGAACAATCCGCCTCGGCACTAATTTGCAGATCAGCTACTCCGACCAACTCCTTGAGCAATTAGACGAAAACAAGACCGCCATAGAAAACGTCGGCGACGGCAATGATACAGTTACCGTTAACGGGAAAATTCGTCACATCCTCGGCTATCTGCAAGATTTTCTCTTTTCTCCAGATCAAGCTCGCTCTCTTGTTTCTGTTCTTTCCGGTGGAGAGCGCAAGCGCCTCATGCTCGCCCGTCTCTTCACGCGGCCCTCCAATCTCCTTGTGCTGGATGAACCCACCAACGACCTTGATATCGAGACCCTTGACCTTCTTGAAGACCTCTTGATTAACTACACAGGAACGATTCTCCTCGTCAGCCATGATAGGACGTTCATCAACAACATCGTGACGAGCACTGCCGTTTTTGAAGGCGGCTCCGTCGTGAAGGAGTACGTGGGTGGCTATGATGACTGGCTGCGTCAGCGCCCCCAGGAAGCAAAACCGAGTAGGGCATCTGCCAGCAAACAAGCCTTCCCACCGGCTCAGGCACCCAGGACAAGGCTGAAATTAGGGTTCAACCAGCAACGGGAACTGGATGCACTGCCCCAGAATATTGAGTGCCTCGAAAGTGAGCAGCAGGAGTTGTTCCAGACCATGGGAGATCCAGAACTCTACAAAAAGGACAAGGCTGACATCGTTGCCACGAACGATAGGCTAGAAGAACTGAAAAGGCTATTGGCTGAGGCCTACGCACGTTGGGAAGAACTGGAACAATTCCGCCTAGATGACGAAAACAGCAGGCTTTCAAAATAGAGAATGCCAACCAGCGTAACGACGAAGTTAATCGGGAAATAAGTGGCATGGATCTACGCCGCTGGCAACACAACAAGCCCGCGTTTCACGCCGAGTTCGACTCTACTCCGCCCCCGTCCAAACCAAGCAGTTTTGCCGCGGTTAGCAACTTCCACAATAATCCACTCACCAGCCTGACTTGCGGTGGGCGGTGAGTGTTTTTTTGGTCTTCCTATATGGTGATTTGTAACTTCCGTCTTTGTTCGCATATGGTCCTGTCTCCGGCCAATATTCTCCTGCGACGGCCCGTGAGCGATTTCAGCGTCTAATACAACGGCTTCTTCACGAGGCAGACGAGGCGTTTCCCCGCTGCGAATGGGAAAGAGTACGACAGTGCGCACAGGCAGTCTTTGGGATCGTTCCCAGAAACTCCGACTTCGCGTCTGACCAGGAACCGGGCAATAACTATCTCCGGCTCCTCGCTCGTTCAATGGCGCCATCTATTTCGACGACGTCGAACCCCAACTCGATCGCTATCGCGACGTCATCACGAGATTTGGCATCATTTCCCTGCAGAGTGTAAGCCAACGCTCTATTTACGTAGGCCAACACGAGTCGAGGGTCGAGCCCAATGGCATTGTCGAAATCATCGATCGCTTTCTCAAGATCGCCAGTGTTGAGATGCACGTAGCCCCGATTGACGTAGGCGCCGTCAAGCCTCGGATCGAACAATATTGCTCGGTCGAAGTCATCAATAGCCTTTTGTGGCCTGCTCATTTCGTCGTGGGCGCTGCCCCGGTTACTGTACGCCAAAGCGAACCGGGGGTTTAGGCGGATGGCTTCGTCGTAGCCCAGAATTGCTTTTTGGTACTGTCCTAGATTCGAGTAGGAAAAACCTCGGTTGTTGTAGGCCTGTGCAAGCCGGGGGTCTATACGTATGGCCTGATCGAATTCTTGATTGGCCCGCAGGTATTCACCGAGTTTGATGTAGGATAAACCCCGGTTGTTGTAGGCCTGCGACAACCCGGGGTCCAGTCGAATCGCCTCGCTGTAAGCGGCGATAGCGTCCTCAGTGCGGCCTTGGGCTTCTAGTTCTACGCCGTTGTTGTAATGTGTAGTTGCCCTGCTGGGACCGGTTCCTTCGAGATGTAAAGCCGCTAGCATGTTGTCCACCGGTGCTCGATCACCGGTGAGCAGCACCCTCTTTCGGGCGTTCAGCCAACGTTCCATGGATTCATCCGGCATGAAATGGCTGATGAGCGCTCCTCGGCCAGTCTGAATATTGGCATTTCTAAGAGTCTCATAGGATAGCGGACGCAACGACGCGGCAACCACGTGGGTTTTCTGACCATCATCCAGCCAGTTATCGTCTTCTCGAATGACATAGACATTTGGGAAGGTCTCTTTAAGGGTATGCACGAAGGCTCGAGCGAAACGGCCACTCTGGAAATTGTCCACCACATTGACCGCATAGATACCGTCCGGAGTAAGAAGACCCGCTATCTGCTCGTTGAACTCCCTAGTAGTGAGATGGTAGGGCACAGACAGGTCGTTGAAGGCGTCACCAATGACCAGCGCGTATTGCCCGGAATTCAGCTTAGGGACGGTCATCCTCGCGTCTTCGTTGTAGGTCACGATTCGGGTGTCACGGGGCAGCCCCAAGTGGTCGAACGCCACGCGAGTTACCGAGGGGTCGATCTCGATGACTTCCACAGTACTCTCCGGGTACAACGTCTCCAGATAGCGTGGAACTGTGTATCCGCCGCCGCCGATGATCAAGGTCCTAAATCCCGTATCTCGCTGCGCCACAAGAGTAATCAGTTCGGAGAAAACTTTCTCATAGTTGTAGGCCAAGAGGGTGGGGTCTTCCAGAGACACATAGCTGTGGAGCAGCTTATCCAGGTGTAGCGCTTTGACTTTATGCCGCCCGTCCACGATATCGTCGGTCACCTGGATACAGAAGTAGCTGCTTTCCTTTAAACATCCGCTGTTCAGGTCACCGCTGATTGAACTGAAACCGCCTATCCCGACAAACAGGACGATCATTGGCAGGGTGGGCATCCTCACCCGCCAAAGTCCGCCGAAGGCCAGCGACATTCCGACCAGGATCAGCGCTACCAGCAAAATAGTTTGTCTTGTGCCAAGCCATTGAACCAGGACGAAACCCGTTATGAACACGCCGAAGATGGCGCCAGCAGTGGAAATTGCATAGATCTTCCCGACAACATCGCCGGTGTGATCCAAGTTACGCAGGTTCAGCTTGACCACCAGAGGAGTCACCATGCCCAAAACCGCGCTCGGCACGAAGAAAAGGGCGGCCGTGAGGAATACGATGCGAGGCAAGATAGGCAACGCCTCGAAGACGGCAGAGACAACGCCCAACAAGGGCAGCACGGTCAGGCAGGTGAGCCCCCCCGGCCAGCAGGATGATGCCCAGGGTTGTGGGCGAAGGAAACCGGTCTGCCACGCGGCCGCCCACGTAGTTGCCGATTCTGATGCCGGCAAGCACCACCCCGATGATGCTGGTCCAGGTATAGAGGGACACTCCGATGCTGGGAGCCAGAATCCTGGCGGCCACAATCTCGAGAATAAGCCCGCAGGCGCTGGCCACGAAAACGATCAGGTAAGGCTTCAAAGAAGCCAAGATATTTAGCAACTTTGGGGTCACGGCGATGCTGCTACTCCTCCCGGTTGATGTCCCTTCGGCGGGATCCTTGTCCGAGTGGCAGTTTACCGTGAAGACCGTGCATCCACAAGGAGCATGGATAACCGTTCGGGAGACTAGGCGCCGGGGCTTGCGGTGACCAATACTTTACACAATGAACCACTCACTGGCCTGATTTACGGCGGGCGTTGTACGCGATGATCCGACGAAAATGACACAATGCCAAGTCCTCTTAGTGGCCGTCGATATTACTCCTGATGTGGTGATACTATATTTGGCACCAAGATAGAATAAAGCTAAGTATTTACTCATTTAGGGACCTCTCGCATTTACTGACTGATATGGCCAGCCACGACAACAAAGAGATGCTCTTGGTAGCTTTTCTCCAGGCATCAAATTGTTCAAATTACACCGGGTCTTGGCGGCACCCAGAAACCGAGTCCAACTTCCTAGATCTGGCTTTCTACCAAAATATCGCCACGATTTTGGAGGAAGGCAAGTTCCACCTAGCTTTTCTCGATGACCGGTTGGCCATGCCCAGCCGGTTTGCGAACACCCATGAGACCGCTGTTGAACATGGGATTCGCACTGTCAAACTAGACTTGGTGCCGATATTCACCGCAATGGGCCTGGCTACAAGGCACCTTGGCTTGGGTGCGACGTATTCAACAACCTACTACTCCCCTTTTCATGTGGCCCGGCTTTTCGCCTCCATAGATCACTTCACCAAAGGTAGAGCAGCTTGGAACGTGGTGACTTCTTTGAACGATTCAGAGGCCCAGAATTTCGGAGTTTCTGAGCATCTGCCTCACGACACCAGATACGACGTCGCAGATGAATTCATGGGCGTGGTATGCAAGCTTTGGGACTCATGGGAACCCGGAGCAATGGTGGCAGACAGAGAAACCGGAAGATTCGCTGATTCAACCAAGGTGCATAAGGTCGACCATTCGGGTCTCTATTTTCAGTCGCAGGGCGCTTTTACGGTCCCACAGACGCCTCAAGGTCATCCGGTGATTATCCAAGCGGGTCAAAGCGATAGAGGTAGACGGTTTGCAGCCCGTTGGGGGGAACTTCTCTTTGTCATCTACCCTACAGCCGATGGTTGCAGGGCCTACAGGGAAGACTTGCGTCGACGAAGGGAAGCGTCAGGCCGCGACCCGGACTCTCTTAAGGTGGCGCCTGCGGTCTACGTCGTGGTGGGCGAAACTGAAGAGATCGCGCAGGAAAAGTTGGCTTTCATAGATAGTTTGGCCAACCAGACCGATTCTTTGGTACTTTTGTCTGAAGTTTTTAACTATGATTTCGCCCAGCACCCGACAGATGAGCCGCTGTCTGACGAAACACTAGAGTCCATGACAGACCTAAGAGGATTCCTAGACCGCGTGGTGGAATTGAGCGGCACTAAGAACCCTAATGTAGATGATTTTATACGTTATTCCGGCAGGGGTACTCTAAGCGAACTTCCTGTGTTCGCCGGCACTCCTGAGCAGATAGTAGACCAGATGGAGAGTTTGTACCTGAGCGAGTCTTGTGATGGTTTCGTGATTGCCGCCACCCACATGCCGGGAGCCTATGTCGATTTTGTCCAGGGGGTGGTCCCCGAATTGCAACATCGAGGACTGTTCCGCAAGGATTACATTCCCGGTACTCTTCGTGAAAACTTAGGCTTCGTCAATCCACCGTCATAGGTTCTGCGGCGTCGCGTTCCCCATTGCGCGCTCTCCCAATATCCAATCTGTCTATGCTTGGGAATCTTGAGCTAACAAGGACTTTTAATGGCAACTTTCGTTTTGGTGCACGGGGCTTGGCACGGCCGGCTGGCGTTAGTGGAAGGTGGAACCTCTTTTGCGACGATACGGCAGCTCAGTCTACGCTCTCAGCCTTACGGGCATGGGCGAGCGTTCTCACCTCGCCCGATACATTGACCCCACAGTCATTAACCTGGACCTTCACATTAAAGACGTTACGGAGCTTCTGGAAAGCGAGGGATTGGAGAGGGTGATTTTGGTGGGCCACGCCTACGCAGGGATGGTCATTTTCGGCGTGGCAGAGGTCTGTCCTCAATTGCTGGAGCACCTGGTTTACGTGAACGGCGTGGTGCCCCGGGACGATGAGTCTATGGTTGACCAGCTTGATGCCGTGCGAGGCCCTGAATTCACCGCCCAGGTCCGAGCGGCCATCGATAAACGTGAGGAATTCCTGCCCCCGCCCACCACCGTCGAGGAGATCCGCCGGCGGTGGGGCATCGCCGATCCGGAGGACCAATCCTGGGTATTGCCCCGCTTATGCCCTCAGTCGGTCGCCGCCTTTGCCCAACCGCTAAGGTTGGGTAGTATAGAAGCGCAAAAAATATCCCGGTCTTTCATTCTGTCCAGCGAATCGGGGTTTGACCCGATCGCCGAGCGCGTCCGGCAATCGGGCTGGGGCTTGTATCAATTGGATACCGGCCACGACCCGATGATAACCAAACCCAGGGAGGTGGCGGACATTTTGCTAAAGATAGCTGGAACAATCCGCTAAGCGGAGGCTAGAACCTTCCTCAATGACCCACTCACCGGCCTAGATCACGGTGG
>Ga0208879_1004481_pt1 | contig 10868 bp, 12 predicted proteins | sample Knorr_S15_td_Bot_FD_185605 | JGI IMG/M metagenome (GOLD analysis project Ga0208879, IMG submission 185605) | Marine microbial communities from Southern Atlantic Ocean transect - Knorr_S15_td_Bottom_ad_5009_LV_A (SPAdes) (version 2) | ecosystem: Environmental > Aquatic > Marine > Oceanic | place...
TCCTCGAGGCGTTCGTTGGTGGCCGAGGTCGGCATCGCCCCTCGACTATACTGCGTGCGCACTCGGGGGATGAGAATGGCGCGAAGCTACTGGTTGCTGAAATCCGAGCCGAATAAATATTCGTGGGACGATCTGGTTGCGGACGGTTCCACCTACTGGGACGGCGTGCGCAACTATATGGCGCGCAACTTTCTGGGTGAGATGAAGAAGGGCGACCTCGCGCTCTATTACCACTCGAACGTGGGGAAGGAAGTGGTGGGCGTAGCCAGGGTCACCCGCGAGTCCTACCCCGACCCCACCAGCGACGACGACCGCTGGGTGGTGGTCGATGTCGAGCCGGTGAAGCCCTTCGCCAAGCCCGTCACGCTGGCGCAGATCCGCGCCGATGAGGCCCTCTCGGAGATCGCGATGCTCAAGTACAACCGGCTCTCGGTCGCACCGATCCGGCCGCCGGAATTTCGCCGCATCCTCGCCCTCGGGAACACCCGCCTGCGCTGAGGAGCGGAGAGCGTCCCCGCTCCCCGCTCAGGCGTCGGGGCACCAGTTGCCGTGGAAGCCGAAGGGCACCCGCGCGGGGAGTTCGATGCGGGCCACGGGGTCGCCGAGGAAATCCTGGGCGTGCAGGATCAGCACTTCTGCGGCGTTGCGGTTTGCGTCGTGTACGTAGGACATCACCCAACCGTCATCCTCGTCGGCGTCGTCGCTGCGGGGGACGAAGACCGGCTCCTGGAAGAAGCGGTCGGGGCCTTCGTCGCGGTGGAGCGTCTCGCCGGACTGCAGGTCGTGCTTCAGCAGACCGCCGAAGAGACCCGAGCCAATGGCGATGCCGCAGTAACCGTAGCGGTAGGGCTTTCCGATCAGGCGCTCGTCGTGGCGCGGAAACTCCTGGGGACGGTCGTCGAGACGTTGCTCTTTTACCGGGCCGCCCTGGTTGTCGATCAGCCAGCGGTCGAGGCTCTGCACGTCGAGTTCGTCTTCGAAGTTTTCGGTATCGAAGAGCCGCGAGTGTCGTACCACGTCGAGTACCACGCGTCCCTCGGCGTCCTCAAAGGCGTTCATCGCATGGAAGACGAAGCAGGGGTCGACCTCGTGCCAGCGAACCTGGTCCGCCGATCCATCGCGCGGCAGCAGACCCACGCGCGCACCGTGATCGTCGTGCCAGCGGTAGGGGAGGGAGTGCCCCTCCTCGATCATCTCCGGCGTGAAGAGCACGGGAAAATCGAAAACCACGAAATAGTTCTCGGTGATGGCGCAGTCGTGGATCATCGGGCGGCCCGCCACCGGGATGTCGACCGTCCGCCGCACGCGACCGTCGGCCCCCACCACGATGTACTGCAGCGCGTCCCACCCGAAGAAATAGCCGGTGACGTGTAACTCGCCGGTGTCGGGATCGCGCTTCGCGTGGGCGCTGAAGGGGCCTGGCAGCGTGCCCTCGAAATCGGAAGTCGCGACGGTCTCGAGTTCGTAATCGAGTTCGACGGGGTTGTTGCCGGCCTCGACGATGGCGTAGGTCTTCCCGGCGTGGGCCATGACGTTGGTGTTGGCGCCGCCGTCGCTCATCGGGCTGAAGCGCGGTCCGGGTACCTTCGGCCAGCCGCGCGCGGCGCAGACCTCGTCGTCGCGTACGAAGCGGCTGCGGTACCAATCGGCGCGCCCCTCGCGCAGCCGCAGCCCGTGGACCATCCCGTTGCCGCTGAACCAATGGTGCTTCTCGCCGACGGGCCCAACCGGATTCGGCCCGATGCGCAGCAGACGGCCATTCAGGCTCTCGGGGATGGATCCCTCGACTTTCAGATCGAGTGCGGTGGTCTCTTCTTCGACGGGTGCGTAGTTGCCTTCGAGGAAGGGGTTACTCGCCATGGGTGTTGCTCCGGTTGGTGGGGGAACGCTGGGCCGTGGATGCTAGCGCTCGCGTGCTACCAAGCACGCTGGCCCACCGACCCCAGCGGGAGACCTCACGCATGAGCGAAGCCATCGACGTCGAGAGCCTCGGCGAGGACGTGCCGCTCCTCGAAGGCCTCCGCACCGCGCGCGCGATCCGTCGCCTGCACCCGGATCCGGTCCCGCGCGAACTCATTCGCAAGGTTTGCGAGGCGGGCACCTTCGCGCCCAGTGGGGGCAATCGCCAGCCGTGGCTTTTCATCGCAGTGACCGAGCCGGAGCGCCGAGCCTGGGTGGCCGAGCGCTACCGAAAGGCCTTTCGTGCCTACGCTGTGCCGGCGCTCGAGGCGGCGAAGGATCCCGCTTTCCCCGACGCAGCGCGGCGCAACATGAAGGCGGCGCTCCACCTTGCGGACCACCTCCACGAAGCGCCGGTGCACCTCTTTGTCGCCGGCCGGACCCGGCGCGGCGAGGAACAGGCCCAGGCGCTCTTCCCCGCGGTGCAGAACATCCTGCTCGCCTGCCGCGCGGTAGGCCTCGGTGCTTCGCTCACCACGGTGCACCGCACCTTCGGCAGCGAGGTCGACGCCTGGCTGGGACTTTCGGAGAAGCAACCCACCTGCGCGCTGCTTCCCATCGGCTGGCCACGCGGACGCTTCGGGCGTCCCCCGCGGCGCTCGGTGGACGAGTGCCTGCACTTCGAGCGCTTCCGCGCCTAAGCCCGTCCCCGCTAGGTGCTGGGCACCGCCTCCGAGGCGAGGGCGTCGGCGTACTCGTTCCAGCGCGATCCGTCGTGGGCCTTGATCCAACACAGCTCCACCCCGGGGTGCGCCTGGGCCAGTTGCCACAGCTCCTGCACCCGCTCGAGGTTCTTGATCGGGCCGGTCTTCCGCTTCCAGCCGCGCCGCTCCCAGCCCGCGGCCCACTGGTTTACGGTGTTGACGCAGAGCTGGCTATCGGAGTGGATGGTGACCGCGGAATCCTTCGGGAGCACGCGGTAGGCCTCGATCAACGCCTGGAGTTCCATGCGGTTGTTGGTCGTCGCGGCGTCGGAGCCCTGCCCCTGCTGGACGATGAGGTCGTCCTCCACCCACACGAAGCCCCAGCCGCCGGGGCCCGGGTTGCCCTCGCAGGAGCCGTCGGTGAAGACGCCGGTCTTGGGCCCCGCGTCGAAGCGTTCGAGTACTTCCGCGGGCGAGAGCGATTCGTGATTTCGATAAGGCATCGCGCCCGGTTGTGCCGCATCCCGGCCGAAGTCGCAAGCGGGTGCCGACTTTCAGGCCTGCGAATCCCTCAGTCCTTCGGCAGGTACGAAGCCAGCCAGGCCGTGGCGAAGTCTTCGTAGCGATCTTCGAGGATCGCCTCGCGCGCCGAGCGGAACAGCGCCTGGTAGAAGTGCACGTTGTGGATCGAGCAGAGGATTGCTGAGAGCACCTCGTTGGCGCCGAAGAGGTGGTGGAGGTATGCGCGTGAGAACCCGCCGGCGCAGGTGGCGCACGAGCACGACGAATCGATCGGGTAGGCGTCGCGCCGGAAACGCCGGTTGCTGAGGCGGATGCGACCTCGCGCGGTGAAGACGCTGGCCGAACGCGCGTAGCGCGTGGGGATCACGCAGTCGAACTGGTCGATGCCAAAGCCGATGGCGGCAAGGCAGTCTTCGGGAAGACCGACCCCCATCAGGTAGCGCGGTTTATCCTCCGGCAGCAGCGGGGCGGTAAAGCGCGTGATCCGGCACATCTCCTCGAAACCCTCGCCCACCGAGACGCCGCCGATGGCGTAGCCGGGGAGGTCGAGAGCCACCAGCGCCTGGGCACAGGCTCTGCGCAATGGCAGATAGGTGCTGCCCTGCACGATGCCGTAGAGCGCTTGCTCCGCCGGCCGCGCATGGGCGCGCAGACAGCGCTCGATCCACGAGAGTGTGCGGCGCACCCCGGTCGCGGCGACCGCCTCGGGGGCCGGGTGCGGCGTGCACTCGTCGAAGGCCATGATGATGTCGGCACCGAGGGCGTTTTGCACCGTGATCGAACGCTCGGGGGTGAGATCGACGACCTCGCCGGTCAGCTCGTTCTTGAATTTCACGCCGCGGTCGCTCGCCTCGGCACTCGGCAGCGAGTAGACCTGGAAGCCGCCGCTATCGGTCAGGAGGGGCCCGTCCCAGCGCATGAAGGCGTGCAGGCCGCCGAGTTTCTCGATCAGGCCCTCGCCGGGTCGCAGCATCAGGTGGTAGGTGTTCGCCAGCACGATCCCCGCGCCGGTGGCACGCACCTGGTCGGGGGTCATCGCCTTCACCGCCGCGTGGGTTCCGACGGGCATGAAGGCGGGCGTCGCAAAGGCTCCGTGCGGTGTCTGGATTTCGCCGGCCCGCGCCGCCCCCGAGGAACCGATCCGGCGGAAGGTGAGGGGACCCGCCCCGCCTGAAGCGGGGTTCGCGCTGGAGTCCGGTTGTGAAGGAGCTTCGCTCATGTCCCCCATGCTAGCGGGCGATCAAAAGCTAGACTCGGTGCCAATGCAAGAGCCGCCGCGACATTTTGCCGACGACCTCGTGGCAAGGCTTCGCCAGCTGGGCCACCCGCTCTGTGTCGGCTTCGATCCCTTCCTCGAGCGCCTGCCGCCGCTCTTCCGCCGCGGCTCTATGCAGCCCTCCGATCCCCAGACGGCGGCCGCTGTCGAGGCCTTCTTCGACGCGGTGCTCGATCGCCTCGAGGGGCGGGTTGCCGTGGTCAAGCCGCAGATCGCCTTCTTCGAGGCATTGGGCTCTGGCGGGATCGCCGTCCTCGAACGTCTTTCGGCGAAGGCGCGCGGGCTGGGCCTCTGCGTTCTGCTCGATGCGAAGCGCGGCGACATCGGTTCCACCGCGGAGGGCTATGCGCGGGCCTATCTCGCGCCCGGGGCCCCGCTCGAGGTCGATGCCATCACGCTCAACCCCTATCTCGGGATCGAGACCCTTGCGCCCTTCGTTCAGAAAGCCCAAGACCACGGCCGCGGGCTCTTCGTGCTGACGCGAACCAGTAACCCCGGCTCCGCTGACTTTCAGGATCGGCTGCTCGGGACCAGCGAGACGCCGCTCTTCGAGGCGGTGGCGGCGTCGCTTGCGGCGGATGCCGCGGCTCTCTGCGGTTCGCAAACGGGGTGGTCCTCGCTCGGGGTGGTGGTCGGTGCCACCCAGCCCGAATCGGCCCAGCGTGTGCGCGAGGCGCTGCCCAACTCGCTTTTCCTGGTGCCGGGCTACGGCAGCCAGGGGGCCGGAGCGCGCGAGAGTCTGCGCGGCTTCCGTCCGGGGCCCGCGGGCCTCGAGGGCGGCATCGTCAATTCTTCGCGCGCCATTCTCTACCCGGACGCCGCGTTCACGAAGGAGACGAAGGCCTGGGAGGCGGCGTTCGATACGGCGCTCGACCGCGCCATCACGGAACTCGGCGAGGCGGTGGCCGCGGGCTGACGTTCGTTCCGTGGGGTTCCCGCGGCGCGCCCTGCTTGGCGGCCGGGGAGGCTTCGAGCTAGCGGTGGGTGCTTCGCTCGCCGGAACTCTTGCGCAGGCGCACGCGGCGGTGCTTGGCCCGCAGTTTTGCGCGCATTCGCTTCGTCTTCGAGCGGTTGCGGTGGCCGAGGCCCTTCTGCTTCTTCACGCTCTCGCTCCGTCGCCTGGCTTGATAGGGGCCGATGCGTCGCCGTGACGGGGCCCCGAGGAGGCGGGAATCTAGGAGATCCCCCGGAAGCGCGCCAACAGCGCCCAGGTCCCGGGGGCAGGCCCTTTCGTAAGCGCCTAGCATGGCGCCCCGCATGGCCTCTCCCCTCGACCGCCTCGCGGATTTCGACCTCAGCGAGCAGCAGCGCGAAGTGCGTCGCACCGTTCGCGCCTTCGCCGAGCGCGAGATCCTGCCCCACGTCGAGCGTTTCGAGCGCGAGGGGCGCTACCCGCTCGAGTTGATCGCGAAGCTCCCGGAACTCGGGCTGCTCGGCCCAATGATTCCCGAGGAATACGGCGGCTCGTTCTCGGACTACGTGACCTACGGGATCATCTGCGAGGAGATCGCGCGGGTCGATTGGGTGGTGGCCTCGGTCATCTCGGTGAGCAATTCGCTCTGCGCGGGGAGCATCACGCGCTTCGGGACGGAGGCGCAGAAGCAGCGCTGGCTCCCGGGAATCGCCGCGGGCGATGTGATCTGCTCGGCGTGTCTGACCGAGCCCGGCGGCGGCACCGACCTCGGCAACATGGCCACCACCGCGACGAAAGTGGACGGCGGCTACACGCTGCAGGGCTCGAAGGTCTTCATTTCCCACGCGGCCCATGCGGGGCTCTTCTTCGTGGTGGCGAGCATCGACCTCGAGAAGAAACACAAGGGCGTCACCGCCTTCCTGGTCGACCCAAAGCAGACCACCGGCATCACCATCGGCGATTTCCCGATGCGCACCTTGAAGCGAGACAACCTCGCCGAGGTGCATTTCGAAAACGCCTTTGTTCCCGACGAGACGGTGCTCGGCGAGCCCGGTGGCGGCTTTCCGGTACTGGGTTCGGCCCTCGACACGGGACGCTTTTCGGTGGCATCGCGGCAGGTGGGACAGGCCCAGCGGGCTCTCGACCTGGCGCTTCCCTACGCCAGCGAGCGCAAGGCTTTCGGTCAGGCGATCGGCGAGTTTCAATTGATCCAGCAGAAGATCACCGACATGACCTGTCGCGTGCAGCAGGCGCGCAACGCCGTCTACCAACTGGGGCGCATGAAGGATGCTGGCGTCGAGCGCTGTTCGATGGAGTCTTCGATGGCGAAGCTCCTGGCCAGCCAGGCGGCGGTGCAGAACGTGCTCGACAGCATGCAGGTCTTTGGGGGCTACAGCATGACCGAAGAATACGAGATCGGTCGCCTGCTGCTCGAGGCGAAGGCGATGGAGTTCGGCGAGGGCACCAGCGAATTGCACACGAAGTTGATCGCCGAGACGATGCTCGGTCTGAGGAAGCAATGAGCGACGCCCGCAGCGAATTGCTCGCATTGGTGCTCGAGGTTTCGTTCGAGCGCCGCAAGGTCGTGTTGGCAAGTGGTCGCGAGAGCGACTTTTACCTCGACCTGCGCCAGACGCTGATGCGACCCCGTGGCGTGGCGTTGGCTGGTGCACTGGCCCTTGAGCGCTTGCGCGCGGGCGCGGCGATTGAGGCGGTGGGAGGCATGGCAGTGGGCGCGGTGCCCTTCGTTTCGGCGGTGCTGGCGGCGGCCAACGCCGACTGGCCGGAGTTGCTGGGATTCTTCGTGCGCAAGGAAGCGAAGCAGCACGGGCTCGGGCGCCGCATCGAGGGAGGCTTCGCAAAAGGCCAACGCGTGGCGCTGCTCGAAGACACCACCACCACCGGGGGGTCGACCCTCGAAGCCGTTGACGCGGTGGAAGAAGCCGGCGGCCACGTGGCCCGGGTGCTCTGCCTGGTGGATCGCGGCGAGGGTGCCAGCGAGGCATTCGCCGAGCGCGGCCTGGTGCTCGAATCGCTCTTTGACCGCTCCGACCTGCCGCTCTAAGGCCGGGCGGTCGCGTGCTGAACCACCGGGACACCCTGGCATCGCGCCCTGCTCGCGCTCTCCCTTGTCTTCTTCGCCAGTGGCCTGCCGGCGACGTCGAGCCTCTCTCATGACACGGGGCCCGAGCACTCCGGGCCCGGGTCTCCCCCGTCCTACTGGTTTCCCGAGGCCGGCTACGCCGGGCCTCTCGGGCACGCGCCGATCGGGGTGACGGCGGACCACGCCCACCGAAAGGGCGAGTGGATGCTCTCCTCGCGCTTCATGGTCATGGGCATGGAGCATGTAGCCGACGGCACGAAGCGGCTCTCGTCCGCCGAGGTCACCGCGCCCACCGGCGCCTACGACTACCTAGTGGCGCCCACCCGCATGACCACCCAGATGTGGATGCTCGGGGCTATGTGGGCCCCCCTCGATCGATGAAAAGGACAACACTCCGCTTACGCAGATGTTCGGGATGCCCCCGGCGCAACTTCCGTACCCGATGCAACTGGGGTCCGGTTCCTTCGAATTGCGGCCGGGGGTGGTCCTGAAGCACATCGCCTTTACGCATTTCGATTTCGGTGCGCGCGGTTCGGCGAAGATCCGGCTCGATCGAAACGAGCACGGATACCGGTTGGGAGAGGAATACGAGGTCACCGCGTGGGCGGCTCTCCTCGTCTCGGAGAGGCTCTCGGCGAGCTTTCGCCTCGCGTGGCAGCAGCGCTTCGATATCCACGGGAGCGACGACGAGCTGATGACCCGGGTGCCGCTGGGCCCGCTTTCCGGGACTAAAGTCGTCCCCACCGCCTTTCCGGAAAACCAGCGCTTTCGCAGGCTCTACGGGTACTGGGAAATCAACCTCATGGGAAGGGCCGAGGACGGCTGGCTGCAGGGTCTTCGCATCGCTGCCGAAGTGGGCCTTCCCTTCTGGCAGTCTCTCGATGGCCCCCAACTCCGCGACCGCATCATGGCGACCGTCGGCCTGCAGTACAGCTTCTAGCGTCTCTCGAGCAAGACGATCGGGATCGTGCGCGGTGCGGAGTGCTCTCGGTAGCGCGCGTAGTGGGCGTAGCTGTCGTCGAGGATCGGCCACAGGCGCAGCGTTTCCAAAGGGTCGGCGAGGCGCGCGCGCACCGCGTAGCGCTGCCTGCCGACCTGGACCTGGGTGGTCGCTTCCTTCTGCAGGTTCTTCCACCACTGGGGATCGCGAGGGTCGCCGCCATTCGAGCCGACCACCACGAAGCGTTCGCCGTCTTCTACGTAGAGGAGCGGAGCTACGTGCAGTGCGCCGCTCACTCGACCGCGATGCCAGAGCAGGAGCGCACGTTTATTCCAGCCGATCCGGCGCCCCAAAAAGCCGCGGCTCGCGAGATAGACGAACCGGTGGACGGCGGTGATGGCGGCGATCAGCCAGCGGATATTCGGCACGGTTTCTCCGAGCAGGACGCACTCGCGAACGCCGGTCTCGGACGCCCCGGTCGTCTCTCTGAGTGTGGCAGATCGCGACGATCTTGTTGTTCCGAGTTTCGCCTAGCGGTTTTGGAGATCGTTTTCGGTGGACCATTCGAAGAGAGGGCCGCGAGACCAGGAGGCGGGATCGTCGATGGGTCCCCGTACCTGCGTCTCCTGGATTGGTGGCAGGTATTCACCGTTGGTCGCCGCGCTCGAGTACTCGTAGTAGCGGCGGGTTCGGGGCGACGCATGCGCTTCCCCGAAGAGCGATTGGCCGGGGTAGCGAACCTGCAGACCGACCAGCTCCGCTACGGTAGCTGGGAGATCCGTGAGCGAGATCGGCGTCGCATCGCTTCGCAGCGCTCCGCGTGCCCCCGGCGGCTTCACCAGCACCAGTGGCTGCGCCCGCCCGGTCTCGACGGCGTGGCGGGTTTCGAAGGGCAGTTGGACTGCGGCCCCGTGATCGGAAACGATTACCAGCAGCGAAGATTCATAGAGCCCGATGCGTTCGAGGGTCTGGAGCAGCTGGCCAGCCAGTCGCAGCGAGCAGCCGGCTTGAAGTAGGTAGGCCCGCGGCGTCTGGATCAGCATCCGAGCGAGAGGCTCGCAATCCGCTCCTAGCACCCACGGTGAGTGTGGGAGCATCAGGTGGATGAACTTGAAGGTTGGTGATCCCGCGCCGACGCTGGCGCGGCGTTCGAAGGCCTCGATCAACGCCAGCGATTCGTGCTGGTACGCAATCAACTCCTTGCGGTCGCGACCGAATGCCTGGAGAAGCCCGGACCGTTCCAGTCGCAGAGGCTTCTTCGCGTAGTGGGGAAGACCCCTGAAGAGCACGAAGTCGAAAAAGGCAAGCAACTTACCGGATTCGTCATGGGGGACGCCGCTGGAACAGCGGGTCTGTCGGAAGAAGGAGCAGTAGCTCGCGTCGGTGGAGGCGTGGGCCATGTAACCCGCCGCTGCGAGTCGTTCGGCGATGGAGCGCTCTCCGAGGGCTTCTGCCAGGAAGTTGGGAATGGGACGCTGGTTCTGGTAGCTCTCACCCGAGAGCATCGCCGGAACACTCATGTAGGTGTAGTTGAAGGCGCCCAGCACGTCAGTGAAGTGCGTGAAGCCCTGGAAGTCCGGCGGGTCATCGTGCGTGGCGAGGGCGCGTTGAAAGAGCGGTCCCTTGAACCCGTCCAACACCAAGATGACGACGTTGCCGTTCTCTGAGAATTCGAAGAGGGCGTCGTCGCGTTCCCAGCGCGGCGGCGTCTCCCACAGGCCTTCTTCCATGACCGTAGCCGCGAGGACCGTCCCGACCTGCACGGCCAGTAGAAAACCGACGAGTTGCATCAAGTGTCGCGAGATCCAGGCGGCGCGCAGCCAGCCCAGCAGCAGGGCCAAACTCCAGAAGATGACCTCGCCGATCCCGTAGAGATCAAATGCGTCGTAGTCGAAATCCTTCCCGCTGAAGAGTCCGTAGTTCCAGAGAAAGACGTTCCCCTGGAGGTAGAAGAGGAACGCCAGCACGACGACCAGGCTCGTGGCAATGCGATGGTTGCGGTGCGGCAGGGCCAGAAAGAGCGTTGCCAGAAGAATGGACGAGGCGACGGCCGCGGTCAGCCCGAGGCCGACGATCCGGCCCAGGGAGACACCGATTTCGCTGGAGCTGGTGCGGAAGGCGTTCTCGGGAAGGAAGACGAGTACGGTGGCGAAGAGCAGGAACGCTGCCATCAACCCCGTCGAAAACCGTTCTCGAAGGTTATCATGAGCCGTCATCCGGCGGGTTCCCCAGGGCGTCCACGCCGCTTTTTCGAGGCCAAAGATCGCACTCGTGCCGGGGACACGCCAGAGAGAAGGAGGCTCTCGCGGCTCCCGGGAAATCGTCATCAGCCGCGCTATCTAGTGAACGTTTGGACGTCTCGGCGCACCGGTACGCGTGTTTTCGAGGAGGTTCCGTGCGGGAAAATCAAGTCGACTTCTTGAATGATTTTGCTCGGCCGAAGCATCCCGGCTTGGTCGGGGTCGAGATCCTCACCTGCAAGCGCGAGGAGGTGACAGGACGCCTCCCGG
>Ga0208879_1004486_pt1 | contig 10860 bp, 9 predicted proteins | sample Knorr_S15_td_Bot_FD_185605 | JGI IMG/M metagenome (GOLD analysis project Ga0208879, IMG submission 185605) | Marine microbial communities from Southern Atlantic Ocean transect - Knorr_S15_td_Bottom_ad_5009_LV_A (SPAdes) (version 2) | ecosystem: Environmental > Aquatic > Marine > Oceanic | place...
CCCTTGATGATCGCCCGTCCATCGGCAAACACTGTCAGGTCCATTTGAGGCTCAGCGAGCACCAGCCTCAACAGGTACGGGTTGGACGTCACCTCACCGGTCCCCTCGAGCCGCCCGGCGAGTTCTTCCAGCGAGAGCGAGAGTCCGGGGGGAGGTGCGACCTGGACGGCGTTGCGGCCGCACAACACCGTGGTTTCGGTACCCCGTTCACCCCGCAGCCAGGGTCGCTCGCCGTCGACACACGCCGGACACCCCGCCCGCTCGCGGAGATCTCCCATCCCCAACTGGCGGAACGTCCCGTCCCAGACATCAACGACACTCAGCACACGCTCGACCTCTTCGCCGCGTCCGATGAGAATCTTCAACGCCGCCACGCTCTGCAGCGAGGCCACCACGTTGATCGCCGCTCCGAGCACCCCGGCCGTGTCGCACGTCTCGGCCGACCCCGGTGGCGGAACGTCTTCAATCAGACACCTCAGACAGGCCGATTCACCCGGAAAGATCGCCATCGTCTGACCGTGACTCCCCACGCAGCCCCCGTAGACCCACGGAGTGGAAGTCTCCAGCGCCGCGTCGTTGACCAGAAAGCGGACCTCGAAGTTGTCGGTGCCGTCCACAACCAGGTCGATGCCCTCGAAATACTTCAGGATGTTGGTGTGATCGATGTCGGCGACGATCGGGTCGAGCTCGATGCCGGAGTTGATCCGGGCGAGTTTTTCGGCGGCGGCAATCGCCTTGGGGACCCGGTTGGCCACGTCGTCTTCGTCGAAGAGGACCTGGCGCTGGAGGTTTGAGAGTTCGACGAAGTCGCGGTCGACTATCCGCAGGAACCCGACACCGGCACGGGCCAGGCTGTCGGCCAGCACGCTGCCCAATGCGCCGCAACCACAGATCAGCACCCGGCTGGCAAGCAACCGACGCTGGCCCTCCTCGCCAATGCCCGCCACCAGCATCTGGCGACTGTAGCGTTCCAACCCGTCACTCATCGGCAACTCGACTCCTGACTCGACTCCCCGGACGACTCCCCGGACGACTGGGAGTACCACTCCGTCACTCGACTGTAGTCTACCGGCCAAGAAGCCCGCAAACCGCGTCCCACCGGGTGCGGCAGCCCCCAGGATCTGTCATCATCACACCCAACGACACATCCGGGCAGACCCAGGAATGAATCTCTCACCCGCCGATACCCAGGACATGAGGTTCCGCAGTCCCAGCCACGGTCGATTGCTGGTCCTCGTCGCGGTGATCGTGGTGGCTGTTCCCTTGATCGTGATCGGCTGGGTGAGCAGCCTGCTGGAGGAGGCGACCGGATTGGTCTCCTGCCGGGGTTCGATTCGTGTCAACGGACAAGCGCTGACCTCCGGCAAAGTCCTCACACGCCGCGAAAATGCCACCAGCGACGAATCGAGCTCGATCGGCTCCATCGATGCGCTCGGAAAATTTCAGCTCTCGACCGACGGTCGACCCGGGGCACCGGTCGGACACCACCGCGTGACCGTGCTGGCCGATGGCGGAACCGGAGGCGTCGAGATTCCCGAGGACTACAAGTCGCTGGAAACCACGATGCTCGCGATCGATATTCAGCCCGAATCCCGCTTCAACATCTTCACGCTCAATATCACCGCCGACGACTAGGCCGCTGCAGGCCGCCAGGGTCAGACTAGGCAGCACGAGTCATCTGGTCGTCGGGCTGTTGAGCATCCGAGACGTCCTCGGAGGGCACCGTCAACGGCGGCATCGGCACGCCGGACAGCTCCACCGCACGGTCGTTGAGATCGTCAACTGCCTGCTGAACCTCTCGAGTGTACTCGGCGAGTTCTTCTCGACGGATCTTCGGCGGCACGTGGATTGGCTCGCCGTAAAGCATCCAGGTCCGTCCAAACGGTAGCGGCACGATCATGTCGGTCCAGCTGCCGCGGATCAGGAACGTGTGATTCGACGCACAGGCCACCGGCACAATCGACACGCCGGCCCGAGACGCCAGGTAGACGACACCCTCCTTGAGTTCCCGGCGGGGACCTCGAGGACCGTCCGGAGTGATCGCCATGTGCAGCGTCCGAGTGATCTCGATCGCCTGCCGCAACGCCTGGGTGCCGCCCCGTGACGACGAACCACGCACGATCGCCATCCCCATCGCCGCAAATGCGCCCGCCACCAACGCCCCGTCGCGATGCTGGCTGACCATGGCCGAGAGATCGTAGCTGCGACCCGCGCAACCGCCGAACAGCAACTGCTCGTGCCAACCGCAATACAGGTACCGCTGGTCGAGGTTCCTGTTGTGAGGATTCACACCCTCGCAGAAGGCCACGACCTTCAGCCGCTGAGTCAGAAACAGGCAGCGGAGCATCCAACCAATCGTCCAGCCGGCGGCAAACGCCAGGCGAGAGCGCAGCGATTCACGGAACCGCCCAAACCACTTGAACACCACAGTTGACTCCGGGAACACGATCGAGGGACCGCATTCTAGTCATCCAGCCACAAAGGCCAAGACGAGTGTCTGGGAGTTCTCTAGCGAGACCTGTAACGACGCGGCTGGCCCTCGGGGCCGATCTGCACCGTGTAGCTTCTGCCACCCGGAGCCACCCGAGCCTTGACCCAGATCCCCTCGCAACCCTCGGTCTGACCTCCGTTGGCGATGTACCCGGCGGGAGCCTGTAGCTTGGGGTCGAGCTTGACGTTGCGGTGGAGCTGGTAGAGCGCCTGCAACGACTTGCACTCCCGTAACGTCTTCAGCACGCTCGCCGATCCCCCCTTGGTCGGGCCGTTGCACATCACCGCCACCCGCGGAGCGATCGCATTGACCAGCACCGGGTTGTTGCTCGAAGGCAAACCGTGGTGAGTCACCATGAACATGTCGACCTTGCCGATCGGGTTGTTCGGAGTCATCAGCTTCGCCTCGATGTTCCACGTCAGGTCGCCGCAGCACAGGAAACGGAACTTTCCGAAACTGAGCAGGAAGCTGAGACTCGCGGCGTTGTCCGACTTGTCCTCGGCCTGGGGCTTGTGCAACTTCGCAAACTTGTTCGGCTTGCCCGTGTTGGGGATCACCTTGCGACTGGCCGTGACGATCTTGATCGAATACGGCGTCTTGCCCGACCGCATCGGCAGGCTGTCTCCGGCCTTCAACGCCTTCGAACGGTTCTGCGAGGCCGAACGGTAGTCGGCCACGCGGGCCTCGAACTGCTGGTCCTCGGACAGGGCGTCCGGGATCCCACGGTCCCAGAAGTTCTTGATCTTGATCTTCGTCGAAAGCGCCGCGTGGTTGCCGTAATGGTCGCGGTGCCAGTGAGTCACCGCGGCATGGTCGATCTGCTTCAGGCCCGCCACGTCTCGCACCACGTGCAGGATCCGCTTCAGGTCGCGGCCGTTGTTGTCCGGGTAACCCGAATCGATCATCAGTGACTCACCCGACGGCGAAACAAACAGAGTGCAGGCGCCCCCCTCGACATCGATGAAGTAGATGTCCAGATGACCATCCTGGTCGGCCGCCGGCAGAGTCGAACCCCCGGCGAACGCGAAGACCAAAGCGACCAGCAGCGGTGTGATGACCGATCGGATCGGGCTGGGGATGCGGGATGAACCGTCGGCGGAACTGAAAGTCATGGCGGTCGGTCTCGTGGCGAAGGCTGGAAGTGAGTGGATGACTCAGCATATCCACGCCCCGCGACGATTTCACCCGTCGCCGGAGGTGGGCTCCTCAGGTGACTCGGCAGGTGACTCGGCAGGTGACTCGGCAGGTGACTCGGCAGGTGACTCGGACTGACCTTCGGTCTCCGGAGAAAACCGCCCGAGTTCGGTGTTGAAGATCCCGACCAGTGCGTGCAGGCAACAGGCGACGATCGGACCGATGAACACCCCCCACAGCCCCATCGCGTGCACTCCCCCCAGCACGCTGACGAAGGCCAGCAGAGGGTGCAGTTGGGTGTCACTCTGGAGCACGTGAATGCGGATCACGTTGTCGAGAGTCCCGATCACGCCGACTCCGAATAGAGTCAGGATGATCGCACCTGCCACGTGGCCGTCGAGCCCCAACCAGACGGCCACCGGCCCCCAGACCAGCCAGGCTCCGGTGACCGGGACCAGGGAGGTGAGAGTCGAGACGATGAAGAACAGGAAGAAGTGTCGTAAGAGGTCCGAGTCGAAGACCGCTCCGACGATCCAGAGTGCCACGGCGGTCAACGCGCCCTGGACCACCGCGGCCAACAGGGTGGCCGAGACCACGCTGCGGACCACCGTCTCGAATTCGGTGAGCAACCGCTGCTGGTAGTCGTCCTTGACCGGAATCAGGCGGCGGGCTCCGGCCAATAGCGCCGGGCCGTCGGCCAGGAAGTAGTACAACGCAATGCCAAACATCGCTACGCCGACCGTCATGCCGATCAGGCTGCCGACCCATCGGCCCAGTGTCTTTGTCGCAATCCCGGCACTGCGGTCGGCCAGGCCACGCATCGCATCGGCCAGGTCCTGCTTCAACGCGGCCTCGTCCTGGCCCGATACCTCCTCGATCAGACCCCAGTCGGCCGCCACGCGACTGATCCGACCCAACTGCTCATCCCAGTCGGCACTCCCGATCGCCTCGCGCGCCACCGAATACAACTGCAGAGTCGCAACCAGCACACCCACCAGCAACGGCACCAGGATGATCACCAGCACCGATCCGGTCGTCAGGCCCGAGGCCAGGCGAGGCCGACCGGGCAATCGACGCTGGATCCGCTCGTGCAGCGGGCGGCAGAGCATCGCCACCACGCCGGCCAGGAATAGCGGCAGCAGAAACGGTGCCACCACCTGGTAGAACGTGATGCCCAGGAAGATGATCAGGATCAGCAGCACGCCGAGGGAGATCATGCGGACCATCACGGTGTTGTACACCGCAACGACCCGCACCTGCCAGCAACCCCGACGGCTAACGCGCGGCAACCACCGACAGCACCGGATGAGTCTCCGAGAGCCCCAGCTGGGCGTCGATCAGAGACAGCCGACGTGCAATCCGCGACCGCTGACCCTCGAGGCGGTCGTGCCACTCAGACAAAGCTCCCGCAACGTCCATCCCGCCTTCCAACTCGCCTTCCAACTGGGTCGACGTGACCCGGAATAATCGCACCAATGCCGACTCGACACGACTCGAACCACGATCAACCCAACCCAAACCACTCGACTCGACGTCCCGACCCATCTGTCGCTCTCCCCGTTTCATACCCTGATCACTTCAGGACCGCATGCTCGCATTCTAGGCCGTGGTCCCGCCCGGACTTCCAAGATCGACCTTTCCGATTGGCGAACTGAAGCAATTTGGACCAGAAACTCACGATTACGAAGAATCGGTATTCTGCGCAGCATGCAGAATATGAGTAGCCGCTAGCGATTCGGCCAGCGGCCGCAGATTGTCCAGTGCCGGTCCGAGCTGGCGAACACGAACTCGGGCCGGCCGCCGCACGCTTCGACCAGCTGCCGGGCTTCGGGCAGGTTGAGTGCGGCGTGCAGCGACTGGTGAAACAGCTGCCTGGCGTGCTCCGGTTCCAGTATCCGGGGCAGCATGTCTGCCTCGAGGCTACTCGTCCCCGTCCCCCTCGGTCGACTCACCCGGCTCACCCGTCTCGCCCGGCTCACCCGGCTCACCCGACCCCACCGCGGCCAGTTCTTCGTCCTCGTCCTCGGCCTCGGCGTCGACTTCAACCTCGACCATCGACCCTTCGAAGTCGAGTTGTTTCTGGTCGCCGACTTCCTTGACGGTGACGGCAATCCGGTTGTGCCCTTCGAAGGCACCGCGGAGGATTTCTTCGGAGAGAGGATCTTCGATACAGCTCTCGATACTCCGACGCAGTGGCCGGGCGCCGTAGTCGAGATCACCGCCCTTGTCGATCAGGAACTCACGTGCCTCGTCGGTCAGCTCCAGTGCCAGCCCCCGATCGGCGAGCCGTTCATAGACCTTGGACAGTTCGATATCGACGATTTCCTTGAGATCGTCTCGGGTGAGCTGTCGGAAGACCACAACCTCGTCGAGCCGACCGAGGAACTCGGGCTTGAAGAACCGCTCGATTTCCTGGGTCAGCCGTTCCTTCATCTTCTCGTAGCTGGTGTCATCATCCTTCTTCCCAAACCCGAAGGGCTCCGAGAGGATGGTGCTGGCTCCGGCGTTGGTGGTCATGATCAGCACGACGTTCTTGAAGTCGACCTTGCGACCGAAGCTGTCGGTCAGGTGCCCCTCCTCCATGATCTGCAACAGCATGTTGTAGACATCCAGGTGCGCCTTCTCGATTTCATCGAGCAGCACGACGGCATAGGGTCTCCGCCGGATCTTCTCGGTCAGCTGTCCACCCTCTTCGTAGCCGACATAGCCCGGTGGCGCCCCGATCAGCCGGCTGACGTTGTGCTTCTCCATGTACTCGCTCATGTCGATCTGGATCAGCGCGTCCTGGTCTCCGAACATGAACTCGGCGAGTGTCTTGGCGAGCAGCGTCTTGCCGACACCTGTGGGTCCGGCGAACAGGAAGACCCCGGTGGGCCGCTTGGGATCCTTCAGCCCGCTGCGACTGCGGCGGACGGCCTTCGAGATCTGCTTGATCGCCTCGTGCTGGCTGATCACTCGAACGTGCAGTTCGTCCTCCATCTTCAGCAGCCTCACGGCGTCCTCGCTCGAGAGCCGCGTCAGCGGAATCCCGGTCATCTTGGCGACGACCTCGGCGATCACTTCCGCATCGACCACCCCGTCGGTCTGCTCGCTCTTCTCACGCCATTCCTGAGTCAGCTGTTCCCGCTTCTTCTTCAGCTTGTCGGCCTGGTCGCGGAGGTTGGCGGCCTTCTCGAAGTCCTGGTTGGCGACCGCCTCTTCCTTGGCCCCATTCAGCCGTTCGGTCTCCTCCTCGAGTTCCTTCAAATCCGGCGGCCGGACCATCGACTTCAGCCGGATCCGGGCACCCGACTCGTCGATCACGTCGATCGCCTTATCCGGCAGGCAGCGGCCGGTGATGTAGCGGCTCGAGAGTTCGACGGCCGATTCGAGCGCGTCGTCGGTGATCTGCACCCGGTGGTGTTCCTCGTACCGATCCCTCAGCCCCTTGAGAATCTCGACGGTCTGCTTTTCCGTGGGCGGTTCGACCATCACGGTCTGGAATCTCCGCTCCAGGGCCCCGTCCTTTTCGATGTACTTGCGGTATTCATCCAGCGTGGTGGCACCGATGCACTGCAGTTCGCCTCGTGAAAGTGCCGGCTTGAGCACGTTGGAGGCGTCGATGGCACCCTCGGCACCACCGGCTCCGACCAGGGTGTGCAGCTCGTCGATGAACAGGATCGTGTTCTTGGCCCGACGGACCTCGTTCATCACCGCCTTGATCCGTTCCTCGAACTGGCCGCGGTACTTGGTGCCGGCGACCATCATGGCCAGATCGAGCACCACGATCCGACGCTCACGCAACAGGTCCGGCACGGTGCCGTCGATGACCATCTGGGCAAAACCCTCGACGATCGCCGTCTTGCCCACGCCCGCCTCGCCCAAAAGAACCGGGTTGTTCTTCTGGCGTCGGCTGAGGATCTGGATCACCCGCTCGATCTCGTCCTCGCGACCGATCACCGGGTCGAGCTTGTTCTGTCGAGCCAGCTCGGTCAGGTCGCGGCCGAAACTGTCCAGGGCCGGTGTCTTGCTCTTGCCCGACTTCGACGACCCGCTCGCCCGCTCGCTCGTCTCGGCACCTTCCAACCCATGCCCCAGCAGGTTGAGTACCTCCTCGCGGACGTCCTCCAGCTTCAGACCCAGGTTCATCAGCACCTGGGCCGCCACTCCCTCCTGCTCACGCAACAGCCCCAGCAGCAGGTGCTCGGTGCCGACGTAGTTGTGGTTGAGATTCTTGGCTTCTTCGAGAGCGTACTCGATGACCTTCTTGGCCCGAGGCGTCTGGGGCAGCTTGCCCATCGTGACCATGTCGGGTCCCGACTGCACGATCTTCTCGACCTCGAGACGGATCTTGCGGAGGTCCACGTCGAGGTTCTTCAAGACGTTGGCCGCGACGCCGGAGCCTTCCTTGACCAACCCCAGCAGCACGTGCTCGGTCCCGATGTACTCGTGGTTGAACCGCTGAGCCTCCTGGTTGGCCAGCTGCATCACCTTCCGGGCCCGATCGGTGAATCGCTCGTACATCACTCCCTCTCCGTCCTCGACAGGATGTCCTGCGCAATTGTAGTCCACAAACGACGCCGGCAGCAGGGCCCCTCAACAAGGAGATCCGTCTCCCGTCTCCTTGCCGGCCGACACAACCGCTACAATGCATCGGAATTCTAGTTCTCGCCCACCGCGGTGGCAAGATGCCCACCCACGGTCCCGCGACGAGGACGGGAGAAACCTGCGATGATCCCGGGCGAATGGACCGAGTCGGCCTCGCGAGCACTCGCGGCTATCAAGCACGACAGCCGACCGGGCCAGCCTCGAGAACTGTTCTGGGCACTGGTTGACCAGGAATCCCGGGCCAGCGAAATCCTCGCCGCCGGAGGACTCGACCCCCAGACCCTCGAACAACGACTCCCACGCCCCGCTCCCTCAGACGACCCGACCCCCAACGGCCTCGACGTCGTGCTCCGCGAAGCCGCCGGGCTGGCCGGGCGAGTGGGAGAAGTCGGGACCGAGCACCTGCTGTTTGGGTTGGCACAGGTCGACGAGACGATCGCAGAGGTGCTGGCAGAATACGACCTCCGCCCCGAATCGCTGGCACCGGTGGTCGAGGCGGCAGCGGGGCTCGAAACGAGTCCGCTGGAAACCGACGAGACTCTCGAACCGCTGCCGACCCCCGGTTCGGCCACCGACACGCTCCGCATGATGGATGCCTCGGCCAACCGGGCCCGCGAAGGTCTGCGGGTTGTCGAGGACATCGCCCGCTTCGTGCTCGACGACGCACACCTCACCAGCCTGCTCAAACAACTCCGCCACAACCTCGCCGCAGCACTAAAACCTCTCGATGACGGCCGCTTCCTGGCCGCCCGCGACACGACCACTGACGTCGGTACCACGCTCACCACCGAACGAGAACACCAGAGGGGCTCGATGCGCGACGTACTCGATGCCAACCTCTCGCGGGTCCAGGAATCGTTGAGAACTCTCGAGGAGCTCGCCAAGCTCCAGGCCGACCCGCTGCCCGGCAAGGCCCCCTCCGCCGCGGCACTCTTCGAACAGACCCGCTACGACCTCTACACCCTCCACAAGGCACTCGCCGGGACACTCGAGGCACGCCGCAGACTCGACGGACGTATCCTCTATCTGCTCGCCGGAGAATCCGGCTGCCAGCGAGGCATCGGGCCGGCAATCCGGGCTGCGGCGGCCGGAGGGGTCGGAGTCGTCCAGCTGAGAGAGAAGTCGCTCGAGGACGCGGCTCTGCTGGAATTGGCCCGTCGAGTCCGACGCTGGACACGAGACGCAGGAGTGCTGTTCGTGATGAACGACCGGCCCGACCTGGCCCTGCTGGCCGACGCCGACGGGGTCCATGTCGGTCAGGACGAACTCGACGTCCGCAGCGTCAGGCGGATTGTCGGGCCCGGGCGACTGGTCGGAGTCTCCACCCACTCGATCCAACAGGCCCGCCAGGCGGTGCTCGACGGAGCCGATTACCTGGGTGTCGGGCCGGTCTTCGACTCACAGACCAAGTCCTTCGACTCACTCGCCGGACTCGAATTCGTCACCGCCGTCGCGGCGGAGATCACTCTGCCGTGGTACGCCATCGGAGGCATCTCGGGCGAGAATCTCGAGCAGGTCACCGCCGCGGGAGCGACCCGCGTGGCAGTGGGTGCGGCGGTGTGTGGAACCGAGGACCCCGAGACGGCGGCCCGCACGCTGCACCGGGCTCTGGCCGCTACCGAGTGATCCGCGGCCGACCGCCGTGGTGACACTGCCGAGCCCGGGCAGGCCGACTACTTCTTCTTGTTCTGCTTCTTCAGCTTGACCGGTGGCCGAATCGTAGCGGCGGCTTCCCACGAATCGAGCTTCACGGTCAGGGCGATTATCTTCTTCTGGCCGTCGATTTCCCGCTGTACCGTCAGCGGCACCTTGTCTCCAGGGCGGTGCCGCTTGATCAGGACAACCAGTTGCTGGAAGTCGGCGATCATCTTGCCGTTGAAGGTCACGATCACGTCGCCCACCCTGATCCCGGCCCGATGAGCGGCCAGCCCGGGACGGACCTCCTGGATCCGGCATGGAGACGAGAACCCCTTGACTCCCAACAGCGCCCGGCCGCGACGTATCACGTTGAGCAACGGCACCGCGGCGGTCAGCTCCATGAGTGCCTTGTCCGAGGCGTTGGCCCCATCGATGACCATCAGGGATCTCAGTCGAGGCAGCCGGCGGACGAATTTCAGACCCGAGTCCCCCCCCTTCCAGCCCTTGCCCAGTTGCAGGACGTCGATGCGCTGACCCAGCACGCTGGGGTTGTTGGGGTCGATGACGTTGTCCTGGGCGTCCTTGAAGATCCCGCCCAGCCGCCGCACCTGCTCCACCGCGCGGCGTTGGCGGAGTTCGACGTGTGAATCGAGGACCTTGCGGGCTCGTCGAGCCACCCTCCGGGGACCACTCTCTGAGAGCCCCTCCAGCACATCCTCGCTCGCAGCGACCACCCGAAGATCCCGTGCCGTGTACATCCGCGCCAGGACCCCCACGGCCCGGGCGGCCACTTCGAGATTCTCGCCGCGGGCGGCACGGCCCAGGGGCACCGCCGCCGGAGCCCCCACGCGATACAACTCCCGAGTCGCCCGCTGCCGCCTCGCAAAACTCGATGCCGACAACTCGGCAATCAACTCAATCACCGGTCGCGGAGCCGGCAGGATCGTGCGAGGCAGCGGGGGCGGAGGCGGAGCTGAGGGCTGGGCCAAAGACGAGGCCCGAGGCTGGGC
>Ga0208879_1004488_pt1 | contig 10858 bp, 10 predicted proteins | sample Knorr_S15_td_Bot_FD_185605 | JGI IMG/M metagenome (GOLD analysis project Ga0208879, IMG submission 185605) | Marine microbial communities from Southern Atlantic Ocean transect - Knorr_S15_td_Bottom_ad_5009_LV_A (SPAdes) (version 2) | ecosystem: Environmental > Aquatic > Marine > Oceanic | place...
GAACACGGCCTGCCTCATGATGCCCTGCTGATTGGAATCGCTGCAGCACTGCGATATCCAGATGCGCCGTCTGGAATATTATCGGACTTGACCCAAGCAAATGCAGCCTTGGATTCGCTCCTTGCCCGTGAATCAATTTCATAGGCGGCCGACGCTCTTGCGGAGCCATGGCTCCCGCTGGCCCTCCCAAGCGTGGTCCGCCAAAGCGCGGCCCCCCCAAAGGTGGCCCGCCCACGAAAGGGTCCGGAGGACCACCGCCGACAGCCCCTTCCGGCCCACCGGCTGGCCCCTCCTCGCCACCGCCGTCAGGCCCATCCTCAGGCCCACCGTCCGGCCCACCCTCGGGTCCGCCCGATGGTCCACCCGGTGGTCCGTCATCGGGACCGCCGGCCAAATCACCAGATGAGGCTGAGGAAGAGTCGACACCGAGTCCAGAACCCGAAGAACCGAAACGCAGGGGCCCACCGGCCCGCGGAGGACCACCCGCGCGTCGAGCACCGGTGCAGACCGATGCTCAGGCTGAGGAGGCGACATTCGATGCCGCTCTTGCGAGGATGACTGGGGAGGAAGAGGAAGAGATCGTCGACGCCGAGGAACTCGCTGCGGAGGAAGCCGAGACCGAAGCCGAAGAGGTGGCGGTCGACAAGGCAACGAGCGATGACTGGGAGGAAGCCGATGAAGAGGAGGATGATACGCTTCCCGAGATCGAACCACTGCCCGAGGAGCCCGCAGAGGGCAGTCGATATCCGAAATTGGAGAAGGTCCGGACCGACCGGCTCAAGGATTCGCCTCTGACCGGTCATATCGTCCCTCATACCCACTGGGACCGGGCCTGGTATCTGCCGTTCCAGAAGTACCGCTACAAATTGGTCGAGATGGTCGATGATCTGCTCGACCTGATGGAGAACAACCCGGCCGCCTATCCCTCCTTCGAGTTGGATGGCCAGACCGTCGTGCTCGAGGATTATCTCGAAGTCAAACCCGAGAATGAGGGTCGGATTCGCAAGCTGATCGACGACGGTCGCCTCAACATCGGCCCGTGGTATGTGCTGCCCGACGAATACATCGTCGGGGGTGAGGCGCTGGTTCGCAACCTGCTGATGGGCGCGCGAACGGCCGAACGCTGGGGTGGACGCAGCGAGGTCGGATACGTGCCCGACCCGTTCGGTCACGTCGGTCAATTGCCGGCGATCCTCAAGGGCGCTGGACTCGATTCATTCATCTTCACCCGCGGTGCGGGACCCTGGATCCAAGAGGCCGGAGGTGTGTTCAACTGGTATGCCAGCGATGGCAGAACCAAGGTGCTCGCCATCCAGCAGGTGCCCGATTACCCCTGTCTGATGGCCTGGGGTTTCGAGAATCGTCCGCTCGATCGAAAGGATTCTCTGAACATTGATGTCGACACGGCGATGGGCCGCGTGGAGCGTCTGATGGACAAGCATGAGGCCCTCGGCTGGAAACCGGATGTGCTGTTGTTCGGCCAAGGCAGCGACCATACCCACCCGCAACCGACACTGCCGTACCTGATCGGCAAGGCCAACTCGAAGTTCAATGGCAGAATTCGCTTCCAACACTCCTCCTTCCCAGCCTATATCGAGGCGCTCAAAGGCTGGCTCGGTAGCAAGAAGATCTTCCGATTCCAAGGCGAATTGCACAGTGGTTGGGACCGCAACATCCTGTCGGGAGTGTTCAGTGCCCGACTCCACCTCAAGCGTGCCAATGACCACGCGATGCGCCTGATGCGGGACCGGATCGAGCAGTTGTCCGCGATCAGTTATGCCCATGGCGGCCGCTTCCGCGGCGCCCGGCTGGACCTTGCATGGCGCGAGATCCTGCGCAATCATCCGCATGACGACATCTGTGGCTGTTCGGTGGATGAGACGCATGATGACATGGAGGTCCGCTTCAAGCATGCCGAGCAGATTGCCGTGATGCTCGAGGATGATGTGTGCGCCGAGTTGCGCGACCAGATGGACCTCTCTCACGATGACCGTGATGCCGTGCCACTGCTGTTCCACAACCCGCTGCCCAAGGCCTGGTCGGGCTCTTTGATGATCGATCTCGCCGTGCCCAAGTTCCGCTGCTGGCTCGACCATGGACTGCCGGTGAAGATTGCGCTGGCTTCAACGCCAGGGGATTGCCTGATCCATACCTCGGGATTGACGATCGCGCCGAAATCGTGGGACCTGCACGTTCACCACGACCGCGTGGCCAATGTCGAGTTGCCACGGATCGTCGGCAGGATCCACGTCCATCGCCTGCCTCCGGGTCTCTCCGTCGCCCATGCCCTGCCCGGTCGGGGCCCGTACGCCCTGCCCGGTGAGCCGGTCAACCTCGGTGGTGAATTCGAACGCACCGATTGGATGGACAATGGCTTGGTACGCGTTCTGTTCCGTGCCGATGGGCGCTTCGATGTCATGGATCACACCACGGGCCGACATCTGACTGGTGTGGCTCGGCTCGAGGATTCTGAAGACGCGGGCGACTCCTACGATTGGTCGGCCGGAGGTCATCCTGTGGCTCAGGCCGCGGGTCGTGGCGAGAAGATGCCACGACGCGTCGAAGCGATCGATCAACGCTTCGCGGATCAGGATGAGGCGAACCGCAAGGTCTTCCTCTCAATCGAGCATCAGGATGAGTGGACGGCAACCGTCCGGCTGCACATCGCCTGGGCGCTGCCAGCGCGCTTCGATGATGCCAGCCAGCGCCGCAGCGAGGAACTGGAATGGAATACGATCGACCACTACATCACGATGCGCAGCGGCCATGCCATGGTCGAGGTCGAGACCTGGGTCAACAATGCCTGTGAGGACCACCGATTGCGCCTGCACATCCCGACCGGCATGGATGTGAAGAATGTCTTCGCCGGCGGTGCCTTCGACGTCATCGAACGGCCGGCGAACTGGCCGCACCACGGCGATTGGGAACAACCCCACGTGCCGACCCAGCATTTCTCCGACCTGCTGATGGTGCAGGACAAGGACGGCGGCAGCGCCGTCTTCTGCCCCGGCTCCAATGAGTACGAGGCGATCACCACCGAGGGTGGCACCACGCTCGCCATCACGCTACTGCGCGCCACCGGCCACCTATCCAGGGATGGCTTCGCCAGCCGACGCAACCGCGCAGGACCCGTCTATGAGGCGCCCGGCGCTCAATGCAAGGGCTCAAACTGGACCCGTTGGGCGGTCATGGCCTACGAGGATGATTGGGCCGAGGCCGGCATCCATCAGATCGCCGAGACCTTCGCCTGCAAGGCGAGCGTGCTCTCGGCCCTGCCCAAGCCACAGCTCGACGGGGAATTCGACGAGGTCTGCACCGACGGGCCGCGTGGCCGACGCATGCAGGTGATTCGACTGGTCGGCACCGGCCCGATGCCGATCATCGCCTGCATCAAACCGGCTGCGGACGGCAACGGAACGATTGTTCGCCTGTACAATCCCACAGAGGTGAACTGGGAGGGTCGCATCGAGACCGACCTGCCGCTGTTCAATGTCCGAGGCTGTGACCTGATCGAGAACGCGACCACGAAACCACGCATCTCAAAGTCGGGATGGCCAATCAAACTCAATGCGAAGGCAATCGGCTCCTGGCGATTCAACTGAGGACCCGGCCATGCCCGATGACGCGGCAGACCGCCTGTTCGCCGAGCAGTACGTCACAGCCCGTCAGAAATTCCTCGACCAAGCCGAACGCATGGATCTGAAGGTGCGATCCATCGCAATCACCGAGAAGGGACCACAAGAGGAGAACTTGTCCACCGACTTCGTCTGGATCGGAAACCATGAGGCGTCCAAGTTGATCCTCCACACCTCGGGTGTCCATGGCGTCGAAGGTTATCCGGGATCGGCATCCGCGCTGTGGATCATGGAGGGGATCCAGTCCGGCGAACTGGTGATCCCCGAGGATACCGCCATCGCCTTTGCACACATCGTCAATCCCTGGGGGATGGCATGGCTGCGACGCTACAACGAGGACCATGTCGACCTCAATCGCAACTTCCTGCCGCCGGGCGAGGCCTATGATGGCGAGCCGGCGAACTATGCGAGACTCAACCCCTTGCTCAACCCGAAATCATTCCCAAAACGCGGCGAATTCTTCACCCTTCGAGCCCTGTGGATCTCATTCCGACTCGGCTTCGCCAATGCCAAGCAAGCGGTTCAGGAAGGCCAGTACACTCGACCCAGAGCCATCCAGTACGGAGGTTCACAATTGTGTGAATCCAGTCAGAACTTCATCGACTGGTGTACGTCGAACCTCTCTTCGGTACAGAGAATCGTGTGGATCGATTTCCATACGGGACTCGGGCCATTCGGTGTCGACTCATTGCTCGTCTCTGAATCTGCAGATTCTTCAGCTCTGACCGCAAGATACGGGTCACGAGTTCAGGTTCTCGATCCCGCGAAGAGTGTCGCCTACAAAATCCGGGGCGGCATCCAGTCCGGCATCGAAGCGAGGTTCCCCGACATCGACTGGACCAGCATCACACAGGAGTTCGGCACGATCAAGCCGATTCCCCTGCTCAAACTCGCCCGCGCGGAGAACAGACTCACCCACTGGAGCGGCAAACCGCCGCTGCGCCGGCTGCGCTCCCCAGAGCGCAGCGCGATGCTCAAAGGATTCAGTCCGGACTCCGCGAAATGGAGGGTGATGATTCTCAAACGCAGCAGAGCAATCATCGAAGATGCAATCAACCACCTGTCCGAGGAGAGGGTATGAAGCGCATCGAAGCCCGAGCGCCAGTGCGCCTCGACCTGGCTGGTGGCTGGACCGATGTGCCGCCCTATACCCACGATGTGGGAGGTGAGGTCGTCAATGTCGCAATCAACTGTCACGCTTCAGCCGTGCTGACGATCGATGATCAGGGACTTCTCAAGGTGGAGTATTCCTGCGATGCACCCGTGGGTTCTGGATTGGGCACGACGGGAGCGATCAATGTCGCCTTGATGGCCGCCATCAACGGTGCTGAGAATGCCGAGGAAGCCGCCTATCAATTCGAGGCGCTGCTCGGCAATACCGGCGGTCGCCAGGACCAGTGGGCGGCCAAACACGGCGGCTTCAACCATCTGATGTTCATCGCGGACAGCGTCGAGCCGCTGCCCTTTGAGCCGCCGAGAAGCGCACGCTTCTGGCTGCATAAGCACTTGATCGTCGCCAACACGGGCATCCCGCACATCTCCGGCGATCTGCACGATGCCATCTGGGCGAAATATGCCGAAGGCGATGAATCGACGATTAACGGATTGATGACGATTCGGCTCGCTGCAAAGAAGATGGCACAAGGCCTTGCCCAGGATCGACGCAATCTCGTCGTCGAGGCCTTCAATGAAGTCTGCAACGGCGTCGATGCGCTCGACCCGGCACTTCACGACCCTTTTCGCAGCGTGGTCGATCCACTGCTCGCATCCCGGGACGTCGCCGCCTGGAAGGCGCTCGGGGCCGGTGGCGGCGGTTGCGTCGCCCTGCTCGCGGGTCCGATGGGCATCGAGGCCACGAAGGCCGCCTGCGAGGCGGCCGGTTGGACGCTCATCGATTGGGATTATGACGACGAGGGACTCGTCGTCAATGCCAGCTGATGCCCTCGATCTTGGCGGAGAGAGTTGAGAGGGCCGGTTGCAGGGCCTCGATGATCTTCGCACTCCAGTCGACGACATCCTCGATTGTTTCCGACCTACCGTGCAGCAGTGGCCAACGTCCCATCGAGGGCGGCCACAGGTGGACCTCGCCCGGCAGGTCCTCGAGCGCGTATGCGCGCGGGGTCGAGGCCCAGTGCATGTCACCGACGAGTTTCGAGAGCGCGCCTCGCGCACCATTGCACAGGGCGACCGTTCTGAGTCCATCGAGGCGATTGGGCTCGGCCTCATCGGGTCGGTCGAGTTCTCCGGGTGGCGCGCGCTCGAACAGCAGGAAGCCGCGCTTGGTGATGCTCTGGTTCCAGCCGAAACCGACGAAGATCGTGAACAGGCTGGTCCATTCTGCGGGCGCGCGCACGTACCAGCCCATCCGGTCGGCCTTGTTGTCGACCTCCAGATGCCAGGTCCAGTCGGGTAACATCGGTCCGAGTCGCTGCTTGATGTGGCGCAGAAGGCGTCGGGTCTCTTTCAGATTGGGTCGATCACTGGGTTCGGCCTCACCGATGCGCTCGGTGATCCAGGCTGAGAGCGTGGGCACGACACACTTCGGGGACAGTGACCAGCGATGCTCTCCCAAGCGCTCTGGCCCCTCATTCATCTGCACGGATTCCGCCGTCCATCGATGGATGGAATCCGCATCATCTCCGGAACCGAGGATGAATGAGAGTCTCGAATCAGAGATGTGAATCGAGCCATCACGGACCGCGCAAGTCAGTTCGCCCTCGGGCTCAGGTCCATGGCCGCCCGAGTGCGGATGGTCATCGAAGTCGACCTCCTGCCATAGTCGGGCGAACAGGGCGCGTTCCATGGCGCGGCCTTTCAGTCCATCACGGATAGGGGTGCTGGAGGTTCGGCTTCGGCAAGGATGCGTTTGGCATCGTTGCGACGCAGCGGGACCGAAGACAAGAGTTCAGACCACACTCGTTCGGTCCACTCCGCGAACTCAAGCGCCCATCGATACGAATCGAGGATGAAATCCGCATGTGGTCCCCACTCGATTCCCGAGGCCTCCATCAGGTGACTGCGAGCCATCGCCGAAGCCAATTCCCGTTCTGAGAGGAGCAGATCCGTCATGCCCTGTTCGGCGACGGTATTGGCGATGCTCGCGCAGGCGCCAGGTACGAAATTGTCGTCACGGAACCAGTTCTCCGCCGGCATCCAGCGCTGGTCGGCGATGACGCGCCAGACGTCGAGATATCGAAGTCGGAGGATCAGGTCCGCACTCTTGCTGAGCAGGGCGTGCGCCTCCTCTGGGATTCCATTGAGTGTCAGCCATTCAGAGAGGATCTCATCCGTATCACGCAATGGATCGGTACACAGCGCGAGCGCCGCGTGGACATTCATGTCGGCCCACAGCGTCGATGACGCCTGTCGCTTGGACCAGCCGCCGCCGACAGGGATGATCCAACAGCCAGCCCAGTCAATCGGTCTGAGGTTGGCCAGGCCCGTGCGGCCTCGCTCGCCGCATTCGATGGGCCCCTGACTCCATTCCGGGCCTTGCCAGTTGGGCAGCATGCCGATGAATTCGTATTCGCGTTCACACTGGAATTCGATGATGCGTGCGGGCCCTTCCATACCAATCGAGGGATTCCAGGGTTGATGACGCCAATAATCGGTCTGTGTATGCTTGACGGAGACCATGAATCGGGGATCTTGGGCCCATTTTGACAGGACCTTCTCCTGCAGGCTGCGGTCGGCGTGGACACCGGCCTCATCCAGATCCCACAGCCGAAGGATGCAGCGTTTGCCCATCTCGCGACAGACGACTCTCTCGAGAAATTCGACGACCATTCGGCGCCGTTCCACCCCGTCGAGGTGAGAGCAGTCGATGCAGTCACATCGGAGCAGATCGTGTCGTTTGAAATCGGCATCCGCGTGAACGAAGGTCTCACCGAATCGGAAGACCATGCCACGGATCGTAGGCACGGATTCAAACAACTGAGTGATGGCTTGTGCGGTCTCATCCCATGTGGACGCCAGGCCCGGACATCCAGAGGAGGATGCGGAGGAGAGGGTGAACAGATCATCCATCAACCAGACCCTGAGACCCGCTTTCTGCGTCTGTTCGATGCGAGAGACCAGCGCCTCATTCACGGAATGCAGACAACCGGTCATCTGGTCGGCGACCACGACATCGGTGAAGCCCAGTTTATGCAGGTGAATCGGGTCATCGTACACTGTTTGGATCGCGCCGTGCAGTGGAGAATCGTGCACGTAAGCGATTCGCATGCGGTCCTCTGCCATCCCTACAGCTCCAGCCGCACGAGGGTCCACCCGTGCTCGGCGAAGGCTGGGGTTGCACGCTCGATGAAATCATCGTCTGGGACGATGCCGAGAATCGCTCCTCCGGAACCGGGCTGTTTTGCGCACGAGCCCAGTTCACGGGCCAGTTCGACCATGGCGATGTTGTCGCCGAGGGCTTCCGGGCCGAACAGTTCGGTGCGAAGGTCGAAGTTGCGATCGATCTCGGTCGCGAGGGCGTTCACGTCGGCGGATTCGAGGGCCTCCTTGCCGCGGTGTGCGCACCAGGCCAGTTCTCCGATGACGCGCACCATGACCGGTTCCTGCTCGGCCCAGCGTTCCGGCAGGTCGGCATGAACCCGGCCGGATTCATCTCCCATCTCCGCATGAGCCACCCACATGTCGGGCAGGAGGGCATCATCGATGTGAGAGTAAGCGCCCCAGCCACGTCCATCCATCAGATCCTCGCGGAAATCCATGTGGAGCATGCGATTGTAGGCCTGTGGAAGACGGTCCTGCAGACCTCCGTGGATGTCGAGTCGCTCGGTCTCGACCTTGAGCGCAAGGTCCGCCACGGCATGGGGCGGAAGTGCAGTGCCGAGACCGTGGTGGGTGAGAAGACAGCGCAGGATGGAGATGATCACCGCAGAGGAGCCCGCCAGTCCGACCTGACGGGGGACGTTGGTCTCCACATCCATCTCGAATCCGCTCGCCTCCATCGCGAAGCCGCTGGCGATGCACTCCTCCTGGAAATGGAGCAAGGTGCCGAGCACGAGGCGTTCCAACCCACCCTCACTGACATCGGGAGGTTCTTCGGCGAGTTTCTTGAGCGACTCGATCTGGATGTCGTCCTGGCCCTTGACCTTCAAGGTGATCGAGCCATCCCACCGATTCTCATGGGGGCGCAGTACGCATCTCGCTCGCCAATTTCGAGCGAGCGCCGAGATGCACTGTCCATTGTAGCCATCCGAGGGGTTTCCGAGCAGACCGATGCGCGCAGGAATCGCACAGAAAATCGCCTCCGCCCCTCGACGCATGGATGGCGACTCTCGTTCAGGGTCATGTCTTTTCCCTCGGACACGTACGGGTGGCATGGCGGATGGTGCGACCTTGAGTTGGGCTGTCGTGCCCGCTGCGGGACTCGGAAGCCGCATGTCGGGGCTGCATGCGTCCGGTTGCAAGGAACTGATCGAGGTTGCGGGCTGCTCGATGCTGGAGCGCACGATCCGTGAACTGGAGCAGGCCGGAATCGAGAATATCGTCGTCGTCTCGTCGCCTGCGAAGCCGGCGATCGATGCCGCACTCGAAGGCCGTGGAGTGCACATCGTCCACCAATCCGAACCGACCGGCCTGGTCGACGCAGTGGCCTGCGCTCGACCTCTGATCGGCGATGGACCGATGCTCATCGCCCTGCCCGATGGGCTGTTTCCGGACCTCAATCCAAGCGCGGCTCTGCTCAGGACCTGGCAGGGCATGACCACCTTGGTGACGGTGAGAACGGAGTCACCCTGGGGTGAATTGCTGCACGATACCGGCCGCGTGACATCGATGGAGGATAATCGGATTCTCGACCTCGCAGACAAGCGAAAAGACCAGCCATTTCCGCTCGGAGAGCATCGCATCACAGGACGTTATGTCTGGACGGCGGACTTCTGGGAATTCGCGGACAAGGGCGAGGTGGAGGCCTTGCGCGTCCTCGCCTCACAGGGAATTCTACGCGCCTGCCCTGTGAACACGGCATACGTGGATGTGGGCAACCCTGAAGGATACTCCTATGCTCAATCGATTCTCAATCGATGAGGATCCGCGCGCCGACCTCGGGGATGTCATAGGTCTGATCTGACGCACGGGCCTCGATCTCGTCGACGAAGATCTGCGGATCCACCGTATTGCCCGGATCCATTCCGTAATGCATCGGCACGATCAGACCCGGATTCAACGCCAAGGCGAGGTCGACCGCCTCATCATGGCGCAGATTGTCATTGCCATTGATGCAGGCGAAGACCAGATCATAGTGATCTGAGGCCTCCTGAAAGGCCTCGTGCCAGCCTGGATAGGGTCGGCTGTCGCCCATGTGAAGAACGGTGGAATCGTTGTATTGAACCACATATCCCAGATACCAAGCGCCTTCATCAGTGATGTCGAGTTCCTCATGTGCTGCGGGCACGGCATGAATCGTGATTTCACCGATCGAAAGCGAATCAGAGCCCTTCATCGGGAAGATTCGATCCGCTGAGATAACCGGTGAACATATCCACAGACCGATTCGGGACGACGAATCGGAGATTGGGGAAGTGCGCGGCCAAACGTGGAATCGATTCAGGACAGATGTGGTCATCATGCCAATGCGTGCACAGCACGAGATCGGGTTCGGGATGCTGCTCGGGTTCCAATGGAAATTCACCGAGCAGCTTGCCCCAGCGATCGCCCGCGAACAGGTCGCGCCACCACGGATCGATCAGCACCAGCGGACCGTCGCGGAATCGCACCATCCAGCTGGCCTGGGTCAGCCACCAGGCCGCCAGACTCGACTCGATCGGGGCCTCCATCTCGGCGCGCAGTTCCGCACCCCGCTTGACCGGCTGGGTGCGGACTTCCGGAACGACCCAATCCGCCATGGCTCGGCGAATACTTTCACCACTTTCAGTCCACCCCTTCCTCTGGAATATTCAAGAGGGGACTCACCAATCCTGGAGGGGGGCGAAATCGCACCACTGTGCCCCTGATTTCGCCGAGTCTCGCGGGCGTACGCTTGAGGCGAAGCCTCAAGGTGAACTCAATGCGTCGTGGTGCTGATGACGCGGCGGATGCAGCGAGGCGCACTGTTCGTGCTGACGCTTCTGCTGACGGCGGGAATGCCGGGCGATCTGGTTCCCGCCGCGGCTGAGGATCCGCCTGCGGAACCCCCGGATTGGCCCACGGGTGCCGCGGCCTATGACAACATGGCCGATCTTGCGGGCATCGGCTACCGCCGCATCGATACTCAG
>Ga0208879_1004489_pt1 | contig 10856 bp, 16 predicted proteins | sample Knorr_S15_td_Bot_FD_185605 | JGI IMG/M metagenome (GOLD analysis project Ga0208879, IMG submission 185605) | Marine microbial communities from Southern Atlantic Ocean transect - Knorr_S15_td_Bottom_ad_5009_LV_A (SPAdes) (version 2) | ecosystem: Environmental > Aquatic > Marine > Oceanic | place...
CAGGTTGTCACTTCGCTTACCAGACGCGCTTGGTGGCGGCAGGGCTGAGTTGTCAGGCTTTGATTTTAGCTACGGAAAATCAGCTGTGCTTGCCGCTTGCGCCGAGAATGAACGCCGCCGGGCGGCCAATGTGAAAGAGTTGATGCGTTCCTCGCCGTGGGTGTCAGATAGAAAAACCGGTGAATTACGCCCGCAAACGAAAAACGAAGTGTTGGCAAATTACGGCCAACCCTTAACCATGCGCTTTATGCGCCACAAGTTTGGCTGGACGCTGGCGATACTCTTACCCTTAAAGACCTGGCTAAGCGATATGGCATAAGTAAAGAGCGCGTGAGGCAAATTGAAAAAGAAGCGCTACAAGTATTGAATAAGTCTGTGCACTAAGCTTATTTTCTGCAAATAAACAAGGATGTTTAGATGGAGCTGCTCGCTAACTCCTTACAATTCGTCAAACATGGCCCTCAAGAAAGCAATATTACAGCACGATCACATCGCAAGAGCCGTGTTGGCATACGTTACGTGGCATATAACTTGCTAGATTTGCTCTTTACGTATCAAGGAGAGTGAAATGCTAAAACGAATGCTTATATCAACCGTGGCACTGTGCGCCATGCTACCTGGATTGGCTAGCGCCGAATTGGTCGAGTATGACTGGAAACAAGAAGGTGACGGGTTGGTGAGTTACGACCTTAACACGGGTCTATTGTGGTTGGATTTAACCGTAACCAAGAACTACTCTATCGATGACATGAAGGATGCCATAAACAACGATGCGCGCTTTGCAGGATGGCGTTTGCCGAGCTACGCGGAAATGCGGGAGCTCGCGAGCGGCCTATTTGAGGGCGTAAGTGCTGTATCTGGAGATGCTTATAAAGTCAGACATACCAAAGATGAGTGGGAAGCACATGCCATCATGGGACAGAACATAGGCAATTTTACTTATGGATTGTACGATAACAATGGCAGTTCTATGCTCTTTGGGTCCGGCTACCCTGATGGTGTGTATTTCGATTATCTCCATCGTGAAAGTCTTAATTTTCGGCGAGATTACGAAGGTGTGTATCTGGTCACAAACGAACTGAATTCATCCATTGATGCGCTCAGTATTCAAACGGCCAGCGCCGTTTCCTCACCTCTGTTGGGCGGTGGAGCATTGCTGACGTTGTGCGCGGCGGGTTTGGTGCGTAGAAAGACAAAAGACGCATAGTTTGCGTGGGTGTTTAGTGTGTGATGTAACACAAAGACGCCGTTGTTGTAGTGCGGAGTAATTTTTTTTTGCATTTGATTTACGTATCAAGGACAGTGATAGACTAAAACGAATGCTTATATCAACCATGGCGCTGTGCGCATGTCACCGGAAGTGACAGCGCCTTTGCTACAAACTGTTAATCAAGGAATTAGGTTAGCTTATGCCTATTTCTGTCAACATACTCTCTTTTTCGAACCCCAAAATTATAAATTCGGGTATCAAATGCTTGCCAAGGATGCAGATGCATTTCTGTTAGATGTGAGCATCGAGTTAAATACTGTCACCATAGAAGATATTTATGAATTCGAGAACCTCTGGAAACGTCACTATATAGCCTCCGCTAAAGAATAACCCTCTATTTCTTTGCTCACGCCCGTCAAATACAGCTTTTTAGGTGATAACATCTTTTTGAACAACTATTTTTTATGAGGGAAATATGTCAACTACGATTACGGATGACCAAACGCTTCGCAATGTCGCGGCTACACTTCACTCGGCTTCAACCGATAATGGTAATAAATTACAAGCTAGCGCTCAAAAACTATTGCACAGCATCTCATTAGATAAGCGGAATGCCTCGCCTACCGTTGACGATATACATGTTGCTCTTCGCGAGCGAAACTTACGTTCTATTGAAGAAAACTATCCTCATTTGGAGGAGCATTTAGCGCTTGCCAAATCCCAACCCATGTCTCCCGTGGACGTAGAGAGAGATTCGATTCCTTTATCAAATGTGGATGGCCTGCTCTTTTTTAGTCAGCAATTAGGTCGTATCGAACAGGGATTGTTTGGTGAGCAATTCTCCGATTTAGAAGGTTCTATTGAAGAACTCTCCGAAGCGCTTTCGTTTCGGCTGGCGGTTTTAAATACGCTAGATTATAACGCGCAACCTACACCGGACATCCGTGATATCGTTGATAAGGTATCCCAGTTAGGTGCCCATGGTGACTACCTTTATGGACTCCAAAATGGTTTTAGGACGTTGATAGCCCAGCTGGAACTCGCAGCCTCGTCCCCTGGCATGCACTTTGGTGACGACATTTTCATTGCGATGCTTGATCAGGCATACAAGTCGGGGCCTATCGTTGTACCTACCGGCGCTTCTAAATTTGATACCAGTGTGCGCCATAGCCTTAGAAACCCGAACTACAACATCACGTCAGATGTTCCTATGCCAAATCAATCTGTAGCTGATGATGTGAGTAGAGCAATGGCTTTCCTTGCTCACAGGTTGGATGTGGTAGATTTACTGGATACTGATGGGAACAAAGTCGACCCAAGTACAAAAGAGAATATTAAAAAAGTCTTTTTGAGTACTGCAAGTTCTATGATATTGCGTTCGAACCATTTACGCTTTGAGGATTATGCTGGATTAGAAGGGGGTGACCGTCGAAGAAGCGGCCCCGGAAATGGCAACCGGGAGCTACGAAAATGGCTGTCTGGGCGTCGATGTCAACGCCGACCACCTGGCCGTCTGCGTGGTCACTCCGGATGGCAACAAAAAGCATGTCGAAGACATCCCCTGCCCGGCATCCGCAAAAGGGTTAACCTCCGGGCAACGCATGGCGATGATCGGCGATGCTGTGAAACGTGTCGTGGAGATTGCCAGACAGCACAATGTCGGCGTCGGCATTGAAAAATTAGACTTCAGCAGGAAGAAACAGGCGTTAAAAGAAACCGCAAATAAACACCACAGAACGATGCTGTCCGCGTTTGCGTACAACATGGTGCTATCGCTGATTGAACGCCGGTGTTACCGTGAGGGCTTGCCCTGCAAGGCCGTTAACCCGGCCATGACCTCCATTATCGGAATGTTTAAATACCATTCCACACAAAATACGACCCATCAGGCCGCTGCGCAAGTTATTGCGCGCCGGACGCTGGGTCTCAAACATGATCGCATTCGCTTTTCCGTGCCGCACCGAGTCGGCACACAGCTTTGCAGTGCCCGCTCAAAGACCGTGAGTATTGACGGCGGCCCGCTGCAACGTTGGGGGAAAGTGAAAGCTATTGTAAAAAAACACGCTGCTTTGTTTAAACAGCCCGAGAAAACCGGTCCACCGGTGCCGCTCATGGTGAACGGACATAAATTGCAGCCTGTTTTACTGGCGTAGCTGCTCACGCCAGGCGCGAAAGCGTTGGTTCAAAACTGGTGATCAGGTTTGAACGCATTAATTTGAGCGGCGTCTATTTCAACGGAGGGTTTTATGACAGGGGCGGGTGTGAGCTTGTTTACAAGAACCGCAATGTCAGTACAGTTCTGACCATTTTGCAATGGCGCTGCGCAAACGTGTGGCAGGCATTTTTGTGTGTGTCGCGGTATCGCTGGAGAATTGATCAAGTGAGTTTTTGCTATCGATAATGATAAACACAATATATTCCTCTTTGTCGTCGGTAATGTAGATGAGTCCGGCCATTGCTCAGCAACCGACAAAAAAGTTATATCGTGGTTGAAGCAAATTGTATGTGGAGAAGTATTTTACCATTCTCCCAGTTATCACATTAAAACTGAGAGAGGCCGTAGAGGGTTGCCGACCCGGGTTCCGGCTTATCAGGTGTACGTATGTACAAATGAGCGAAACCATAAGGTCAATATAGCATGATTGGTTGCTGCGTTAAGTATAATGTTGCATGGTAAAATAAAAAACAAAAAACCCGCCGGAGCGGGTTTTTATGGGAGCTGAAAAATCAGAAATGGTGAAGGCTTTCAAAACCCCAGAGGGACACGCCCGTCTTCAACACTTTTCCACACGCGGTGGTCAGTGTGCCACACCCTTCTGCAATACTGATGATTTTGCACTTATCGGTCAGACTGCCGTTTTGTTTAAGGCGTCTGACCACCGTCGTTCGCCATGATTTCTTCATTGATGCTGTCGCCATTTTTCTTACTCCTGTGTTGATGAAATGTCATATGTCAATGACGGACACTTTACATAAAAAAACGCTCCGGGTCAACTTTTTCGTTGTAAAATGTTAACACAAAGTTAACCATCTAGGCTTTGCTGGCTTGGTGAAGCTCTTTGAAACGGGTCTCGAACGCGATAAACAATGAGGAAGCCAGTTCGCCTTCTCCCATATTCCGGTATGGATTGGCATGGATGTTAAGTCCAGCATTAAAACATGCTTCAGCGCGTTTTTCGGCGTCAGATACGGTGTCGTTGTTTAATTTACTCATGGGAAACTCCTTGTAAACCTTGTGTAAGAGAGATGATTGTATCACGGTAAATGTCATAAAGACGTAAATGCCATTGATTAACCAGTGATCTCCGGCCTTTGCTGTGGTAGGGTTATCAATGAAACCCCGTGGAATAAGTATAAGGATTATTACAATGATGTTATTACGTACGTCTTCAGGGGTGGTGACGCTAACTACGTTCCCGACAGTGTGGTGTGTCCTGTGGACAGCATTAACAGGTACGCTGGCGTACTGGGGGGAGGTTAAAGGTTATGGTCTGATGTCCACGCCGGCAATGCTGTTATTATGGTTCAGTGTTGTTATCAATCTGCCACTCAGATGGTGCCAGGTAGACCCTTACCGCAAACATATCAAACGCGGGGTGTTTACCTTGTGGACGAGCTGGCGTCCAAGAAGCAGTATCTATGCCTTGCACGAAGTGCAAACGCTCCATGTCGAAACGGTGAACGGATTTTTTTATCCCCGGCGGTGCCTGGTATTAAGAACGCGAAGTGATCGTCGCGTATTGGCTGGCATGGATGTAATAGGGCGCTCGACATCAAGACTTAAGGCTGTTGGAGAGGTGTTGGGGCGTTATATGCAGCTTGCGTGCATGAGGGAGCCGGCGGCCAATGATGCGGTTTCCGCTTCCGCTGAGAAAGTGGCATAAAAAAGCCCGGCAAGCCGGGCAGGTTGGATGCAGAGTCGTTCTTGTTATTAAGCCTTGCGGCGACGGCCTGCGATACCGCCCATCACCATCAGTAACGCGCCGAGGGTAAACGGTGTGCTGACAGTGTTAACAGGTGCGTTGGGGTTGTTGGCGTTGAGTGTAGGATCATTGATGGATGACAGTGTAGTGCCCCCATCCGACACGAGGAAAATGCCAAAATAAGGGCTTGCCGTGCCTTCGGTGTAACCTTCTACCGCATAACGGAAGTTGGTCTTGCCGCTTGCGTAAGATAAACCGTAAAACGCAACCGTGCCGTTGTCCGTATAGCCAAGGCCATAACTTCTGATCGGACTGGTGGAGCTTTTACCATTGGTGTCAGCCCAGTTTTGCGCCTGGCCGGAATAGCCATTGATAATGCTGGAATTGCCTTTATTGACCCCTGAAAGGTGTGAGTGCGTTTCGAAGAAGCTGGAGAAGTATACGTCAACCTCTTCGGCTGTGGGCAGTCGCCAGCCCGCAAAGGTAGGGTCGTTTTTAACCTGGTTAACACTCATGTTTATCGTGTTAGAGAAGCGAAGCCACTCAATCCCGGTTTCTTCGTGTAAAACAGCGAGCTGATCACCTTCCGTTTTCCAGTCGGTGTAGACGTATCCCGCGTGTGCAGACGACGTTCCCAGAAGTAACGCGGCGGCGAAAAGTAAGTTTTTAAAGTTCATGCAGATGCCTCTTTGCGGCGGTTAAGTCCAAGCCCCAGCATTAACAGTGCGCCCTCACCGGTTTGTGACAGCGCTTCTTCAATACTGTTATCCAGCGTGTTGTAAAGCTTGAGCCACTCAATGCCCGTTTCTTCATGTAATGTGGCCAGCCCGTCACCGGCATCCTTCCAGTCCGTATCAACAAGGGCGGCATTTGCTAGAGGCGCAATGGCCAGTGATGTGGCGAGTAGTCCGCCTGCAATCCATGTTTTCACTGTTATCTCCTGTAATAAATTTCGACACCTTAAAATGACAAATGACGTTTGTTTGTATTTTTTACGACGTAAGTGTTTATTCAATGCCGTTTTACTTAAATGTTGATCTATGCAATCAATGTGCCAGTGAAACAATTTTGGTGTGATTCAGATTACGAGAACAACCCGAATTTTGGTCTTTTTCTGGTATATGACGGCGGCATGACCTTGTCGTCCGTTAACGATCCGATGTTGAATATTAACAATCAGATGCGCCGGTCAACAATGTGCCGGGGATGCTTTGGGGAGCGGAGTTTATTGCGCTCGCATTTATCACGATAAGAAGAGTTGTATTGAAGTGAGGAAAGAAAAACCCGCACTGAGCGGGTTTTTTATTGTGACAACGAAAACGTCCTGCGTTAAATTTTACAGGCGTCACCGCAGTCGTTATTGTCAGAGGCTTCAAGATCAATGTTTGCGCCTGACAGTTCATCACGCAAGGCATCAGGGATGGCGTCGTATTCCTGCTTAGGCACAGAGGCGCGTTTCTTGTCTTTGTTTACAGTGAATTCACCGTCAATCAGGCTGGCTTCCGCTACGAAGAACTCACTGTCCACATTGATAAAGTCAAGCACATCATTCGTCAGGATGGCACCCAGCGCTTTAATGTTAAAGTCCAGTACCGTTTTTGCGCCAGGCAGACTGCTCAGTTCCGCGTTGGGAATGATTTTTGCGGCCGCAGTTGCAATATTCAGTGTGGATTCAACGCTCAGATTACCAATGACGCTGTCGTAAACACTGTCGCGAACAGCGGTTGGTGCAGCATCTGCGTTAATTGTCTTTTTACCAACAGCAATACCTGCTGAAATGATACCGGAGAAAAGGTTGATGGCGCGGAATGTCGTTTGTTTCATTGTGGATAGTCCTGTGTTGTTTGGGTTCATCGTTTCAGTAAGGGTATTATATAGTAACTGAGCCCAAGATTTCAACTTTTTTGTTGTAGAAGAGGTTAAAAACATCTTCTGTGTCCGGCGTTAAACTACGCTTCAGTTAAAAACTTTTCAGCCTTAAGTATGTCAGCTTCAGAGTGTGTTATGCCGCGGTTTATGTCGATATAAAAACGACATGCATCCTTGTGGCTGTCGAAAGCAAACACCTGATACTGTACCAGAGAGCGTGATATCAGTTTTTTGATATCATTGAAGTACATGCCGCCGAACAGGCTCAGTTCATTAGAAACAAACTTGATGAGCGAGGTCGTGCGTTGTTGTCCATCAAGGCAATAAAGGTGCGTGGGCAGTCTCCCTGCCGGCACGTCGCCTTTGATGAAGTACAACGTGATTGTCGGACGGAGCCCGGCCAGTGTATTTTCCACAAAACAAGTTTGACGTTCGGGTGTCCATTTGTCATTGCTGCGCTGGAATTCCGGGATCATGTGTGAGAACGCTTTGTTTATATCGCCGGATTGGGCAAATTCGCGTTCGGCATCCAGATTCATGGCGAACAGTGAGTCAGTAAGATATTTCACTGAGAATGTTGCTTCATCAACCGGTGTGGCTGAAAAAGGGTTTGCAGCTATCGCTGCCTGTAATTGTTCACGGGTAACCATAAGGTTCTCCTTTATGCCGCGTTACGCGGCTGACATTGATGACAGCGGTGACAGGCTGTCAAGATAAACGTTATTTTCGCGCAGATAATAATCGATGCGCATATCGGCCATATCCTTACCATTGGCGGCAACGGCAACCGGGTAGGCACTGTCGTTTTCAGCATGTACAGTAGCAATAAACATAGACTTTCTGTCTATCGTATGACCGTAATACGTCAACGGGTTTGCGCAAACAATGCTGACCAGAGAGACCGTGTCGATGTGGAACTCGACGTTTTCATAATCTTCACCGGTTTCCTGTCGCACCAGCGCTTCAAGGTTTTCGCTGGCCTGATCATCATCAGTGGCCAAGATAATGCGGGTAACCGGCGCTTCGCCTTCGAAGTGACCGATAACAACATGTTCTACCGGAAGAGGGAAAGTTGTTTTTGTGTTCATTGCATTAATTCCTGTGTTTGTGTTGACAGGAACAGTATGCCATATCGAGTAAAAATTACAACGAAAAAGTTAAACATTTAAAAATAATTCGCGTGTTTTTCGCCGGAATGCCCGCGCGGCGGCATTGGGCATAGGGATGTCCTGGGCGATATCAAGGATACGTTGTGACAAGTCGATGGAACGCTTACAGGTAACGCGGACATCATCATGCATCACGTGAACAGAAGAATTGCCCATACCGGCCTTACTCCATGTCTTTTCACAAGTGGGATGCGCCCGTAGTTTGAGTATGTGAAGACACAATGTACGAAGACCGAGCGCCGCCCCAAACCCGTCGTTGCCTAGCCGGTTGACCGAGGTATCTGAAAGATACAAGGTGGTCTCGGGAATATCTTCCCATACGGGATGGCAGGATAAAGAAAAAGGTGTCAATATCGCATCGAGTTGATGCCAGGCGGCAGAGATACCACCGTCCCCTTCCTCCTTTGGCATCTTGTTTACCAGAGAGGAAACCAGACGAGACCGGTACCAGAGCAGCACTTTTTTATGAGGGGGCTCAATCGCCCCCTGTTTTTGCACATCGCGGCCGTATTGCCGCAACGTGTGAAGATCGTTATTCAGGTGCATTCGTGGTGACAGGCATGACTTCAACGTAAACAGGTATGTTAATCCGTCCTGTACGCGGCTTGTTTTCAAGCGCCACCCATTCTGTCAGCATCGTTTTTTTAATGGGATGAAGGTAAGACACCAGTGCAACATAGCCATCGCTGCTACACTTCATTTTTTTACGCTCCTGAGGGCTAAGATCAGTCGCCAGTACTGCGCCGGCCATCGTGCCAAAAATTGTCATGGCGACACGTCCGCCACCGCTGCCGAACTGGTTTCCAAGCAGTGCGCCCAATCCTGCGCCTAACAGTGTCTTTCCTGCGCTGTTCTTGCTCTTTTTGGGTCGGCACATTTCAGGTGCGACTTCCACCCGGATGACGGAGGCGATAACGTTACGCTCTTCGATGCGCGGCCCGTTGTTTGTGGCGCAAGCGCCAAGTGTTAATGCAACAGCAATAATAAAGCTGTGCGAGATAATGCGTTTCATGATGATCTCCTGTGTTGTTAAATCAAGTGTACCAGAACAGCATGTAATAGCAATATATTTCACAACAAAAAAGTTAAAATTACGAAATTAAAAGACTTGATGTTTCACAACAAAAAAGAGAAAATTGTGCACATCAGCTTATTTTGTTTTAACCAAGGTGAAAAATGACAAGCCCTGTAGAAAAAGCCATGCAAAGAAACGTGACGTTAACACTGTATCAGACGCAGGACGCAGAGCTGCCCCTTTACCCGTCTGCGGTAGACATTGTGATGCGTGATGTGAATACGGATGCGCTGCTTGGGTTTATGAGGTTGTCGCGATTATGTGTAGAGCAGGATGGCGCTTTTTATACAGTATCATCGGTAGCCAGTGCAAGAGGACGCCAGGGTCTGGGTTACCGGTTATACCTTACCGCAATGGCTTTTGTATCCCAAAAAGGCGGTTACCTCAGTCCCGATCAGAGTTGTGTCAGGGGGGAGAGTATCTCTATATGGGAAACTATGGCAAAAATAAGCGAAGTAACTCACCGCTCTCTTCCTGTTACGGTGATGACAATGGAGCACTTTCGTGATGCTGAGCTCGAAGAGCTGAGAGTGACCAATCCGGTACTGACAGATGCGGACATTGATGAGATGTTTGAAGCGGCTGAAGAGTCACTCGTGGAACAGATGTACACCGGCACCCTTACCCCCCATTACCTGAACTGTGCGTACCGGTTGAACAGAGCGTTTTGGGACGACATTTTACAGTCGGTGCAGATCGAAATGACGCCGCCTGATGAAGAGGAAGAACAAGCCATGCTCAAAATGTGGGAAGTGGTTTATTGTAATGACGAAGTGTGGGCTGAAATCGACGATGTGGCTTGACAGGTTACAACAAAAAAGTTAAATTAACACCAAACACACACACTCACAGGAAAATAGTATGAATGAACAAAAAAGCACCCAGCAAGAGACCATCGGTACAGAACAGGATCCATTTTTCTATCCGGATGAGAGTGACAGCGAGCAGGCGTCACCGGTATTGTTTCCTGAACAGCCAGAACGGCATTTTAACTGGTTCGATCCGGCCAGCCATGCAAATCCTGAATGGGACTATGCGACTATGGCATATCCTGAAAGTAAAGGGGGTAATCGCTTATAAAGAATTACACGATCAAACCTGATCATGGATTGATTTTGTTGTAATTTTAAGGCATATTTATCTGATGACCCTTGCATTCCAAACTGCCTTGATACCCAACAATAAAGAGCGCGCACACTTGATGAAGGCGTGCGGTGTGGCGCGTTTTGCGTTCAACTGGGGCTTGGCGGAGTGGGAAAAGCAGTATCGGGAGTTTAAAGCCGGGGGACGCGACAAAAAACCGAATGGCATGGCGCTTAAAAAGCAGTTTAACGCCATCAAAAAAGCGCAGTTTCCGTGGGTTTACGAGGTTACAAAATACGCCTGCCAGCAGCCGTTTATCCATCTGAACAAAGCGTGGGAACGGTTTTTCAACAAGGTGATCGTCAACGGCAAGCCAGCCGGACGCCCCAAGTTCAAAAAGAAAGGGCGCTGTATCGACAGCTTTTATGTCGGCGGCGATCAGGTATCTGTCCGGGGTAACTGGGTCAAAATCCCAAACCTTGGCTGGATAAAAATGGCTGAGCCGCTGAAGTACGGCGGCAAAATTA
>Ga0208879_1004492_pt1 | contig 10854 bp, 4 predicted proteins | sample Knorr_S15_td_Bot_FD_185605 | JGI IMG/M metagenome (GOLD analysis project Ga0208879, IMG submission 185605) | Marine microbial communities from Southern Atlantic Ocean transect - Knorr_S15_td_Bottom_ad_5009_LV_A (SPAdes) (version 2) | ecosystem: Environmental > Aquatic > Marine > Oceanic | place...
AATAATTTTATCGATTTTAATAATGAAAGATTATTAACTCAAATGTATAGCAATGAAGGGCCTGCATTTGCTAGCGAAGATATTAATGGTGATGGTAAGATTGATTTTTTTGTTGGAGGAGCAAAAACCCAATCAGGAAGATTATTCATCTCATCTGAAAAAGGATATGATGAAATAAGTTCCCCATTTGTGAATGAAATAAATTCAGAAGATGTAGATGCTATTTTTTTTGATGGTGATAATGATGGGGATATGGATTTGTATGTCTGTCATGGAGGGAAGGCTTTTTCACCTTATTCTATAGCGTTGAATGATTCGTATTATATCAATCAAAACAATACGTTTATTAAAGCAACTAATTCACCCTCTTTCCCAATTCAAATAAGCTCTTCAGTTGTAAAAGCTGCCGATTATGATAATGATGGAGATTTAGACTTATTTGTTGGTGAGAGATATAAAACCAATACATATGGGTTGCCAGGGTCGGGATATATATTGGAGAATGATGGGCATGGAAATTTTACAATTTCTAAAAACAATACCCTCGAAAATATAGGTATGATTACAGATGCTAGTTGGGTAGATATTAATAATGACGGATGGCAGGATTTAATTATTTTAGGAGAATGGATGCCCATCAAAATATACATTAATATTAATTCTAAACTTGTAGATGAAACGGATTCTTATGGTCTTACAAACACATCTGGACTTTGGTCTTCTATGGAGTTAGTAGATGTAGATGGAGATGGAGATAAAGATATTGTTGCGGGTAATATTGGGCTTAATAACTTTTTTGAAAAGAACATGAGAATGTATGTTTTTGATTTTGATGGGAATGGTTTTAAAGAACAAATTATTTGTAGAATAAGAGTAGATGGCTATTACCCAATTGTAGATAAAGACGAATTAATTTCACAAATACCATCATTAAAAAAGAAGTTATTATACTATAAAGATTACGCTAAGTCAAACATGCAATCTATTTTCTATGAAGAAGTATTAAATAAAGCATTTTTTCTAGATTTAAATACACTTGAAAGCGCTATATTTTTTAATGAAAACGGCATCTTTGTTCGTCAAAAACTCCCAAATGAAATTCAATATGCGCCAGTATATACAATCAGTTCGACGGATTTAAATAAAGATGGTTATATAGATTTATTTTTTGGAGGGAATCAATACTTAGTTAAACCACAATTTGGAAGTTATGATGCATCAAAAGGTTGGGCGCTATTTGGCCCTTTTTCATCAAAGAAAGAAAAAGCCATAGTATATCCTCTGGATATAAAAGGGCAAATTAGAAACCTTAAATGGGTTAACTATAACAATAAAAAAATATTAATAGCACTCATAAATAATGATAAAACGGTGTTTAAAGTTTATAAAGAATGAATAGTAAAGTTTATATACTAATCTTATTAATAATGCTTATTAGTTGCACTGAATCTAAGTATTCAAAGCTAGTGAAAACAGAAATGTCCAAGAACATTGTGAATGATTCACTCATGTTTGGGATGAAATTTGGTGAGACAAGACAAGATTTTTATAATCAATGTTGGAAATTAAATAATGAAGGAGTTATTATGCAAGGACCTAGCAATAAATTTGTTAGATATGATCTCCCAATTAAAGAAGGTGAAAACTCAACACATGCCATAACAATGCTTTTTTATGGAATTTTTGACGAAGAAAAAATTATGACTGGAATGGATTTGAGTTTCTCTTATATTTCTTGGTCCCTTTGGAACAAATCTCTACATGCTGATAAGTTGTTTCCTGTTATCAAAGATTCACTTCAATTATGGTATCCGGGAAATGATTTTATTCAAGTAAGATTAAAAAACCCCAAGAAAGATATATTTGTAAAAGTAGATGGTAATCGTCGGATAATTATTGAAGCTTTAAGTAATAATAAAGATGTCAATGCGCGAATTGATGATTTAAGATACATCCTCGACTAAATATTAAGAAGTATAACCTTATGATTTATAATAGAATATTAATTGCTTTACTGATAGTTTTGAATATTTCATGTTCATTAGACAAGAAAGAGTATCAAACAGTTTTTGAATTGTTAGACGAATCAAAAACAGGTATTGATTTTTCTAATAACCTAACATTTACAAATGATTTTAATGTATATAAATACCGTAATTTTTATAACGGAGGTGGAGTTGCAATTGGAGATATAAATAATGATGGTTTGCCCGATATATATTTTACTTCTAATCAAGAGCAAAACAAATTATATCTTAATCTAGGTGATTTTCAATTTGAAGATATTACAGATAAGGCACAAGTAGGAGGCATCAAACCCTGGTCCACGGGAGTAACTATGGTAGATATTAACGCTGACGGATATTTAGATATTTATGTGTGTAACTCTGGAGATATTAATGGAGAAAAAAAACAGAATGAACTCTTTATTAACAATGGCGACCTTACTTTTACAGAAAGCGCTGCCGAATATAATCTTGCTGATAAAGGATTCTCTACTCATGCATCATTTTTCGATTATGACAAAGATGGCGATCTTGATGTTTATATTTTGAACAACTCATATCAAGCTATTGGTAGTTTTGATTTAAGACGAAATGAACGACCTAACAGGGATTTATTGGGAGGAGATAAGTTAATGGAAAACAGAGATGGTAAGTTTGTTGATGTAAGTGAAAAAGCAGGCATTTACGGGAGTATTGTAGGCTTTGGTTTAGGAGTTACCGTTGGCGATGTAAACAATGATGGCTGGGAAGATATATATGTTTCCAATGATTTTTTTGAGCGCGATTATCTATACATAAATAATAGAGATGGTACTTTTTCAGAGACCCTTGAAAATCAAATGAATACCATAAGCGGAGCTTCTATGGGTGCAGATATGGCAGATATTAATAATGATGGCTATAATGATATTTTTGTAACAGATATGCTTCCTTCGGAATACGAACGCTTAAAAACCGTTACCACTTTTGAAGATTGGAATAAATATCAATTAAAAGTTAATAGCGGTTATCATCATCAATTTACACGAAATACTTTTCAGTTAAACAATCAAAATAATTCGTTTAGTGAAATTGGCAGATTGAGTGGTGTAGAAGCTTCTGACTGGAGTTGGGGAGCCCTTATTTTCGATATGGATAATGATGGGCTTAAAGATCTTTTTATTGCAAACGGCATATATAAAGACCTTACCGATCAAGATTATCTTCAATATATTTCTAATGAAGAGGTTATAAAATCTTTAGTAGCAAATAATAAGGTAGATTTTAAAAGATTAATTGAAATAATTCCTTCTAAAAAGATAAAAAATCACGCCTATAAAAATTTAGGAAATCTTGAATTTAATTATTATGAAGAATCGGGTTTATTAACCGAAAGTTTTTCAAACGGTGCCGCTTATGGAGATTTAGATAATGATGGGGATCTTGACCTTGTAGTAAATAATTTAAACATGAAAGCTTTTGTGTATAGAAATACTACTGCTGAAAAAGGGAAAGCAAATTTTATTAAACTTGTTTTAAAAGGAGAAAATAAAAATACGTATGCTATTGGGACAAAAGTAGTAATTTTAAACTATAACCTTTCTATTGAAAATCAGCCTGCTAGAGGGTTTCAATCCAGTATGGATCCAAGAGTTAATTTTGGTTTAGAAAGCAATAAACCAGTAGATATAAATATAATTTGGCCATCAGGGAAAAGGACAGTTTTAAAAGATGTAAAAGTAAATCAAACTTTATACTTATCAGAATCTGATGCGCAATTCACTTCAAATGAAAGTCTTGATGTAAATGAAAATATTTTTCAAAGAGTTAAGTTAAATATTGACTACAAACATGTAGAAAACAAGTTTATTGATTTTAATCGAGACCGTTTATTAAATCAAATGTACAGTACCCAAGGTCCAAAAATGGCAATAGCAGATGTAAATGGAGATGGGTTTAAAGATATATTTATTGGAGGAGCCAAGAATTACTCAGGAAATATATTATTTGGGAGCTCGAAAGGATTCGCATCTACGAAGCCCTTAGTTTTTAATAAAAGTAAAAATTCAGAAGACACTTCTAGTTTGTTTTTTGATGCAGACAATGATGGAGACTTAGATTTATATGTGTGTAGCGGTGGAGTAGAATTTTCACAATATTCTAATGATTTTTTAGATAGATTATATTTTAATGACGGAAAAGGTAATTTTGAATTATCAAACCAAAAACTTCCATCTACAAATTCAGTACATAGCACTTCAATAGTTATAGCTTCCGATATTGATAATGACGGAGATTTAGATCTTTTTATTGGAGAAAGAATGATACCTCTAAAATACGGTTTACCATGTTCGGGATTTATACTCGAAAATGATGGAAAAGGAAACTTTACAGATATTACTAGCCTTAAATCAAGCGATCTCCAAAATATTGGAATGATTACCGATGCGGTTTTTCAGGATTTAGATAATGATGGCGATGACGATTTGTTGGTAACAGGAGAATTTATGGGTATAGAAATATTTATTAATGAAAATGGGTCATTCACTAAGAAAAAGGACAATGCCTTATCAGACTTAAAAGGATGGTGGAATACAATTTATCAAACCGATATAGATAATGATGGCGACCTCGATTTAATTTTAGGCAATCACGGTTTAAATAGTATGTTTAAGGCTAGTAAAGAAAACCCGATAACCTTGTTTTCAAAAGATTTTGATAATAATGGTTTTACCGATCCCATTTTGGCTTTTAGGGCAGATAACGGAAAGGATTATCCCTATGCGCTTAGGCATAATTTAATTGATCAAATTAAATCATTGAAAAAGAAATTTCCAGATTATGAATCTTTTAAAAACGCCGATATGACAATTATTTTTGATTCAGAACAGTTGGATGAGGCAATTAAATTAGAAGTAAATACATTGTCTTCGTTAATTTTAATCAATAATGGCAATTTTAATTTTGAAGTTAAACTATTACCAATCGAAGCACAATTTTCGCCTATTTATGCTATAGCTGCCGAAGATTTTGACAATGATGGAGACCAAGACATTGTTTTAGGAGGGAATTTGTATAGTGTTAAACCAGAAGTTGGTCGCTATGATGCTTCTTATGGAGTTTATTTGGAAAATGATGGTAACATGAATTTTAAAAGTTTCAAAAACGGAAAGGGCTTTAAATTAAATGGGGAAATTAGAGATATTAGTATTAATAATAAAAAACTTATAGTTGCTAGAAATAGTGATTCGTTAGCAATATTTAAATATTAAAAAATGAAACACATCTTTTGCATTTTTATTCTGCTAAATTTATTTTTGATGGGATGCTCTCAAGAAACGGAAGTTCCAATTAAAAAAGCAGCTATTTATTTTGAATCGGTTTCAGCAGATAGTAGTGGCATAAAATTTAAAAATGAACTATACCATCTTAATGATTTAAACATCATTGAATACCTTTACTATTATAATGGTGGAGGTGTTGCTATTGGGGATATTAATAATGATGGATTAGAAGATATTTATTTTACAGCCAATCAAACTCCAGATAGATTATACCTTAATTTAGGAAATTTAAAATTCAGAGACATTACCGAAGAGGCAGGAATAATTATAGATTCTTCTTGGTCTACAGGTGTAACTATGGAGGATGTAAATAACGATGGGTTGTTGGATATTTATGTTTCTAAAGTAGGAAATTATAAAAACCTTAAAGCGCATAACTTACTTTACATTAACAAAGGGAACAACACTTTTGAGGAATTATCCTCGGATTATGGATTAGATTTTTCAGGGTTTTCAACGCAGGCATCTTTTTTTGATTATGATAATGATGGCGATATGGATATGTATTTGATGAATCATGCTGTTCACACCCCAAGAAGTTATGGAGATATTAGCAGGCGGAGGATAAATGACTCGCTTTCTGGAGATAAATTATACGAAAACAAATTAAATGAAGGCATTATCAAATTTTCAGATGTCACTACTGCATCTGGAATTTACAGTAGCGTATTGGGTTATGGATTGGCATTAATTACTTCGGATATTAATAATGATGGATTAATTGACATTTACGTAGGGAATGATTTTCATGAAAATGATTATTTATACATTAATCAAGGAGATAAAACCTTTAAAGAATCAAGTGCAGATTACTTTAATCATACCTCGCGATTTACCATGGGAGTAGATATAGCGGATATAAACAACGATAAAACCCTAGACATTTTTACTCTTGACATGATGCCTTTTGACCATGAAATATTTTTAAAATCGGGAGGAGAAGATTCAGATAAAGTAAGCCAAATAAAGAAGAACTTTGGGTTTGAAGCGCAATACTCCCGGAATACTTTGCAACTAAATCGTGATAATCATTCATTTTCTGATGTAGCATTAATGTCTAATACTTATGCAACCGATTGGAGTTGGTCTGTATTAATTAACGATTACGATAATGACGGATTAAACGATCTCTATATTACAAATGGGATTTACAAACGCCCAAATGATCTTAATTATATTAAATATTTAAGCAATGTAAACTTTGCTATATATGATCGTACAAAGCAAGACGAAATTGAACAGAAATTAATAGAAGAAATACCTACGGTTAATATTTCTAATATTATTTTCCGAAACAAAGGCAATCTAGAGTTTGAAAGACTAACAAATCAATCTGGACTCCAACCCTCCTATTCTAATGGTGCAGCATATAGTGATTTAGATAATGATGGAGATTTAGATTTAGTGGTTAATAATATCAATCAAGAAGCTTTTTTACTAGAAAACAAAAGTAGTGGTAAAAATAATTTTGTTTCTTTTACATTAAAAGGAAACCAAAAATTTAAAAACCCAACTGGTGCAAAATTATATTTGTATTCTAATAATGTTCAACATTTCAAGGAACTAACAGTTACAAGAGGTTTTCAGTCATCTTCTTCGCATAAGATTCATTTTGGTTTAGGAGATACAGATAAAATAGATTCCTTAAAAATTGTTTGGCTTGACGGTAAAACACAAATAGAGAAAGGTTTAGAAGTTAATAAACATCACATAATAGTTAGAAAACCTTTAGCAGCTATTTCTAAAAGTTCGAAAGAGGTTAATAACAATATATTAATACGTTTTCCATTCGTTCATTTAGAAAACAACTATATAGATTATAATAGAGAAACATTAATACCAGAAAAACTATCTACAGAAGGACCAGCTTCGATACAAGCTGATTTTAATGGTGACGGGCTAGAAGATATATATGTTGGTGGAGCAAAATATCAATCATCATCGTTATACTTTAAGCAAAGCAACGGCACATATGTTAAAGATAAGAAAAGTGATTTTATAAAAGACATTATTTACGAGGATGTAGATGTTGCAACCTTTGATTACGATAATGATGGAGATCTTGATTTATATGTCATGAGTGGAGGGAATGATAAAGTAGAAAACGACCCAAATCTTGAGGACAGAATATATATAAACGATGGTAAAGGATATTTTAAGAGGTTACAAATTTCTTTAATAAAAGCAAATGGAGGAAGTGTGTCTTCAGTAGATTTTAATGGAGATGGATATGATGATTTTTTTATAGGCAATAGGTCGATTCCTGGAGGTTATGGATTATCGCCATACAGCTTTATTTTAAAGAATAATGGCAAAGGTAAGTACAATATTATAATGAAGAAAAGACTTGGTATGGTAACCGATAGCAAGTGGGTAGATATTAATAATGATGGGCTACTCGATTTAATAGTAGTTGGAGATTGGATGCCTATTACCATATTAATAAATAATGGAGATGATACATTTACCAATAAAACTTTATATTATGGACTAGAGAATACCTATGGAATGTGGAACACAGTTAAAATATTGGATATAGACAGAAACGGACAAAAAGATATTATTGCTGGTAATGCTGGTTTAAATTTTAAATGGAAAGCTTCAAAAGAGCGACCTGTTAAATTATTTCTTGACGATTTTGATGATAACGGGCAATTGGATCCAATAATTTTTTATGATTTCTTTGGAAACTATGTCCCTTTTGCTTCAAAAGACAAATTGGCGGAACAATTGCCATCATTAAAAAAGAAGTTTTTAAGTTATACTAAGTTTGCAAAAATTAAAGGTATTAAAGATTTAACAGGAATAGAAGAGAAAGATATTTTTGAAGTAAAGAAAATTACTGAGCTTCGTTCAATGATATATCTTAATATTGGTTCAAATATTAAAGAAATTCCACTACCAAAAGAAGCTCAAATGAGTAGTATTGAAGACATTTATATTGAACAGAATGATAATATAACTAAGATTTATTTTGTTGGGAACTTTTTAGACTATTCAATTGAGTTAGGTGAAAGTAGTGCAAACTCTGGTGGTGTTTTAACAATAAATAATAAATTAGAATGGAAGTCTTTTAAGAATCTTCCTTTACGAGCAAATTTAAATGCAAGAAAAATTTTAAAAATAGATGATAATCGTTTTTTGGTTATTTCTAATAATGACAAATCATATATTTTCACTATCCCTGAAAAATAAAAGATTATGAAAAATAAATTAAAGAAAAGTTGTTTCTCAATAATAATAGCAAGTGTCTTATTATTATTTGGTTGCCAAGAAAATACTGCCTATAAAGAAAAGCTTAAAAATCCAGAGTTGTTTCAATCTGCAATGAAAAAATTATCTGATGTAATCGTTTACGATGTTTTTTCTCCTCCAATTGCTTCAAGAGTTTACATGTACCCTAGTGTTGCATCCTATGCTGTTATGCAAAAAGCATATCCCGATAAATACAATACACTTGAGGGTCAAATTAAAGATTTATCAGCTATCCCTGAACCCACTAATGAAAACATAGATTTTCATTTAGCTTCTTTTCATGCGTTTACTGTTGTAGGGAAGCAACTCATTTTTTCTGAACAAAAAATTACAGATTTTCAGGAATTAACTTATCAGCAATTGCAAGATGCAGGACTTCCAAATAAAGTTCTAGATGCTTCTAAAGAATATGGAAATCTTGTAGCACAACACATTTTAAAATGGTCCAAAGGGGATTTGTATGATCAAACACGAACTTATTCAAAATACACCATATTGGAGGAAGACAAGTTTTGGAAACCTACACCACCCGATTATATGGATGGTATTGAGCCACATTGGGATAAAATAAGGACTTTAGTTTTAAAATCTTCCAATCAGTTTCCTCCTATTCCACCTTTAGAATTTGATCTTACTGAAGGTAGTGAATTTCAAAAGCAATTAATGGAAGTTTATGAAAAAGGAAATGGTGCTAATGCAGATTATAGAGAAATTGCTAGCTTTTGGGATTGTAATCCATATGTAACACATCACCGAGGTCATGCCATGTTTGCAACTAAAAAAATAACACCAGGTGGTCATTGGATTGGCATTACGGCTATAACCACCAGAAAATCCAACGCCACTTTTGACGAAACCATAAATGCTTATACAAATGTTTCCATTGCACTTTTTGACGCTTTTATAAGCTGCTGGGAAGAAAAATGGAACAGTTTATTAGTACGTCCTGAAACATTGATAAATCAGTACATAGATGAAGAATGGGTACCATTATTACAAACCCCTCCATTTCCCGAATATACGAGTGGGCATTCGGTAATTTCTAGAGCAGCAGCTATTGTTTTGACTAAATTATATGGAGAAGATTTCAGTTTTAATGATACTACAGAAATGGAATATGGATTGCCTGCAAGAGATTTTAAATCATTCATTCATGCTTCTGAAGAAGCTGCAATTTCACGATTATATGGCGGAATTCATTATATGATGGCGATAGATGAAGGTGTTAAACAAGGTGAAAAAGTAGGAGAATATATCGTTGATAATCTTCATACATTAAAAATTAAATAAAACGATACTTATTATGAAATTTAGTTCTCTAAAAAATGTAACATCATAGAGGTAATTATTTTATTTAGAATGCAGGAATATATCTGCCTATAATAAATTAGCCAGTGTCAAATCAGCTAAATATACTTTATAACGATTCCCTTAAATTATTAAGGCAATTAAGCACTTCACAAGGTATTCTAGCTAGTACTTTAGAGTCTGATAATTATAAGCGTATTTGGGCTAGAGATAGTATAATTTGTGGGATTGCAGGACTTTTGGCAGAGGACAAAACTATTGTTCAAGGATTAAAAGCCTCATTACTAACATTGGCCAAGTATCAAAATAAGCAAGGTATTATTCCTTCCAATGTATTAGAAAAAGAAAATGATGTAGACATTTCTTATGGAAGTTTAGTAGGCAGAGTTGATACTAATACTTGGTTTATTGTTGGGTGCTGTTTATATTATTTAAATACAAAAGATGAGGAAACTTGGCTATTTCTAATCCCTTCGATTCTTAAAAGTAAAAACTATTTAAAAACTATCGAATTAAATGGTAAAGGTTGGATTTACACACCTTTAAGCGGTAATTGGGCCGATGAATATCCAATACATGGTTATACCCTTTATGATAATATGTTACGGTTATGGGGAGAATCATTATGGTTAAAAACTCAAAAAAAAACAGAGGCTGAATTTGATAATTTAAAAGCAAAAACTTTAATTAATTTTTGGCCTGAAAAAACAGCCAATCAAGGACGTGTTTATCAAAAACAATCATTTACTAGCGTTTTAGACAAATCAATTCAACATTTTTGTTCTAGTATCTTACCTGGAAAATATAATACAAGATTTGATGCTGCTGGAAATGCCCTTGCATTATTGATTTTTAAATTGTCGGCAACTCAAAAAGAAAGTATTAGAATATATTTATCATTTTTAAAAACAAATATCTCTAAAATGTTAATACCAGCGTTTTGGCCAGTTATTAAAAAAAAT
>Ga0208879_1004493_pt1 | contig 10854 bp, 17 predicted proteins | sample Knorr_S15_td_Bot_FD_185605 | JGI IMG/M metagenome (GOLD analysis project Ga0208879, IMG submission 185605) | Marine microbial communities from Southern Atlantic Ocean transect - Knorr_S15_td_Bottom_ad_5009_LV_A (SPAdes) (version 2) | ecosystem: Environmental > Aquatic > Marine > Oceanic | place...
TCTCTATTTTCTAAAGGCCTCATCCAGCAAGGGCAGCAGTTTGACTAATAAGCTCTTAAAAACCTTTCAGTAATCCCTTGCGAATGAAGATCACCACCAAAAGGAATGTAAGGGAAAGAACCCAAATAACCAGATAAGTCACCATAGACTGGTTGGCCTTTTGTTTTTCCAGCCAGCTACGTGGTTTAACACCACGGACCCAGAACACAATCTTTGCGGCCAGGTTTACGCACACAATATTCACCGCTAATAGTAAAGCGGCGCCCACCGCAAGTTTTGTCTGCCCCGAACCCAACATTATTCCAAGGGTAGCGGTAGGAGGCAATAAAGCGACCGCCACCATCACCCCGACCAGTACACTCGCAAGACCCGTTGTCAGCGAAATCACAGCGGCGGCTCCGGAGGCGAGGGCCAGGACCACAGAGTCCAAACCCACATCGGTACGAGCCATCAATTCCTGGCTGGAAGCATTGAGCGGCCAAAAGATGCCAATCAAAATGGAAAACAACAAGGCCGTTGCTAGCCCCGCCAGGGTGGTTTTAATCGCTTTCCACATCAGGGGCATATCGCCTAATGCGGCACCCAGGGCAAGCGCAATATTGGGACCCAGAAGGGGGGCGATGACCATGGCACCAATCACCACTGCGACATTGTCCTCAATCAAACCAATTGCCACCACTACGGTGGATAAAAACACCAGCAACAGATAAGTAGAATCGAGTCTCGCATTTTTTTCTATTTCGCTATAGAGCTCTTCACGGGTGGTGGTCACCGCTTCGTTTGCTTCCGTATCAGAAGGATCAGGTTCTTTCCTCGGGAGCACGGCTTCCAGCGATAGAACGAGAATCTTCGAAGTCTCCCCCAATAAACCCTGCAAAGCATCCAGAACCGATTGCCTGTTTTCATCACTGACAAGAATGCGGATCAACTGCCGACCCTGCTCATCCGCAGAACCCACCCAATTGACCTCGGAATCGTGTTGTTCAGCAATGCTGGTAACGGGCTTGAGGTTCTGAGCATCCGTGATCACTTCAATTAATTTCATAGAATCCTGTTGAGTTGTAAATCACCCCGCCCCTCTTTGAGAAAGAGGGGTCCATGAAGCTCCCCTTTAAAGTATTGCGCTTGAGCATTCAGTCCGCTTTGCGGGTAATGCAGTGCTGGCCCCACGCCCAGTGGTTAATTCATTTTTTTGGTTTGCAGGTTGCCAATGTTACGCAAAACCTGATCGTTACATTCCACACAAAAATAACCTTCTCCTGAACAAATCCAACATTCATCTTCCACCCAATCCCGAGCATCTTCTTTGGTTTCACAAAATTTCCCCACCTGCGCGCAATCTTCAGCGATTTTAAGCTGGCAGGGGACCGCAAATTTTCCCTCTTCATTCTCTATATATGGAAGTTCATCTGACATAGTCTGTTCCTATCACTGTTTTTTAATTGGGCGCTATACCCAAATATAAAGCCCTACAATTATATTAGACCTTGAATTATTATTAAAGGGGGTCTCTATTAAATATAATGGTGACCACTGGTGTTTCTTTAAAATGGGTTAAAATATAACAAACAAGGATTCACATTATTTGCATATGCCATTAAACCTCAAAATAATATTTCTCTGCCTCCTGTTAGCGGGTTGCGGAGAAACTGATGATAACGCTAAGGCACCAATCGAGCCTGCCGACCCCAACATCATGGTTCAGATGGCTGTTGAAAAACAAAGAATCGGAGCTTATGACGAAGCCATTGATATTCTGCATCGGACACTGGAATTGGACCCTCAGTTTGTTCCCGCTTATACCCGGATGGGGCTGGTCTACGACGAGGCGGACCAAAGAAAAGAGGCGATTAAATCTTTTAACAAAGTCCTGGAGTTGGAACCTAAAAATTTGCAGGCCCGATTAGGGTTGGGGAAGGTATATTCTAAAATGACCCGCAACGATCTGGCTGTGGCAGAATTCTTAAAGGCCGAATCCCTGCAACCCAACAACACCGAAACCCTTTTTAAAATCGCTCTGGAATACTGGTATCACCAGAAAAATCAGGAAGCCGCCGAATACTATCAGAAGGTACTCGTGATCGATCCGGACCACACGCAAGCGCATCTGAATTTGATTAGCGTGTACGAAGAACTGAAGGATTGGAAAAACGCCATTAAGGAAATTGAAATTTCCAAACGACTGGGAAAAGAAAAAAATGATGCTCAGGCTATTGCCATAGCTGAAAGAAAAAAAGCCTTTATTAAAGGAAGAATGAATTTAACAGATGAGGAGTACCAACGCAAAACCCAGCCGCCATTCGATTGATAACCGCTATTTCTCTGTGGCTTTTTGAATATTTTCTTGTAGCGTAGAAGACTTATCAGGCGTGGGGTCAATCAGGGGCCAGATCAAAATAAAAATGATGAATCCGGCAACCACGATGCCTATCACAGTTCCAATCCAATCCATCAGACTATATTCTTCTTTCTCATCACTCATAAAAAAACCTCCCACTAAGCGCCAGCGTGACGCTGGACCCAATGGGCAAGAACTTTTTAAGCCGACACAACTCTTTGCTCGCCAATGAAAGTTATTGCCAGTTGGCCCCACGCCTAGTGGTTACGCCGGCCAGCGGGGAACTTTTTGTTTATATTCCCGGTAAGATTCGCCGAATCTTTTTTCCAGATCCGGTTCCTCCCAAAGTGGAATGAGAATCAGGCACAGGCCGAAAAAAAACAGAAACCATAGCCCCAGGGGAACCGAAGCAAAAAGCAGGGCTTCTCCTGATAACACCAGGCAAACTGCAACCATCATGGGGTTGCGCATATAAATATAAGGCCCCCGGATCACCAGTTTCCTGGGCGGGTCAAACGGGGCCGGGGTTCCTTCACCATACTCGATGAACAGGGAAACCGTTTTCCAGCATAACCCTGCTCCTACTGCGATCAACAACATTGCCACCAAAGATCTTACATTACTAAAACTATACGGGAAACGCTCCAGCACTCCTCCGGGCCGCGAACACCAGACCAAGAAAGTGGGGATGACCCCCATCACATTTATTGGGAAGATCAGGAACGCTTTGATCAAAGGACGAGAAAACTTCATGGGGTCCTACCCCTCCGGGGCACGCGTGATATTTCCTCATTAACCTTCATGGGTAAAGGCTGAGGAAAAATATCACGTACTCGTTGCCACCGGCGGCCCGCCGGTGCTTAGTGGCTCGCTGCCGATCTGGAGGAACGGCTACGGGTTCTTTTTCCGGGTTTTGACGAAAAAAACTTTTTCCGATTTTGGTTTTTACCCGGTTTTGCAGAGTGATTGCCATAACGCCGGGATGAAAATCTTCCTCTGGGTTTACTAATATTTCCACTTACACGTTTAGAGGCAATGGACTCAGAATGGTACGGATGTTCATCCACCACGTTTACCGTCCTGTTAATGGTTTTCTCAATCTGGCGCAGATAACCCTTTTCCCCGTCATCGCAGAAAGAAAGGGCAATACCGACTGCCCCCGCCCGTGCTGTTCTTCCCACGCGGTGAACATAACTTTCGGCCTCATTAGGAAGCTCGTAGTTGATGACATGGGTGATTCCCTCGATATCCAAACCCCGCGATGCGATATCGGTAGCCACTAACACCCGGACTTTTCCGGCACGAAAATTTTTCAACGCTTCTGTACGCGCCGCCTGGGACTTATTACCATGTATCGCATCTGCCTTGATCCGGGCCTTGGCCAGATTCTTGACAATGCGGTTCGCCCCATGCTTGGTACGAGCGAACACCAGTGCCTTTTTGATGGTCTCATCCTGAAGAACAGATTCCAGCAAAGCTCCTTTGTTTTCGCGATCCACAAACAAAACCCGCTGATCTATTTTTTCTACGGTGCTGGCTGGGGGATTCACAGAAACCCGCACCGGGTCATTGAGAAAATCCTTGGTCAAGCGCAGGATATCATCAGGAAGTGTGGCGGAAAACAACATAGACTGGCGGTTTTTGGGTGTCATCCCATAAATTTTCCTGATGTCAGGCAGGAAACCCATATCCAACATGCGATCTGCCTCATCGAGTACAAGCACCTCTATTTTATCCAGACGGAGATGTCTCTGGTTATACAAGTCGATCAGTCTGCCCGGAGTGGCTATCAAAATATCTACCCCCCGTCTTAAGGCGCTAATTTGTGGTTTCGGGCTCACCCCGCCATATACCAATGCCGGCTTTAAGTTCAGGTGCTGACCATAAACGCGAAAACTGTCACTGATCTGCAAAGCCAGTTCCCGGGTGGGTGTAAGCACCAGCGCACGCGGGCTCCTGGAAACGGAAGTTTGAGACCTCTCTGACAAGAGATGCAATATAGGCAAAGCAAAGGCCGCTGTTTTTCCTGTCCCGGTTTGTGCACATCCTAAAAGATCCAGGCCCTGCAAAAGATGCGGAATGGCCTTCTGCTGAATCGGCGTGGGATGGGTGTACTTCTCACCACGAACAGCGCGGCAAATAGGATCGATAAGGTTGAGGGCATCAAAGCCCACGGTTGAAGATTGTGTTAACATTTTTTTCCTTTTGGTGGTTGGCTGGCCAAAATAAGGACAAGCCAGTCAGATAGATCGCACTCAAAACCTGCGCTTGAGAACGCTATAATTGATAAAAGAGGATTTGAGCTTAAATGAGAAAACGGGGGAGATAAATCAGACAACCGAGGATCCGGGAGCTACACAACCAAAAACATTACCGATTTTGGCAATACACCTGTCATTCTCTAGACGGCTAAATCACTTACAGTATTTCTCATTATATAACAGGTGCTTATTAAAAACCAGTTCTTTTTTAACCCCGCCAGATGAGAGAGGATGATCCTTGGCATAGGTCTGGTTATATAAAAATTGGTAGATCAACCCCAAATGGGGTTAAAAGGACTTGAAACTGCTAGCGACTCAAGGGGACTTGCAAAAATTGCCAAAATGTACAATATCTAAATATTGAAGGTACCCTTAAATTATTTTATAAAAACTTTTGCCCCATGAATTTTTTGTATAGGAGGCTGTCATGACAGAACTTCCGCAATCTGAACACCCAAGAGAAAAGTTAGGGGATTTCATGACCACCCCCGTCATCAGCATAGATGTGAAAGCCACCGTTCAGGAGGCCGCATATTTAATGGATACGGAAAACGCCAGTGCTATTCTCACAACTGATAATGAAAAGCACGTAGGAATCATTACAGAAAGGGATTTTACGCGCAAGGTAGTGGGGGGGCCGGGCCCCGTTATCCACTCCCGTATCCGAGGTCATGAGCCAACCTCTTTATACCTTGGACCGCAATAATCATATTCTTGAAGCCGCGGAATTTATGACTGACCACAATACCCGACATATCACAGTCACAGACCAGGGCAAAGTGGTAGGTATTATCACGGTTAAAAACACATTCAATTATTACATGAACCTGTTTGGCCTGGGTAGTTATGACCCCACTACCGCTGCTGACTGAGGATTTTTCTCAACTGGCAAGGACCTGCTCTCTCGCAGGTGATTTGTAAAGGCCGTCCTCATCCCGCCGCCTTTTGTTTTTAATCGACACATTTGAACACCAGTCCTTGCCCACGTTCCCTTCCCGTTCCATTTGAAACTTTTTCACTTCATTACATTTGGGGCAATGAATGCTTATATTCTCATCCAAAGCGAAGGATACCAGAAACCTCAGTTCGGTGGAGCATTTTTCGCAACTATAAACAAACGAGGGCATAAAGGACAATCTGCAAGGTAAACAATGGGAGCAAACACACGAACCAACTGAAATATAATTTAGGCTAAAATATAATTTTGTAAATGCATGAAATCAAGCTTATCATTAATAAAAAGTAAAAAAATTACGCGAAAAAACTTGGCGGCCTTATCGAAGAAAAAGGACTGTAGAGTGTGTAAAAAATGACCGACATTACAGAACTGATAAAAACTTTTGTGATTTTACTGGCCATCATTGACCCCATCGGCAACCTTCCTGTTTACATTTCCCTGACTGCCAATAAAACCGACGAAGAGCAAGACACAATAATTCTCAAAACCTGTTGCGCTTCGGTAGCTTTATTAACCCTATCTTTTTTATTCGGAAAAATTATTGTGGTTTTTTTCGGTATTCAACTTCCGGCTTTCAAACTGATAGGAGGAATTTTCCTGGTCTATATCGCCTTCACCATGCTTACAAATAACAAAACCGCTAATTTGTTTTCCGAGGAAGAAGGCATTAAAGAGGATATTGCTTTTATGCCTATGACTTTCCCTCTTTTCATCGGGCCCGCCGCCATAAGTTCCGTGATCATTCAATCCAGCGAGTTCACCCTATGGTCAGCTAAACTAATATCTATTGTAGAATTTGTTCTGATAGGCATTCTAATCTGGATCTCCTTAAAGCTCGCGAAAAGGATTTTAAAAACCCTGGGAAAGGCAGGAATCAAATTTATCACTCAGGTAATGGGTCTGCTCCTGGGCAGCCTGGCAATAGGGATCATCGCCGAAGCATTAAAAGTTCTTCTTCCCGGCCTGTCTTGAGTCTTGACTGACCCTATGACAAAACCATTCTTAATCCCTAAAAAATGAGCATAAGCACCTTCGCCACCGCAGGCATCATTATTCTTATCCTTGTAGGCTTTCTGGCGAACTATCTTCAGTTTCCCGGTTTCCGAAAAAACGCAATCAATTATGTGTTTCTCGCGTTTGCTGTGCTATTGATCTTTTCCAGTTTTAAAATGCTTTATACGGGAGAAATGAGATCGTTTAGTACTCAGGAGGGAGAAATAAAAATATTCATGGAAACTCAGCCCCTGCAATTCTGGGGAAGCCTGATATTTAAATTGAGCTTAGGCAGTTTCATCCTTTATGCCCTTTTCCTGAAAACGAAAAAATAACTGACGAAACAATATTCCGTGCAAAAAATCATTCTTTCTATTGCCCTACTTCTTTCTATTGCATTTGCAGTATCGCTTGAAAGGATCCCTCAAAATCCAGAATGGTTGCGTTTCGCCGATCACCGTAGTTGGCTAGGCGTCCCTAATTTTGGCGATGTATTCTCCAATCTTCCTTTCGTCATTGTTGGATTTATGGGCCTGCGATTTTTGTTTCGCCTTCCAGATGACAGGGGAAAAGCCTTCGAGTTTTCCTGGGAAAAAGCGGCTCCGGCAACTTTTTTTACCGGTGTCTTCCTGACCGGATTCGGCTCCGCCTGGTTTCATCTTTACCCGGATAACTTGCGGCTGGTTTGGGACCGGCTCCCCATGACCTGGGCCTTTATGGGAATCTTCTGCCAACTCATCAGTGACCGTGTCTCTGCCCGCGCTGGATACCTTCTGGTTTTTCCCATGTCAGGACTGGGCCTGTTCAGTGTCATCGCGTGGTATTGGACGGAACTTCACGGAGCAGGGGATTTAAGGTTGTACTTCTGGATTCAGTTCGCCCCGATGCTTGCAATTCCTGCCATACTTTTATTATTTCCCGTGCGTTATACATATGGAAAGGCTTATTGGGGAGTCCTGCTGTGTTATGCCCTAGCAAAAACGTTGGAACATTTTGATACGGCTGTTTTTCAAACAGTTGGCTTTATCAGCGGGCACAGCCTCAAACATCTTTTCGCCGCAGGGTCTGCCTGGATTATTTTTAATATGCTGGCACACCGGCAACCCATCTACAGCGCATATGAAACAAAAGGGTGAAAGTTTTATAAAATGTTTTAAAATGAATTCATACGAATCGGGAGAAACCGGATGAATGACAAAATTTTGATGGAAGTTCTAAAAAAATTCAACAAAAAGCGAAATGCAAAATTTCCCATTTCAATTTCTGTTTTGCGGCAAGTTCCTTTTTTTACCGAATTTTTTTCGGAGGATGAAGAAATATTAAAAGAACTCTCCCAATTGGCCGATCCAGATAACAACTCCTACATCCGTTACAAAACCTTCAAGCCCGGAGAAATCATTGTCCAACAGGGGGATGTTGAAAACACCGTTTTCTAGTTATTGAAAGGCGCGGCCCGCATTCGCTCCGGCAATAGGGTTCTCGCCAGTATCAAACCTATCACCTGTTTTGGCGAGCAAACTGTTGTGGATGCTCGGGGGCGGACCGCTACGGTAGAAGTGCCTGAAGACAAAGACGCTGAAGTGGTGGAAATTGACTGGAGTATTACCAAACAGGGTCACGAACTGCTGGACCGGTTCATCGAACTGCTCTTAAAAAATACAACCGATAAATTGAAAGCCGGTTACATAGTCTTGGCCAGAATGTGGAAAGGGGCCCGTGAACTTTATTCCTCCTGCAAAAAAAGAGCTGAGGAACTCGAAACTGAAAATAAAAAATTGCGATTGTCGAATACCACGTTAAAGAAAAAACTTGGCTTATAACAATAGAGAACTTGCCCGCATATTGCATGACAGGTTATAAATCACCCCACCCCTCTTTAAGAAAGAGGGGTCCATTGAAACTCCCCCTTCTACGAAGTACCCCATGCGGGCATGGTTGCGGTTTGCCTATTTTCGCAATGGGTGGCACAATCATTTTATGGATCATGAATGGAAAATCTGCTTTGCCAATTTTTTATTCTTTGTAATGTCAGGAACGGGGCTGGCTTTTGCCGGAGTCGATAAAAACCCTCTCGTGGCTGACCCCCTGCCCCCCCTCTTTGAGGATCTCGGCCCTGCCGCTATCGGTTTACCGGCCTCCATGCCCCCACCTAAAACCAAACCGCTGAACCTGACCTCGGAAATTTCTTCAGGCCGGAGGGGCGTTCCCGTTTCGCTGGCAACCCGCAAACAATTGCTCAACGCCATTGAGGTAGGAGACCTGGAACGAGCCAAACGGTTGCTCATCGGGCTTAACATCAATGCGCAGGACAACCGAGGTATCACACCGCTTTACAAAGCTGTGTTCCACAACCGGTTCAGTTTTGTCCGTCTATTGCTGAAACGGGGGGCGGATATCAACCTTCCCGATCATGAAGGCCTGACTCCTCTACATGTGTCAGCACTGGAAGACCTGGATAAACTGATGCCTGTGCTCCTTGACCAGGGTGCCGAACTGGAAGCTAAAGATAGTTATGGCTACACCCCTCTCCATCTGGCTGCCGATCAGGGCAATTCCAAAGTTGGCCGGGTTCTGATTGAAAGAGGGGCAAACGTAAATAATCGTTCAGATTGGGGCAGCACTCCATTGCATTCTTCCATCGCCCAGGGAAATATACAGCTCGTCAAACTTTTACTCAAGAAGGGAGCAGACATCGGCGCCAAAGACAGGCTGGGTCGCTCGGCCCTGCATTGGGCAGCAGAAAAGGGCCATCTGAGTACTGCCAAGTTTCTAATTCTCAATGGAGCCCCGATTCATCACCTGGATAACGATGGCCAAACTCCGCTTCATGAAGCCGCAAGGTGGGACCAACAGAAGATCGTCAAACTTTTCATTTTTCACGGAGCCAACGTAAATACAAAAGGAGCAGACGGTCGGGGACCACTTCATATTGCTATCGCCAACGGAAATATGGATATTGCCAACCTGCTTAAACGCCATGGCGCCAAATTGTAACCCTGCTCCAGAATTTTTAAATCTGAAAATGAAAAATTTCACGATTTGTTTTCTGCTTTTCACCGTTGTTTCCTGCATCACCTTGTTTGCCATGAAATATATTCTCTGGGCAATGTTCAAATGGGGAGGGGGCGGAGCCATCGGTTTAGCCCTGATGTTTACCTGCATTTATGTCGGGAGCTTTTTTGCGGTCATTAAAAAATGGGGCCGGCATGAACAATATGTCTCTCATACCACTCTGAAATGGATTTGGGCTCTGGGTTTCGTGCAGTTGGCCGTGCTAGGGGCCTTTTATCACTTACTGCCGCAATTTTTTCCCGCTATCATCGCCGACTTCTTCTTCGCCTGAAACCAGAAAAGTTCGACAAAAATCCTGTCCCATTGCGGAAAACGCAGGCCCCAACTTTATCAGGCATTGGGTTCTTTGCTTTCCGCCTCTATAGGAATCAACGCATATTTCGTTCCGCATCCCTGTCTTTGGCTGATCATCACCATATTGTTATAGCGGTTTTTCAAGGTCTTTTCCTCCGTGTAATCTGCCGCATAAGAATCTGTCAAAAGCAAAGCCGCGTTTATGATTCCAAGTGGCGGGATGATGAACCCACCTACTCCCAAAATAAAAGTTTCGGATATTCCTGTCTGTAGAATCGGTGGCTTTCAGTTTTTGCATTCTCGCCTGTGCCACTCCTAATTCCTTTTCCAGTCCGGCGCACTTCGCGCTCTCATCTTCATAGGAGGCGACCATAACATGGCCTGCCGCGCAGCCATATAGCGGCATTGCAAGCATCAACCCAACCAGTAACATGCGCCTATCCTTCCAATAACAACCACAGCATAAAAGAAACATCAGAGCGCATAATAATGAATAACCAATCTCTTCAATACCCATGATACGAGCTCCCTTAAAGTTTTGCCCCACTTTCCACAGTCAGGAAAATGAGAAACCTGCCACATAATTTTCGGGTGACACAAAACAAAGAGCAAAATGAATACCAGAAATGCCAATCGTCATAAATATTTTTAAATCATGGGCTTAAAAGGCGGTTTTCTATGCGGTTTGGAAAATAAAAGAATACTCCTCATCAAAGAAAGCAACATACCTTTCATAAAGAGGCAATCAAAAATTTAACCTTTATTGTTAATGCTTATTCTTTTTTATAAATGTGCGAGGGGTGGACTACCGATGCCAAGGCTTCTTTTGAAAAAAAATTTACAACTCAGCAAAAACCCTGCTAGGAAGGTAGGATCACTTGGGTTTGCATTGGGATTCGAGCTCTTCGAGGTCTAACTCATGGATTTCGAGTGAACGA
>Ga0208879_1004494_pt1 | contig 10853 bp, 12 predicted proteins | sample Knorr_S15_td_Bot_FD_185605 | JGI IMG/M metagenome (GOLD analysis project Ga0208879, IMG submission 185605) | Marine microbial communities from Southern Atlantic Ocean transect - Knorr_S15_td_Bottom_ad_5009_LV_A (SPAdes) (version 2) | ecosystem: Environmental > Aquatic > Marine > Oceanic | place...
CGAACATCACTTACTGCCATTTGTCGGCAAAGCACACATTGGTTACATGCCAAACGGGAAGGTGATCGGATTGAGCAAGCTTGCCCGAGTCGTCGAAGTCGTCGCGCGGCGCCCGCAAGTCCAAGAACGGCTAACGGAAACAGTTGCCGACCTACTGCTAGATGCACTCGACGCTAAAGGGGTGGCCGTCATCATCGAAGCGGATCATACTTGTATGACAATTCGCGGCGTTCGCAAACCTGGCAGTTTGACTATCACGTCGGCAATGCGAGGCATTTTCCGCAGTAACCTGTCGAGTCGGTCTGAAATCATGCAACTCATCTACGGCAATCGCCGGTAAGAGGATTGTTGTGGCACTGCTCTGGGAAATACTCCAGTTTGTACTGAGGCTTAGCTTCGGCATGTCCTTGGCAATGATGCTAACGAGTTCCAAAGTAGTTACGAGCGGATTTTTTCGAGTCCACCTGTGGGTCATTATGGGGCTCAACGTATTCGGCGTATTGGTGATCTGGACCGCTGGGGAAGAGCACGTTCCGACACAGCACGTAAGTTTGCTGACGCTGGTCATCGTAAATGCGATTGCAAGTTACGTCGGTGCGAGTATCTGGATCTACGAGAAAGCTCGAGCGGGCAAGATAGCCCTGCTAGTGGTCACCATCCTTACGTTGACGTCGGCCTATCTCACAACTGTTTTTCCAGAAAACCGTTCGAGCAGCGAAACCATCTCCGCCCTTTTGGAAATTGTCAGTTCCGGGGCATTGTTGGGCGCCGTCATGATGAGCATGCTGCTGGGACACTGGTACCTCAACACGCCAGGCATGGAACTTGACCCGCTTTACAAACTACTGGCCTGCTGTCTATGGGCGTTGGCCATCCGCACTGTTATTTCAGCAACCGGATCATATTTCTATGTTGCGGCTAACCAAGTTACGACAAGTTGGTGGATTTTTGTGTCCCTCCGTTGGATAACAGGCGTCGCAGCAACGTTGATCATGGTGATACTGGCTCAATTCACGTTGCGTGTACCGAACACTCAAAGCGCTACGGGAATTCTGTACGCGGCCACGGTCGTCGTGCTTGTCGGAGAACTTACTGCTCAGCTGCTCTCCGAAAACGTCCTCTACCCTCTCTAATCTGACCCAACCACGTTACAATCCAATAAGACATAATAACATCCGCATCCCAAATACAGCACGGTCACGATTTTACAGCCCTGCCTTTACCTTGAACCCTAACGAACCACTGACCACCCAATGAACGTTACCTTCCGCTGCCAAAACTGTGATGCGATAACCCGCGAGCCATACGAAGCGAATACTACGATGTTCACGTGTCCTGCTTGTCAGACTGCCCACAAAATCCCTAGTGATGCCATTGGGGCCGACGCAACAGGCCAAATAGTCGTCACGCGCTGCATGGTTTGCCCCGGCAAAGAACTTTATTTTCGTAAGCAATTCAATCAACGACTCGGAATCACGATTATTGCACTCGGTTTCGCAGCAAGCACGATTGCCTATTACAATCACCACTTAATGTGGGTCTATGGGATTCTATTTTTCACGGCGGGCATCGATCTGTTATTCTATATTTTCACCGGTAATCTATTACAATGTTATAAATGTAATAGCGAATACCGTGGTTTTGAAGAGTCGCTTGAATATGAACCATTCAACCTTGAAATCCACGAAAAATATCATCAACAGCGGATACGACTCGAACGTGAACAGCAGGACGCCAAGTGGCTCGCCACGCATGCCCCGCAAACCACGACGACAGACGAACCACCTCCACCTGCCGAAACCGGCTTAACCGAAGAAGCACCTGCCGAAACCGGCTTAACCGAAGAAGCACCTGCCGAAACCGGCTTAACCACCCACTGAGTTTGTTGCCGTTTAGCACAACCCCGATTCCACCAGTAAGGGTTTCATTATGGATCAAGAACGAGCTCGCATTCAAGAAGACCTGCGTGGCGTTATCGATGGCGAAGTTCGCTGCGACGACTTGTTCTTACAAATGTATTCCAGTGATGCCAGCATTTATCAGATCAAACCACGCGCGGTCATTCGCCCGCGGCACGTACAAGATGTAGTCGCGACGGTTCAATACGCTTCGGAACACGGCATCGCAGTACACGCCCGCGGCGCCGGCAGTGGACTCGCCGGAGAATCACTGGGCAGCGGACTCGTCATCGATTTTTCCCATCACATGCGACGGATCATCGGGTTTGACGGTGAATCTGTGCACGTGCAACCTGGCGTTGTCTACGCGCACCTCAATAAATACTTGGGGAAGCACAATCGGCTGTTCGGTCCCGACCCCAGCACGGGACAAGTCACGACGATGGGCAGCGTGATAGCGCTCGACAACAGCGGTAGTCACTGGTTGCGTTACGGCAGCGCTCGAGCGTATGTCGAAGAATTGGAAGTCGTGCTGGCTGACGGTACAGTTTTACGACTAGGTCAAAATAACAATTTGGAAACCCTGTGTGCGGTCCCTCATCGTCGAGGACTTACTCAGTTCGCCGAGACGCCAACCGTGGCGCGATTAGATGATATCCAGCAACGACTCAGCACGATCCTGGCAACCCACCACGCCAATATAGCCGAACACACTCCTAAGTCACTCGTGCACCGCTGCGGATACCACTTGAGCAACCTGCGACAGGGCGAGCACCTCAATCTGGCCCATTTGATTACGGGTTCAGAGGGAACTCTAGCTCTGATTACGGAAGCGAAGTTACGGACCGTTCCGCTGCCCCCACACGTTGGTGTTTTGTTATTGTTCTTTGACAAAATGGAAAAAGCAATCCAAGCCTCCGCCCATGCCGTCAACATGGATGTCAGCGCTTGTGATCTACTTGACCGGCGACTGCTGATCCTCGCACGAGATACCGACCCGCGTTTCGTACAGACAATCCCCAGTGACGCCGAAGCAATGTTGCTCGTGGAAGTGACTGCCGATACTCGTGCCGACGTACGCGAGCGATTGTCAGACATTACCGAGCAAATCCACAAATCGAAACGACTTGCCTTTGCCTCGCGAATCGCGCTGGAGCAAGATGAAATTGCCCAAGCTTGGTCGATCACCCAAAATGTCATCCCGACACTGTATCGCCTCAAGGGAAATTCCCGTGCTATTCCGTTTGTCGAGGACATCGCTGTACCTCCCGCAACGATGCCTACCGTTCTGCCACAACTTCAAGAAGTTTTACGTAAGCACCAAGTGACCGCTTCGATATTTGGACACATCGGACATGGACAATTACATATCCGCCCCTTCCTTGACGTGAATGACCAAGACGACATCCGCAAACTGCATGCCCTCGCCAGCGAGTTGTATGAACCGGTGATGCAAGCTCAAGGTAGCATCAGCGGGGAGCATGGTGCGGGTTTGAGCCGCACTTGGTTTATGCGGAAACAATTTGGTCCCTTGTACGAAGCCTTTGCGGAAGTGAAGCGACTCTTCGACCCGCTGCACATTCTCAATCCCGGTAAAGTCATCGCCGAGATGCCGCAACCGATCCACAATAACCTCAGACCCGTGACTCACAACGAGCAAAATGAGGAACATTTAACCGACGATGCGCAATCCGTTAACCCAGCGCCGAACACTCTCGAACTGCAACTCGCTTGGTCACACGAAGAGCTTGCCTACGCCGCTCGAAATTGCAACGGCTGTGCTCGCTGTAGAACAGAAGACGAAAATTCGCGGATGTGTCCCATCTTTCGCTTCGCACCCCAGGAAGAAGCTAGCCCACGAGCGAAAGCCAATTTAATGCGTGGCATCATCACCGGGCGTATGCCATTGTCGACGGTCAATGATGACGAATTCAAACAGGTCGTAGATCTGTGCGTGAATTGCCATCAATGCCGCATCGAATGCCCTGCCGGTGTGGATATTCCGCGACTGGTCACCGAAGCCAAAGCTCAATATGTCGCCACCAACGGAATTAGTTTTTCGGACTCACTTTTCACTCGTCTTGATCGCACGGCACGCTGGGCCAGTCGATTTAGCCGGTTTTACAATTATGCCATTGCCAATCGAACGCTCCGCTGGATCGCTCAAAAAACCACGGGACTAGCGCAAGGGCGCAAATTACCCGCTGTGGCCAAATCGAGTTTTCTAAAATGGGCCGAGCAACAACGACTGGACCGACCTGCGCGGGACGACGGAGACAAAGTTGTCTATTTCTCGGATGTCTTCGCGACTTGGTTTGATACCAACTTAGGCAAAGCAGTCGTCAAAACACTGCAGCATAACGGCATCTCTGTCTACGTGCCCACTCAGCAGCTATGGTCTGCTGCGGCAGCGATCGCTGAAGGCGATGTACAGTATGCCCGCAAGGTTGCTCAAGTCAACGTAGCAATTCTTGCCGATGCAATCCGCCAGGGCTATACAGTCGTAACCTCCGAACCTTCTGCCGCAATGTGCCTCACCCAAGAGTACCCTGCACTGCTCGACGACGATGATACGGCACTCGTGGCAGAGCATACGCAAGATATCTGCCATTACCTGTGGAACTTACACCGACGCGGCAGATTAGAATTAACATTTCAGCCACAAAATTATCAAGTTGGCTATCATCTGCCGTGCCATCTACGAGCGCTGCGGGAGCATACACCTGGCGAGCATCTGCTACGACTGGTCCCTGGCATCCGAGTGCATCGTATCGAAAAAGGCTGTTCGGGCATGGCGGGTGTTTTCGGCTTGAAATCTAAAAACTATCGCAACAGCCTGCGTAGTGGTTGGGGTTTGTTGAGTACGATGCGAGATTCGGAGATTCAAGTAGGGACAACTGAATGTAGTGCCTGTAAAATACAAATGGAACAAGGCACTTCTAAACCGACACTACATCCACTAAAACTCCTTGCTCTAGCCTACAATATTATGCCAGAACTCGAAGAACAACTACAAGGCGCCACACGAGACTTAATTGTATCATGACACTTAAAATCAAACTCTTTGCCGCTGCTGCACAGGCCATCGACAGCGATCATGTCCGTGTTGCCTGCGCAACACCAGTGACCATCCAAGCGTTGAAACTGTTGTTGATCGAGCAACATCCATCGCTTGAAACGATATTGCCCTATTGCCGCTTTGCAGTTGACCATGAGTTTATCTCTGACGATTACGCTATTACCGCAGACCATGAACTTGCTCTCATCCCACCTGTCAGCGGAGGGTGAACAGCAATTATCATGGCAGTACATCTCATACATCTGGAAATTGATACACAGCGCATGCTTGCTGCCGTCAGTCAAACCAGCGCCGGGGCGCAGTTGCTGTTCATCGGCACAACGCGTGACATCACTGGCGACCGAGTAACTCAATGGCTTGATTATGAAGCCTACAAACCTATGGCGGTCAGTAAACTGGAACAATTAGAATCCACTGCCAATGAACGCTGGGATATTTGTGCCATCGAAATTGTACACCGCCTCGGAAAGATCCTTCCGGGTGAAGCCAGTGTGGCGATCGCAGTCAGTTCTCCACACAGAGAAGATGCCTTTGCGTGTGGCAGATGGTTAATCGACACGCTCAAACAAGACGTACCTATCTGGAAACAGGAACATTGGCTCGACGAGCAACCACAATGGATTCATCCTGTCGATAAAGCACTCGGCGAATAATGACAAAACCTACACCACTTATCGATTCCCATGGACGGGTTCATACGAGTTTGCGGATCAGCATCACCGATCGCTGTAACATTCGTTGCTTTTATTGCATGCCCGCGGAAAACGTCGTATTTCGACCCCGTGAAGAAATTTTGACCTACGAAGAAATTGAACGATTCGCCTCAGTCGCTGCTCGACTCGGTATCAACCGTTTGAGAATCACCGGTGGCGAACCTCTCGTTCGAAAAAATCTTGCCAAGCTGATAGAGCGGCTATCGACGATCGCCGGAATCGACGACATTGCGCTCACTACCAATGGCGTGCTACTGGCCGAGCAAGCTGCTGCGCTTAAAAATGCTGGTTTACAGCGTCTCAATATAAGCTTGGACACGCTCGACGACGACGTCTTCTTCCAGCTTTCCCGCCGCCGTGGTATCGACCAAGTTATCGCGGGAATTCATCAAGCGAAGAAGTTAGGATTCGATAAAATTCGACTCAATGCGATCGCCATTAAGTCGATCACCGAACAAGCAATTGTACCACTCGCAACGTTCGCTCGGCAGTATAACCTCGAGCTGAGATTTATTGAATTCATGCCATTAGACGCTGATGATCAGTGGCAACGTCAACAGGTTTTGACTGGAGATGAAATCAAGGACATTTTGGAAACGGCATTCTGCAAACTGTTGCCCGTCACACGTGACGATGCAAGTCAACCGGCTGTTGATTTCCGATTTTCCGACGGCCAAGGCCGAATTGGGTTTATCAATCCGCTGTCGCATCCATTTTGTCACAATTGCAATCGCATCCGTATTACTGCGGAGGGTCAATTGCGAAACTGTCTTTTTTCAACAACCGAATGGGACGCGCGTGAATTATTGCGAAACGAAGGGACCGATGATGAACTAGAAACGCTGATCCGAAGTTGCGTAAGTGGTAAGAACGCCGCTCACGGCATCGACACCGATACCTTCATTAAACCCCAACGCGCTATGTACCAAATCGGCGGCTAAGCCCCTTTGTAATTAGTGTTATTTAATGGCTCAGATTTTCACCTGACGGCGTTGCATTTCGATATCTTCCAGGCTTATCACTGGTCCCTTTCCACTGCCTGGGCAATCACGACAGGTCGCTTGCCAGGTTTCCGGTGATTCAAGATTGGAATCCCAAAACGGCCACGTGCGACATTGCCTTGGTCGAGCTTCATAAACACCGCAGGAACGTTTTTCGGCATCAAAAAAAACACAATCGCCGTTGGGAAACTCTACCAACGACCAACGTGTTCCGATGCGGCGCGTGTAGGTGTCTTGAAATTCTTCCAGTGGCATGTTAATCAACTTTGCCAGGGTTGCAATTTCCACCTCATCGATCCATACGAAGCCTGGCTCACCTGTACAGCAATCGCCGCATCCGGTGCACTTAAATTGCAAGCCAGCGTGATACCATTTTTCACTTACCTCAGTCATGGTAGGTCTGATCCCTTCGGTTTTGTATTGATGTCGTTGGACGTTGTACGTTTCTGTTTGCTCGTAGATGGTTGCTCGACCAAAAACCCATAATCGTCGACAGTCCGATTATACCAATTACGTAGAATTTGACGATTACTTCAAGTTCCTGCATAGATGAATCGATACTAAGAACAAGGAGCAATGCGCTTTATGCATGTCTAAAAATGACTAAAATGCCGTGTTAGACCCTATAAATTAATGTCCCAATCCACCACAAAAAAAGATATTGCCAATGCCATCGCTAACGATCTTGGCATCACCCAAATTCAATCCAGACAATTCGTGCAAAAGACGCTCGATGCCATTACCAATGTGCTGCGTGACAAGGGCCGACTCGAATTACGCGATTTTGGTGTCTTTGAATGTAAAACCAGGAAAGCTCGCAAGGGCAGGAACCCTAAAACAGGGGCTCCGGTTGACGTACCAGAGAAACTGGTCGTAACTTTTCGGGCGGGCAAACAAATGGAGCAGGCCGTACGAGGCATAAAGTAACCGCACATGAGATAATTATTAAAACTCATATTGCAGTCAATCACGAGATTATGTAGTTATAGCCAACTTCAATTAGTCCAGATAACAATTTTTGAAATCTAGTTAACGTTTTTAACGTATTTACACTTAATTTTCACCTAACAAACACCAATACTTTTTAGGGTTCAACCAATCGTTTATCGTCTCGGGTAATGTGCTCGAGAGCCCGATAAATTAGGTCTAGGAGAATTTCAATGCGACGCCTGTTTTACGCTATAGTTTTAACTGCCATTTTGAGTACTAGTATTGGTTGTATTATACCTGCCTTCTCCGGCGATCGTGCTCGACGAACCCAGCAGTTAATTTTCGTTTCGGAAAACCAACGACAGATTCTAAACTTCTGGGAACGATTCTGGCATTTAGATCAACCTGACCACATGGCTCCACAACGTGTTCATGGCGGCGTCATCTAATCTGTTAGCGAAGCCCCCTAACGACTTACACCCGATTGCTGCCGGCCTCTAGTCAAGCGGTTGAAGTCTTGTTCACTATGAAAGAAGCTGCTGCGCTTGATAATTGTTGTCTGATTTATACCAACAGTATCCATTCCATGAATTGAGGAATTTGTGTTTGCCGGTTAAAGTACTGTGTAGGGAATTCAACAAACACAGCTACACTTCTTTAACACGAAGAGATCATATCCTTGACACGCGATGCTGATACCGCTGATATGCAAGTCTGCCTAGGCAGGCTAACGCTTCCAAATCCAATCATGGTTGCTTCAGGCACCTTTGGCTACGCGCGGGAGATGGAGCAAATTGTCGATCTTTCACGCCTCGGTGGAATTGTTCCCAAAACTATCACGTCGCAGATGCGCAAGGGAAATATTCCTTGGCGAACCATCGAGACATCCTCGGGGTTGCTGAACTCAATAGGGCTCGACAACGACGGCCTCGACGCGTTTATCGAGAATCACTTGCCGTATCTTGTCAGCTTAGACGCACCTGTGATTGTCAGTATAGCCGGAGAAAATCAAGCGGATTACGTCGGCATCGCAAACCGTTTGGATGCCTGTGGTGGTGTTGCGGCACTGGAGCTTAACATCTCCTGCCCAAATGTTGCTCACGGTGTCGATTTTGGCAGTAACCCTGAGTTGTGTGAACAAGTTGTCCGAGATGTCCGTGAAAATTGTGCCTTGCCAGTTATCACCAAGCTTACGCCAAACGTTACGAACATTGTTGAACTCGCAGCTGCCGCTGCAGCTGGTGGCACCGATGCAGTCTGTCTGACCAACACCTTATTAGGTATGGCCGTCGACTGGAGAAAACAGCGACCACTACTCGGCAATAATGTCGGCGGATTGAGCGGTCCTGCTATCAAGCCTGTATCATTGCGGTGCGTATACCAAGTAGCCCAGGCGGTCGACATTCCAATTGTTGGGGTTGGCGGAATCGCCAACATCAATGACTGCATGGAATTTTTCGTGGCTGGCGCCTCAGCGATACAAATCGGGACTGCTAACTATTACGACCCAACAATCACGATGAAGATACTAGACGAACTACCGGCCGCGATCGCTGAGCTCGGCACCAATAAATTCGCCAATATCCCAGGAACGATCAAACCGAACTAGATTCAAGAAAACCACAAAACAAACTTCAATACGACTATAGAAGCATCCATAAAGGGACATCATGCGAGTACTGTCTGGCATCCAACCAACCGGCCGTTTTCACTGGGGGAATTACTTCGGTGCAATTCGGCAATATATCCAGTTACAGCACGAGGACGAAGCGTTTTATTTCATCGCCAACCTACATGCATTAACAACGATCCGTGACGCTCAACAGCTCAACCAACTTACACTCGATGCCGCCCTGGACCTACTGGCACTGGGACTCGATCCCGATGCGGCAACGTTATTCCTGCAATCGGACATCCCCGAGATATCCGAGTTGACGTGGATTTTGATGACCGGCACACCGATGGGGTTACTTGAACGCTGCCATGCATTCAAGGAAAAGAAAGCCAGGGGCGTCTCCGCGGACGCCGGACTATTCACCTACCCTGTGCTCATGGCCGCAGATATTCTGGGGTACGATTCCAATTGTGTTCCTGTTGGGCAAGACCAAGTGCAACATATTGAAGTCGCCCGAGATATTGCTCGCAGTTTCAATCATCACTACGGCGACTGCTTTGTGCAACCTGAAGCCAGTCTGCTAGATTCATCCGCCAAGGTACCTGGCACCGATGGCGAGAAGATGTCAAAGAGCTACGACAACATCATTCCTGTTTTCGCCGAAGAGCAGGCGCTCAACAAACAAATTATGCGGATCTCCACAGACTCGCGTGCGATGGAAGACGCCAAAGAACCCGAGACTGACCACCTGTATCAACTGTTTTGCCTCTTTGGTAAAGCGGAGCAGCAACAGGAAATGGCCGCCATGTATCGCCAAGGTGGATTTGGATACGGTGATGTCAAAAAACAGCTTGCCGCAGCCGCCGAGGCCTATTTTGGCCCCGCTCGCGAACGCCGAAAAAAGTTGACACAGGACTCTAGCTATGTCCAAGACGTCCTGACAGCGGGTGCGACGAAAGCTCGCTTGAAAGCAGCCGAAGTACTCGATCGAGTCCAGCATGCGACGGGGTTAGTGCGATGAATGTGCTTGGACTAGGAACCGATATTATCGAATGCCTGCGTATTGCGAAGATGATCGAGAAGCATGGCGAGCTGTTTTTGCAGCGTGTTTACACCGAACATGAGGTGGGTTATTGCAGCAGTCGCAAGGCCGCCAACCAACACTACGCTGGCCGTTGGGCAGCCAAAGAAGCGGTTCTCAAAGCGATGGGAACCGGCTGGTCTCGCGGAATCCGCTGGCGCGACATCGAAGTAAAAGTTGAACTCGGTGGAAAACCGAATGTACATATTCACGGCACCGCGAAAGACGTCTGTAACGAACTGGGTATCACCGACATGCTCATCTCGATTTCCCATTGCCGCTCACACGCCACCGCGACGGCTATCGCCGTCGGTGAAGATTGATATCTGTGCACTATTACTAGGAAACTCCATCCCGCACTAGCACTGTCTTGGTCGAGCCCGACCTTTATGCGGTGGAATCAGGTTCAGCGGCGGCTACGAAATCATCTTCTAACGTTTCCGGTAGATAGCCAGCTTCAACAACTTCGCCTGCAACCGTTCGCATGATCGGCGGTGGATTTTCAGCTTCGTGGTTATCCAACGCTGCCGCCCACT